>Ga0222429_100191_pt1 | contig 89706 bp, 91 predicted proteins | sample 1B50Ametagenome_FD_182475 | JGI IMG/M metagenome (GOLD analysis project Ga0222429, IMG submission 182475) | Enriched microbial communities from leaf-cutter ant dump, University of Wisconsin, Madison, United States - 1B50A (version 2) | ecosystem: Environmental > Terrestrial > Nest > Insects nest...
TGTGGCTCTTGCGAGGGGCTCAGGACCCGATCCCATCCCGAACTCGACCGTCAAATCCCTCCGCGCCGATGGTACTAAGTCTCAAGACTTGGGAGAGTAGGTCACCGCAAGGTCTGCCAAAAACACATCCCTCTTTACACCAGAACACCAAGAAGCCCCCCAGCAGAAATGCCCGGGGGCTTCTTTGCGTTCAGGATACTGAATCGGCGCAGGGGGGCGCGGGACGGACTGCGGGCATGATCGCGAGCCACCGACACCGCAGCGCCCGCCGCAAGCGACCCGCGGGTCACGCCCGCGGGTAGAAACCGTGCAAGGGGAGGGAAGTTGGGGACAAGGAGGGAAAGAGGTGTGTGGGGAAACCTCACTCCAGCGTCAGGATGAAGCGAAAGGCGAGGCTGCCTTCCCACCACATGGGGAAATTGGTGCCCCATTTGTTGTTGTAGAGATTGACGCGCATGCCACCGGTAAAATCGGGGATTTGCGGCTGGAACGGCAGGAAGGGCGCCCCGGCGGGGGCGACGAGGGCGGCGTCGAGCAATTGCAGCCGCAACGCGCGGCTTTTGCCGTGGGCGCGGACCGCCTCCACCGCCTGCAACTGGCCGCCGCCGCAGCGGGCAATGTTGTCGCTCTCCAGCCAAAGCCCCATTTTTTGCAGCTGCCAGCGGCGGAAGCCGGCCGGCGTGAAGCTGAAGAAACCCGCCTCCGGCATGCGGTTGGCCGGCTTGTCGCGCAGCACCAGGGTGATTTCGAGGCTGTCGGCGCCGAGCGCCTCGATGCCGATCTCGCAGCGTTGCGGCGCGCCGAGGGCCTGCCCGTCGGCGGGCAAATCCATGAGGCTAACGCGGTCGGCGGCGGTGCCGGCGGCGCGGGGGGTAAACGCGGCGTTTCGCGCCGTCGTGGCGCCTTCGAGACCGGGCTTGTCGTGGTCGAGGATGGCCCATTCCTGGCGGTGCTGCAGATAGGTGTCGAGATGCGCCTGCAAGGCGGCGTGATCGTAGCTTTCGTGGCTATAGGCGAACAGCGTGCCGTCGCGGCCGGCAAGGCTCGTGCCGTCCGGGGCATGCAGGGCGGCAATGGCGCCGCTCGCCGGATCGAGGTCGGCGCGCCAGTTGCCGCTGGTGAGGGACGGGGCGGCAGAGGTTAGCGTGGGGGGCGCGGGGGGCGCCAGCTGGGCCAAAGCGCGGTCGGCGGCGCGGCGTTCGGCCGGCGCCAGCGCTTGCAGCGCCGTGTCGACATAGGCGCGCTGCTCGGCCCAGGAGCGCTCGGTGAAGGCGAAGCGATAGTCGCTGCGGCGCGCCGCCTCGAAGGCCGGCCGGTCCCAGGCGGTGTCGTCGCGCAGATAGGTCTTTATGTCGACGCCCCAGGTGTGCTCGGCCACCATGCAGAGGTCGCGGGCGAAGGCGGCCTGGCCGGGGGTGGGGGCGCCGGCCCAGCTTTCGTAGAGGCGGGCAAGGGCGCGCAACTGCGCCAGCTTCAGCGGATCGCTGGCGGCGCCGTGGATCCAGCTGTCGCCGATATCGCTGGTGAGCAGTGGCAAGGCGGCGCGCCGCTCCCACATGCGGTCGCCGAAGGCGTCGAGGGTGGCGGCGCGGATCGTGGCGCCGGGATGGGCGTGGCGCAGGGCGCGCCAGGCCTCGACGGTCTGGCCGACGCTTTGCGGGCCGATATTGTCGTTGGTATGGGCAAAGCTGAGGCCGATATCGGGGCCGGCGGGAAAATCGGTGGCGCCATAGGAATTCTGGTACATGACGACGATTTCGCTGCCGTCGGGGGCGCGCCAGCGGAAGATCGGCGGCACCTCGGGCACCGGGCTGGCGGTGTTGACGCCCAGATGCAGGAACCGGATGCCCGCCTCGGCCAGCAGCGGCACGAGGCCCAGCGTATGGCCGGGCACGTCGGTCATCTTGGCGGCCGTCGTCCGCCGGCCAAAGCGGCGATCGAGCTCCTGCGCATAGCCGAGGCCGGCGCGGAACAGGGCGGGCGAGAGCAGTTCGGTATGGGTGGTGTAGGGCAGGCCGTGCCAGGTGATGAGGCCGCGCGCGATGGCCTGCTCGAGCCGGCGCACGCGCTCGGGGCCTTGCGTGTTGAGGTGGTCCCAGATGAGCCAGGCGCCGGTGGTCCAGATGAAGGCGGGCTCCTGCGGGTTCTCGGCAAAGAAGTGCTCGCCGGTGGCGATGGCCTGCGGGATGAACTGCTCGTGATATTGCGCCCGCACGCGGGCGGCGTGGTCGGTGAAGCCGATATCGAGATGCGTCTTGAAGACGAGATGGATGAGGGGGTCGGTCATGGTCGGGGATGGCTTCAACCCACCGTGCCGCGCACGACGAGCCTGGTATTGAGGGTTTCGGAAAAGCCGGGCGCGTCCGGCGCGTCGAGGCGCCGCAGGATCAGCCGCACCAGGGCGCGGACGCGGGCCTCGAGGTCGAACTTGACGGTGGTGAGGTTGTAGCTCTTCCAGTGCGACTGCACGATGTCGTCGAAGCCGATGACCTTGACGTCCCCGGGGATGGCGAGGCCCAGCTCGTGCCGCAGCGCGTCCATGGCGCCGAAGGCGCTGACGTCGTTGGCCGCGAAGATGGCTTCCGCCCCGGCGCCGACGCGGAACAGGTCGAGGACGGCCTCGTAGGCCGTGTCGTAGCTGAAATCGCCGGGAACGACGCGCGGCTCGGGCAGGCCGCGCGCGGCCATCACCCCGCGCAGGGTCGCCTCGCGCGCAATGCTGGCGCGGGATTTGGCGAAGCCGGCGAGATAGGCGATGCGGGTGACGCCATAGCCTTCGAGCAGCGCTACCGCCTGGTCGATACCGTCGTGCTGGAGGATGTTGAGCCGGTCCTGCACCGGGCCGTCCGGGGCCTCGGCCGCTGCGCCGGGAAACGGATAATGGATATAGATGGGCACGGCGCGCCCCAGATAGCGCGCCAGGGTGCGCGGCTTGACGTTCTCGACGAAGGCGATGACCGAGTCGGGGTTGAAGCTGCGCATATAGGCGAGCAGTTGTTCGTCCATGCTGTAGTCGGTGCGGGTCTTGAACAGCAGCGTGGCGAAGCCGGCATTCTGCAGTGCCGAGGTAAGAGCGTCGATCTCCTGACTTTCCCAATAGCTGCACACATCGGGCACGATCATGCCCACCAGATGGGTGCGGCCGCTGACCAGGGCACGGGCGGCGCGGTCGGGCGTATAGTTGAGCTCCTGGGCGAGGCGCAGGATTTTTTCGCGCTTCTCGGGCTTTAGCGAGGCGTGCGGGTTGAAGGCGCGGGACACGGCGACGCGCGAGACGCCGGCCGCTTCGGCCACCATTTCGGCGGTGGCGCGGCCGCGCGCTGCCCGTTCGCCTGCGTTCACTGCCGCTCTCCACCCAAAATGAAATCGTGTTCAATTCATTGGCCGCCGGGCGGGGGCCTGTCAAGCGCCTCCCGGGGGATAGACGAGGCAAATCCGGCCCGGATTGTCACAGGATCGTTGCAGAATGCTGGCAGCTTGCGCGCTCTCGACAGAGGCAATTCCCGGGCATGCGAATTCTCCGCATTGACGAGAATTGAAAACGTGTTCATTCTGGCGTGGTCTGCAACGTTGGAATTGCCCGATTGGCAGGCCAAATCCGGCTACCGGAGAATTCGGAGCCACATTGCTTGGGAGGTTTTTGCGATGAGCAATCGTCTGCGCAGTCTCGCGCTCGGCCTGGCCGGTGCGACCGTCATGGCCATTCCGGCCTTCGCGGTCGACCTGGACATTACCTGCCGCTGCGTCATCGGCGGGGTGAACAGCGCCACGGCCGAATGGATCCAGAACAGCGTCATTCCGGCCTTCGAGGAGGCCAATCCCGATATCAAGGTCACCCTCAACCAGTTCGGCGGCGAGGATGCGCAGCTGACCCAGCAGCTGGCGCTCGACTTCTCCACCGGGGCCGGCCCCGACATTTCCGGCTTCGACGGCTTCCTCATCCCGTCCTTTGCCGAAGGCGGGCTGCTCAAGTCGCTGGATGAGCTGATCGGGGAACCCTATACCAACTGGGAAGGCTGGGAGCACATCTCGCCCGGCATCCGCTCCATCCTCTCCTATGACGGCCAGACCTATGGCATTGCCCTGGGCACCGACGTGCGCATGATCTTTGCCCGCGCCGACCTGCTCGACAAGGCCGGCATCGACGCGGCCAACTGGCAGCCGACCTCCTGGGCCGAAGTGCTCGACGCGGCGCGCAAGCTCAAGGACAGCGGCGTCGAATTCCCGCTGCAGCTCAATGCCGGCGTCGCCATGGGCGAAGCCACCACCATGCAGGGCTACTGGATGGCGCTGCTCGGCACGGGCGAGGGCGTCACCGACGACAACGGCAAGTATATCGTGTCGAGCCAGGGGATCCTGGATACGCTCGATCTCTACAAGACCATCTATGTCGACGAGGGGCTGGGCGACCAGCGGGCGCAATTGCTGGCCGATGGCCGCAACCGCAGCTTCGCCAATTTCCGCGACGGCAAGACGGGACTGCTGGTGGAAGGCGACTGGTTCTACCGCTCGGTGACGGCACCGGGGGCGGAATTCGCGGTCGCCGACCGCGACGACGTGATGACCTGGGTGAAAATGCCGTCCGAGGAACCGGGCAAGGGCATTCGCGGCCAGGACTTCGTCTCCATCTCGGGCGGCACGGGCTATGTGATCAACCCGCATACCGACGCGCCGCAGGAAGCCTGGAAGCTGCTCTCGTTCATGATGAGCCAGGAGCAGATGACGGCGTTCCAGGACTATCAGCCGGGCATCCGCTCGCGCTCGGACGTGCCGATCCCGGACAGCCCGTTCCTCACCGAGACCAGCCAGACGCTGCTGCCGCTGACCACCGCGCGCCCCAATGACGCCAACTACAACGCGGTCAGCCAGGAAATCCAGCGCATGACCGAGGCGGTGGTGTCGGGCGAGCTGTCGCCGGAAGACGCCATGGCCCAGTACAAGGCCGCGGTGATCGCCATCGTCGGCGAGGCCGACACGGTCAGCCTACTCTAGCTCCCTCGCGCACCCGGCGCTCCTTCCGGGGCGCCGGGAATTTTCTAGCCGATGCTGCGCCTCCTGCGCCTCCCTCCCCCTTGAGGGGAGGGATCGAGGGTGGGGGTGGCCGTGCAGGTTCGGATCGCCCGGCAGGAGCTGCGCGACCCCCACCCCTAACCCCTCCCCTCAAGGGGGAGGGGGATCTGATCGAGATCAGCCATGACCCCTGAAACCGCGCCAACACCTCGCAAAGCCCGCAATTTCGCTCTGCTCTCCTCGCGCGCCGGCGCCGCTTTCCTCACCCCGGCTGGCATTCTGGTGGCGGTCTTCGTCATCGCGCCGTTCTTCTGGGTGATCTTCGTTTCCTTCACCAACCGCACGCTGCTGGGGCGCACGGCGCTCAATCCGGAATTCGTCGGGCTTGGCAACTATCTGTCGCTGTTCGATCCGGCGACCTTCTTCCAGCGCGGCCAGTTTGGCTTCTCGCTGATCCTCACCACGCAGTTCGTCATCGCCTCGGCGCTGATCGGGCAGGCGCTGCTGGGGCTGCTGCTGGCCTGGCTGATCCAGACGGTGCCGGCCTGGGTGAAGCGCCTCACCGAAATCTTCGTCATCGCCGCCTGGATCCTGCCCGAAGTGGTGATCGGCTTTGCCTGGTTCGCCTTTCTCGACCGCGACCAAGGCACGCTCAACATGCTGCTCACCGGGCTGGGGCTGCCGCGCGGTGATTTCCTGCTCGAACAGCCCTTCTGGGTCATCGTGGTGTTCAACACCTGGCGGGGTGCCGCCTTTTCGATGATGCTGTTCAATTCGGCCTTCTCGTCCATTCCCCCGAGCTATTTCCAGGCAGCGGACGTGGCCGGCGCCTCCTCGTGGCAGAAATTCCGCGATATCGGCCTGCCGCTCATCCGCGGCCATATCGTCACCGACCTCATCCTCATCACCATGTGGACGTTCAACACGTTTACGCCGTTCCTGCTCACCAATGGCGGGCCGAGCTACCGCACGGAACTGGTGTCGATCTACAATTATCGCGTTGCCTTCCAGGATTTCCAGTTCGGCAAGGGCGCGGCGGTGGGCGTCATCATGATGCTGATCAACCTGGCCTTCGCGCTGGTCTATCTCAGTATCGGGCGCAAGAAGGGAGGGCGCTGAGCCATGAAGGTCACCCTGCCCATGGTGGTGGGCCGCATCGGCTTTTCGGCGCTGGCCGCGCTGATCGGCGCCGCCTTCGCGCTGCCGCTCATCTGGTTCCTGTTCGCGCCGTTCAACGCCAGGGCGGAGCTGGGGCTGGCGGTGCCAGACCCCTGGACGCTGGCCAATTTCAGCACCGTCTTCGGCAATTCCTACGCGGTACAGGCGCTGTGGAACAGTTTCATCCAGGCCATGGGCGGCGTCATCCTGGTGGGGGCGGCCGCGATGCTGGCCGCCTATGCGCTCAGCCGCTCGTCGCTGCCGGGCAAGGGCGCGGTGACCTATACATTGCTGCTCTTTTCCTCGGTGGTGTCGGGCTCGGCGGCGATGGTGCCGATCTTTCTCATCGTCTCGGCGGCAGGGCTGATGGATACGCATCTGGCCGTCATCCTCACCTTTGCGGGGGGCCTGTTGCCCACCGCCATGTTCATCCTCCGCGATTTCATCGATTCCATCCCCAAATCCTACGAGGAAAGCGCCATGGTGGCGGGCGCCTCGCCGGTGCAGGCGTTTTTCGACGTGGCGCTGCCGGTGATCCGGCCGGGCATCGTGGTGGTGGTGGTCTGGGCCTTCGTCAATATCTGGGGGAGTTTCCTCATCCCCTTCATCCTGCTGCGCAGCGACACCAACATGCCGGCCTCGGTGGCCATCTACTCGTTCTATTCGGAGGCGGGCACGCCCATCGTGACGCTGCTGGCGGCCTATTCGCTGATCTATTCGCTGCCGGTCATCGCGCTCTATCTGTTCGTGAGCTGGAAATTCGGTTTCCGCTTCTTCGGCGGCATCAAGGCATAAATCTCCATGGCATCAGTTGAATTCAGGGACGTCACCAAGAGCTTCGGCGATTTCAAGGCGGTCGCCGATGTGAGCTTCGACATCGCGGACGGGGAGTTCGTGTGCCTGCTCGGTCCCTCGGGCTGCGGCAAGACCACCTCGCTGCGAATGATGGCGGGGCTGGAAACGCCGAGCGCGGGCAACATCCTCATCGGCGGCGCGCAGGTGACGCACCTGCACCCCAAGGACCGCAACATCGCCATGGTGTTCCAGGATTACGCGCTCTATCCGCATATGAACCTGGCCGACAATATCGCCTATCCGCTCAAGGTGCGGGGCGAGGCGGTGGGCAAGCGCCACGCCCGGGCCAAGGAAGTGGCGGACGTGCTCAAGATCGGCCACCTGCTCGACCGGCTGCCCAGCCAGATTTCGGGTGGGCAGCAGCAGCGTACCTCGCTGGCGCGGGCGCTGGTCTATCCGGCGCAGGTCTATCTGTTCGACGAGCCGCTCTCCAATCTCGACGCCAAATTGCGGCTCGAGGCGCGCGGCTTTCTCAACCATCTGCAGCGCGACATGGGGATGACGGCGGTTTATGTGACGCACGACCAGGCCGAAGCCATGGCGCTGGCGACGCGCATCGCGGTGATGGACCAGGGCCGCATCGTGCAGTTCGCCTCGCCCATCGAGATTTACCGGCGCCCGGCGACGACGTTCGTCGCCAATTTCGTCGGCAATCCGCCGATGAACCTCATCGCCGTCGAGGGCCTGCAGGCCGAGGGCCGGCTGCGGCTCCGGGCGGACGGGCTGGTGATGGCCGATCTGGCCATGAGCGAGGCCGTCGGCAAGGCGCTGGCCGAGAGCGGCAGCCTGACGCTGGGCGTCCGGCCCGAGCACCTCTCCATCGCCGCGGCGGGCGCCGCCAACAGCGTCACGGCGCCGCTGTTCGCCAATGAGAACATGGGGCCGGAAAGCCTCGTCACCATCGACCGGGGCGAAGGGGCGCGGGTGACGGCGCGCATCTTCATCGACGAGCATCTCGACCTGGGGGACACGGTGACGCTGGGCTTTGCGCCCGAGCACGTCCACCTCTTCGACCACGCCGGAAAACGCATCCCGGCGGCGGGGGAGTAGGCTTGCCTCTTCCCCTCTCCCCTCGTGGGAGAGGAACGGATTTTCTGCGTTCAGCAGAAAATCAGGGTGAGGGGGTCTCTCCACACGCCCAGCACCCGTGGAAGCCTCCAACCCCTCACCCGCCCCTTCGGGGCACCTTCTCCCACAAGGGGAGAAGGCAGAAAGGGCAACCTCGCAAATGACCACCATCACCACCCGCATCAGCCGTGCCGATCAGGCGCGGAGCCCGTATTTCTACATTCCCTTCGCGGTGCCGGCGGGGACGACGCGCATCGATGTGACCCTGGCCTATGCCAAGGCCGAGGATTGCATCATCGATCTGGGGGCGTTCGATCCGCGCGATACCGGCTATCCCAGCGCCGGAGGCTTTCGCGGCTGGAGCGGGGGCGCGCGTGAGCGCTTCTTCATCGCCACCGACGACGCCACGCCGGGCTATGTGCATGGCCCGATCGAGGCGGGTGAATGGAACGTCATCCTCGGGCTCTACAAGGTGCCGGAGAACGGCGTCGAGGTCAGCGTCGACATCGCGCTCGACGCGGCGCCGCGGCTGCTCGTGCCGCAGCCGGCGCGGACCTTTCCGGTGCGGGCGGGAGCGGGCTGGTACAAGGGCGACCTGCACTGCCATACCTTCCATTCCGACGCGCGCGGCGCACCGGAAACCCTGCACGCGGCCGCCCGGCAGGCGGGGCTCGATTTCCTCGCCGTGGCCGACCACAACACCATCACGCAAAGGCGCTATTTCCATCCGCAGTCCTCGCCCGAGCTGGTGTTCGTGCGCGCCATGGAGGTGACCACCGCCGAGGGACACGCCAATGTCTACGGGGTGGACGAGTGGATCGATTTCCGCATGACCCGTCCGGCGGACGCCCATACGCTGGCGCAACTGGTGCACGACAAAGGCGGGCTGCTGTCGATCAACCACGACAAGCCCTCCATTCCCTGGGATTATGAGCTGCCCGACGCCGATTGCCAGGAAGTGTGGCAATCGACCTGGCTGGCCTGGAACTGGGTGTCGCTGGAGCGCTGGCAGGAGCGGCTGGTGGCGGGGCGGCGCCTCTCGGCCATCGGCGGCTCGGATTTCCACCAGCCGGAAACCTTGCAGCCCGAAGGGCCGCTGGTGCTGGCGCGGCCGACGACGGTATTGTTCCTCCCCGAACTCAGCGAGGACGCGGTGCTGGCGGCGATGCGGGCGGGGCACGGCTATGTCACCGAAAGCCCCACCGGGCCGCATCTCGAAATCCGCGCCGGCGCCACCGTCATGGGCGGCACGGCGGCGGATATCGGCGCGCTGGATATCGAGACGCGCGGCGCGACCGGCGACCAGCTGCTGCTCGTCGACGCCACCGGCGTCATCGACAGCCTCGAGATTGCCGATGACGCCTGGCAGGTGACCCGTACGGTGGCGCCGCAAGGCTTTGTCCGGGCCGAGATCGTCGCGGGGCCAGCGCGGCGGCAAGCCATGCTGGCCGCGTTTGCCGCGCTCTTTACGGGCGAGGCCCTGCCCTGGCAGTTGCGCGCCGCCGAGGTGGCGGCGCAGCCGATCCGCCGCGCGCTCAGCAACCCGATCTACCTGGCGGGTTGAGCCGGCCGGCGCCGCGGCGGATGGTTTGCACATTGTTCATTGCCCCGCGATAAATTGGCCTATACCAAGGGCGGGCGCTCCTCCGGGAGCGCAGCGTCGTAGCGTTTTGAGTGTTTTCGGTGCAAGGCGGCGCCGCTGGCCCGTCCTCCGGGCCGGGTGCCGGCGGGGCAGGGAATGTGAGGCTGTTCGAGCGGCAGACGGGAAAAAGGCTGCTGGCCCTGGCGGTGCTGGCCGGTCTCGGCCTGGGCGCTGCCGCGCCCGTCGCGGCGCAGGGCCTCGTGCCGGCCGATTTCTTTTCCGCCCCGGTCGACCCCAGCGCCCCCACGGCGGTGGAAGCGGACGAACTGGTGTTCGACGCGGCGAGCAATACCATCACGGCGCGCGGCGACGTGGTGATCCGCTCCGGCGGCTATGTGGCGACCGGCCGGCAGCTGGTCTATCGGCGCGGCGCCGGCGAAGCCGATCTCAGCGGCGATGTGAGCGTCACCGACCCTTCCGGCAACGTCTCGCACAGCCAGACCCTGCGCCTCACCGGCCAGTTCAGGCAGGCCTTTCTGGATTCGCTGACCATCACCGCCTATGACGGCTCGCGCATCACCGCCGACAGCGCCGACTACGACCGGGAAGTGCAGACGATCCTCACGCGGGCCAGCTATGCCCCGTGCGGCGAGTGCATCGACGCGCAGGGCCGGCGTATCGGCTGGTCGGTGAGCGCCAGCCGGGTGATCTACAACCGGCAGGACAATTCGGTGACGCTGGAGCAGCCCAGCCTGGCGCTGCTCGGCCTGCCGGTGGCGTGGCTCCCCTATCTGTGGCTGCCCGACCTCAGCAATGAAGTGCTGGAACGCATTCCCAAGCCCAGCTTCGCCTATAGCGAGGAAATCGGCGTCAAGGTCGAATTGCCGTTCACCGCCTATTCGAGCCGCTGGACCGACATTATCCTGTCGCCGGCGCTGGTTTCGGGGCAGGGCTTCCTGATGGGCGCCGAATGGGTGCAGCGCTTCGATAGGGGCTCGTTCCGCATCAAGGCCTCGGGCATCCACCAGTTCAACCCGAACGCGTTCAGCTTTCCCGATGCGCGGCGCGACTGGCGCGGCGCCATCCAGAGCGCGGGCGAATTCGTGCCGGTCAAGGACTGGAAGCTGGGCTTTGCCTATGCCGCCTTCACCGACAGCGCCTATTTCGACGATTACTTCCTCGACCGGGGGCGGGCCGCCATCAACGAGGTCTATGCCACCCATCTCAGCGCCGACACCTATATCGACGCGCGGGTGCAGCAATATAACCTGCTCGGGAACAATACCAACCAGAGCCGCGCGCAGCAGGGGATCGCGCTGCCCAATCTGCGGATGGAGCGCACCTTCCGGCTCGGCCCCGAGGCCGGGCAGGTCGACGCGGAGGCGCGGGTGCTGGGGGTCAGCCGCGAAAGCGACTATTGGAGCGGCCCCGGCGGCGTCGGCTACGATTACGGCTATGCCGGCAATAGGCTGCACGCCATGGCGCAGGCGAGCTGGCAGAACCAGTATATCGCCGGCGGCGCGGTATTGACGCCGTTTGCCGGGGTGCGGCTGGACGGGGCCTATTACGAGCGCGGCACCACCGGCACGTTCGACGGCCGGATGACGCCGCCGGCCGATGGCGCGCTGTTCGGGGTGACGCCGATCGCGGCGCTGGACGTGCGCTATCCGCTGGTGGCACGGAGCCCCGGGGTGACGCATCTGGTCGAGCCCATCGCGCAACTGGTCTATCGTGACGCCGCCAGCCTGCAACCGGGGATCAGCAACGAGGATTCCCAGAGCATCGTCTTCGACGACACCAATCTGTTCAGCTACAACCGGTTTACCGGCATCGACCGGCAGGAGACGGGGCTGCGGCTCAACCTGGGCGGGCGGTACCTGGCCAATTTCGACGATGGCAGCCATCTCGAACTGGTGGGGGGGCAATCCTTCCAGCTGGCGGGCCGCAATGTCTTTGCCGTGCCCGATAGCGTCCATACCGGGTTGGGCACGGGGCTCGAGGTCGATTCGTCCTATGCCGTGCTGGGCGCCTATGGCGCGCTGGCCAATGGCATCAAGGGCAGCGCCAAAGTGCAGGTCGACCCTGGCGGGCCGACGCTGCAACGCGCCGTATTGGGGCTGGGCTACGCCGATGCCGGCTGGTCGGCGGCGTTCCGCTACGCTTTTGCGGCGGCCGTGCCGGCGGCGGGCAACAGCCGCGACCAGCACGAGATCGGCGCCGAAGTGCGGGTGCCGGTCAACGATTACTGGGCGGTGACCGGCAGCGGCTATTGGGACCTGTCGGCCAACAGCTTCCTGCTTGCCGGCGGCGGTCTGCACTATGACGACGGCTATCTGCAATTCGGCGCCACGGCGGTGCGGACCGGGCCGACCCACGCCTCGCCCAACGATACGCGCGTAACCGCGACCTTCAAGCTCAAGGCGCCGGCCGGGCTCGATGCCGGCTATTCCGGCGCCGTTCCCCTGAGGCTGCCATGAGACGTTCGAGATTTCTTGCGCTGGCGGGCGCGGCCGGGTTGGCCGCCTTATTGGGCGGGTGCAGCGGTTTCGTGCCGGTTTACGGTGACATGGCGGCCGGTCCCGGCAGCGCCCGGTTCCATTTCGCCGCGCCCGGCAACCGGGCCGAGCAGATCATTCTCAACCGCCTGCGTACCGCCTTTCCGCAGCCGGCGGGGCCGGGCGATCCGACGCTGGCGGTGACGGCGACGGAAGGGGGACAGTGGCGCGGCATTTCCGACGCCTTTCCGGCCGGCCGGCCGGTGGGGGTAGCGGTTTCGGCCAGCGTCCGCATCACCCAGGGCGATACCGAACTGTTTGCCGCGAGCCGCTCGACCGATACCGCCTATCGCAGCGGCGGCACCAGCCTGGCCGAGCGCGCTTCCCGTGACGGGGCGCTGGAGACGGCGGCCCGCAGCACCGCCGAGGCGCTGCGCGCGGCGATCCTGGCCGGCTACCGGCCCGGCACGGCGGTCGGGATCGGGGCGCCGCGCCGCTGACCGCGGGCGATGGATTTGCCGGCCGGGGCGTGCCAAGGTTGAACTCGACGCAACCGATTGCCCGGGGGACGACCATGCGGCTTGTGCTTCTTGCGATGATAATGAGCCTCGGCCTCGGGGGCGGCGCCCTGGCGGCCAGTTTCGACTGTGCCGGGGCGACGAGCCCTTTCGAGCACGCCATCTGCGACGATCCGGGCCTGTCGGCGGCCGATGAGCGGCTGGCGCGGACCTGGGAGACGGCCATTGGCGGGCTGTCGAAAACGGCGCTGACGGCGCTGCGCGGCGACCAGCGGCGCTGGCTCGATTACGCGAGGCGCGCCTGCACGCCCGACGCCACGCCGCTCGCCGAGGGCAGCTATTCCGAGCAGGGCGTCGGCTGCCTCACCGAGCTTTTCGAGCAGCGCAGTGCAGTGCTGGAGCAGAGCCGGATGCTGGAGGGAAAGCGGTTCTATCCGCTGGCCCATTACGCCGCGGCGCCGGACCCCTATGAGGTCGACAACCCCGATTCCTACTGGCCGGTCGCCCGGCACGAGGCGTCCTATGCGCAGATTGATGCGCGCGACCCGGCCGATGCGGCGTTCAACGCCTTCGTGGTGGCGCAGGCGTGGGACCTGTTTGCGCTCAAGGGCGCCGAAGGCGAGGAAATCGACCCGGAAGACCTCAGCAGCGACACGACGAACACCATGGTCGTCGCGGAAGTGGCCGGTACGCGGCGCATTTCGCTCAAGGCTTCCGGCTATTGGTACGGCCACGGCGCGGCGCACGGCAATTCCCATGTGAGCTACGTGCATTATCTGGTGGCGGAGGACCGGGCGCTGCTGGCGTCGGACCTGTTTGCCGGGGCCGGCTGGGAAAAGGCGCTGCTCGAATTGACGATGGCGGCGCTGACGGCGGATCTGGGTGACTGGCTCATGCTCGACGATCCGCAGGACCTGGCGGACGTGGTGACCGATCCGAGCCGCTGGGACCTGTCGGACAGCTACGACCTGCGGATCCAGTTCCAGCCCTACGAGGTTGCCGCCTACGCTTATGGGGCGCCGGTGGCGCGGATCAAGTGGGACGCGCTGGGGCCCTATCTGGCGGCAGGCGCCGACAGCATCCGCTACGGGTTCTGATCAGGCCAGCAGCGGCGCCCATTCGGGGTGGCGGCGGAACTGCGCCACCACATAGGGGCAGACCGGGGTGATGCGAAAGCCCTGGTCGCGGGCGTCGGCAACGGCGGCCTTGACCAGTTGCAGGGCGATGCCGCGCCCTTCGTAGTCGGGCGGCACGCCGGTATGGTCGATGATCATCGGGCCGGTGCCGGTCTTGCGATAGGTCATCTCCGCCTCGGCGCCGGGCGCCAGCTGGATGACGTAGCGGCCGCGGGTGGGGCCTTCCTCGCGGGAAATCTTGTAGTCGGGGTCGGCCATGATGGGGCTCTCCTGCTGGCTTTGCCACGATTCTGACCGCTAAGCGGCCCGACCGCAAGCGTGCGGCTGGCGCGAGGGGCCGGCGAGCGGCGGTTAATTCTTCTTGCGGCTCATCTCGATCATGCGCTCGACGGCCTGGCGGGCCGGCGGGATGATCTCGGGGGGAATGGTGATTTCCTCGCTCATGGTGTGGAGCGACCACAGGATGTTCTCGAGATTGATGCGCTTCATGTGCGGGCAGATATTGCAGCCGCGCAGGAAGTCGACGCCGGTGGTTTCCGAGGCGACGTTGTCGGACATGGAGCACTCGGTGACCATGACGACGCGGGCGGGGCGCGTGCTCTTCACCCAATCGATCATGGCGGCGGTGGAGCCGGCGAAATCTACCGCCTCGATGACCTCGGGCGGGCATTCGGGGTGGGCGATGATCCTGGCGGTGGGATAGGCGTGGCGCAGCTCGGAAATATCCTCGGCGGTAAAGGTCTCGTGCACCTCGCAGGCGCCGGCCCAGGTGACGATCTTCTTTTGCGTCTGCCGGGCGGTGTTCTGGGCCAGATATTGATCGGGGATCATGATGACGGTGTCGCCCGGCACGCTCTCGACGATATGGAGGGCGTTCGAGGAGGTGCAGCACACATCGGTGACGGCCTTCACGGCGGCCGAGGTGTTGACATAGGTAACCACCGGCACGCCGGGATAGCGGGCGCGCATGGCCATGACGTCCTCGGGCGTGATCGAATCGGCCAGCGAGCAGCCGGCGCGGCTGTCGGGAATGAGGACGGTCTTGTCCGGGTTGAGCAGCTTCGAGGTCTCGGCCATGAAGTGCACGCCGCACTGCACGATGACCGACTGGCTGACCCGGCTGGCCTCGATGGCCAGTTGCAGGCTGTCGCCTACCACGTCAGCGACGCCGTGATAGATCTGCGGCGTCTGGTAGTTATGGGCGAGGATGACGGCGTCCTTCGCCTTTTTCAGCCGGTTGATCTGGAAAATCAGCGGCGCGTAGAAGGGCCATTCGATCTCGGGGATCTTGTCGCGGACGCGCTCGAAGATCGGCGCGGTCGCCCGCTTGACCCCCGGAGAGAATTCAAGATCGAAATCCTGCGCCAGGATGGCGCGGGCATCGGCAAGCGGGGTCACCGCGTTGATGGTCTGGACCATGGGTTCCTCCCGCTCGGCTGCGCGGAACCTAGGTATTTTCGGCGCGCATTTCAATGAATCGTCTTGCGCCGATCGGTCTGGCCGCCTAACCCTTGCGCGACTTTGCCAAGCCCAGGGGAATGCCATGCCGCAGGACGCCAACGCCACCCGCTCCATTCTCTCGCTCGCACCGGTCGTGCCGGTCATCATCCTGGACGATGTGACGCAGGCCCGGCCGCTGGCCGAGGCGCTGGTTGCCGGCGGCCTGCCGGTGCTGGAGGTGACGCTGCGCACGCCCAACGCCCTCAAGGTGATCGAGGAGATGGCCAAGGTCAAAGGCGCCATCGTCGGCTCGGGCACGGTGCGCAACGCGGCGCAGATGCAGAGCAGCGTCGCGGCGGGATGCCGCTTCATGGTATCGCCGGGCGCCTCGCCGCGCCTGCTGGACGCGGCCGAGGACGTGGCCATTCCGCTGTTGCCGGGCATCGGCACGCCCACCGAGGCGATGAGCGCGGCCGAGCGCGGCTACAGCTTCCTCAAATTCTTCCCGGCCGAGGCGCTGGGCGGGGCGCCGGTGCTGAAAGCCTTCGCCTCGCCGCTGCCCGACATCACCTTTTGCCCCACCGGCGGCATCAGCCCGGCCAATGCCCGGACCTATCTGGCGCTGCCCAACGTCATCTGCGTCGGCGGCAGCTGGGTGATGCCGGCCGAGGCGCTGGCCGGCGGCGATTTTGCGCGCATCGAGGCGCTGGCGCGCGAAGCCGCGGCCCTGCGGGGATAGCAGCAACCAGCCCGCTGCGCCGGGAGGGCGCCATGACCGGTTTCGACAACACGCTTTACGCCGATGGCGCGCTCGTCGTCGGGGCCGGCCTTGCCGGGCTGTTCACCGCCCTCAAGCTGGCGCCGCGCCCGGTGACCGTGCTGTCGCCCAAGCCGCTGGGCACCGGCGCCTCCTCCGCCTGGGCGCAGGGGGGCGTCGCCGCGGCCATGGGGGACGGCGACAGCCCGCATGCCCACGCCCAGGATACGGAGATGGCCGGGGCCGGCATCGTCGACCACGGCATCGCCGAAGGCGTCACGGCCGAAGCCGTGGCGCGCATCGAGGACCTGGCGCGCTGGGGCACGCCCTTCGACCGCGACGATTTCGGCAATTTCGCTCTCGGGCGCGAGGCGGCCCATTCGGCCAACCGCATCGTCAAGGTCGAGGGCGACCGGGCCGGCTGGGCCATCATGCAGGCCATCATCGCCCAGGTGCGCAAGACCCCCTCCATCCGCATCGTCGAGGGCATCACCGCGCTCAGCTTCGCGCGCGAGAACGGCCGCGTCGTCGGCGTCTATTGCCGCCGGCTGGGCGACCGCTATTCCGAGCCCATTTTCGTACGCGCCCGCGCCAGCGTGCTGGCCGCCGGCGGGCTGGGCGGGCTTTATGCCGTCACCACCAACCCGCCCGGCGTGCGCGGCCACGCGCTGGGCATGGTAGCGCGGGCCGGTGCCGTCATCGCCGATCCCGAATTCGTGCAGTTCCACCCCACCGCCATCGCCACCGGGGCCGACCCCGCGCCGCTCGCCACCGAGGCGCTGCGGGGGGAGGGGGCCATTCTCGTCGACGAGACCGGCAGGCGCTTCATGCCCGCGCTTCACCCCGATGCCGAGCTGGCGCCGCGCGATATCGTCGCCCGCGCCAATTTCCGCCAGCTGCAGGCGGGGCACCGGGTCTTTCTCGATACGCGGCAGGTGCTGGGCGCAGCGATCCTCACCCGCTTTCCCACCGTCTCGAAATATTGCCTTGATGCCGGCATCGACCCGGTGAACGAGCCGATCCCGGTCACCCCGGCGGCGCATTTCCACATGGGCGGCGTCAAGGTGGACGAGCGCGGCCGCACCTCGCTGCCCGGCCTCTGGGCCTGCGGCGAGGCCTCGTGCACGGGCCTGCACGGCGCCAACCGGCTGGCCTCGAACTCGCTGCTCGAAGCCACCGTCTACGGCGCCCGCATCGCCGAGGATATCGGCGGGCTGGAGCCGGCGCGCGAGCTCGCCCCGTTCAAGGGCATCGAGTGGGACGAGGCGGCGGGCAACCGCGCCGAGGACGTGCTGCGCAACACGCCTGCCGTGCAGCAATTGCGCGCCATTATGTCGGAGCTGGTCGGCGTCGAGCGCGACGCCGCCGGCCTCAGGACGGCGCTCGGCGCCATCGCCCAGCTCGAAGCCAATGCCGAACAGGTGACCACCGCCTATCTCAACATGACTACCTCGGCCACGCTGGTCGCCGCCGGCGCGCTGCGGCGCACCGAAAGCCGCGGTGGCCATTTCCGCACCGACTATCCCGAAACCGACCCGGCCTGGGAGCACCATACCGAAATGACGCTGGAAGAGGCGTTGGCCATCCGCGCCGGGGCTTGATTCCCCGGCAGGCCGCTCGCCTCAGGCGTCGTCGGCCATGCCCCGGAGCACCGCGTCCACGGCCGCGCGGCTGGGGGGGCGGCAGCCTTTTTCGGCGCAGTTGAGGCCGGCCACCACGGCGCCGAACCGCAGCGTGCGCTCGAGCGCGGGCCGTTCGAGCGCGCCCAGATGTCCCGGCTTCAGCGCGCCGGTTTCGGCCAACCAGGCGAGGACGCCCGCCATCAGGCTGTCGCCGGCTCCCACCGTGTCGCCGAATACCGGGGGCCGGTAGATGTCGGCGCGACCCCTGTCGCTGCGCGAAAAAGCCAGGCTCCCCCCTTCGCCCAGCGTCACCACCACCAGTTCGCAATTGGGCCGCTCCAGCAGGGCGGCCGCGTGCGCCTCGATGCTGCGGCCCGGCGCGAGCCAGGCGTGGTCCTCCTCCGACAGCTTGACCAGATGCGCCAGGTCGAGAAAGCCGGCCAGCCGGGCCCGGTAGCCGGCCTCGTCCTCCACCAGCTTGTCACGGACATTGATGTCGATCGAGATCGTGGCGCCGCGCCCGATGGCGGCCTTCACCACGTCCATCCATATCGCCGCGTCGGGCTCGAGGATGGGGCAGAACCCGCCGATCTGGTAGAGCGAGAGCCGTTCGGGCAGCGCCGCCAGCAGCCCCTCGCGGGTGAAGGCGCGATCCGCGCCGCGCTCGAAGATGTAGGACGCCTGCATTTTGTCGTTGAAGCTGACGATGGCCCGCGTGGTTGGCGCCGCGACCCGGTCCTTGAGCAGCACCTCGACGCCCGCCTCGGCCAGCGGCGCCAGCAGCAGGTCGCCATATTCGTCCCGGCTGATGGGGCAGAGAAAGCCAGTCCGGTTACCCAGCTTGCTCAGCGCAATGGCGCAGTTGAAGGGCGAGCCCCCCGGCAGCGCCTCGCGCTCGGCGCCCGGCGCCGCTGATACCGGCACCAGGTCGATCAGACTTTCTCCACCCACCACGAACATGCACTGCTCCCGCGAACGCCATGGTGCTGCCCATAGCATTCCGCTTCGCCGCTCACCAGTGCCGCGCGCGGCGTCGCTCCGCGGGGCTGGCGGGTGGGGGCAAAAAAATTTCCGGCTTGCGGGGATTAAACCGCGGCGCCCGGTGTTGATGGCATGAGGGGCCGCGTCGCGGCGCCCGCAACAGGAGGATTGCCATGCCTATCCGTTCGCTTCTTGCCGGCGCCGCCGCGCTGGCGCTCGCTTGCACCCCGGCCCTCGCCGCCGACTATCTGGACGGCGCCGTCAAATCCACCGATATCGGCGGCCAGATGGTGCTGACCGATGCCAATGGCATGACGCTTTACATCTTCGACAAGGACACGGCCGGCACCTCGACCTGCTACGATTCCTGCGCCGAGAAATGGCCGCCGCTCATCGCCGACGACGCCGTGGCGGCGGCGGGTGATTTCACGGTCGTCGCCCGCACCGACGGCACCAGCATGTGGGCCTATAAGGGCATGCCGCTCTACTATTGGTACGAGGATGCCGAGCCCGGCGAGACCAAGGGTGACGGCGTGGGCGGCGTCTGGCATCTTGCCCTCGAATAAAGCGGGCGGATCGCCATAAGGAACGGCGGCGTGGTCGATTTTCTCGACGAGATCGAAGCCTGCGTACCGGCGCTGCGGCGCTATGCCCGGGCGCTGACGCACGATATCGACCGCGCCGACGATCTGGTGCAGGACTGCCTCGAGCGCGCCATCGCCCGGCGGGGGCTGTTCCAGCCGCGGGGACCGCTGCGGCCCTGGCTTTTCGCCATCCTCACCAATCTTTATCGCAACCAGTTGCGCCGCGACCGGCGGCGGGGGGAGCGGCTGGCGCTGGAGACGGACGCCGAGCCGGCCCTGTCCGCCCCGCAGCCCGGCCATCTGGCGCTCAGCGAACTGGCCCGCGCCATCGACACGCTGCCGCTCGAGCAGAAGGAGGCTTTGTTGCTGGTGACCCTGGAAGGGCTGTCCTATGGCGAGGCGGCCGGGGTGCTGCGCATCCCGCGCGGCACGCTGATGAGCCGGCTGGGCCGGGCCCGCGCCGCGCTGCGCCGGCTCACCGACAGCCCCGCCGAGCCGCATCTGAGGACCGTCAAATGAGCGAGATTGCCCGCGACGCCCTGCAGGCCTATGCCGATGGCCAGCTCGATCCGGCGGCCCGCGCCGCGCTTGAGGCGGCGATCGCCCGCGACCCCGATACGGCCGCCGAACTGGCGGCGCTGCGGCGCCAGGCCGACGCCATTCGCGCCCATTATGGCAGCGCCGGCGCCGAGCCCGTTCCCGCCCGGCTCGACCCGCGCCGGCTGGCCGAGCGCGCCGGGCGCCGCCGCTGGCAGGTTCTGGCCCGGGCCGCCATGATCCTGGTTGCCCTGGGCGTCGGGCTTGCCGCCGGCCTGCTGCTGCGCCCCGCCGGCCCCGCGCCCTATGACCGGCTCATCGCCGATGCGGTGAGCGCCCATGCCGTCTACGCCGCCGAAAGCCGCCACGCCGTCGAGGTCGCCGGCGCCGAGAGCGCGCATCTGTCGAGCTGGCTGTCCAACCGCCTCGCCGCGCCCCTCGCCATGCCTGATCTGGGCGCCCAGGGGTTCGCCTTTCTCGGCGGCCGCCTGCTGCCGGCGCCGGAAATTCCCGGTGGCCGCGCCGCCCAACTGATGTACGAGGATGCGGCGGGCGAGCGGCTGAGCCTTTACATCACGCCCGCCACCGGCATTGCCGGCCCTGCCTATGAAGCCGTGCGGCTCGGCGCCGATACGGCGCTCTATTGGGCCGATGGCGTCTTCACCTGCACCATTGTCGGGCCGCAGCCGGCCGCGCGGCTCGAAGGCGTCGCCCGCGCGGTCTTTGCGCAACTGGGCGGTGGCGGCGTTCCCTATCGCGACCCCTGAACGGCCGGCCTCACGGCGCCGGGGCGTTGCGGGGCGGCAGGTCGTTGGAATAGATATTGTGCCGGCCGATATTGGCGATATCGCGCTCGCCGCAGAGGGCCATGGTGGTGTCGAGCTCCTTGCGCATGATCTCGAGCACGCGCGTGACCCCCGCCTCGCCGCCGGCCCCGAGCCCGTACAGCATCGGGCGCCCGATAAAGGTCGACTTCGCGCCATAGGCCAGCGCCTTCAGCACATCCTGGCCGCTGCGGATGCCGCTATCGAGATAGATTTCCGTCCTCTGCCCCACCCGGTCCACGATTTCGGGCAGCACCCGGATCGTCGAGGGGGCGCCGTCGAGCTGCCGGCCGCCGTGATTGGAGACCACCACGGCATCGGCGCCGTTGTCGACGGCCGCCTGCGCGTCGTCGGCATCCAGCACGCCCTTGACGATCACCTTGCCGCCGAACCGGTCCTTGACCCATTTGACGTCGGCCCAGTTGAGCGTCGGGTCGAACTGGCTCGCCGTCCAGGCCGAGAGCGAGGCCAGGTCGTGATCGCCGCTCACATGCCCGACGATATTGCGAAAGGTCCGCCGTTGCGTGCCCAGCATGCGCAGGCACCAGAGCGGGTGCTGCATCATCTGCCAGATCGAAGAGGGCGTGAACTTGGGCGGCGTCGACAGGCCGTTCCTGATGTCCTTGTGGCGCTGCCCCAGGATTTGCAGGTCCATGGTCAGGATCAGGGCCGAACATTTCGCCGCCCTCGCCCGGTCGATCAGCCGATTGATGAAGTCACGGTCCCGCATCACGTAAAGCTGGAACCAGAACGGGGCCGTGGTGTTCTCGGCGACGTCCTCGATCGAGCAGACGCTCATGGTCGAAAGCGAAAAGGGAATGCCGAATTTTTCCGCCGCCCGGGCGGCCTTGATCTCGCCATCGGCCACCTGCATGCCGCCCGTGGCCGCCGGAGCGATGGCGATCGGCATGGCGATCTCCTTGTCCAGCATCTTCACCTTGAGGTTGCGGTTCTCGAGGTTCACCGCCACCTTCTGCTTGAGCAGGATCTTGGCAAAGTCGCTCTCGTTCTGGCGGTAGGTGCCTTCGCTGTAAGAGCCGCTATCGGCATAGTCGAAGAACATTTTCGGCACGCGGCGCCGCGCCAGCCGCTTCATTTCGTCGACGGTAAGCACCTTGTCGATGGTCGTCATTCTGCGGGCACTCCGGCTGATCTGTGCCTGCCCTAGCAAACTAACATGTTAGTCGTCAATGCGACGCTGAACCTGCGTTTTATTCCACCGGGCCCATGCTGCGCCGGCCCAGCACCAACATGGAGAAGATGACGAGAAAGCCGAACAGCACCATGCCGGCGGCCAGCACGTGGGCTTTTTCCCATTCGAGGCGTTCGACGAAATCGTAGAGGGCGACCGAGAGCACCTTGGTCTGGCCGGGGATGTTGCCGCCGATCATCAGCACTACGCCGAATTCGCCCATCGTGTGGGCGAAGCTCATGATGGCGCCCACCAGATAGCCCGGCCCGGCCAGCGGCAGCACCACGCGCCAGAAGCGCTGGCGGCGCGAGGCGCCCAGCGTGTCGGCGGCCTCGATCACCTCGCGGCCGATGCCGGCGAAGGCGTTGCGCAGCGGCTGCACCATGAAGGGGAGGGAGGCGACCAGCGAGCCGATGACCAGCCCGATAAAGGAAAAGGCCAGGGTCCGTGCGCCCCAGAGCCCGGCAAGCGCCCCGCCCGGCCCCTGTGGCCCCAGTGCCAGCAGCAGGTAAAAGCCCAGCACGGTGGGCGGCAGCACCAGCGGCAGGCTGGTCAGCGCCCCTACTGCGTGCCGCCCGCGGCCCCGCCCCTGCGCCAGCCACCAGGCGAGCGGCGTCGAGAGGACCAGCAGCAGCAGCGTGACGCTGGTCGCCAGGGCCAGCGACAGGATGACGGGCGAAGCCAGCGCGCTCAAATCCATTCGTCTTCACCCGTCCCCACCCGGCACCGGCGCCCCTTCGGGAAGCGGGTCGCCGGCAGCCTTGCGGCGGCTGATGCCTCAGGGCACCGCGTAGCCGGCCGCCTCGATCACCGCCACCGCCGCGTCGGATCGGAGATAGTCGAGGAAGGCGGTTGCCGCCGGGTTGTTCTCGCCCTCCTTGAGCAGCACGGCACCCTGGGCGATGGGGGAATAGAGGTCGGCCGGCACCAGCCATTGATCGGTCTTGTCCAGCACCTGGCTGGCGGCGACGAAGCCCAGTTCGGCATTGCCGCTTTCGACGAATTGCAGCGTCTGGGAGATGTTTTCGCCCATGACGATTTTCGGCTCCAGCGTCTCGTAGAGGCCCAGCTTTTGCAGCGTTTCCACCGCCGCCGCGCCATAGGGCGCCGCCTGCGGGTCGGCCAGCGCCAGCTTGGTGAAGTCGCTTTGCAATTGAGCCTCGCCGTCGCTCATGTCGCGGCCCGGCCCATAGAGCGACAGCCGTCCCTCGGCGTAGACGAAAAAGCTCCCCTCCACCGCGAAGCCCTCAGCGATGGCCTTTTCGGGCCGCTCCACATCGGCGGCGAGGAAGACGCCGAACGGCGCCGCCTGGGTGATCTGGGTGTAAAGCTGGCCGGTCGCGCCGAAGCTCAGCGCCACCGTGTGCCCGGTTTCGGCCTCGAAGCTGGCGGCCAGCGTTTCGGCCACGGCGGTGAAATTGGCGGCGACCGCCACGTGCACCGTCTCGGCCGCGGCCGGTAGGGTGCTGGATGCCAGAAGGGCGGCAATAAGGGCCAGGCGGGTCATGCAAGCCTCCGATATGTTTTACTAAACATATCGATGCCGCACCTGCCGGCCGCTTGGCAAGAATTATTGTTGGGTCGGCTTGTCGGCGAGCAGCGCCCGCAGCGCCTGCATATCGGCTGCGATGGCCGTTTCGGTCGCGGTCTGCATGGCGCGGTAGCGCGCCAGCACCTCCCGGCCCAGCGGCGTCAACTGCGCGCCGCCCTGGCCGGCGCCGCCGCGGCTCGAGAGCACCAGCGGCCGCCCGAACCCGGCATTGAGCGCCTGCACCAGGCTCCAGGCGCGCTTGTAGCTCATGCCCATCGCCTTGCCGGCGGCGGCGATCGAGCCGCTGCGCTCGATCCCCTCCAGAAGGTCCGCCCGCCCCGGCCCGATATAGGCACTTGCGTCCAGCACCACGCGCAGATGCCCCAGGCCACGGGGCGGAACCGGCTTTTGCATCGCGTTACCCTCCCGCCCTCCTGGCGGCCGGCGGCAGGGCAAAGCGCCGCTGGCGCGCCAGTGCCAGCCTCGTCAGGCCTGATAGGCCTTGACGTTCTGGGTCTGCTCGCCGAGGCCTTCGATGCCCAGGCGCATGACGTTGCCCGGCTTGAGCCAGACGGGCTCGGGCTTGATGCCCATGCCGACGCCCGGCGGGGTGCCGGTGGAGATGATGTCGCCCGGCTGCAGGCTCATGAACTGGCTGACATAGGAGACCAGGGTGGCGACGCCGAAGATCATGGTTTTCGTCGAGCCGTTCTGGTAGCGCTTGCCGTCGACTTCGAGCCACATGGCAAGGTTCTGCGGATCGGGCACTTCGTCGCGCGTCACGAGCCAGGGGCCGATGGGGCCGAAAGTGTCGCAACCCTTGCCCTTGTCCCAGGTGCCGCCGCGCTCGGTCTGGAAATGGCGCTCGGAGACGTCGTTGCAGACGCAATAGCCGGCCACGTGCTCCAGCGCGTCGGCTTCCTCGACATAGCGGGCTTCCTTGCCGATGACGATGGCCAACTCCACTTCCCAGTCCGGCTTGATGGCGTTCTTGGGAATGATGACGTCGTCATTGGGCCCGATGATGGCGCTGGTCGCCTTGGTGAAGATGATCGGCTCGGCCGGGATCTTGGCGCCGGTTTCGGCGGCGTGGTCGGCGTAGTTGAGGCCGATGCAGAGGAATTTTCCGACATTGGCGACGCAGGGGCCGATGCGCTGGCCGGCGTCGAGCCGGGGCAGCACGCCGCTATCGGTGGCACGGATTTTGGCGAGGCCCTCGGGCGTCAGCGTGGCGCCGCCGATATCGGGAACGACGCCCGACAGGTCGCGGATCGAACCGTCTGCGGCGAGGATGGCGGGTTTCTCGGCGCCCTTGGGGCCGACGCGCAAGAGTTTCATGGGAGCGGTCTCCAGGTAATATCGTCGGGCCCGTCATAGGGCTGACATGTCAGTGTTGTCGAGGGCGACCTTGGGCCAATGCGTTCGCCGCTCAGGCGGCGGCGGGCGGAATGATGCCCTTTTTGAGGATGATATTGGCATAGAGCCGGGTTTCGCCGGTCTGCACGATGGCGACGGCGGCGCGGGCGCGTTCGTAAAAGGCGTAGCGTTCCAGCGTCGCAAAACCCTGTTGCGGCTCGTGGCGGCGGATGATGGCCTCGAAGGCGTCGAAGATGGGCTCGCGCCGCTCGGGCGCCCCCACCACCTGCATGCCGAACGCGGCCCTGTCGACGAAATCGTCGAGCGGCATGACGGTGAGAATGGCGTCGAGCACGTCGGTGGCCGACTGGCCGTCGAGCCGGATCGGCTTCGGGCCGGCAAAGGCGGCCGGGTAATTGGCGTCGACGATGACGATTTCGTCGCCATGGCCCATGGCGCGCAGGGTATGGAGCAGGTCGGGGCCGAGCAAAGGCGGGATGTTCTTGAGCATAAGGACTCCAAAAGGTCAGCCGAAGGGGAAATCGTCGGTGTCGGCGGCAAATTTGGCGCCGTCGGCGAACAGGCCGGGATGCTCGCGGGCGAAGGCGAACAGTTCGACCATCACCGCGTCGATATGGGCGCGGATGGCGGCGATGGCGCGGGGGGCGTCGGCGGCCAGGATGCCGTCGAAAATCGCCTGATGCTCGCCGATGGTGAGCCCGAGCCGCCGGGGGGTGACGATGAGGCGGCGGGCGCGGTCGAGATTGGCGCGGGCCTTGTCGATGATGGATTTTACCTTGGTGAGCCGCATGGCGCGGAAGATGATGTCGTGGAAATCGACGTCGATGGGGTGGAAGGCATCGGCGTCGTCGCGCGAGGCGGCCTCGCGCTGGGCCGCCATATTGGCATGCAGGGCCGCGATGACCTCGGCGTCGTGCTTGCCGATGAGCACGCGCAGCGCCTCGCTTTCGAGCCCCTTGCGAATGAGCATGTATTCGCGCACATCGGCGATGCGTACCAGCGAGACGGTGGAGCCGCGCTGCGGCGCGATATCCACCAGCCCTTCCGCCGCGAGCCGCGCCAGCGCCTCGCTGACCGGGAAGCGCGACACCCCCAGCCGGGCGCAGATGGCGCTCTTGTCGAGCGTGGCGCCGGGGGGCAGGACCAGGGCGACGATGGCCTGGCGCAGCATATTGGTGACGTCGAGCGTGACGCTGCCGCGCGTAAAGGCGCTTGCGGGGCTCAGAAAATCATAGGGACCGGCTGCCGTTTTCATGCTAACATGTTAGTCGGAGATGCAATTCTTGACAATGTCGCCGTCCCGGCCTGCGCCGCCACTGTGGTGGCAAACGCGGTGCGGGTAAAGCGGCAGGACGTATGTTTCATAAAAGGCCCCCAAGGATGACCGAAACCATGACCCGCCCGGCTTCGGGCAAAACGCTGGTGCTCAACGCCGCCGACAATATCGCCGTGGCGCTGGCCAATCTGGACGTGGGCGCCAGCACCGCCCAGGGCGTCACGACGCGGCGCCGGGTGCCGCGCGGCCATAAATTCGCCACCCAACCCATCGCGGCGGGCGAGGCGGTGGTCAAGTTCGGCCAGATCATCGGCTTTGCCAGCGAGGCCATCGCGCCCGGCGACTGGGTGCACGAGCACAATTGCGGCATGGGCGGGCCGGACGGCTCGCTGAGCCACGATTATGCCTATGCCGAGGGCGCGGTGCCGGTCGAGATGGTGCCGGCAGCCGAGCGGGCGACGTTCGAAGGGTTCGTCCGTCCCAATGGCAGCGTGGGGACGCGCAACTATATCGGCATCCTCACCTCGGTGAACTGCTCGGCCACGGTGGCCAAGTTCATGGCCGAGGCCATCAACCGCTCGGGCATTCTCGACGACTATCCGGACATCGACGGCGTGGTGCCGTTCGTGCACGGCACCGGCTGCGGCATGGAAAGCCGGGGCGAGGGGTTCGACATCCTGAAACGCACGCAATGGGGCTATACCACCAACCCCAATCTGGGCGCGGCGCTGCTGGTGGGGCTGGGCTGCGAAGTGTTCCAGATCGGCCGCATGAAGGAGCTTTACGGCATCGAGGAGGGCGACACCTTCCAGACCATGACCATCCAGGAGCGCGGCGGCACGCGCAGAATGATCGAATGGGGGGTGGAAAAGGTCCGGGACATGCTGCCGGTCGTTGCGGCGGCCCGGCGCGAAACGGTGGATGCCAGCCATCTGACGCTGGCGCTGCAATGCGGCGGCTCGGACGGCTATTCGGGCATTACCGCCAATCCGGCGCTCGGCTATGCGGCCGATATGCTGGTGCGCCAGGGCGGCACGGCGATCCTGTCGGAAACCCCGGAAATCTATGGCGCCGAGCACCTGCTGACGCGCCGCGCGGTATCGCGGGAAGTGGGCGAAAAGCTGATCGAGCGCATCCATTGGTGGGAAGACTATACCAGGCGCAACCGCGGCGAGATGAACAACAATCCCTCGCCCGGCAACAAGCTGGGCGGGCTGACCACGATCCTGGAAAAATCGCTCGGCGCGGCGGCCAAGGGCGGCACGACGCCGCTGACGGCGGTCTACGAATATGCCGAGAAGGTCACCGAAAAGGGGTTCGTGTTCATGGACACGCCCGGGTTCGACCCGGTATCGGCCACCGGCCAGGTGGCGGGCGGGGCCAATGTGCTGTGCTTCACCACCGGGCGCGGCTCAGCCTATGGCTGCAAGCCGGTGCCCTCGATCAAGCTGGCCACCAATGCCGAGCTCTATGCGCGCATGACCGAGGACATGGACATCAATTGCGGCGATATCGTCGAGGGGGTGTCGATCGAGGAAAAGGGCGCGGAAATCTTCGCCAAAATCCTCAGCGTGGCCTCGGGGGAAAAGACCAAGTCCGAGGAACTGGGCTATGGCGACAACGAATTCGTGCCCTGGCAGGTCGGGGCAGTGATGTAGGCCGGCTTCTCCCGGGCAGCGCAAAAACCCCCCTTCCGTCTCGCACGTGGGGAAAAGGAAAGGGGCTATTTTTCGTCCACGAACCGCACCGCGCCGATATGGGGCAGATTGCGGTTGCGCTGGCCGTAATCGATGCCGTAGCCGACGACGAATTCGTCGGGAATGTCGAAGCCGATCCAGCGCGCGGCGATCTCGGTCTCGCGGCGGCTGGGCTTGTTGAGCAGGGCGCACACTTCCATGCGGCGCGGGTGGCGGGTTTCGAGGATTTCCAGCACGTGCCTGAGCGTGTGGCCGGTATCGATGATGTCCTCGACCACGAGGACGTCGCGGCCGGCGATCTCGCCGCGCAGATCCTTGAGGATGCGCACTTCGCGGCTCGACTGCATGGCGTCGCCATAGGAGGAGGCTTCGAGGAAATCGACCTCGACGGGCAGGTCGATCTCGCGCACCAGGTCGGCGATGAAGATGAAGGAGCCGCGCAGCAGCCCCACCACCACCAGCTTGTCGGTATCGGCGAAATAGGCGGTGATCTCCCGCGCCAGCGCCTCGACGCGGGCGGCGATGGCCTTGGCGGAAATCAGTTGATCGACGACATAGGGGGCTTGGGGCATGGCGCTTTCGGCAGCTGCTTGGTCTTTACAGCACCGCTTCTAGCATCCCGATGTTTGCTCCGCCTACCGCCATTCGAGCGCCGGCCTTCGCTCCCGGCCCATGCCATGCGGGTGTCTGCCACATCGATGCCGCCCGTGGACCCGATCCGCAGGCAGCATCGGCGTGTTGCGGTTCAGCTCGGCAGGTCGGTCTTGCCCATGAGAGCGAGGTCGATGGCGCGGGCGGCCTGGCGGCCTTCGCGGATGGCCCAGACGACGAGCGACTGGCCGCGCCGCATGTCGCCGGCGGCGTAGACCCCGGGCACCGAGGTGCGGTAGCTCAGCGTATCGGCGAACAGGTTCCCCCGCCGGTCGAGATCGGCGCCGAGCTCGGCCAGCAGGCCGTCCCGCAGGGGGCCGGCAAAGCCGATGGCGAGCAGCACGATATCAGCCTTGATGAGGAATTCGCTGCCGGCGATGGGCTGGCGGGCGCGGTCGACGCGGGCGCATTCGACGCCGGTGACGTGGCCCCCGGCATGGCTGACGATCTTCATGGTACCGGCGGAAAATTCGCGGATGGCGCCTTCGGCCTGGCTGGAGGAGGTGCGCATCTTCACCGCCCAGTTGGGCCAGTTGGTGAGCTTGTTCTCCAGCGCCGGCGGCATGGGGCGCACGTCGAGCTGGGTGACGGCGATGGCGCCCTGGCGGAAGGCGGTGCCGACGCAGTCGCTGGCGGTATCGCCGCCCCCCACCACGACGACATGCTTGCCGGCGGCGCTGAGCTCGATTTCCCCCGATACGTCCTCGCCGCCGCTGCGTCGGTTCTGCTGCACGAGAAAGGGCATGGCGAAATGCACGCCCTTAAGGCCGACGCCTTCGACGTCCACCGGCCGCGGCGCTTCGGCGCCGCCGCAGAGCAGCACGGCGTCGTGACCGGCCTGCAATTGTTGCAGCGGCGTGGTCACGCCGACATTGACGCCGTAGTGGAAGGTGACGCCCTCGGCCTCCATCTGGGTGACGCGGAAGTCGATATGGCGCTTTTCCAGCTTGAAGTCGGGGATGCCGTAGCGCAACAGGCCGCCCGCCCGGGGCTCGCGTTCATAGACGTGCACCGCGTGGCCGGCGCGGGCCAGTTGCTGGGCGGCGGCAAGGCCGGCCGGGCCGGAGCCGACGATGGCAACGTTCTTACCTGTCCTCGTCTGCGGCGGCTGCGGCTTGATCCAGCCCGAGCGGATGGCCTTGTCGGCCAGGGCCTGCTCCACCGTCTTGATGGCGACCGGTATGTCCTCGAGGTTGAGCGTGCAGGCTTCCTCGCAGGGGGCGGGGCAGATGCGGCCGGTGAACTCGGGGAAATTATTGGTCGAGTGCAGGTTGCGGGCCGCCTCCTGCCAGTTGCCGTGATAGACGAGGTCGTTCCAGTCGGGGATCTGGTTGTTGACCGGGCAGCCGGTATCGCCGTGGCAATAGGGCACGCCGCAATCCATGCAGCGCGCCGCCTGGTCCACGACCTGCGCCTCGCGCAGCGGAATGGTGAATTCGCCGAAATGGCGGATGCGGTCGGAAGCCGGCTCGTAGCGCGGCTCCTCGCGGTCGATTTCGAGAAAGCCCGTGACCTTACCCATGGCTTTGTCCTATCTGCTTGCAGCGCCGCAGCGCTTTGCTCAACTTTTCTCCGCGTCATCCCCGCGAAAGCGGGGACCTCTGTTTCACGTTGCGGGGCCTGCAACGGAGGTTCCCGCTTTCGCGGGAATGACCCGGTGGTTCGGTCTGATGCCGGTGCTATTCCGCCGCCGCCATGCCGAGGCCGCTGGCGCGTTTTTTCTCCATCTCCAGGATGGCGCGGCGGTATTCGACCGGCATCACCTTGACGAATTTGGGGCGCATCTCGACCCAGTTTTCGAGGATGTCGCGGGCGCGGCTCGACCCGGTGTAATGCAGGTGATTGGCGATGAGCTGGTGCAGGCGCTCGTCGTCGTGCCGCGTCATGTCGCCGGAAATGTCGACCCGGCCGTGCCATTCGAGGTCGCCGCCGTGGTGGTGGAGCCGGCGCATCAGCGCCTCCTCCTCCTCGACCGGTTCGAGATCGACCATGGCGAGGTTGCAGCGGGAGCGGAAGGTGCCGTCCTCGTCGAGCACATAGGCGACGCCGCCGCTCATGCCGGCGGCGAAATTGCGCCCCGTCGGGCCGATGACGACGACGAGGCCGCCGGTCATGTATTCGCAGCCATGGTCGCCCGTGCCTTCCACCACGGCGATGGCGCCGGAGTTGCGCACGGCGAAGCGCTCGCCGGCCAGGCCGCGGAAATAGCACTCGCCGGCGATGGCGCCGTAGAGCACGGTATTGCCCACGATGATCGCCTTGCCCGGATCGTAGCCGACGCCCAAGGCAGGGCGCACCACCAGCCGGCCGCCGGAGAGACCCTTGCCGACATAGTCGTTGGCGTCACCGACGAGATCGATGGCGATGCCCCTGGCGAGGAACGCGCCGAACGCCTGGCCGGCGGTGCCGGTGAGGCTGATGGAGATGGTGTCCTCGGGCAGGCCTTCATGGCCGTAGCGCCGCGCCACCGCTCCCGACAGCATGGCGCCGGCCGAGCGGTCGCGGCTGCGGATGGGGAGGGCGATCTGCACCGGCGCACCGGTGTCGAGGGCGGGCCGGGCAAGCTCGATCAACTGGCGGTCAAGCACGGCTTCAAGGTGGTGGTCCTGCGCTTCGGAATGATAGAGCGTGTCGCCGCCGAGCGGCTCGGGCTTGTAGAAGAGCCGCGCCAGATCGATGCCGGTGCTCTTCCAGTGCGCGTCGGCGCGGCGCCGGTCGAGCAAATCGGTGCGGCCGATCAACTCGTCGAGCGTGCGGGCGCCGAGCCCGGCCATGAGGACGCGCAATTCCTCGGCCACGAAGAAGAAGAAATTGATGACGTGCTCGGGCGTGCCCTTGAAGCGCTTGCGCAATACCGGGTCCTGGGTGGCGACGCCCACCGGGCAGGTATTGAGGTGGCACTTGCGCATCATGATGCAGCCCGCCGCAATCAGCGGGGCGGTGGCGAAACCGAACTCGTCGGCCCCCAGCAGCGCCCCGACAAGGACGTCGCGGCCGGTCTTGAGGCCACCATCGACCTGGAGGCGCACGCGCGAGCGCAGACGGTTGAGCACCAGCGTCTGGTGGGTTTCCGCCAGGCCGATTTCCCAGGGGCCGCCGGCGTGCTTCAAGGACGTCAGCGGCGAGGCGCCGGTGCCCCCGTCATAGCCGGAAATGGTGATGTGGTCGGCGCGCGCCTTGGCGACGCCCGCCGCGACGGTGCCCACCCCCACTTCCGAGACCAGCTTGACCGAGATGGCGGCCGCCTCGTTGACGTTCTTCAGATCGTAGATGAGCTGGGCCAGGTCCTCGATGGAATAGATGTCGTGGTGCGGCGGCGGGCTGATGAGCCCGACCCCGGGGGTGGAATGGCGGGTCTTGGCGACGATCCAGTCCACCTTGTGGCCGGGCAATTGCCCGCCTTCGCCGGGCTTGGCGCCCTGCGCCACCTTGATCTGGATCTGGTCGGCATTGACCAGATATTCCGCCGTGACGCCGAAGCGCCCCGAGGCCACCTGCTTGATGGCGGAACGCAGGGGGTTGCTGGTGCCGTCGGCGAGGGGCTTGTAGCGGTCGGGTTCCTCGCCGCCCTCGCCGGTATTGGACTTGCCGCCGATGGCGTTCATGGCGCGGGCCAGCGTGGTGTGGGCCTCGCGGCTGATCGAGCCGAAGCTCATGGCGCCGGTGGCGAAGCGCCGCACGAGGCTGGCGGCCGGCTCGACTTCTGCGAGCGGCACCGGGGCCCCAAGCGGGCGGATATCGAACAGGTGCCGGATGGCCAGATAGCCGTTCTCGCCGCTATTGGCGCGGGCCGCAAAACTGTCGTAGCGCGCCTGGGCGGCGTCGGGGCTTTCGTCGTGCATGCGCACGGCGTGCTGGAGGTCAGCGACGAGATCGGGCGACCAGGCGTGCTTTTCCCCGCGAATGCGGTAGGCGTATTCGCCCCCCACGTCGAGGGCCTGGCGCAGTACCGCCTCGCCGCCGAAGGCGAGGCTGTGGCGGCGCACGGTTTCCTCGGCAACCTCCTGCAGCCCGACGCCCTCGATGGTGGTGGCGGTGCCGAAGAAGTACTTGTCGACAAAGGCGCTGGAGAGCCCCACGGCGTCGAAAATCTGGGCGCCGCAATAGGATTGGTAGGTGGAAATGCCCATCTTGGACATGACCTTGAGCAGCCCCTTGCCGACGCTCTTGATGTAGCGATAGACGACCTCGTCGGCCGAGACCTCCTCGGGGTAGTTGCCCTCGGCATGCAGCGAGCGCAGCGCCTCGAAGGCGAGATAGGGGTTGATGGCCTCGGCGCCGTAGCCGGCCAGCATGGCGAAGTGGTGGATTTCGCGCGCCTCGCCGGTCTCCACCACGAGGCCCGTCGAGGTCCGTAACCCCTTGCGGATCAGGTGGTGGTGCACCGCCGCCAGCGCCAGCAGCGTCGGGATGTCGAGCCGCTCGGGCGCCACCAGCCGGTCGGAGAGGATGATGATGTTGTATTCGCCGCGCACGGCCGCTTCGGCCGCTTCGCAGAGGGCGTCGATGGCCGCTTCCATGCCCGCGGCGCCGTGTTCCCGCGGATAGGTAATGTCGAGCGTCCGGGTCTTGAACTGGTTGGACTCGATGTCGCCGATGCCGCGGATCTTCTCGAGGTCCTCATTGGTGAGGATGGGCTGGCGCACTTCGAGGCGCTTGACCGTGGAGAGGCCTTCGAGGTCGAACAGATTGGGCCGCGGGCCGATGAAGGAGACGAGGCTCATCACCGATTCCTCGCGGATCGGGTCGATGGGCGGATTGGTGACCTGGGCGAAATTCTGCTTGAAATAGGTGTAGAGCAGCTTGGGCTTGTCCGAGAGCGCCGAGATCGGCGTGTCGGTGCCCATCGAGCCCACGGCCTCCTGGCCGGTGGTGGCCATGGGCGCCATCAGCAGCTTGAAGTCTTCCTGGGTATAGGCGAAGGCCTGCAAGCGGTCGAGCAGCGCGGCGGTGGGCTCGGGCGCGCGGGGTGGCACCGGCGGCAACTCTTCCAGCACGATCTGGGTGCGCGCCAGCCAGTCGGCGTAAGGGTTGGCGGTAGCGAGCGTCGCCTTGATCTCGTCGTCGGAGATGATGCGGCCCTGTTCGAGGTCGATGAGCAGCATGCGGCCCGGTTGCAGGCGCCAGCGCTCGACGATGTCCTCGGGCGGAATGTCGAGCACGCCCGATTCGGAGGCCAGCACCACGTGGCCCTCGCGGGTGACGAGATAGCGGGCGGGCCGGAGGCCGTTGCGGTCGAGGGTGGCCACGACATAGCGGCCGTCGGAAAGCGACATGGCCGCCGGACCGTCCCAGGGCTCCATCAGCGAGGCGTGGTACTGGTAGAAGGCGCGGCGCTTCTCATCCATCAGCGGATTGCCGGCCCAGGCCTCGGGGATCAGCATCATGGCGGCGTGGGGCAGCGGATAGCCGCCGCGCACCAAAAATTCGAGGGCGTTATCGAAGCAGGCGGTATCGGACTGGCCCTCGTAGGAAATGGGCCAGAGCTTGGAAATGTCGTCGGCGAAATAGCGCGAATGAACGCTGGCCTGGCGGGCCGCCATCCAGTTCACATTGCCCCTGATGGTGTTGATTTCCCCGTTATGGGTGGTCATGCGATAGGGGTGGGCCAGCTTCCAGGAGGGGAAGGTGTTGGTGGAAAAGCGCTGGTGCACCAGCGCGATGGCGCTTTCGAAGGCCGGATGGTGCAGGTCCGGATAGAAGGCGCCGAGCTGGTCGGCGAGGAACATGCCCTTGTAGACCAGGGTGCGGGCCGACATGGCGACGACGTAAAAACCGTTGTCGCTGTCGCTCTCGGGCGCTTCGGCATAGACGCGGTTGGAGATGACCTTGCGGGCGATGAAGAGCTTGCGCTCGAATTCATCGAGGGTGAGATCGGCGGGGCGGTCGATGAGCAGTTGCTCGATGATCGGCTGGGTGGCGATGACGCCTTCGGACAGCCGGGAATTGTCGGTGGGCACGACGCGCTCGCCCAATAGGGTGAGGCCTTCCGCGGCGAGGCAGGCCTCGACGATGGCGGCGCAGCGGTCGCGCAGGGCGGTGTCGTTGGGGTAAAACAGCATCGCCACGGCGTAGTGGTGCTTTTCGGGCAGGGCGAAAGGCAGCACGGTGGCGAAGAAAGCGTGGGGGACCTGCACCAGGATGCCGGCGCCGTCGCCCATCGTGGGGTCGGCGCCCACGGCGCCGCGGTGTTCGAGATTTTCGAGGATTTCGAGGCCCTTCTGCACCACTTCGTGGCTGGGCCGGTTCCGGATATTGGCGATCATGCCGATGCCGCAGGCATCGTGTTCGTTTTTGGGGTCGTACAATCCTTGCGCCGCCGGCCGCCCGCGAAGAGGGCCGACGGCCGAATGCCGTGTCGGGGTTTGATTCGATCCACTCGGGCTGATGACCATGGTCGTTTTCCTTCAAGAGGGGCCCTTTGCGAGGGCCGGATGACGCGGATGGCGGTGGGGCCGCCGGGGTAGAGCGGACAGCTCAGGCGTCGGCGGGTCGTACGGCGGGGGTACGGCTCGGAGAGCGCTCGCATCTGTTCCATGAGGGCGGCGCTGCATCCAAATGGCCGCCCATATTCGGACTGTGTCAGTCCCGTCTGTCCGTTTCCGCTTTCGTCAAGCGGGCCAGCCGGACCGGCGCGCGCGCTGGCCACGGAGAGCGGGGCGACGCGTCAGATAGGACAGGCTTGCTGCCCTAACCCGGTCACATTTGCACAATTCAAAACGGCCGGCAAGCGCCGACAATAGCACAATAGGAAATAGTTTTTCTACCCGTAGGAATCATAGGACTCCGAACGCCGGGCCCGGCGAAAATGCCGAAATTTGGAGCAGGTTGCGCAATTTTTGAGCGGAAATCCGCTGGTTCCTACGCAGTTTCCTGCATTATCCTATAGTTTGGGGAAGCAAAACCATAGGACTTGGACGGAGGGGCGGCTGGCCGCCCCTCCTGGTGCCGTTATTCGAGATGGGACTTGATGAACCACAAATCCTTGTCCAGCTCGCGCGAGAAGGCGGTGAGGATATCGGCGGCGTCGGCATCGCCCGCCTCGTCGGCGGCATCGATATCCTCGCGCACCTGATTGGCGAGGGTGGCGAAGCGCTGCGCCAGCGCTGCCAGGTGATCGGGCACCTTCTTGATGTCGGTGGGGTATTCCTCCAGCGCCGTCGCCTTGGCGACCCCCTGGACCGTGCCGATCGGCGTGCCGTCGAGCTGGGCGATGCGCTCGGCGATGATGTCGACATGGGTGTCGATCTCGGCGCGGATCGGGTCGAGCATTTCGTGCACGGCGATGAAATTGGGGCCCTTGAGGTTCCAGTGTGCCTGCTTGGTGGCGAGCGCCAGGTCGATGGCGTCGGCAAGCCGCGCGTTGAGCAGCGCGATGACGGTGGACTTGGCGTTGGCCTTGAGGGCGATGGCGGGAGTTTTCATGGAAAGCTATCCTGACGCTGGTGAAAAGGGTGGGCCTGCGGCTTCAACTGCCGGCGCGGCGGAGTCGTTCCCGCCTGCGGCGTTTGGCCCGTAAAAATGCAAAAGGGGCGCGTCCCTTGCTGGCAAGGAACGCGCCCCTGGCGTTTTCCGATGGACCGGAAAGCGGGGCCCGGAGGCTTAGTTGACGGACTTGTCCTCGATGGTGGCGGTGCCGCCATTGACGGGGATGGTCCGGGCCTTCTTGCTCTCGGGCAGTTCGCGCTTCAGCTCCAGGTGCAGCAGCCCGTTTTCGAGCGCGGCGCCGGAGACCTCGACATAGTCGGCCAGCTGGAAGCGCAGCTCGAAGGCGCGCTCGGCAATGCCGCGATGGAGGAATTCGCGCTTGCCCTCACCGGTCTCGGCGGGCTTGGCGCCCTTGATGACGAGGCTGTTCTCGCGCGTCTCGACGGCGATGTCGCCATTGGAGAAGCCGGCCACGGCGATGGAAATGCGGTAGGCATCCTCGCCGGTGCGCTCGATATTATAGGGCGGGTAGGTCTTGGCCTCCTGCGCGCCCAGCGAATCGAGGCGGTTGAACAGCCGGTCAAAGCCGACGGTGGAGCGATAGAAGGGGGAAAAATCGAAGGTCTGCATGGTCACATTCTCCAGGTGAGCAACGTGGTTTTTCGACCGGTGCCTGCGCGTCGTCTCCCAGACTGGCGAGCGGTGGCGGCAGGGCCGGTGTCCCCGGATGGCCGGCGGACATCACAGATGTAGGTGGGGTTCCGAGCGGTTCAAGAGGGGCGAAAGCGTCGGTGCCCGGCACCTGAACGCCAGATGAACGGCTTGCTCGGCGGGGGTTCATCGGCGGGCCGCTAGAAGGGGGCATGTGAGCGTTTCCGAGCGATCGGCAGGCGCACGCACCCTGAAGGCGCCGTCACCCGCCCCCCGCACGGCGCCGCCAGGCTGAAAAGCCGGCACTTTCCGCGATGGATCGTGCCGGCTTTTCTTTGTTTACGGCTGTGGTCTACCTTGTGCCGGCCGAAACTGGACGAGGCCAGACGTGACCGCCATCGCCGACCCGAATGGACCGAAACTGGCGGTGACCGCCGGCAATCCCGTGCCCGAGGGCGTGCGCGCGGGTTATCTGACCACGCCGGACCGGGTGCGGCTGCGCTATTGCCTGTGGCCCAAGGGGCAGGGCAAGCCGCGCGGCACGGTGTGCCTCGTGCAGGGGCGCACCGAATATATCGAGAAGTATTTCGAGAGCATCGCCGATTTCCGGGCGCGCGGCTTTGCCGTCGCCACCTTCGACTGGCGCGGGCAGGGGGGCTCGGACCGGCTGATCGGCAACCGCACGGTGGGCTATGTCGACCGCTTCGACGACTACTGGACCGATCTGCGCGCCTTTCACGCCGAAATCCTGCTGCCCGATTGCCCGCCGCCCTTCTATCTGGTGGGCCACTCCATGGGCGGGCTGGTGAGCCTTTATGCCGCGGCGCGCGACCGCATGATGTTCGACCGGGTGTTCCTTTCCGCCCCCATGGTGGCGCTCTACCGGATGGAGCCGTCGCTGCGGCGCTGGGCCGCGATCGCGGAGGCGGTGAGCTTTGTCGGGCTGGGGCGGGTGCCGCTGGCGCGCAAGGGCGACCGGCGGCCCGACGCGGCGCTCTACCCGGGCAATCCGCTGACCTCGGACGCGCGGCGCTACCAGCGCATGGTGGATACGGTTGCCGCCGATGATGGGCTTTATATCGGCTCGCCCAGCTTCCGCTGGCTGGCGGCCGCGCTAGGCGCCATGGTGGAAGCGGGCCGGGACAGCTTTCCCGCGCAGCTCAAGATCCCCATGCTGATGCTGGCGGCGGCGCGCGACGAGATCGTCTCCACCCCGGCCATCGAGCAGTTGGGCCTCAGGCTGCGCACCGGGCGGCACATGGTGATCGCCGGGGCGCGGCACGAATTGTTCATGGAGAACGACGCCATTCGTGGCCAGGTGCTGGCGGCGTTCGACGCGTTCATCACCGAGCAGAGCGCCTAGCGGGTTTTCTGGCGCCTTCCAAACCGCAGGACCGTCGCTGCTTTTGCGGGAACCGCCCTAGGCGCGGTTGAGCAGCTCCAGCGCCTCGTCCAGCAATTGCGGGGTGGCGGCGGCGACGACATCGCCGCCCTGGCTGGGGTCGGACCCGTCCCAGCACGCAATGGCGCCGCCCGCCTCGCGGATGATGGGCACCAGCGCCGCGATATCGTAGCTGTTGAGATAGGGCTCGACCACCAGGTCGGCTTGGCCGGCGGCGAGCAGCGCATAGCCGTAGCAATCCATGCCGAAGCGTTGCAGGCGGCTTGCCCGCTCGATGGCCTGCCATTTCGCCGCCAAAGCGGGGGTATCGAACAGCGCCGGCGTGGTGGTGAAGACGCGGGCCGCCGCCAGCTTGGTAAGGCCGCTGCTGCGGTTGGGCCGTGCGGCCTCGCCGCGGCGATAGAGCGAGCGGCCGGGCACGGCGAGGAAGGTTTCCCCGATAAAGGGCTGGCTCATGGCGCCGGCAACGGCGACGCCGTCGACGGCAAAGCCGATCAGCGTGCCCCAGACCGGCGCGCCGGAGATGAAGGCGCGGGTGCCATCGACCGGATCGATGATCCAGCTATGGCGGCCCTCGCCGGTGCGGCCCCATTCCTCCCCGATGATGGCGTGGTCGGGAAAGGCCGCGGCGATGACGCCCCGGATGGCGGTTTCGGCCGCCTTGTCGGCCTCGGTGACCGGGTCGAAGCCGCCGGCGAGCTTGTTGGCGACGGCGAGCGGCGTGCGGAACAGGGGCAGGGTGCGCGCCGCGGCGGCGTCGAGCGCGTCGAGCAGCGTCTTTTCGATGCGGGCGAAATCGAGGTCGGGGGCGGTCATGGCAGCTTTTCCGGGGACGGGACGGGCGGGACTGAGCGAGCAGTTACAGGCTTGCCGGGGGCAATTGAAGCGAAATCGCGCCGGTCCGCTTTGCCCGGGCTGATTCATTTTTGCAACAAGGGCGGGGCGAATGGCTGTGCATGGGCCCATTCGGCCTTGCCGACGCGGGCAAAGGAGCGCATCGGATAAAGGGCATGGGTGCGCGGTGGCCTATGCCGGGATGAGGGCTCCGGCAGCCGACCGCGCATCGTTCCTCCCTTGACTGGGGGCTGTCTTTGGGGACAGCCCCTTTTTGTTGGGCTATTCGGCGGCGGCCTGCTCCGTCTCGGCCAGCGGCGCGCCGGCCAGGGCGACGAGGTCGAGCCCGATAAGGGTGAGGATCAGCCGCTCCAGCAACTGGCGCAGCGCCTCGAAGCCGGCGGTCTTCTCCAGCGTTACCTCGTTCATGTAGAGATGCCGGCTGAGCTCGATCTGCAGGGCGTGCACGCCGTGCTGCGGGCGGCCGTAGGAGCGGGTGCAGAAGCCGCCGGCATAGGGGCGGTTGCGGGCGACCCGTAGCCCGGCGGCGGTGAAGATGGTTTCCACCAGGTCGACGAGGCCCGGGGCGCAGGTGGTGCCGTAGCGGTCGCCCAGCACCACGTCGGGGGCGGCACGTTCGCCGTGGCGGCCGATGCGCGGCATGGAATGGCAATCGATGAGCACGGCGACGCCGAAACTGCCCAGCGATTCGCTCAGCACCTTCTGCAAGGCGGCGTGGTAGGGCTGGTAGATGCCTTCGATGCGCATGCGCGCGTCGGCCAGCGTCAGGCGTTCGCGATAGATCGGCTTGTTCTCGGCGACGACGCGCGCCAGCGTCCCCAGGCCCGCCGCGACGCGCGGCGAGGTGGTGTTGAAGCGCTCCGAGAGCGGCTCGACGAACATGGTGGGGTCGAGTTCCCACGGTTCGCGGTTGACGTCGAGATAGGCGCGGGGGAAATGCGCCCGCAGCAGCGGCGCCCCCAGATGCGGGGCGCGCGCGAACAGTTCGTCCACGAACGCGTCTTCCGACTGGCGGATGGAGAGGTGGTCGAGCCGCGTCATGGCGAGGAAGCGGGGCGGATAGACGCGGCCCGAATGCGGGGAGTTGAAAACGATCGGCGCGGCCATGCGGCGGGGCCGGATGGTCTCGAAAGCCGGTTGATCCCAATAGTCGGATCGCACGAAGTCTCCCCCAACGCGGCGCCGATGCGACGCCAAGGTGATTTGCCTTGCCCAAAGTGTCGCGCGGGCGGGCGCGCTTGTCCAGTTCTTCGCGCCGGCGGCAGCGGTGGGCAGCGGCGGGTGGGCGCAAACCGGCGCGAAAATGCGGGAGAAGCGGGCCGGCGGCGGTCGGGAGTGTTGCACGGGCGGCAAAGTGGAATAAACATCGCCCCTAGCAACCGACTCACCAGCGTGAAGGGCCAAGGGGATTTTGATGAAGCGGATCCTGCTCGCCGAAGACGACAACGACATGCGCCAGTTCCTGACGCGGGCGCTCAAGAACGCCGGCTATGACGTGGTGTCGTTCGACAACGGCCTGTCGGCCTATGAGCGGCTGCGCGAGGAGCCGTTCTCGCTGCTCCTGAGCGATATCGTGATGCCGGAAATGGACGGCATCGAACTGGCGCGGCGCGCCACCGAGCTCGACCCGGACTTGAAGGTGATGTTCATCACCGGCTTTGCCGCCGTGGCGCTCAACCCCGACAGTGACGCCCCCAAGGACGCCTCGGTGCTCTCAAAACCCTTCCATCTCAAGGATCTGGTGGGGGAAGTGGAAAGGCTGCTGGCCGCCTGAAGCGGGCCGGCCGGAAATAGAGGGGCGGCGGGCAAGATTGCCCTCTTGACCCCGGACCGGGATTTGTGGTCTATCCGCGCCACCGGCGGCGCCCTGGCGTCCCGTCCCGGAGAGATGGGCGTGTAGCTCAGCGGGAGAGCACTACGTTGACATCGTAGGGGTCACAAGTTCGATCCTTGTCACGCCCACCATCTCTCTTTCCCTGCCTCGGGCAGCGGGTGCGTAGCTCAGCGGGAGAGCACTGCCTTCACACGGCAGGGGTCACAGGTTCAATCCCTGTCGCACCCACCATCCAACCCATTGCGATATATGAGATTTTTCTTTCTCTATCGCAATGGTGGACAGTGACCCTCGGTTCAAATGAACCGCCCATTGGCTAGAAATCGAGCGCCGAGGCCGCCTTGCGCAGGTATTCGGGACTGAATCTCGCATAGACGCGATAGGTAATGCGTGGGTCGCTGTGGCCCAGAAACTGCGCTATCTCGTCCATCGATACGCCAGCCTCGGCCATCCAGACGGCAGCGCTGTGTCGCAGATCGTGCGGCGTGATGTCGCCCAGCCCGGCGCGCGCCACAGCGGCCGCGAAGCCCTTCTTGATGTTGAGGACTGGCCCGCCGGCATACTCGACGACATAGGGAGACAGGGCCGCATCCTTGGCAATCAGAAGCTCGGAGCGCAGCCGGTCGGTCATCGGCACCAGTGCGCGGCCCTTGCGGTTCCTTTCGCCCACGACGGCAAGCCGGATTTGATTACGGTCGAAATCGACGCGGTCCCAGGTCAATTGCAGGATGGCCGACTTCCGCCCGGCAGTGGACAGAGCCAGAACCATGAACAGGCGAATGTGGGCCATGCCGCAGGCCTCGAGCAGGCGCTGAAATTCCGCCTTGGTCAGGTGGCGGTCGCGCGGCGGCGGGGCGCTGGGAGCCTCGATGACAGCCCCCTGGACGCCGCGCCAGTTGAGCGCCTGGCGGATGATGTTCAACTCCTTGAGGATCGTGGCGTCGCTGGTCGGCCGGCCGCGCAGGGCCACGCCCTGCTGCTGGCGCTGCGCGGTATAGTCGCGGCAGATTTCACGGGTAATCTGGTCTGGGCGGAGATGGCCGAATGTGGCCTTTGCCTGTTTCCAGCCGTTCTCCAGGCGGGCGTGGTCGGCGATCCGGTCTTTTTTCTCGTCCAGATAGGCCTGGACGATCTCTCCGGTTGTGGCGCCGGGAGGCGCTGCCATGGCAACGCGGAGGTCGATCAGACGGCGCTCGGCTTCCTCACGATCGATGGTACGAAGGGAGCGACGTTGCGTGGCGCCGGCGGCGTCGGACCAGACGGCATAATAGGTGCCGCGATAGAGCTTGGCTCGCATTCCGGACATTCGAAATCCTTCACGATGGCAGCGGGGATGCGGATCAGCCGGCCAACCCGAAAGGCTCGCAGGCGCCCGCTTCCTACCAAATCACGAATGTGCTGCGAAGAGCAGCCCCAACGATCAGCGAGGGTTTCAGGCGTGAAGGGCCGTTCGCTTTCCATCAGCGAGCCCCCCTCACCAGAATGCCGACCAGGGCGCCGGCGAGGCAGGCGAAGCCGAAAAACAGGGACGGGTCCATCACGCCACCTTGCCGTAGGGCCGCAGCGCGCCTTCGAGGGCGAGGCGGAACGCTTCCTCGACCTTGGGGACGGGCTGGAACTTGATGCGTGTCCGCAGGGGCGGGGCCTTCGGGGCCCAATCGCGGTTGCGGCCTCGCACGATATCGCGAAACTCGGTGGCCAGCGCGATCTGGTCGGCCTCGTGCACATCGGCGGCAATTTCCTTGCCGGGCGGGGTAAGGCCAAAGGCCGGAAAGATCGCGGCGAACAGGATCTGCATTTCCAGCCCGACGATGCCGGCACCGGCGTCCTCGAGCCAGAGTTTGAGGGGCGTGGGCAGGTCGCCGATATAAGCTTCGGCCGCATCGTGCAGCAGCGCGTAGACGCGCGCCGCCGGCAGGCGGCAGGCGCTAGCGGTGACGAGGCTATGCTGGGCCACCGAATAGGACACCGGCTCGATATTGCCGCCCCAGCGATTGGTGCGGGTGAGGCAGTGCACGATATCGTCGAGATGGATCATTTCCGGCCGGGGGTCGGAAAAATCGAACATGATGCCGCTCGGCATGGTCTTGCGAAAGGGAGAGGTCATCAGCGGATACCGCCGCAGATCAGGGCGATGGTGGCCAGCCCCAGGAGGAGCAGGCCGATATCGCTTTCGAGGATGGTGGCGAGGCGCTCGATCATGACCGCAGCTCCGAGAAGCGCTCGGTGGCCGCCTGCAAAGCCGCTTCCATATAGAGCGAGGCATGGGTTGGGGCGATGCGGTAGAGCCGCACCAGCAAAGTCATGGTGGCCAGCATCACGCTTTCGGCCAGAACCATCAGTTCCTCGTGGCTGTGTGTTTGGTTGCCGGCCATCTGCACGAACTCGCGGGCCAGCCGGTTGTGGGTTTCCACGTTGTCCATCAGTTGGCCCACCCGGTCTGGCCCTGGCAAAAGGCGAGGGCGGCCTTGGCGCGGGCCTTGTGCAGCAGCAGGTCGATATGGGCGGCGGAAAAGCCGCGCGCCTGCAGTTCGGCGACCAGCAGCTGGGTCGGCGGCAGCAGGGCGCCGATGATGTCGGCCATGTCGTTCTGCACGGCGGTCAGCGAGCGGTGCGGCGCGGCGTCGATATCGCGCATGAAGCGCTGATTGGCGGCGGCGCGCGCCTCGGCCTCGTGCGCCTCGAGGAAATCGCGGGTCCAGCCGCGCTCGATGAGGCGCTGCCTTGTGGCGTCGTTTTCCGATTGCAGTTCGATCAGGTCATCGACCAGGCGGTCGATAGCGCCGGGGCCGTGGCCGGCAAGAGTTGCGGTTGCGAGCATGATGCCCTCCAGCTGTGAAACTGGAGGGAAGGTAAGTCGGAATTAAATCCGGTGTCAATCGGGAAGCGGAATTAAATCCGATTTGGCACGGGCGGCAGAGCGGACTGAAGGCGCGCTACCGCCGCATCGAGTTTCGTCTTGCGATCTCCCACCACATGCATGACGCCGCTGGCGTTCGCAACGGTGCCCATGGCGGTTCTGAACCTGGTGGCCATGCCTGGCGACATCTGGCGGAAGCTATCGAGGTCTGTTTGCAGCGCACCTGCCGTTGTGTCGACCCATGCGGCAGCTTGCTGGCGCTGGCTGGCCGAGATCTCGCCGCCATTGCAGATGCCAATAAAGTCAACGATGGCGGAGCGCTGAGCTTCGTTGATGCCACCGATCGCGTCGCCAATGGATCGCAGGGCACGAACGGGGGCGGCCAGCTCGTCCAGGCGAAGCGTGGTGACGGTTGCGCTTTGCTTGCCGGCCTGGCGGCGCGCCTCGCTGGTGGCCGTGAGGGATGCGTTGATGCTTTCGAGCAGCTCGACGACATGGCCGAAAGCGATAAAGACGATGCCGCTGATGATGCCGGGCAAGCCGACCTGCGCGGCCAGCAGGAGCAGCCAGGAGCCGCCCGCGACAAAGCCGGCGATCATGAACAGGATGCCAAGCGCTATTGCTATCGCTCCGATGGAAACCAGTACTTTGACCATTCTCTCCCCCCGATGCTGGTCTATCTGCGGCGCCGAAGATTGGCGTATGCTGTAAGCACAACTCCAATAATTCTAACCTCTATTCCATCCGCATCAACATCATGGTTGTGCTTGACGACAATCGGCTGATGTTTCTCGTTGGTGGAGACGGGGCGTAGTTCGTAACGATCGCGGAAAAAGTGGATTTGCTTGACCGTCAATTCTCGCTCGGCACCGTGATGCTTGGTGCGTTCGACGACCACCAGGTCCTCGGTGACGATATCGCCGTAAGTGTCTATGTAGTCGCTCGCATCCGCGCCGACGATCCACATGCCGTCGAAAATTCCGACGTCATTCATCGAATCGCCGAAGGCCCGCCAAGCGTATTGACGGACACGGGAAAATTCCGGCACGGGAAGCACATGGGGCGGAACGACTTCATAATCCTGGTTGAAATAGTCGTCAGTCGCCAGGAAGGCGCCGGCCTGCACATTGCCCGCGAACTTTAGCGGCTGGCCGTTATGCGGTCTGGGCGAGGGCGAAAGCACGACCTCCCCATCGATCTCTTCCGGGCCTTCGCCGTCGGAAAGCCATGCGACGGATGTTTTGAGTGCCCTGGCCAATCCCTGCATCGTCGAGAGACGTGGGGAGAACGGCTCGTGCTTCCTGGCCTTGTCATAGATCTTGCGAACAGCGTCTTGCTTGCCGGTGGCAGCAACCGAAGCGGCGGTCGGGGTGGTTCCTAGCGCCTGGATGCGCCGCTCAATGCGACCAGCGAGGGTGTTCGGATCAAATTCCATCATACCCAACAATAGCTTGGCACCAGAGTGTAGAAAATCGGAATGAAATCCGTTGACAAGCCGGAATTAAATCCGATTATGGCGGGACTGCTACGAACTGGACCGCGTGTTGATGCCTTTCACCGATCAACTCATCGTCGTCGCCAATGCCTATGCGGAAGCAACGGGCACATCCCTCAGCACCTTGAGCACCAAGCTCTTCAATGGTGGCGGGCGGCTGGCCGCCATTGCTTCCGGCGGTGATCTGAATACCCGCAATTTCGAAAATGCCATGCGCTGGTTTTCGGAGAACTGGCCGGATAATTGCCTTTGGCCCGCAGGCGTTGCGCGGCCGAGAGTGTCGGAGGCCACGCCATGACCCGGCGGCGGCTGACGGCGCTGGAAAAGCGCGCTTTGTCTGATGCCATGCGCGACATGCTGCGCGCCGGGATTTCGTCGCGGGCGCTGTGGCTCGACCGGGTGCCGGTGAGTGCGCCGCGCATGGGCGCGCTGGAACGCATGGGGCGCCCGAGGCCAGCTGCCGGGGAGCGCCCGGCATGAGCAGGTCAACCATCATCACCAGACTTTCGCCCGGACGTGAGGGCATCGGCAGCATCTTTCTTCCCCCCGTGTTGCGCGCCGCTGCCGGTGCCTTCTCGCCCCGGCGCAAGGGTGTGCGCATGGGGGCCTCCCTGAGACTGGCCGGGATGGGGCGGCGTTTTAAGACGCTGCGCCGCGCTATCCCGGCGCTCTTTCTGTGCCTGGCGCAGGGCCTCGATGGCCTGCCGCAGGGCGGTGCTGGGGCGATAATCGGGGAAACGGCTGCTCATGGTGGCGCGGGGTCCTCGCGTGATGCTGCCGGTTGTCGCGCGCAGCGCGGGGCTTGTCACCGCGTAATTGCCGGAGGCGTTACGCATGGCTAACCGGCGGCATCGGGCGGACTATTATCTGGCGCTTAAGAGCGAGTTCCGGCTGGCGCGCGAAAGCGTCGGATCGCAGGAGCGCTTTGCGGGGCTGACGCGCGTCGATCAACAGACGATCAGCCTTTACGAAAATCGCAACCGGCCGGAATTTCCGGCGCTCGACGTGGTGGCCGACCTGCTCGACATCACCGGCTCGCTGCCGCTGGTGCAGCTGCTCGCCGATATTGTCGGGGCCGTGGTGGTGCCGCTGCCGCAGGGCGCGGGGCCGGTGGCGATCATCGAAAGTTCGGGGGCGATGGCCCAGGCGCTGGGCCGGGCCATGGTGGAGATCGGCCAGGCGCTGGCCGATGGCGCGATCAGCCCGGCCGAGGCCGATGCCATCCTGCCAAAACTGCAATCGATCATCATCAGCGCGCATGCGCTCTCCGAACAGATCAAACGGGAGGCCGGGCAATGAGCCAGCGTTCCAATCGCCGGGAGGTTCGCAATCCCCTCCTGGCCCTGCCGGCCATGAAGAAGCTAATGCTGTGGCCGCCCGAATATCGAGCGGACCTGGTCGATCTGCTCACAGAGCTTGCGGTCGACTGCGATCGGCGTGCGCAGGCCTCGTGGCGCAAAAGCAAGGCGCCGATGGCGGCATACTGGCAGGCCGTAAAAGTCTACGCCAAACACTTGCGCAGCGCGGTGCGGCCATGAGCCAGCTTGCGGTTTATGAGCATGCGCGCGAGGCGCTGGCCGCTGCCGTCAGCTTCGACGAGGTGACCAGGCTGCGCGACGACGCTGAAAAGGCCAGGGCCTATGCGCGGATCGCCAAGGATCGCAAGCTGCAGGCCGACGCTGCCGAGATCGTGGCGCGGGCCGAACGCAAGCTCGGCATCCTGCTGCGCAAGGTCAAGGACGCCGGCCAGTTGAGCCAGGGCGGCAGGCCGGCCAACAGCAATCTGACCGAACCGGAAACCGGTGCCGAAGGGGAACCGGTTTTCGACGGTACCGCAATGGGCGGAGTGGCCGACAAGCCCTTCACCCTCGCTGAAATCGGGGTCGACAAGAAGCTGTCGAGCCGGGCGCAGAAGCTGGCCGCGCTGCCCGAGGATGATTTCGAGAGCGCGGTGCAGGATAGCCGCGAGAAAATTCTCGCCGCCGACGCGCCGGTGGTCAGCCCGCCGCGGCCGAAATCGGTGAGGGCGGAAAAGCCGGCCCCGGTCGTGGCGCTGCCGCCGCGCAAATGGCACCAGTTCGGCTTTTCGGTGCTGGCGCTCAGCCTGGCCAGCGACCGGGTGAGCAGCGCGGCGCTGCAAAAGCTGGCCGAATTCTGCGGCATCGCCGCGCTGGACGGCGAGACGGTGGATTTTACCCCCGAGGCTATCGAGGCCATGGGCGCGCTGGCGACGGCGGCGCTCAAGGCGCTGGATGGCGACGAGGATCGGCCGGCGATGGCTGAACCGGGCGCGGCACCCGCAAGGGACGCCGCAGCGGATGGCGCCGAAGCGACGGCGGCGCCATCCGCCCCCCTTTCGACGGCCGAGGCGGATGCGATCATCCGCGGCGCCTATGAAGGCAATGTCACGGGCGGCCCGATTGTTGAATTGCTGGCCGCCCAGATCGGGCGCCCCGGCAAGGCCGGCAAGGCCTATGTGCGCAACCGCGCCCGGGTGATGGGGCTGTCGAGCCGCGACCGGCAGCGCCATGCCGCCTCGGCCTTTGCCACGGCGCAGAACGCCGCAAGGCGGGAGGCGCAGCCATGAGGCCGGCGCCGCGCATCGAGATCAGCGAGATCGTCGCCCGGGCGATCATCGACCCGTCGGGCGGGCATCTGCTGGAAGTGGCGGTGCCTTCGGGCGTCGTGGGCATGCGCTTTACGCATGAGCAGGTGCGGCAGCTCAAGAGCGCCATTGCCGATTTCGAGGCCCAGGCCGTCGTCGCCGATGGCGGGCCGGAGTTTCATCATCGGCGCAGCGTGCCGCTGGGGGTGGGGCGATGAGGGCGCTGCGCGTGCTGATCGCCTGCGAGTTTTCCGGCGTGGTGCGGCGGGCCTTTGCGGCGCGCGGCCACGATGCATGGTCGTGCGATCTGCTGCCGGCCGAGGATGGCTCGAACAAGCATATTGTTGGCGATGTGCGCGACCTGCTCGATGACGGATGGGATTTGCTGATGGTGGCCCATCCGCCCTGCACGCGGTTGTGCAATTCGGGGGTGCGTTGGCTCACCGCGCCGCCTCGGGGCAAGACGCTGGACGAGATGTGGCGTGACCTCGACGAGGGGGCCGCGCTGTTTTCGGCCTGCTGGAATGCACCGATCGAGCGGATCGCCATCGAAAATCCGGTCATGCACCGGCACGCCAAGGCGCGGATCGTCAATTTTGTCGAGCATAGCCAATCGATCCAGCCCTGGCAGTTCGGGGACGGGGAGGCCAAGCGCACCTGCATCTGGCTCAAGGGCCTGCCGGTTCTGGTGCCGACGCATCCCGAAAAGCCCGAAGCCATCGTGCACCGTGTCTGGCGCATGCCACCCGGACCGGAGCGGCAGAAGGAGCGGAGCCGGTTTTTCCCCGGTGTCGCTGCGGCCATGGCCGAGCAATGGGGCGGCTGGGCAGAAGAAACGGTGAGGGCGCAGGCATGAACCTCCCACTACGCTACGAGGACTTTCTTGCCGCCAAGGTGGCCATGGCGCCGGTTTCCGGGTTCGCCGTCAGCGATGATGAGATCAACCCGCTGCTGAAACCGCATCAGAAAGACATGGTGCGTTGGGCCTGTCTCGGGGGGCGCCGTGCCATCTTTGCCGCCTTCGGGCTGGGCAAGAGCTTCATGCAGCTTGAAATCCTGCGCATCATCGCGGCGCGCTTCGGCGGCATGGGGCTGATCGTGGCGCCGCTGGGCGTACGCCGCGAATTCATGGCCGATGTGCGCACGCTGGCGACGGGTGACCATCCCGATATCAGCGATGCGCAGCGGGCCGAACTGGCGGCGTGGCAGGCGGGGCATAAGGAGCGGGTGCCGAGCCTTAAATTCATCAATCGCGACGACCAGGCCGAGGGGCCGGGGCTCTATATCGCCAATTATGAGCCGGTGCGCGACGGCAAGCTCGATCCACGGCGCTTCACCGCCTCCAGCCTCGACGAGGCCTCGGTGCTGCGCGGCTTCGGCGGCACGAAAACCTTCCGCGAATTCATGCGGCTGTTTGATGGGGTGCGGTTCAAATTCGTCGCCACGGCGACGCCGAGCCCGAATGAATATGTCGAGATGCTGGCCTATTCGGCCTTTCTCGAGGTCATGGATATCGGCCAGGCCAAGACGCGGTTCTTCAAGCGCAACAGCGAAAAGGCTGACACGCTCACCATTCACCCGCACAAGCAACGCGAGTTCTGGCTGTGGGTGGCGAGCTGGGGCCTCTTCGTGCAGAAGCCATCGGATCTGGGGCACAGCGACGCGGGCTATGAACTGCCCGGGCTCGACGTGCACTGGCACGAGCTGCCGGCCGACCATTCGACGGCCGGGGTCGAAAAAAGCGGGCAGGGGCGCCTGCTGCGCAATGCGGCCGCCAGCCTCGCGGACGCGGCGCGGGAAAAGCGCGACAGCCTGCCGGCGCGGGTCGCCAAAATGCTGGAGCTGCGAGAGATCGACGCGGCAGCGCATCGGCTGATCTGGCACGACCTCGAGGCCGAGCGGCACGCGATCGAGGCGGCGCTGCCCGGCATCGCCACGGTCTATGGCAGCCAGGACCTCGGGCGGCGCGAGGAATTGCTGGCCGATTTTGCCGAGGGGCGCCGGCGCGAGCTGGCGGGCAAACCCTCGATGCTGGGCTCGGGCAGCAATTTCCAGCGGCATTGCCATTGGGCGGTGTTCCTCGGGATCGGCTTTAAATTCAACGATTTCATCCAGGCCGTGCACAGGGTTTACCGCTTTTTGCAGCGGCATCGGGTGCGGATCGACCTCATCTATACCGAGGCGGAGCGGCCGGTGCGCGACAGCCTTGAAGCGAAATGGCGCCGGCACGACGAGCAGATGGCGATCATGACAGAGATTATCCGCGAATACGGGCTCACCGCCTCGGCGATGGCCCAGAGCCTGACGCGCGCCATGGGCGTCGAGCGAGTCGAGGTGTCGGGCGAGAATTATTGCCTGGTCAATAATGACTGCGTGCCCGAATGCGCCAGCATGGCGCCTGATAGCGTCGATCTGATCGTCACCTCGATCCCGTTCTCGACGCAGTACGAGTACAGCCCGAACTATGCCGACTTCGGCCACACCGACGACAACGCACATTTCTGGGCGCAGATGGATTATCTGATCCCGCAGCTGTTGCGGGTGCTGGCGCCGGGGCGGATCGCGGCCATCCACGTCAAGGATCGGATCGTGCCGGGCGGCATGACCGGGCTGGGCTTCCAGACCGTCTATCCCTTTTCCGACGATTGCGTGCGCGCCTTCGTGCGGCACGGTTTCGCCTTCCTCAGCCGCAAGACCATTACCACCGACGTGGTGCGCGAAAACAACCAGACCTATCGGCTGGGCTGGACGGAGCAGTGCAAGGATGGCAGCCGCATGGGCAATGGGCTGCCCGAGTATCTGCTGATCTTTCGCAAGCCGCCCAGCGACAACTCCAACGGTTACGCCGACGACCCGGTGGTCAAGCCGAAAAAGGAATGGAAGCAGGGGCATTGGAGCGCCGAGGATGGCTACAGTAGGGCGCGCTGGCAGCTCGATGCGCATGGCTACATGCCGGTGTCCGGCAATCGGCTGTTGACCGGGGAAGAACTGCGCAGCCTCGACGCCGATGTGATCTATCGGCTGTGGAAGGCCTATCAGCTCAACGCCGTCTACGATTTCCAGCACCACGTGAAAATCGCCGAGGAAATGGAGGAATGGGGCTCGCTGCCCTCGACCTTCATGTTGCTGCCGCCGCACTCCAAGCATGACGATGTGTGGACCGATGTTGCCCGCATGCTCTCCATGAACACCTTGCAGGCGCAGGCGGGGCGGGAAATGCACCTCTGCCCGCTGCAATTCGACATCATCGATCGCTGCGTCATCCAGTATTCCGAGCCGGGCGAAACCGTCTTCGATCCGTTCGGCGGGCTGATGAGCGTGCCCTACAGGGCGCTCAAGCTGGGCCGGAAGGGTAGGGCGGTCGAGCTCAACCCGGGCTATTTCGTCGATGGGTGCCAATATCTCAAGGCCATGGCCGATGAACTGGCCATGCCGGACCTGTTCGGGCTGCTGGAACTGGAGCAGCAGGGCGGGGAGGCGGTGGCATGAGTGATGCCGATCGCATTCGCGTTGCCCAGGCCGGTGCCAGCGGGCTGAAAAACAAGCGTTTTCAGGCCGCCGTTGGCGCGATCCTCGAGCGCTATGAGCAGGGGCAGGGCGCCTCTTCCTGCATGGCGGAAATCCGGGCAGCGTTCCGGGCGCTCCGGCAGCGGCGGGAGGCCGGCAGATGAGTTTGCCGCCGGAACTGGCCACGCTGCGCGACGATGCCATGGCGGTCAGCTGCTGGAGCTGGGCCGATTTCAAGGGCTGGAAGCTGGGGCCCGGGCCCGACAAGGCGGGGCCGTGCCCGCGCTGCGGCGGCACCGACCGCTTTGCCATCCATACGACCAAAAACACCTTTTTGTGCCGCCGCTGCGGGCTGGCCGGGGCGGGCGTCATCGACCTGGTGATGCAGACCGAGGGGCTGAAATTCGTGGCGGCTTGCGAGCTGATCACCGGGCGGCGGGTCGCCGATCCGATCTCGGCCGAGGAACAGGCGCGCATCCACCAGGAGGCCGAGCGGCGCGAACGCGAGCGCGCCGCCGAGGAAGAAAAGCGGCGGCTGCGGGCCATCAATGAGGGGCTGGCCATCTGGGAGCGCACGGCCGTGCCGGCGCCATTGGGTGCCGGCGGTGTGGCCGATTATCTGGCGCTGCGCGGTTTGGGCGGGCTGAAACTCGACAAAATCCTCGTCCGCGAAATCATGGCCCACCCTTACGTCGTCGAGGTCGACGCCGAAAACGGCCGCAAGAGCTATCCGACGATCCACATCGGCGCCTGCATGGTCGCGGCCGTGGTGCTGGCCGATGGGCATTTCGGCGCGGTGCACCAAACCTGGCTCGACCTCGATCAGCCCAAGGGCAAGGCGGTGCTGTTTCACCCGTCTCGCACCGACAAGGATGGCGCGCCGCTGGCGCTGCCGGCCAAGAAGGTGCGCGGCAGCAAGCGCGGCGGCGCCATCAAGCTTTATGGCCCGCGCCAGGCGCGGCGCATCGTCATGGGCGAGGGGATCGAAACGACGCTGACGGCGCTGCGGCACAATTTCGAGCCGGCAACGGCCTATTGGGCCGGGGTCGATCTGGGCAATATGGCCGGGCGGGCGCTGCTGGGCGCGGATGGCAAGCGGCACGAGGCCGAACCGAATCTCGATGACCATGATTGTTTCGTGCCGCCCGACTGGTGCGAGGAACTGGTCTATCTCTGCGACAGCGACGAGCCGGAAACGCGCACCATCGACAAGGTGACGCGGGGCCTCAAGCGGGCCGTGGCGCGGCGCGCGGCCGCCAGGGCGGTCGATCCGACGCTGCCCGAGATCCTAGTCAGCTATGTGGAGCCGGTGGGCGAGGGCCAGGACCTCAATGACCTGGTACGGGTGGAGGCATGAGCGACACACCCGACGATGACGACAAGGCCGATGCCGTCAAGAAGGCCATGGGCAAGAAAAAGACGGTGAAGCTCACCGTTGTCGACGGAGGAAAGGCCGAAAAGCCGAAGCGCGGGCGGAAGCCTGCCGCGCCCAAGGATGAAGCGCCGCCACCACAGGAGGCCGGTGATCCCGGCCCGGCCGAGCCGGACTATAATGGCGCCGATGATTACGGCTCCAATGATGGGGCCGACGCGGCCGAGCTGATCGTCATCCGCTGGTGCGCGGGGCTCGACCAGAACGATCGCGACAATGGGCGCCGGCTGGTCGCCTGGTTCGGCCCGGATATCAAATATGTGACCGGGCTGGGCTGGCTGGTCTGGAAGGGCACGCATTGGCTGCGCGACGAAGCCGATCTCGACGTGCGCTTTCTGGCGCAGACGATCGTGGACAAGATCAAGCTCGAGGCCATCGAGCTGGAGGCGAGTGACCGCCAGAAGCGGATCCTCGAGCGCTCCACCGAGCTGCTGAAAAAGCAGGGCGAGTTGAGCGCGGCCGAGGAGCGCGTCATCAAGACGGCCGGCGAGATCATGGTGGCGCTGGGCAAGCGCCGCTCCTCGCGCATCGCCTGGGCGGTGACCTCGGGCAATGCAGGCCGCACCAAGGCCATGCTGGAGCAGGCGCAATCCTTGCAGGCGCTGCCGATCGACCGGCTCGATGCCGACCATAATCTGTTCAACGTGGCCAATGGCACGCTGCGCTTCTGGCGCGAGCTCGATCCGGACCAACCCGAGGGCGGCAGTCGCATGATCGGCCGCTTCGAATTCCTGCCGCATGACCGCGACAACCTCATCACCAAAATGGCCGATGTCGAATATCAGCCCGAGGCGACGGCGCCCTTTTTCCACGAGACGTTCCTGGCCAAGGTGCAGCCCGAGGCGCGCTGGCGCACCTTTATCCAGGTGTCGACGGCCGTGGCGCTGCTGTTCGGCGGCAATGACGAGCAGCGGCTGTTTTACCATTACGGCACTGGCGCCAACGGCAAGAGCGCCTATTTCGAGTTGATCGGGCGGCTGGCCGGCAGCTATCGACAGATCGCATCGCCCGAAACGATTACCGGCGATGGGCAGCGGGCCGGTCAGCAGGCCAACCCCGATATCGCCCGCCTGCACAATGCGCGGCTGGTGACGATCGAGGAACTGCCGAAAAACACGCCGCTCAAGGAAGAGCTGATCAAGGCGCTGACTGGTGGCACGAAAATCCTCGCGCGGTTCCTCAACAAGGATTTCTTCGAGTTCATGCCGCAATTTACCCCGATGCTGTCGGGCAACAACAAGCCGGCGATCTCGGGGACCGATGAGGGTATCTGGCGGCGCTTCCTGTTCGTGATCTGGGGTGTGAAGATCCCGGAAGGGGAGCGCATGGCGCCCACCGAGCTGGCGGCCCGCCTCGATGCCGAGCGCTCGGGCGTGCTCAACTGGCTGATCGAAGGGGCGCTGCTCTATCTGCAGCATGGTCTGGATCATTTCACGCCGCCCGAGGCCAAGGCCTTCGCCCAGGACTATCGGCAGGAGCGCGATAATGTCGGCACATTTGCCGAGGTGGCGATCGTGCGCGTCGATCCGGCCGAGAATTGCAAGATACAGGCGGGCGACCTCTACAAGGCCTATCTGCGCTGGTGCGAGGTTAACCAGATCAAGCCGGCCAGCAATCGCAGTTTCGGCGACCGGCTGAGCGATCTGGGCTTCCAGAAGAAGCGGTCGAATTACTTCTTCTATACCGACATTCGTCTCAAGGATGACCTGGCCGGCACCGCTGACCATGACGGCCCGCCGCCGCGCGACCCCAACGATCCGGGGTTCTAGCTCGCCAATGGGGCGGCAGCGGCCGGGACGGTCGCGCCGCCGCCTTCGCCGCCCCGCACCCCTTTTTTCAGAGAAAAGGCAGTCCCAAACCTCCCGCCGCTCACGCGGCGCGATAGAGGTTTGGGAGCTTTGCGGGATGGTCAGTGCAAATATCCCGTTCTCAATTCAATAGCAAAATCAGTGCTTTGATCTGAATTTTAGAGGGTCGGGACGGTCTTCGCTCGGGTATTGTAAGGGGGCAGGGGTGTGGGGTGTTTCTGGGGTGGGGTTTGGGGGTGAAAATGGTCTTGTGTGTCTCTGGCAAGTGTCCCAACCGTTCCACCCTCTATAACACCCTCTAATCGCTTCGCTTTTACCGATAGAGGTTTCCTTCGGAACCTCTAAAGACTGTCCCAAATGGGAGGTTTAGCCTTATGGCTAAGGCTGTAGATGTAGAGGACCTAGTGGTTTGGGCCTTTCGGAACCAGAAGATCGAGGCGGTGGCTCGGGGCATGATGCCGGCGCTGCCCACATGGTCATCCGACAGTTCGCTGGCCGAGGTGCTGGCCCTGGGCACCAAGGTGGATACGACCTCGGCGGGGTCGCGCTTCGTGGCGTTGCATTGCAAGGAGGATGCGGCGGTCATCTTCGATGCGGTCATGGCCCTGCCCAAAGAGGCGCAGATGCTGGTGGTCATGCATGGCCGCAACGGGACGCGACCCGAGTGGCACGCGGAAGGGCCGGGCGAGTGGGTGCAGCCGCTCGACAAAAAGGGGCGGCCGAAAAAGCTCTGGCGCGATCCGGCCAAGCAGCGCGGCTATCTGGGGCTGGCGCCCAAGGTGCTGGTGGGCACGCATCCGGCCGTGGTGGAAGAGGCGCGGCGGGCCTATTGCGTCTGGTGGCTGGGCCTTTGCGATCTCGTGGACCTGCTCAATGGCCCCGATGGGCTGGTCGAGCATTGTGCCTTGCGGCCCCGGGATGCGCGGCCGCCATGGTTTGTGTCGGGGGAGGCCGCGTGAAGGGTGTTGACGTGGGGGTAAAAATTGACATAGCTTCACCACAACAAAACAGGTCTGGATATAGGCGCTTCGGGAAACCGTGGCGCCTTTGTCGTTTGCGAGGGTGCTATGGGCAGGCTCAAGGTGGCGCCGCCGCGCCTCAAGTCAGCACCGCCCCGGATCGGGTTCGCCAGTGGCGATGACAAGGCGGGTGACCAGGCCCGCAATGCAGCCGCGCCATGGCGCGCCTGGTATCGCACCAAACGCTGGGCTGACCTGCGCATCGCGGTGTTTGCGCGCGACGGCTTCCGGTGCCAGCGCACCGGCCAGTTGTGCATGGGCAAATATCCGGCGCCCAACAGCCCGGTCGCAAACCACAAGCGGCCGCACCGGGGCAACCCCGACCTGTTCTGGGATATCGACAACCTCGAGACGGTGGCCAAGTCGGTGCACGATAGCCTGATCCAGGCCGAGGAGCAGGCCATTCCGACCGGCCGCTGGGACTGACCAGCGCCGGGGAGGGGGTGGGTCCGAAGTCTGGGCTACCCCGGGGCCCCGTACCGGCTTGGGGGTCACGCGGAGTTTTTTTTCTCATGAGCGAGAATTTGGACCTGCTCGGGGACCCGATCCCTGAGGGGTTTGGCAAGCGTGGGCGGCCGCCGCATCGGGTGACCGACGAAAAGCGTAGGCTTGTCATACAGTTACTGGCTTTCGGCTGGTCGATGGAGCGGATTGCGGCGGCGCTTTCGATCACGCCGCCGACTTTGCGCAAGAATTATTTTCGAGAGCTCAAGGCGAAGGCCGAGGCGCGCGCCCGGGTCGAGGGGAAGCTGATCGGCAAGCTGATGGAATTGGCCGAGGCCGGAAACGTGCAGGCGATCTCGAAATATCTGTCGCGGTTCGAAAAGTACGATCGCGACCGCCTGGCCGAGCAGATTGCCGATGCTGGCGTGGCGGCCCAGACCCGCGAAAAACTCGGCAAGAAGGAATTGCGGCAGCGTGCCGCCGAATCGGTCGGTGGCAAATATGCGGTGCCGCCCGGGCCAAGACTGGTGAACTGAGATGGAATGGTCGACGGCGTGCCCGGACTGGGAGCAGCGGATCGTGGCGCGGCAATCGCTGGTGCCGTGCGATCCGCTGTTTCCCGACCAGGCCGAGGCTGCGCTGAGCGTCTTCAAATCGCTGCGCATCGTCGATGTGCCGGGGATGCCGACCTTCGGCCAGGCGTGCGAGCCGTGGGTGTTCGATTTCGTTTCGGCGATCTTCGGGGCCTATGATGCCGATGCCGGCAAGCAGCTCATCCGCGAATTCTTCCTGCTCATCAGCAAGAAGAACGCGAAGTCGACCATTGCGGCCGGGATCATGCTGACGGCGCTGATCCGGAACTGGCGGCTCTCGGCCGAAATGATCATCCTGGCGCCGACCATCGAGGCGGCGCACAACGCTTTCGGGCCGGCCGCCGACATGGTGCGGGCCGATCCGGAGCTGATGGCCTCGGAAGATAGTGGTTTCCTGCACATCATCCCGAACCAGCGGCTGATCAAGCACCTGAAGACCGGCGCGACGCTGAAGGTGCTGGCGGCGGACGGCAAGACGGTGGTGGGCAAGAAGGCCAGCTGCGTGCTGGTCGATGAGTTGTGGGAATTCGGCTCGATGCACAATGCCGATGCCATGCTGCGCGAGGCGACGGGCGGCCTGGTGTCGCGGCCGGAGGGTTTCGTGATTTCGATCACGACGCAGAGCACCGAGACACCGGCCGGCGTGTTTGCCAGCAAGTTGCATTATGCGCGCAAAGTGCGGGACGGCCTGGTGACCGACCCGAAATTCATGCCGATCCTCTATGAGTTTCCGGCCGAGATGGTGAAGCGGCAGGATTATCTCAAGCCGGAGAATTTCTACGTCACCAATCCCAATATCGACCGTTCGGTCGATCGGGAATGGCTCGAAGACCAGTTGCGGCTGGAAATGGAAAAGGGTGTCGAAACCCGCAACACGTTTCTGGCCAAGCACCTCAATGTCGAAATCTCGGCGGCGCTGAGCAGCGATTACTGGGCTGGGGCGCCATATTGGGCCGGCGCGGCGGCGGAAGGGTTGACGCTGGACGAGATCATTGCGCGTTCGGACGTGGCGGTGATGGGGGTTGACGGGGGCGGGCTCGACGATCTGTTCGGCCTGGGTGTGATCGGCCGGGACCGGAAGACGCGCGAATGGCTGTTCTGGGGCAAGGCCTGGGCGCAAACCGATGTGCTCGAGCGGCGCAAGGAGATCGCGCCGCGCCTGCTCGGTTTCGAGCAGGACGGCGAGGTGACGATCTGCCGGCGACCGACGCAGGACATCGCCGAAATCGTCGCCCTGGCGGTGCGGCTCAAAGAGGCGGGGCTGCTGCCCGATGATGGCGCCATCGGGCTCGACCCGGTGGGCATCACGGCACTGATCGACGCGCTTGTTGCGGCCGGCATTGACGAAAAGCAGATGGAGGCCGTGCAGCAGGGTTATCGGCTCAATGGCGCTATCCTGGGGGTCGAGCGGAAGCTGAAGGATGGCACATTCTGGCATTGCGGCCAGGGGCTCATGGCCTGGGTTGTCGGCAATGCGAAGATCGAGGTGCGGGGCAATGCGGTGCTGATCACCAAACAGGCCTCGGGCAAGGCCAAGATCGACCCGCTGATCGCCCTGCTCAACGCCGCGCAGTTGATGAGCCGCAATCCTCAGGCCATGGCCGTGCCGACATCGCCCTGGGATGATCCTGAATTCTCGATCAGCAGAATGGTGGGTGCAGCATGAAATTTGCGGTCGAGATTGGCCGATCCGCTCCGCCTGCCGGCGAGTTGCGGGCCGACAGCATCGAAAACCCGACGGTTCCAGTCAGCCAAACCAAGGAATTCATGGCGTTTTTCGGCATGGATGCGGTGACGCTGCCTTCGGTCTCCACGGCTTCGGCGCTTAAGGTGCCGGCGGTCAATGCGGCAGTGAATTTCCTCGCTCGGACACTCGCCGCCATCCCGCTGCATGCCTTCGTGAAAAAGGGCGGTAATGCCGAGCGGGAAAATGGCGATATCGAACGCGTGCTGCGCTATCCGACGCCGGAAATGGACGGCTTCAAGGCCCGCCAGTATTTCTGGCAGCAGGTGTTTACCGGCGGGCGCGGCCTCGCATGGATCGAGCGCGACGGCAGAAATCCGGTCAATATCTGGCCGCTCAACCCGCGCAAGACGAATGTGCGGCGGCGCGGGCTCAAGACCGTTTATATGCATGACAGCATCGAATATGCCGCCGAGGATGTCATCGACCTGGCCTATATGCTGCGGGACGATCAACTGGGGCATTACGGGCCGATCAATCTGGCCGGCAAGGCCATCCAGCTGGCGCTGGCGATGAACGATTATGCCAGCAACTTCTTTGCCGGCGGCGGGGTGCCGCCATTGTCGCTTTCCGGCCCGATGGCGGGTAATAATGAAGCGCTCAAGCGGACCGTTGCCGATGTGGAGCGGGCCATCAAGTTTGCCCAGGTCAATAACAGCTCGATGCTGCCGATCCCGGCCGGATATGAGCTGAAACCGGTCGGGTTCGACCCGGCAAAGGGGCAGATGGTTGAGGCGCGGCTGTTCCAGGTGCAGGAAATCGCGCGGGCGTTTCAGTTGCCGCCGATGTTTCTCCAGGACCTGACCAAGGGCAATTTCGCCAACACCGAGCAACAGGACCTGCATCTGGTCAAGCACCTGATCGCCCAGTGGGCCAAGGCCTTCGAGGCGCAGGCCTCGCTCAAGATTTACGGCCGGGATGGCAGCGGCAAGGGCTATGTTGAGCATAATCTCGACGGGCTGATGCGGGGCGACTTCAAGAGCCGGATCGACGCCCTGGCGCGTGGCATCCAGACCGCCCAGCTCACGCCGAACGAGGCGCGCGCCCTCGAAAACCGGCCTGCCCATACCAACCCCGATGCGGCCGAATTGCTGGTGCAGGGGGCCACGGTGCCGCTTGGCAAACAGCCCGTGCTGGCGAAGGCGGACGAGAACGAAGCGAAGGAAAGCGACGATGGCAAAGACCCAGGACAAGCCTGACGGGTGCGAGCTGCGCTCGCTCTCGGCCAAGGTCGAGCGGCGCGCCGATGGCGACGGCAAGGTGACCGTGACCGGTTATGCCGCCGTATTCGGCGAATGGGCGCAAATCTGGGAGTGGTTCGAGGAAACCATTGCGCGCGGCGCTTTCACCAATGCGCTGCGCACGGCCGATGTGCGGGCCTATTTCGACCATGATCGGGGACGCGTGCTGGGCCGGAGCTCGGCCGGCACTCTGCGCCTCGAAGAGGACGCCAAGGGGCTCAAGGTCGAAATCGATCTGCCCGACACTACGGATGGCCGGGACGTGGCAACGCTGATCGAGCGCGGCGACGTGACCGGCATGTCGTTCGGCTTTCTGGTGCTGCGGCAGGAATGGGACGAGACGGTCACCCCGGCGCGCCGCACCATCCTCGAGGTAGAATTGCGCGAGGTGTCGATCGTTTCCGAGCCTGCCTATGAGGGCACCAGCATCGCCATGCGCTCGCTGGAAGCGGCCCGCCGCGAACGGCGTGGGCACCCGGCGCATCAGCGGATCGAAGCCCGCCGCGCGGCAATGGAGCAGCGCATCCGGCGCATCGCATAGTTTCCCCGGCGGCATTGCCGGAGGTGGCAGGCAAGCACCCGCTTCCCGCCCTAACAGCCCGCTTCGGCGGGTTTTTTCATGGTCAGTGCATGGAGATATCTCAATGACCAAGCTTAAGGAACTGCAGGAGAAGCGGGAAAAGCTCGTCCACGACGCCCGCGAAGCTCTCGACGAGATCACCAAAAACACCGACGAAAGCCGGTCCAAGGAGCTGGAAGAGCGTCATGACAAGATCATGAACGAATTCGACCAGATCGACGCAAACATTGCGCGCGAAGAGCGCGTCGCCAAGATGGAACGCGAGGCCGAAGAGCGTCGTGCCCGCAACCGACCCAATCCGGGCGACGGCGAAGCGCGGGGTGGCGATGACCCCGAAAAGCCGATCGAATATCGGCAGGCCTTCCACCGTTATGTGCAGGTGGCCGGCGACCTGTCGGCGCTGTCCGAAGAGGAACGTGCCGCGTTGCGGGCGGGTGTTGCCCCGAAGGAGGCCCGCGCCCAGACCGTCGGCACGCCGGCCGGCGGCGGCTATACCGTCCCGACCGAGCTTTCCGACCAGCTCATCAAGTCGATGAAGGCCTGGGGGCCGATGTATGACGAGGATATCTGCACGGTCATGACCACGACCGGCGGCAATCCCATCGATATTCCGACGATCGATGACACCGCGGTGACGGCGGGCAAGCACACCGAAGCCGGCGCCGTAACCGACGACGGCGGCAAGGATGCCACCTTCGGGAAAAAGACCCTCAACGCCTATTCCTACGACACGGAATGGGTGCGGTTCTCCTGGGAACTGGCGCAAGACTCGATCTTCAACTTCGAGACCCTGCTGGGAGGGTTGCTGGGTGAGCGGCTGGGGCGCCTTGCCAATAGCGAGCTGACCATTGGCGACGGCACGGACGATCCGAACGGCATTGTTACAGCATCGAGCCTGGGCAAGACCACGGCCGCCGCTGGCGCGGTGACCTATGACGAGATCATCGACCTCGTGCATTCGGTCGATCCGGCCTATCGCCAGTCGCCCAAGGTCCGGTTCATGTACAACGACCTGACCCTGAGCGTGCTGCGCAAGCTCAAGGATGGCGAGGGCCGCTATATCTGGACCCAGGGCGATGTGACTACTGGCGTGCCCAGCACGATCCTGGGTTATCGCTTCTCGATCAACCAGGCGATGGATAATGTTTCCACCGGCAAGAAGTCCATGCTGTTCGGCGATTTCGGCAAGTACTTCGTGCGCAAGGTCGGCTCGCCGGTCCTGTTTGTGGCGCGCGAGCGCTTTGCGCCCGATATCGGTCTGCTCGGCCTGATTCGGCTCGATGGCGAGCTGGGCGATACGGCCGCCGTCAAGCACCTGCTGCAGGCCTAATCCGCCAGAGCCGGACGTGACAGGGGCGGGGCACAGGCTCCGCCCTTCCCATTTGCGCCAGATCAGGAGATCGGCATGTTTACGACCAAAATCTACAAGGTGCCGGGCGGCGATGAGCTTGTCGTCGATGCCGGCGGCAAGATCACCATCAAGGCCGGCGGCACCATCGAAAATGACGGCGATTTCTTTACCTCGGTGACTTTCGACGCGGGTTATTTCACCGTCGATGGGGGCGAAGTGACGCTCAAGGCGGAAACTGCCGCGCTGCTCACGCTGGTTTCCAACATTCCGACAACCGACCCGGCGGTGTCCGGACAGGTCTGGAGTGACGGCGGCGTGCTCAAAGTTTCGGCGGGCGCGTGATGAAGGTCCGGCTGCTGACCGGGCTATCCGGTCCCGATTTTTCGCTGGTGCGCGGCGATGAGCGGGATTTCCCGCAGGCTGAGGCTGAGCGCCTGGTTTCGGCTGGCTACGCAGTGCCCGCCGAGATGGATCGGCAAGAAGCCACCCGGCCGGCCGCGCCTGAAAAGACTGTGGCCAAAGACAAGAAGACCCCGGTGGAGCGGCGCGGCTGATGTGGTATCCGGCGACGATCACGGTGGCGGCCAGCGCCGAGCCGGTATCGGTGGAGGCAGCGCGGTGGCAGTGCGGCATTGCCGATGGCGATACGGCAACGGACGCGCAACTGACGCTGCTGATCGCCGCCGCGCGCCGCGAAATCGAGACCTATTGCGGCATTCGCCTGCCGGTGCAGACCGTGCGGGTGCCTTGCGATGGCTTTGATGACCTTGCCCGGCTCCCCGAAGCGCCGGTCAAGTCGGTGGTCGGTATCCATTATGTCGATAGTGCCGGCGCCAGCCAACAGCTCGACAGTGCCACTTATGAGGAGCGGCTTGACGGGTTGTGGCCGTCGATTGTGCTGGCGTCGGGGTGCATGTGGCCGGCGATCCGCCCCGGATCGCGGCTGATCGTCGAAATGGTGGTGGGCTATGACAGCCTGCCGGAGGATCTTGAGGTCGTGCTGCTGATGAAGGTGTCGGCGCACTACACTTTTGCCGGCAAAGACCTGACCGTGCGGCGCGATGAGGTCGAGGGGGTCGGCTCGACGCAGTATGGCGGGATCATCGAGGTCAACCAGGCCGTCAACAATGCTGTCCAGAAGGTGCTGGAAAGCTATCGCTGCTGGCCGCTCGCATGACCCCCGCCCAGGCTATCGCCAAGCTCGACCGGCAGATTGCGGCGCATGGGCAGGCCATCGGCTTTGCCCGTGGGGCGGTGACGAAATCGGCGCGCGGCTTTGTGCGCGGGTATCGGCCCGAGCAGCTGGTGGGGCTCATTACCCAGCAGGAGCGGGAGGTGATCGTGTCGCCGTCGAGCCTGGGCGATTTTGCGCCGCGGGCGCAGGATGATTTCCAGACCATGGGGCGGTTCGGCAGGGTGATGGCGGCCGAGCCGATCCATATGGATGGCGTGCTGGTGCGCTGGAACCTGACGGTGAGGCTCACCTGATGGCTGGCAGCAATACCAGGCTGTTCGTGGCGACGGCGCGCGAAACGGTCGAGGAAACGCAGCGGGAGCTGGTGGCGCTGGCCAAGCGCGCGCATGCCGCCGTGATGAGCGCCGCGCCTCGACCCAGCCGGTTCGTGCGCACGGTCGACGGGGTGCGCGGCGCGCGGGAAGAGCAGGTGCGGCCTGACGGCACCATCGTCTATGTCTATCCGCGCCTCGAAGAGGTGGTGCAGGCGGCAATGGAGGTGCTGTTCGACCTCTCGCCAGTGCTGTCAGGCGCCTATCGCATGGGCCATACGCTGTTTGTCGATGGCGTCGCGGCGCGTGATCTGAGCGGGTGGAGCGGGGAAGGGCGGATCATGATCGCCAATTTCGTGCCCTATGCCCGCAAGATCGAACTGGGCAAGATGGTCATGCGGGTGCCCGGCTCGGATCATGTCTATGAGCAGGCCGAATATGTGCTGAAACAGCGCTACGGCAATCAGGCGATGATCACCTTTACGTATGAGGGGATCGCCAATGGTGCGGTCGCCCAGGGGCATACGGCCGGGCGCAAGCGGCGCTCGCCGGGCCTGCTCAAGAACCAGTCGAACCTGCGCTATCCGGCGCTGATGATCCGGAGCCGATAATGGGCAGCTACAGCGCAGCAAAGGCGGCGGTGCGGGCGCATCTGGCCGCCAACTGGTCCACGACGCGGATCGCTTATCAGAATGAAGTGCCGGCCGATCCCTGGCCGCCTGTCGATGTGAATGGCTGGCCGGTGCCATTTGTCTATTTCGAGATGCGGACGCTGCCGGGGCAGAGCATTCGCGGCGTCGGACTGCCCGGCGACCATCTGAGCCAGACCGATGGCTTCATTTTCGTGCACGTCTTTACCCGAGCCGGAACGGGGGAAGCGACAGCCGTAAGTTATGCCGAGCGGATCGGCGAATTGTTCCGCGCCAAAAAGCTCTTCGAAGCGGATGGCTGCTGGCTGCGCAGCTGGGTGCCGCGTGTCGATGAGGGCGGCGAGGCCGGCGCCGAGATCGCCGGCGTCAATGCCGGCAACTGGTTTCACGTCACCCTGTCGGTGCCGTTTCAGTATTTTCATCGGGGCTGATGCCCTTCCAGACATCGTTGAAAGGATCACGCCATGGGCGGCTATCAGTCGGGGCGAAACATTCGTGTGGCCTATAAGGAGCAGGCGGCGGCCGGAACGCTGCCGGGCGCCACGGATGCGAAGGTGTTTCGCATCAATTCGGGCGGGCTCAATCTCGCCAAGGAGCCGATCCAGAGCGGCGAGTTGCGCGCCGATGGCATGTCGACGCGCGGCCGGCACGGCACCCGCTCGGTGACCGGCAATTATATGGCCGACATGTCGGTGGGCACGTTCGACGATCTGATCGAAGCGGTGTTCCGGGGCACCTTCAGCCCGGCCCTGGAGCTGGACGAGGGGGATTTCACCTCGATCACCACGACCCCGAACACCATCGTGCTCGCCAACGGCTCGCCGATCGCCCTTGGCCTCAGGGTCGGCGATATCATCCGGCTGGCCGATCATGCGACGGCGGCGAACAATAACCGCAATCTGCGGATCACCGACCTCGACGCGACCACGATCACGGTGGCGGAAACGCTGACCGTCGACGCGGTTGCCGACACCGCTGTGACCATCACCCGGCCCAAAAAGCTGGTGCAGGGCACGGTGGCGCGGGCCTTCGCCTTCGAAGAGTACGAGGCCGATATCGACGGCACGGAGCTGTTCGAATTCTGCCGGGTGGGCTCGCTGCAGGTGCAGTTGCAGCCCAATGGCATGGCGACGCTCAATTTCGGCATTGTCGGGCGCGACATGCAGGTGCTGGACGGTGCGACGGCGCCCTATTTCACCAATCCGAGCAAAACCACGACGATCGGGCTCACCGCCGTCGAGGCGAAAATCATGCTGGGCGGCGCGGACGTGATGGACGTGTCGGCCATCGATTTCACCGTCGATCTGCGGGCCTCGGGCGTGCCGGTGGTGGGGTCGAACCTGACGCCGGAAGTGTTCACCAACACCGCGCAGGTGAGCCTGTCGGTGACGGCGCTCAAGAAGGACGTGGAGCGCGCGCAACAGTATCTCGACGAGGATGAACTGAGCCTGCTCCTGCTGTTCGAGGAAAACGAGAGCGGCGCGGCCGATTTCATCGCCTTCTACATTCCGAACCTGACGCTGGCGAGCGCCAGTAAATCCGAGCTCGGCCAGGACAATGGCCGCACCCAGACCTTCACCTGCCTGGTCGGTGTCGATGAGCGCGGCGGCGCGCATGATCCCACCATGGTGAAATTTCAGACGAGCGCCGCCTAGGAGGACTTGATGAGCAAAGACGAGACGATCCCGAGCCTCGATTTCGATGATTTCGAGGCGGCTGAAACCGGCACGATGGAGGTGCTGGACGCCCGCGCCAATCCGACAGGATGGACGTGGGAATTCGCGGGGCCGGGGCATCCGAAGACCGAAGCGCTCAACAATCGCAAGGCCCGCGAACGGCTGAACAAGGAGAAGGCGATCGAGCAGGCCCAAGTCAATGGCCGGAAGTGGAAGGCCGAGGAAGAAACCCCGGAAGAGCGCCGCGCCGGCAATATCGCCGATGTGGTCGCCCGGCTGGTCGGCTGGTCACCCATCGAGATCGGCGGCAAGCCGTTTGTGTTCTCGGCCGAGGCGGCCACGGAATTTCTCTCGCATCCGAAGCGGATCGGCGTGCTGTTGCAGGCCATGGAATTCCTGGCATCGGAAAAGGCTTTTACGCCGCGCTCGTCGAAGATCTGATCCGCTTCGCCGAGCGCGAATTCGCTCTGTCCGCCCTCGACAAGGAGGGGCACAGCTATCGCGAGCATCTGCAGGGGCAGCTGGCTCGGGCGCGGACGCCCGAGCGGGCCGCCGAATTGCAGGCAGACCTGGCGTTGCCGCCCTTTCCGGAGACGCTGCGCTATCTCTGGCAGGCCTTTCGGCGGATGCGCCGGCGGCATGGAGGCAACGGGTTGGGCCTCGGCCCGATCAGCTGGGGCGATATCGACGCCTATGATCGGTTGAGCGGCATGCGCCTGGCCGGGTGGGAAGTGGCCGTCATCGAGCGGCTGGACGATCTGTTTCTGGCCGAGCAGGCCAATAGAGGGAAATCGACATGACGGATCAGGTGACGCGGCTTGTTATCCGCGCGGATGGGGCCTTGCTGGCTCTCGGGCAGTATGAGCGGGGTATGGAAGAGGCCGGCAAGGCCACCGACTATACCACGGGCGCCCTTGCCGATTTCGAGCGTCGGATGGAGGTGGCGCGGGCGGCCATGGAGCGGGGCAATGCGGTCTCGACCCAGACGGTAGCGCGCAAGAGCGCCGAGGAACGCGCCTGGGAGAAGTGGCAGGGGACGATCGACCGGGTGACGCGGCTGCGCATCAAGCTCGAGCGCGAAGCCATGCAGGCGTCGGTTGCCGCCGCCAACGCCGTCAATATGGGGCACGAAAGCCAGGAAGCCGCCATCGAAAAGCTGGTGGCGATCGAACGGCGCCACGCCGCGCAGCTGAGTGCCGCGATCAGCGCCGAGCAGGGCATGGCGGCGGGGCTCGACAATACAGCAGCGGCCGCCGACAGGGCGGCCATGGCGGTGCGGGGGCTCAACGCGGCCAATGATAACCGGCGGCTGGGCAGCAATGCACAATTCAGCACAGCCAATATTGCCGCGCAGATGTTCGATGTGGGCGTCACGTCGCCCTTCATGCCGGCCTGGCAGGTCGGCCTGCAGCAGGGCTCGCAGCTAGCCCAGGCCTTTGCCGGGCAGTCGCTGCAACAGAGCATCATGGGCGTCGGCGGCGCGCTGTTGTCGCTGATCAACCCGGTATCGCTGCTGACCATCGGCTTTACCACGCTGGCGGCGCTGGGCATTCAGGCTTTCATGGGCATTTCCAGCAGTGGCGCGGATGCGGAAAGGACGCTTAAGGAGCACAAGGAATGGCTCGATGAGCTTCTGGTGGGCTACGACAAGGCCGCCGAGGCGGCCGACCGTGCCCTGACGACGGCGCAGCGCCTGCCCAAGGGGGTGCTGGAATCGGACCTGCGGGCCAATCTGCTGGAGCAGGATATTGCGGCCGATGCGCTGCAGAAGCGGATTGACGCGGCGCGCGAGCAGATCGCGAGCACGGCCGAGCTGTTGCGTCGACTGGCAGAGATCGGCGAGGCCGGGGGCGAGGATTCGTCTGTGGTATCCGCCGGTGCGGCGCAGATCGAGTTTATCCGCGATCTAGGCTTGTCGAGCGAAACCACCGCCGCGCAATTGGACGCGGTGATGGTCGCCTCGCGGCAGCTCTATAACAGTATCGACGACCCCGCTATCCGGGACATGGCAAAGGCGGTTTATGACCTGGCATTCGAGCTGCGCGAATTGCAGGCGCGCGCATCGGCGGCTACTGGCGCCCTGGCGGCGCTCAACAATATGGATATCCAGGTCAGCATCAGCACCGATACCGACAAGACAGTCGATGCTATCGAGAAAATCGTCCGTCTCACGCCGGAGCTGCGGTCGACGCAGGAGCAGGTGCGCGACATTTTCGAAAAAGGCTTGGTTGACGCACCTGATGATATCCTGCGTTACCGGTTGCAACAGGTCTTTGACGAGGCAGAAGCTGCATTTACTGAGCAGGATCGTCGGCGAGAAGCCGAGCGGTTGGCTAAAGCGTCCGACAAAACCTACGATCGCTGGGGCGATACGATTGGGAATTTCGAGCAGCGCATAGCCTCGCAGCGGCTTGAAATCGACCTGCTGGGCCAGAGCACGTACGAGATCACCCGGCAGAAAGCTGCTTTCGATCTGCGCAATCAGGCGATGCAGGCGGGCATTCCGATCACGGCGGAAGTGACCGGGCAGATCAACCGGCTGTCGGCGGAATATGCGCGCGAAACCACGGCGCTCGAACAGGCCACCGAGGCGCGGCGCCGGGCCGAAGAGCAGATGAATTTCTACAAGTCGACGGTTTCGGGATTCGTGCTCGAGCTGGCGGGCAATCTGCGCACTGGTGAGGATTTCTGGGAGAGCTTTGCCAATGCCGGCGTCAAGGCGTTCGACCGCATTGCCGACCGGGCCTTGTCGATGGCGGTCGACGGGATCTGGGACATGATCTTCGGGGCGTTCGCGGGCGCCCTTTCCGGACCGACCGGCGGGGCATGGGGTAATGGCCTGTGGGGTTCGGCCATCTTCAACGCCAAGGGCGGCGTCTATGCCTCGCCCAGCCTCTCGGCCTATTCGAACGGCATCTATGACCGGCCGCAGGTCTTCGCCTTTGCGCGCGGGGCGGGCGTCTTTGGCGAGGCGGGGCCGGAAGCGATCATGCCGCTGGCCCGGACGCCGGGCGGCGATCTGGGCGTGCGGGTGGCCAACCAGAACCAGGGCAATGACAACTGGCCATCGGTGCAGATCGTGGATCAGCGTGGCCGCAACGCCCCGGCGATCGAGCAAGAGCGGATAATTGGTCCGGACGGGGAAAAGCAGCTTCGGCTCATTGTCCGCGATGAAATGCAGCAGGCCCATCGGCGTGGGGCATTGGGGTTCTGAATGCCCACGAATATGCCGGCTTATGCCTTCACCGACCTGGACGTCATGCCGGAGTTGGGGACCGCCCACGCGCGCACGCAGGGCGGTCTCGTCGTCACGTCGCGCAATGCCGATCCGTTCTGGCGCGGCACCATGACAACGCGGCCACTCAACACGTTTGATGCCAGCAACCAGCATGCCGACTTCCTCGCCTGGCTGGTCTGGGCGGTGGACAACAATATTCGTGTGGATTTCGTCCATCCGCTGCACCGTGTGCCCCGCCAATACACGGCCGACAGTTGGCCGATGGTGGGTAATGGGGCGTTGGTCGGGACGCCAGACATGCGGACCTTAACTGTTTCGGGCATCCCTGTCGGCGTGAAGCTTAGCCGCGGTGACCGGGTGTCGGTCGAGCAAGGTGATATCATCGTGCATCGCTGGATCGCCGCCGACACGCTGGTGGAGAGTGCGATCAGCCAGGCTGTGCCGATCACGCCGCGCCTGCCGATCGGCGTCCTGGCGCCGGCGGCCATCGTGGTGCTCAAGGAGCCGAAAATACGGTTCATGGTCGTGCCCGGCTCGATCGATGCGATCGTCGATGCCGATAACGCTCCCATCTCTTTTGAAGTGATGGAGGCGCTGCGATGAAGCCGCACAGCCCCGAACTGCTGGCCGAGTTGAATGCCGGCCGGGTGGACTACCGCGATGCCGTGGAACTGGTGTTCGACAGTGGCGTGGTGCGCCTGGTGGTGGGTGTCAAAGGCTCGTTCGGCTGGTCGGACCTCACCGGCGTGTCGATGCCGTGGGCCGAAGATCACGGCGACCTGTTCCACGGCGGCGGTGACCTGATCGGGCTCGACGTGCCCGAGAATGCGCTGGGGCCCGAGAGCCAGGCGATCACGGCAAAAGTGTTCGAAACCTACATGGTCGAGGGCTCCGACGTGCCGGTCAACGTATTTGACGACGGCGTGCGGGCGACCATCGACGAAGAGCCATGGGAGGGCCGGCCTGCGGTGCTGTCGGTGTTCTGGTTCGGCGCCGGCGGCACCCCGATCCTGCGCGAGCAAGTGGCGGTGCGAACCATGGACCAGATGGTGGTGAGCACCGACGAGGCCGGCAATCCAATCCGCGCGCTGATCCTGGAAGAGCCCGACATCATGCAGCGCGACATCGAGGGCAAAACGGCCAACGCGGCCTTTCAGGCGCTGATCGACCCGACCGACAAGGCCTTCGAGCACGTGGCGACGGCGCAGCGACAGAAGATCAGCTTTGGACGGCTGCCCGAGGAGACGGTGGCATGAACTGGTCTCCGCCGCGCATTCCCGCTCGCAAGATTGGCTGGGAGCGGGCCTATGTCGCCACGATGGGCGAGTTATTGGCGCTGCCTTTCGGCTGGACCCCGGTCGCCCATTGTCTCGGCGCGCCGGCGGCACTGTGCATCGCCATGACCGGGGTCGATCCCATGCGCGGGCTCCGGCGCTACTCGACCGAGGCCGGCGCCTGGCGCCAGCTTTTGCAGCTGGGTTTTCGGGACGTTGAACAGGCCCTGGCGGCGGTGTTTCCGGAAGTGCCGGTGATGCAGGCGCGGCGCGGCGATTGCGGTGTGCTGGAGCAAACCGTGGATGGTGAGCCCTGGCGCGCGGCGGTCGTCGTCATGGGTGACCGTGCGGTGGGCCGCTCGCCGCATGGGCCGGTTTATGTGTCGACGGCAGCGCTCAAGCGCTGCTTTGCGATCGGAGCCGTCTGATGCCCTTCGTCGCGCCGATGATCGGCAATATTGCGCTCAACCTCGCCATCGGGGTTGGCGCCTCGCTGCTGGCCAATCTGTTCCGGCCGCAGCGGGCCGCGACCACGCAGCAGGTCAAGACGCAGCGCGGCCTTACCTTCGAGCTCGAAGTGGGCGAGAGCGCAGCGGTGCGCGCCATTGTCGGCCTGGGCCGGGCCACCGGGCGGCTGGCCTATGTCAACGAGTTCGGCACCGACAACGAGTATGTGCAGATGGTCATCGATATCGGCCATGGCTGGCACGATGGGCTCGAACACTTCCTGGTGGACGAGCAGCCCGTATCGTTGTCGGGTTCGAACAGCGACGCGTTTGGCCGCTCGGTGGACAGTTTTACGGTTTCCGGCACGCCTTATCTCTGGGTCAAAACCTACAATGGTGCGCCCGGGCAGGCGGCCGACCCGCAGCTCATCGCGCGGGCCAATCCAGCCGGCCGCTGGAGTGCGGCGCACAAGTTCACCGGCGTCGCCTATATGATCGTCACCTGCCGCTACAACGCAGACCTGTTCGGCGGCACCATCCCGCGCTTCGGCTCGGTGTGGCGCGGTCTGCGGTTGCTCGACTGGCGCGTGCCCGGCGCCGTCTGGGGTGACCAGTCCACCTATGTGTGGACCAGGAACCCGGCCGTCATCCGCTACAATTTCCGGCGCGGCATCTACGTCAATGGCGTGCGGGTGCTGGGGCAGGGCTTTCCGGAATTTGCTTGCGACATGGCCGGCTACACGGCGGCGGCCAATCGCTGCGACGAGACGTTCTACGATCCGGTCAGCGGCAAGACTTTTGCCATCTACGAGTATGGCCGGCAGATCAGCGACGACCAGGAAAAGCTGTCGGTGCTGCGCGAACTGGACGAGGCCTATTGCGGCTCCAGCTTCAAGCGCGGCGGCGCCGACGTGCCGCTGCCGGCGCAGCAGCTCGTGCCGGTGATGACGCTCAAGGATATCGACCGGCTCGGTGGCCAGCCGATCCGGGTCGATCGCAAGGGCACGATCAGCACCAAAAAAACCATGTGGCACGGCAGCTTTGTCAGCCATGACGCCGGCTGGGTCGAAGCACCGTTCACCCCGCGCATCAATGCCGATCTCGAAAGCCTCCTCGGCGGCCGGCGGGCGGCGGCGATGAACCAGCCTTATGAGAGCGTGCAGGAGCGCGCGCAGCTGCGCGCCGAGATCGCCCTGCGGCGGCAATTCTACGCGGCGACCCGCGTCGAGACCTTCGGGCCAGCCGCCCTGGTGCTGGAGCCGGGCGACCCGATCACCCGCGATAGTGCGGACTGGGGGCCGATGACCATGGTGGTGGAGAAGGTCGAACGGGCCGTGGTGGACGGCGCCATTGTCGGCGCCACGCTGACCCTCAGCCAGTGGGACAACGCCATCGTGCCGGCGAGCGGCGACAGCTTTGTCACCCTGCCGCCCGCCGTGGGGCCGGGCAATGCCAATCCCAACCGCACCATTGCGGTCTCGGGCCTTGATGTCGTCGCCTATCAGCGCGCGGGTGGCGGGGCCGTCCATCCCCACGCCAGAGCAAACTGGACCCAGATCACCGACCCCAATGTCGACCAGGTGATGATCCGCGTCTGGCCGGCCGATGGCAACGAGGCGAACGACAAGCAGGATTTCTTCGCCTCGGCGCGGCTGCAAAGCAATCTGGTATTCGGCCCCTTGCAACCGCTGACCGACTACAAGGCCAAGGCGATCCCGATCCGCGCCGATGGGCGGGCCTGTGTGTGGACCAATGAGGCCAGTTTCACGACGGGCGAGCAGGTGGTGCCGGCTGAAGTGCCCGATGGCTCGGTGACGGTCGAGAAGCTGGCGCAGGAAGCCCGCAACCGACTCGACGCCATCATTGGCAACATTCCCGAGCGGATCATCGAGCTTGAGCGGGAAATAGCCGAGCAGGCCAGTGCCAATTTTACCGAGATGGCCGACAACAAGAAGCGCACCACGGTGCTCAAGGCGCAGCTGGGCACCGCCATTGCCGCCGTGATCCGCGAGGAAGCGGCCCGGGTCGAGGACAATGCGGCCTTCGCGATGGCGCTGCAGCAGGTCGTGGCCGAGATCGAGAACTCGTTTGCCGCCGGCTATATCGGCTTCGAGGTTGTGGCCTCCGAGCCCAATCTGTCCTCGACGATCGCCATCATGACGGCGGTCGAGGATGGCGGCGAGCGCGGCCAGTCGGGGTTCCTGATCAAGACCTATCGAGACGGCGGGGTGATCAAGCGCGAGATCCTGATCGACACGGAAAAACTGTTCATCACCGATGGCGTGAACAGCGCGAATGCCTTTCGCTTCGACGCGGCCACCGGCGCGCTGGTCTTACGCGAGCTGCGGTTCGACCGGCTGCGCAGCAATGACGGCGTGTCGATCGACATCAACGGCACCGATCCGGCCAGCTTCCTGGTGGGGTCATAGCCGTGGCCTATACATTTCTCGAAAACGACACGCATTGCCTGCTCATTGCCGAGCGGACGATGGTCTGGCGCAAGCCGGCGAGCGGCGACAAGTTTGCGCCCTACAAAAACCCGGTTGCCCACCTCGATCTCGTCGAGTTTTGCAGCGACTGGGACTATTACGCCGTGCGCTCACGGCAGTCTGTGGCCCTGACCCATCAGGCTGTTGCCGGTGTCGTCATCTATGACGATCGAGGCTTTGGCGGCCAGCAGCCGGTATCGGTCGGGCAGACCGCAGTGCAGGACCAGGTGCTGGTCACTCACAATGCTGGTTATGTGCCGCGCTTTCGCGTCGCCCAGGATAACCGTGTCTTGCCGCAAGGCATGCCGGTGCAGAATACGGCTGCCGGCACGCGCTGGGTGTCGTTCTACGCGACCACCAGCCAGATCATCTGCCGCAATGTCGGCGTCTCGACCGACCTGACCCTGCCGGCTATCAGTGTCAGTTACGATGTGGCTGTGTTCAAGGACGTGGACGAAGCGCCGGTAGGCCCGGCTCTACCGATGTTCTGGGTAGACAATGCTCGCGCCATCATGGGCCGGGGGCGCTTTGACACCAACACTACGACGATGCGCCTCGGCTCCGGGGCCGAGAGCCCGTTCTGGATACCCAAGGGCCGCAATGTCGATTTTGCCCAGGGGCGGGTTCGCGTCGTGCTGCCAAATGGGCCGACGCTCAGTCAGCCCGGATATGACGGCAGTTTTGCCGGCTCGGCCTTCCAGAGGGCATTCATATGAGCACTTTTTCGATGGTCCCGGGCGGCATGAAACTGACGCGGCCGGGTGGCCCGGATGTATTTGATACGGCCCGCAAGGCGGCCAACCTAATCCCGGATGCGGCTCTGTCCGGCACTGTCTCGCTGCCCTTTCCCAATTTTCTCGCGGGCACGCCGATCTATCGCTATTCGGGCGGCTCGCGAAACGGCAATGGCAAGGCGCCGTTCGCGGAAAGTTGCGCGACATACGGCACGATTGCGCGGCAAGAATGGGGGCCGGGCAAGGCCAACAATATCGCCCGTATTGGCTTGGGGGCGGTGCCGTCCGGCGTCGACCATCTCGATGTGCAGGTGCGTCTCGCGCAGACAGCGGCGCCCGGAACGCTCATGGGCTACACCATCCAGAAGATCGGCCAGAACCAGTGGATGAGCCTCAGCGACAATTTTGCCGTCCTCGAAGATGGCGGCTGGCTGAAACGCGGCATCCATTTCGAGATCATCGGCAACCAGGCCTATGTCTCGCGCTACCAGAGTGCTGCCGAACAGGCGGTGCGGCACCTTGAGACCAAAACCAATCTCAATGTCTTCTACACCGAGGCCAATCCGCCTTTTCCGGAAACTGTCTACTGGGCCTTTCGGCCTGGCGACAATGGCGCCTGTTCGACCGCATTTACTCCCAATCTCGCCAGCACCTGGTCGCTGACCTATGTGGTCACGCCGGGCCGTACCACCTGAGGACCTAACCATGCCTTTGCCTCTAACCGGCTCCGCCGCCGTCGAGAACGATGAAGAAGTGCTCGAATGGACCGGCGCACCGCTGACCCCGCTCAATTGCGTCGCCGGCGCCGCCATCATGCTCGACGGGCTGGGTTATTTTGTCGGCGAGCGGATCGACACCAGCCATGTGCGCCTGACGCGGGCCTATGCCGGCGCCACCGACACCGTGGCGGCCGAGATCACCCAGTTGTCGCCCGAGCAGGTGGCGACGGCCACGCTCAACAAGCGCTCCGCCGAGGTGATGAGCCAGCTCGGCGTGCTCGACGCCAATGGCCGAGGGCTGTTTTACAACCTTATCGGCGTCACCGGCGACAACGATCCGGGTCCGGGCAATATTGCGCTCGATGCGGCCGGCGCCGGCGTGAGCGAGATCTATATCGACGTGCTCGACGCCAATGAGGGCGGGCGCGACGTCTCCGGGATCATCGGGCTCTGGGGCGCTGGCACGGTGCTGATCCTGCGCTCGCTGGCCAGCAACGCCTATCTCGCAGCGGCGCTGACCGAGGCGCCGGCAGGCTCGGGCGGTTATCGTCGGCTGGCGGTCGAGGTGATCGGTTCAGACGGCGAGCTGGCGGCCGAGCCTCTGGCGGTTGAATGGCGGCTCAAGGGCGAAAAGGGCGACGCCTACGAGACCGACGCCACCGTCAACGACATGGCGGGTCTCACCGCCCACGATAGCGAGGATGACGGCTTCCGGGTCTTCGTGCGCGACCTCGGCGGCGTCTACGACAATCGTTCCGGCGTCGTGGTCAAGGCGGGTGAAGACTGGGACGTGGCGGCGCTCTACACCGGCCCGAGGGGCAGCAAGGGCGATCAGGGCGACAAAGGCTGGTCGCCGATGTTTGCCGGCGTCGCGGACGGCGAGCGGCGCGTTGAGGTGCTGATCGGCTATGTCGGCGGTGAGGGTACCCCGCCCACCGACCACGTGAGCGAGTACCGAAAGGGCGACGGCACCTATACGACTAATATCGCCGAGGCGGTCGACTATCGTGGGCCGCGTGGTGTCGACGGTGCGGGCACCGTGGCCGGATTGGTGCCAGGGGCCGGCATTATCATCGATGCGACCGACCCGACCCAGCCGGTGATCTCCACCGATCAGACGGCCGACGAAACGCAGAATTTCTATGCGACCCTCGCTTTGGAACAGGCCGAGGACCGGATGAGCGGGCCGGTGACGGCGGGGCCTGACGGCAATGGGCTTTTTGATGGCTTTAACACGCTCACCTATGTGGACACCGCGGCTGCCTTGGGCCTTGATACGTCCGAGGCCGGGCTACTCAAGCCCCTGCCTCTGGTCACGGCGATGAGCATCAGCTTCACCCACGATTCGCCCAACTATGGGGGCTACAATCTTCGTTTTCGTATCCCGGCCTCAAAGCTGAGTGGTAAGGGTGACCAAATTAAGCTGAGGCTGGCAGGGGTAACCACGGGGGCGGCCCTCGTCCTCTCATCCGTCTATGTGGGCCACAAGGCCAGTTCCGGCAACGTCTGGGATTTTGATGGCGGTCAAAAACAGATCAAGGTTGGCGGCGACGCCGGCTTCACGGTGCCAGTCAACGGCGACGTCGAAACAGATTGGCTCGACTTTGACTTTGACGACAGTCGCGACCTGATCGTCGCGATGCACTGTACATCGGGCGACCTTCGGATTGGGACGATCGCCAGCGGCGGGATAGGCGGCTCTTTTTCTACCAAGGCGGGGGCGGACGAGGGCGGTGTGTCGGCGCCGGGAGGATACTCCACATCGTCCACCTATGATCGCCTTACCTGTTATCAGGTCCAGGTCCGCACCAGTGCGATGAGCGTGCGCAGCTCGGCCCTGACGCTGTCGGCGGAGCCCGATTGGGCGCGGCTATACTTCATCGCCGACCTGCAGGACGCCACGCTCAACACCGATTTGCTGGTCTCGCTGAGCCGCGATGGCGACGACTACACCGTCCTCACGGCCACTCATCTCTATCAGCGGCCGGACGGCTCAGGCGTTTTCGCCACGGACAGGACCGAACTGACGAGTGACCCTGGCACGCTCGGCCGCTGGCGGATCGAAACGGACAATGCAAAGCGGCCGAAGGTGCTGGCGCTTGGCGTCATCTATGGGGTCAACTGATGGGTGCCATCCAGATCACTGCCAACAAGGCGCTGCATGCCGATAGCGGATGGACCCTGCTGGGTAACGCTGCCTACTCACACCGGGACAGCTCCCGCGTCTTTGAGCACAAGGGCCTACTCTACCTCTCCAACGGCTACCAGCCGGGCCATATCCTGCTGCCGGACCTCTGGCGATCATACGATGGCATCAACTGGCACCTGGTCAACGATGCCACCCCATACACGGGGTGGTGCCCCGTCATATCGTTCAAGGGCGCCATTGTGGCGCTCGGCGATCCGGTGATGATCAGCGAGGATGACGGGCTGACCTTCACCGCGGTTGCTGGCGATCCGCCGTTTGCAACCGAGGCCAACACGCGGAAAACCTGGTGGCCGATCGATCGGGGTGATCGGCTGATCATGTGCGGCCAGGGCCACGTCTGGTGGACCGAGGACCTTGAGAATTGGTCAACCGAGGACATGCCGTTCTATCGCGAGAATTATGCGCTGTGGGACCTCAAGGGTCGTCTCTACATCGCCGCCGGCAGCGACGTTACGACGCCCAACGATCCGCCCGAGCAGCAATATCCAGATAGCACCTCGTTCAACGATGTCTGGGTGGCGGACGATCCGATTTCCGGCCCCTGGACGCGCATCCTTGAGTTCGCCCCCTGGGCCGCGCGCATGTGGCCCGGGTTTGCGGTGCATGGCGACGAGATGGTCATCATGGGTGGCTACAACAATCGCGCCGGCGTCAATTTTGGCGACACCTGGGCCAGCCGCGATGGCGTGAGCTGGCGGGAAATCGCGGGCACGACGCTACCCGCCCGGCACTATCCTCAGGCTTTCAGCCGCTTCGGAAAGCTTATCCTCAACAACGGCAACATGAATGCCGGCACCACCGGGACCTATAACGACATGTACGAGCTGGTGTGAGGACCGGCGTGCTCTAGCCGTCAGAAGTGATAGTTGATGCTACCTTTTCGACCGCCTCCAGCCGGCGGCCCTTGCCTCTTCCTCACTGCAAAACCAACGCTCGCCATGCGACGCACTGATGCGCGTGTCGTTGTAATATTCCTGACCGGGGACGTGGTAGATGCGCTCGCCCTGCGTGCTGACATTGCCTTTGATGTTGCAGTTCTGGGCCGCGACCATGAATTGGGACGTCCCGCTATCGGGCAGGCTGAAAACCGTGACGCCGGCAAAGCCTATCGCCCCGGCGATGGCAAGCTGGACTGCTGTGTGCATCGCATAATCTCCCGGCAGTATCGCAACACCTTCGGGACCCGTCCGCAAGGCTGATCCGCCGCGGCGGTAAACACTGACTTTCCAACATCGGAGATCACCATGAATTTCGTGGGTACAGGGCGTCGCCTGGTGCAGGGCGACGTGGGCGCGGCTGCGCGCGCCATCGGTATCGAGACGGCTGTTTTGCTGGCCTTTCTCGAGGTTGAGGCGGCGGGCAGGGGATTTGACAGCCGGAACCGACCGAAAATGCTGTTCGAGCCGCATGTCATGTATCGCAATACGGATGGCTCGGTGCGGCAGCGGGCCGTCTCGGCCGGTGTGGCTTATGCAAAATGGCGGGCCGGCGCCTATCCGGCCGACAGCTATCCGCGCCTCTCGACGGCCATCGGCATCGCGCGCGAGCCGGCCTTTCGGTCGGGCTCTTATGGTCTGCCGCAGATCCTCGGCGCAAACCACAAAGCGGCGGGTTTCTCCTCGGCTGAGGCGATGTTCGGCGTCATGCGGCAGGGCGAGCGCGAGCAGCTGATGGCCATGGTCGCACTGCTCCAGGCGTGGGGGCTGGCGGCGCAGTTGCGTGGCAAGGACTTTTCCAAGCCCGGCAGCTGGGCCGATGCGGCCCGGAAATACAACGGCAAGAGTTATGCGGTGCACGGCTATCACACCCGCCTTGCCGCTGCCTATGTCAAGCATGCCGCCGGCGAGGCCATGGCGCTGCCGGCCGGCGCCAGCGCGCTGCTGGCGCGCGGCATGAAGGGCGAGGCCGTGCGCAATCTGCAAGCCGACCTGCAGGTGCTTGGTTTCCGCTTTTTGCAGGGTGTCGACGGTCGTTTCGGGGCTGAGACCGAGGCCAATGTGCGGCTGTTCCAGGCCGGCGCCGGGCTGGCGATCGACGGCAAGGCGGGCTCTGCCACGCAGGAGGCCATAACTCGCGCCCTGGCGACCAAGGACGAGGACTTTTCACCGCCGCCGCCGGAGCGGCGGGAAGCCCCGCAAAACCTGCTCTCGATCATCCTGGCCGCGATGGCGGCCTTTTTCATGCGCCACGGAAAGGACTGACGCGATGACCAAACCGCTCGAAACGCTGGTGCGCTGGCGCACCTGGATCGTCAACCTGGTGCTGGCGATACTGCTGATCGCACCGGAAATCCTCAGCTCGCCGGAAGTGCTGGCCATCGTGCCGGCCGAGTGGCAGCGCTGGGTGCTGGTGGCGGCCTTCCTGGTCAATATCCTCATGCGCCCGCGGGCCGCGGTGCTGCCGTCCGATCCCGAGGTCGACATGCGCCGCAACAGGATCGGGAAGGGCCGGTGATGGCCTCGATCTCGAAAATTCTCCGTCAAACTCAGGACGGTTTGATGTTCTGGTGCCCTGGTTGCGATGGCGCGCATCAGGTCAGGGTAGGCGAGGGGACCGGGCCTCGGTGGGGTTACAATGGTAATCCGGATGCACCGACGTTCACACCCTCCATTCTCGTGCGGATGGGCGATCCCGACAATCCCGGGCGCGATCTGATGCGCTGCCATTCCTTCGTGCGGGACGGCCAGATCCAGTTTCTCAGCGACTGTACCCACGCACTTGCCGGGCAGACCGTCCCGATTCCTCCGTTCGACGAGGCCTGAAATGCTCACAACCATCCTCAACTGGCTGGGCGGCGGGGTTGTGAAGCAATTCACCGACCCGCTGCTGGCGGCCTATCAGGCCCGGCTGGCCGCGCAGAACGACATTGAGCGGCTGGAGGCGGACAAGACCATTGCCCGCATCGAGGCGGCGCGCGACATCGCCGTCGCCGAGGCCGGCCGGGCCTGGTCGGCGACCTCAGTCGGCCGCTGGCTTATCGTGGTGCCGTTTGGCCTGTGGTGGGCGGCGATCTATCTGGTGCAGATCGTCAACCCATGGTTCGGGCTCGACCTGGTGGTCATCGACGTGCCGCCGCGCATCCACGACATGGCGCTGGTGCTCGTGCCCGCCATCGTCATCGCCGACGCCGGCGCCTTCGCGGCGCGCCTCGTGGGCAGGCGCTGATCCATGGCGGCCGGGGGCAAGATAGTGGACAACGCGCTCGGCCGGGGCCGGCTCACGCTGACCAAGCGCATCGAGCTGCTGGAAAAGGACCGTGAGGATCAATCGCGGGTGCTGACTGCCCTGGTCGAGGGCAGTCAGACGTTTACACCGGAGCAGCTGGCCCAGCTGCGCGGCGTATTCGTGGAGGTGCTGGGCGACGCGGGGCTGCGCCTTGAGAAAACGGGCGACGAAGACGAGGCGCGCAAGGATTTCATGTTCCTGCGCGCCTTTCGCCTTGGGGTCACCGGCACTGCCGGCAAGATCGGTTGGCTGGTGATTGCCGCACTAGGCGGCGCGCTGTGGTGGGTGGTCACGGCGGGCCTCAATGCCTGGCGGGGGTAACGATCGGCTCGGTCTAAAATTTGCGGCTCCGGTACGCTAACTTTAGCTCCAGCCACTCTCCTGCGGCTGGAAGGATGGCAAGGCGGTGTGCGTGGGGTTGGGCAGGGCTCCCCGGTTCACTTGAACCGAGAAACGAGAACATACACGGCACAAATCGGGATAATTGGGCATGGTTCTCTTAGGGAACCATCCAGAAGCCACCAGTTTGGCGACGGGGCGCTGTTTTCACACGGCAGGGGTCACAGGTTCAATCCCTGTCGCACCCACCATTTTTCTCGATGGTTTAGGTTAATCTTGGTGGCCCGGTTGTCCGGCAGCCGGGCGGAAACGCGCCATTTCGTGTGGCTTGGGCCGCCGCCTTCGATTGGCGATCGGGATGACGGTGCGCGGACCACCCTCAGCAAAATCGCGCTAGAACGCGACTTTCAGCCCTGCGGCGCCGGTATGGCTTTGCTGGCTGCCGAGGAAGGAGCCGGCATAGTCGAGGGAGAGGGTGGTGCCGGGGGAGGGCTGATAGCTGAGCCCGGCCCCCAGTTTCAGCCGGTCGCGACCCGCTTCGGGGCCGGCGACGGTGAAGGGGCCGCCTCCACCGGCCAGGGCCAGCGTCTGGACGGGCCTCGTCGCGCCGAAGGCGTGTTCCCATAGCGCCCGGCCCGTGAGCGTGACCACGGCGCCGTCCTCGAGCACGGTTTCATAGGCCAGTTCCAGCCCCAGGCCGGTGTCGAGCTGCCAGAAGCCGGCCGGGTCGATCGCGGCGTTGAGGGCGCCGGCGCCGGTCTCGGTGGCGCCATTATGCCCGGACCAGGCGGCGCGCAGCGTGCCCACCGGGCTGACCTTGACGGTTTCGGTCAGCGCAAAGCCGTAGCTGCCTTCCAACTCGATGCCGACGCTGTGGGCCCAGTAGCCGGCCGTCGCGGTTTGGGTCAGCGCCCCGACGCGGATATTGCGCCGGCTCGCCAGGTGGCTGGCCCCGTAGGCGAGCGTGCCGGCAAGATCGACAACGCCATCGCTCCAGCCGCCGTAAAGGCCGACATAGCCGCCCTGGCCCTCGAGGCCCGAGGCCCTGGCCGGCACCGAGGCGCCGCCGGCGAGATAACCGAGGCCGAAGCCTAAGCGGGTGCTGCCCCCGGCCGTGGCGACCTCCCCCTCATAGCCCAGAGCAACGCCGCCGCTCCACCAGTCGAGCTGGGCGGCATTGCCATCGGCCTCGATGGTGCCGGCGCCGCCCATGGGTTGCAGCCAGGCGCTGTGCAGCGGCAGGGCCGGGCGTTCCATCTCGTCGATGGCCAGCAGGCTGGCGACCGCTTCACCGGGATGGGGACCATAGGCGAGGGGCGCGGCCTGGTCCGTGCTGCCGGCCGCGCCGCCCCTGCCGCCCAGCGACGACTGGAAGAGAGCAAAAGTCTGGTCGATCAGGTGCTGGCCCGAAGCATGGGCCTCGCCGGAGGCGGTGTTGAAGGCCGTGCGGGCCTGACCATGGGAAGCACCCAGCAGGTGGACGTAGGCCGGGTCACTGGGATCGAAGCTATTGAAGGCGCCGGCCGCTGCCAGCTCATTGGGGGTGGTTGCTGCCGGGGTGAAGTCTGGACCAGCGTAAGTCAGGCTGAGGAGGACGTTATTGGCCACGTAGCGCAGTTCGGCATCGAGAAAAGCAAAGTTGTGCGCAACCGTTGGATCGAAGGCGCCGGTGACGCCGCCCGTCGCGGTGATGATGGTATAGGTCTTGCCCGGTGCATAAGGGGCGCCGGCATGATTGCCGTCCTCGGCCAGCACCTGCACGCGGGCCGTGGGGGCTATGGTGACGGTGCCGGCAACCGCGGCCAGGTCGTTGTTCACGCCGGCCACTTCTCCCAGTGGATTGACCTCGACCTGATAAAGAGCGCCGGGCTCGAAGGCGAGGTCTTTGGCAAAGTGTAGCGTGCCGATCGAATTGCCGGGAGCCAATATGCCGCCCGAGGCGATCGTGGTCGCGCCCACCATGCCCGAGCCGCCCAGCGTGGCGCCGGCTGCGACCGAGGTCAGCACGGACGCGGCGATGGAGCCGTTGACCAGCAGCGTGCCGCCGGCGACCTGGGTATTGCCCGAATAAAGATTGCTGCCGGCCAGCAGCAGGGTGCCTGCACCGGTTTTGTTTATGCCCCATTGACCGGCCGTGAAGCCCGTGGGGGCAACATAGCCATTGGCGATGACGCCCGTTTCGTCGGCGATGGCGTCGGTGACGATCTGCAGCGAGATGGCGTCGGGGGCAAAATTGAGCATGCCGCTGCCATTGAGAAACACCGCGGAACCGAAGGCTTGGCCTAGCGTGCCGGGGTTGACGCCTTGCACGCCACCGCCCGTGACTATCCCGCCGGACTGGTCGAAATGGCCTGCTATGATGAGCGTCCCGCCATCGGTCACGAAGATGGCCCCACCCATGCCGGCTCCCCCGCCGCCGCCGCCACCGCCAAAGCTGCTACCGCCGCCGCCACCACCGCCGCCGCCGCCGAAGCCACCACCACCGCCATCACCGCGGCTACCGCCGCCGCCACTACCGCCGCCGCCGCCGAAGCCACCATCGCCACCGTCAGTAATGGAACCGCCGCCGCCACCGCCAAAGCCACCATCTCCTCCGCCATTCAGTTCGTGAATGCCGTTTCCGCCGCCGCCGCCACCGCCGCCGAAGCCACCATCACCACCGCGGGAGACGTTCTCCCCTCCACCGCCGCCGCCGGAGAACTCGCCGCCCGCGGTGCCGTCATTGTCCGGGGCGCCTCCCGCTCCGGAATTGGGACCGCCACCCGCACCGCCGGTTCCGTCAAGGAGCGAGGGCATGCCCGGCTGGTCGGCGAAGGCGCCACCGCCCCCATGGCCCCCATTGTTGATAGCCGGATTTCCTGACCCTCCGGCGCCACCCAATCCGCCGCCGCCGCCGCCACTGACCACGCCATCCACATGCTGTCCGCCCGCACCGCCATGAGCGGCATTGTCGAGAAGCAGCACGTTGCGGAGGGTGACGCTGGCGCCGAGATCGCCGCGAATGAACAAGGCCCCTCCCGCGCCCATGCCGCCGCCGCCGGCAGCATGGGCGGTGCCGCCGTTGCCGCCTATTGCCACGGTATGGGCGAAGGTGAGGTTGGAAATGGCCACGTCGCCGGAATAGACGAGGAAACCGCGATAGCTATCGGCGCCGTCGAGCCGGTATCCCGCGCCGTCGATCACCGTGCCCGTGCCCTGCAGGATCGGCAGGTCTCCCGACAGCACGATATCGCTGGTGAAGGTGATCGCGGTATGGGGATTGAGCCAGGCATAGTCGATGGCGTCGCGCAGTTCCGCGTCGGAGCCCGCCGTGCACACTAGCCCGGCGCAGGCCGCCATGGCCGGCAGGGACGTCCCCAGCAGCAGAACCGGTGCCGTCAGGAAGCCGAGTGCCGTCCGATTCCGGCCACCAGCCGTCCCCTCATGCGCTGCCGTCTTGCTCGACATCGCGCTTTCCCCCCAATAAAAAGCCAAAAAAGGCCCGTGCCCGTCTTCTGCGCGGCAGCCTCCAGACCATGCCGTGCGCGGGCCTTTGCTGCCGAACCGGCAATTTTCTAGCATGGGTTGCGCGCTCTGTATTGCTCGCCATTGCTGCGCCCTGATTTTTCTTGCAATCGGCGAAGGGCGCGCGCATCTACCCGAGCCATGACCCACGTCGCCGACGACCGCATCAACCGCGCCATGCGCATGCTCGAGCAGCTCATGGGCGAAGACATCGACTATGAGCGCGTGGCGGCGGCGATCGGCCTGTCGCTCTACCGGTTCCACCATCTGTTCGTCGAAGCGGCCGCGGAAACGCCGGGCGAATATGTGCGCCGCATGCGCCTCGACGCCGCCGCCACGCGCCTGCGCTGGACCGACGAGACCGTGCTGACGATATCGGCCAATCTGGGCTATGCCAGCCAGGCTGCCTTCATCCGGGCGTTCGAACGGCGCTATGGCATGACGCCGGCCCGCTTTCGCCGCGCCCGGGAGCAATGGCCCAACGGCACGCGCGAGAAGGCTGCCAATACGCTGGTCAAGCAGCGCAGCAGCACCGGCTTTCGCCTGCTCGGCCGCCGCTATACCGGCTTGCCGTGCTATGTGCCGGAATATTGGCAGGATTTCCGGAACCGGGTGCCGGAAGGGCTCGGGGAGGCGGGCCAGCACCTCTTCGTCGGCATCCTGCGCGACGACATGCGCTTCGTGCCGCCCGAACAGGTGCGCTACGATTGCTGCGTCACCGTGAGCGAGGCCTTCGCGGACGAGGCGACGGCCGCCATCTGGCCGGGCCTGTTCTCCCTAGCCCTGCCGCCCACGACCTATGCCAGCCTCGACTATCGCGGCTACTACCTGGCCGCGTCATCGCCCGACGGCACCCAGCATATCGGCCACACCTATTTCTGGTTGCTCGACACCTGGCTGGCGCAAAGCCGCTACCGGCTCGGTGGCGACTATGTCGCCGAAATTCATGCCGCCCCACCGGTGCCGGGGCAGGAGGCGGCCTGCACCATCCTGCTGCCGGTAGCGATGAGCTGATGGGTGTCTCCTCGCCGTCAGGAGAGTGGGAACAGGCCGGAAACACGCCTATATAGGGATGACCGAACGGCCGAAAAGGAGAATTGCCATGGATGCCCCTGCCTACCCGGTGACCCGCACCGAGGCCGAATGGCGTGCCCGGCTGACGCCGGAGCAATACCGGATCATGCGCGAGCATGGCACCGAACCGCCGGGCAGTTGCGCGCTGCTGCATGAAAAGCGCGCCGGCAGCTTCGTCTGCGCGGGCTGCGATACGCCGCTTTTCCGCTCGACGCTGAAATTCGAGAGCGGCACCGGCTGGCCCAGCTTCAACGACCCCATTCCCGGCGCCGTGGCGACCGATACCGACCGCAGCTTCGGCATGGTGCGCACGGAAGTGCATTGCGCCACCTGTGGCAGCCATCTCGGGCACGTCTTCCCCGACGGCCCGCCGCCCACGGGGCTGCGCTACTGCGTCAATGGCGAAGCGCTGAATTTCGTCGCGGCCGCCTAGAGCGTTTCACCCCCAAACGGAATCGGCAGGTTGCTCCCTCCGCCGCGACCACTGTGCTGCCCCCGGGCGAAGACCCGGGGGCCGGCGCGGGAGCCGCGATGCTGGTTGAGCGGCATAATGGCGCCCGGGTCTTCGCCCGGGGGCAGCGTCGGGGCGTTGCATTCCCATGCTGTCATTCCTGCACCTGCGGGAATACCGGTGAAGGCACCGCAAGACGCTGCACCACAAGCGTGAAATGCTCTAGGCCCACCCCCCTGAATGCATTGACCATTCTTCCCCGCGGGGCGCCTCGTTCAGGTGCCCCGGGGTTTGGCGCGGCTGGTCGGCGGGGCGGCGAGGGGATCGTCGGGCCAGGGGTGGCGGGGATAGCGGCCGCGCAGGTCGCGGGCCACGGCCTGCCAGGAGCCGCGCCAGAAGCCGGGCAGGTCGCGCGTCGTCTGGATGGGGCGATGCGCCGGCGACAGCAGCACCAGCAGGAGCGGCACCTTGCCACCGGCAATGCTCGGGTGGCGGTCGAGTCCGAACAGTTCCTGCACGCGGATCGCCAGCGTCGGGCCGTTTTCGGCTGCGTAGTCGATGGGCAGGCGATTGCCGGTGGGCGCCTCGAAATGGCTGGGCAGCAGGCGGTCGATCTCCTGCCGCCGCGCCCAGGGCAGTATGTCATCCAGTGCGGCGGCGAGGGGGGCGGCGGTGATGGCGGCAAGGCGCGTCTCGCCCAAAAGGTGCGGCGCCAGCCAGCCGGGGTCGGCGGCCAGGGCCGCATCGGAGAGGTCGGGCCAGGCATCGCCCAGCGTCTGGTGCAGATAGCTGGCGCGGGCCCGCAAGGCCCGCTGCTCGCGGCTCCAGGGCAGGGCGTCGGGCCGGCTCACCGCCGCTGCGGCCAGCAAGGCGGCCGCCGCTGCTGCATCATTGATGGGTGCTGGCTCGTCGCCGAGGCGCAGGGCGTCGAGGCGGCGCTGGCGGCGGGCCCGCACGGCGCCGGTCGCGGCGTCGAAGGCCAGCACGGTGCGGCTCTCGATATGGGTGGCAAAGAGGGTTTCGAGCGTCGCGGGGTCGAGCGCGGCGGCGGCGCGGATGCGGCCCTGCGCCGCGCTGCCGGTCACTTCGGCCACGACGAGAAAGGCTGCGCCGGCCAGCGGCTCGGTTTCCTCGAGCTGCGCCTGCCGGCCATTGGCGAGGCGGAAGCGGCCCCGGGCGCCGGTGGCCTGGGCGACGCGGTCGGGAAAGGCGCGGACGAGGTGGTGGCCCGGCTCGCGCCGCTCGCCGCTGGTGCCGCCGGCCAGCTTTTCCCAGCGCGTGGCCAGGGCACGGGCGTCGTCGGCGCGGCGGGAGCGGTCGGCGCGGAAGCGCTCGAGGCGGCGGCCGAGGTCGATGCCGTCGCCCCCCAGACCCCGCTCGCCGAGCAATGCCGCCAGTTCGGCGGCGGTGCGGGCGTCGCCGTCTGCCGCCCCGGCGATCACCATATGGCCAAGGCGCGGGTGCAGCGGCAGGCGGGCCAGCGCCGTGCCGGTTGGCGTCAGGCGGCCCTTGGCATCGATGGCGTCGAGCCGGGCGAGCAGTGCCCTTGCTTCGGTCCAGGCCGGCAAGGGCGGGGGATCGAGGAAGGCCAGCTTGCCGGGGTCGGTGACGCCCCAGGTGGCGAGGTCGAGCACGAGGGGACAGAGGTCCGCGGCGAGGATTTCGGGGGTGTCGAAGGGCGCCAGCGCGGCGGTCTGGCCGGCATTCCAGAGGCGGATGCAGACGCCCGGGCTGGTGCGGCCGGCGCGGCCGCGGCGCTGGTCGGCGCCGGCGCGCGAGACGCGGGTGGTGACGAGGGTGGAAAGGCCGGTGGCCGGCTCGTAGACGGGGGCGCGGCGCAGCCCGGCATCGATGACGATGCGCACCCCCTCGATGGTGAGCGAGGTTTCGGCGATGGCGGTGGCCAGCACCACCTTGCGCCGGCCGGGCGGCGCCGGCTGGATGGCCCGGTCCTGCTCGGCGGGCGACAATTGCCCATAGAGCGGGGCGAGGTCGGTGTCGGCGGGCAAGCGGCCGGCGAGGCGCTCGGCGGTGCGGGCGATCTCGCCCTGGCCGGGCAGGAAGACGAGAGCCGAGCCGTCATGCCGGCCAAGCGCCTGGCGCACGGCGCTCGCCACCTGGTCTTCGAGGCGCTGCAGGGGGTCGGGTTCGGCATAGATGGTTTCGACGGGAAAGGCGCGGCCGGGGCTGTCGATGACCGGGGCGTCGCCCAGCAGCCGGGCGACACGGGCGCCGTCGAGCGTGGCGGACATCACCAGCAACCGCAAATCGGGCCGCAGGGCGCGCGCGTCGAGCGCCAGGGCCAGCCCCAGATCGGCGTCGAGGCTGCGTTCGTGGAATTCGTCGAACAGCACGGCGGCGACGCCCGACAGCTCGGGATCGTCGAGGATCATGCGGATGAAAATGCCCTCGGTAACGATCTCGATGCGGGTGGCGGCGGAAATTTTGGCTTCCATGCGCACGCGGTAGCCGACGGTGCGGCCCACGGGTTCGCCCAGCAGGCCGGCCATCTGCCGGGCGGCGGCGCGGGCGGCGAGGCGCCGCGGTTCGAGCATGAGCAGGCGGCCATCGCCGCGCCAGGCGGCGTCCATGAGCGCCAGCGGCACGCGCGTGGTCTTGCCGGCGCCGGGCGGGGCGACGAGCACGGCGGCGGGGTTTTCGTCCAGCGCGGCGCGCAGGGCGGGCAGGACGGTGTCGATGGGCAGCGGCGCCAGGGAGCGGTTCATGGGCCCGCCGATACAACCGCAAGGGGGCACCGGGCAAGGCCGGTCGCTATTGAGGACTTGTTCATCGCGCGCGTACTGCCTGGTTCTCCTCGGGCGCGGAAGCCGCTAGGGTGCGCTACCCCAATCTCAACCGCCCGGAGAGGCGCATGCAACTCACCCGTATCGCCAATGACGAGATCACCGTGGATGTGGCTGCGCTGGGCGCGGAGATGCAATCCATCCAGACCCGCGACGGCCGCCACTGGCTCTGGCACGGCGACGCCAGCTACTGGACCGGCCGCTCGCCGGTGCTGTTTCCCATGGTGGGGCGGGCCCCCAACGACACGGTGAGCATCGAGGGCCGGCGCTACCAGATGGGCCAGCACGGCTTTGCCCGGCGCAGCAATTTCACCCTAGTGGTGGAGGAATCGGACCGCTGCGTCTATCGGCTCGACGCCTCGGAAGCGAGCCGGGCCATGTATCCGTTCGATTTCCGGCTCGAGGTGGAGCACCGCGTCGAGGGGCGGGCGGTGACGGTGACCGCCGAGGTCAGCAATCTCGACCGCCGCGTCATGCCCTACGGCGTCGGCTTTCATCCCGCTTTCGCCTGGCCGCTGCCGGGCGGGGCGGGCAAGCCGCACGCCATAGTGCTGGACAATGGCGGGGCGCCGGCGCTGCACCGGCTGTCGGGCGGGCTGGTGGAGCCGGGGGCGCTGGCGTCGCCGTTCGCGGCGGGGCGGCTGGTGCTTGATCCCAGCCAGTTCCGGGCCGACGCCATGGTGTTCCCGCAAGGGGCGGGCGCCGGGCTGGTCTACGGGCCGGAAGACGGCCCCAGCATCCATTTCACCTGGGAAAACCTGCCCAATTTCGCGCTGTGGAGCAAGCCGGGCGCCGGCTTCATCTGCCTCGAAGCCTGGCACGGCACGGCGGCGGAAGCGGGCGGGTCGGACGATCTCAGCGCCCGCCCTTATTCGGAACTGCTGGGGCCGGGCGCCACCGGCCGCTACAGTTTCCGCGCCGCGCTGGCGGGATAAGGCATTTCGCCGTGTCGTTGCGGCGCTATTCGGCGGCGCCGCGCGCCTCGGCCAGCGTGTCGGGGCCGTTGGGGTCGCCGGGCGCGGTTTCGGCATCCAGATCCGGGAAGGCGGCGATGCGGCCGCCGCGGAAATCGGTGCGCAGGACGACGAGGCCGCGCTCCTCGAACCAGGTGAGCAGGCGCCGGGCGCGGCTGGCCGAATGGGTGCCGTAAAGCCGCGCCAGCGTGGCGTCCGAGGGGCAGGGCGTGCCGGCGAGCGCCGCCTGGGCGATGACGAGAAAGACCCCCTGCACGTCGTCGGTGAGGGTTTCCGAGAGCGCCAATGCCTGCTGCCAGCCGCTGGAGGCGGCGGTCTCTTCGTCGGGCGCGACGCGGGCGATGGCCAGCAGCCGCCGGAAGGCGGGCAGGGCGGGCGGCTCGCCCGGCACGCGGCGGATGCGGCAGCGCACCAGAAAATCCTGGTACAGCACGGCGGTGGTGCGAAAGCCGGCATCCGGATCGCCCAAGAGCTCCGCCATCACCGCCGCAATGGCGGTTTCGCGTGTCTTTTCATCAACTTCGGGGAAGAGGTCCGGCGCTTCCTCGGCCGGCGGCCGGGCGCGGGCGAGCTGGGCCAGCAGCTCGTTGGTGCTGGGCGGCGGGGGTGGCGCCGGCCGCCGCACCAGCGGGCGCGCCGCCTCGTCCTCGACGGCGGTGAAGATCAAATCCGCTGCGTCTTCAGGGGCTTGCGGCAGCGGCGTGAGCTTGGGACTGGTGGAGCGGGCCGCCGTTTCCACCGCGCCGATGACGATGGGCAGCGGCCGCCGGGAAATGGCCGGACCGAGGGCGACGAACTGGCCCCGGTCGAGGTCGCGGAACTGCTCGGCCTGGCGGCGGTCCATGCCCAGCAGATCGGCGGCGCGGGCCATGTCGATGTCGAGAAAAGTGCGGCCCATCAGGAAGTTGGAGGCTTCCGCCGCGACGTTCTTGGCGAGCTTGGCGAGGCGCTGGGTGGCGATGACCCCGGCGAGGCCCCTCTTGCGGCCGCGGCACATCAGGTTGGTCATCGCCCCGAGCGACAATTTGCGTGCTTCATCAGACACTTCGCCGGCGGCGGCGGGGGCGAAGAGCTGGGCCTCGTCGACCACGACGAGCACCGGATACCAGAAATCGCGGTCGGCATCGAACATGCCGCCGAGGAAAGCGGCGGCGGCGCGCATCTGCTGCTCGGCGTCGAGCCCTTCGAGGTTGAGCACCACCGAGACCCGGTGCTGGCGGACGCGAGCGGCGATGCGGGTCAGCTCGTTCTCGG
>Ga0222429_100193_pt1 | contig 87671 bp, 81 predicted proteins | sample 1B50Ametagenome_FD_182475 | JGI IMG/M metagenome (GOLD analysis project Ga0222429, IMG submission 182475) | Enriched microbial communities from leaf-cutter ant dump, University of Wisconsin, Madison, United States - 1B50A (version 2) | ecosystem: Environmental > Terrestrial > Nest > Insects nest...
GCTCTCGAAATCTCCCTCCAATTGTAATTTTTAAAGAATGATCCCAGATAACAAACAAAATCCGACCCTTTTTCAGGTCGGATTTCCAAGGATGTCTCTATTATTGCCTAATTATCAAGGACGGCCTCCTTAATCCTGTATTTACCTTCCAGGTCCACAAAGTGGAACTGACGGTGACCCTTTTGTAAATTCGCAAAATAATAACTTTCTCCCTGCACTTTGAAGTCGATTTTTGACCCTAACGCAAAATACAGATCCAGAAATGAGTAATTATTGGTATACCTGTTGCTGGCTTCGAAAACCCGTACGCTGTAAGTATCCCACCTCGTGCCAATATGGTAGTTAAATCCCCCATTAAATGCAGACCGGAGTTCCACACCATAATTCAGTGAGGTATTGACCACTTCTCTCAGGTCAGAATCATTCACTACATTTTTAAAATTTGTTTTATTATAAGAAGAGGTTAACTTCAGATTGGAAGAAAGCGGAGTTATAAAAAAGTCTGTCTGGGCATTAAAAAGGAGCATTTCCCGGTCTTTTATCCGTATCTTTTCAGACAGGCTGTAAGAGCTGCTGATAAAAGAATTGGTACTTAAAAAATCATGATTTTTCATATATATCATGCTCAGAAATGCAAAAAAATTATCGCTCCAGCTGCCGTAGGTATAATTGGCTGTCATTACAGAGGCATTCAGCTGCTGGAAATTCCCCAGGCCTTTACTCAGTGTACGGTAAGTGGTCTGAATATAACCGTTGTACACATCTGATATTTTCGCATTGGAGGTGTTTAGCCCGTAGGATGCTCTTATTTTTTGTTTTTCCTGCATTTGCCAGTCAAAACTCAGTTTAGGATTTACAAATATCAGCTGTTGGCTGATTTCAGACTCCTGGTTATTCGTTAAATGATTACTCAGCCTGTGAAGATCTCCTGCGGTGGTGATGCCCGTATTTCTCCATTTAATCCTGTAACTGGAGCTGAGGTAAGTATCAGCAGTCGTGTATCTTGTGTTATTCTGGTAGTTTTCCGGTAAAAAAGAGGCCGAATCGGTATTTATTACGAATAGGGAGGATAAAAAATCTTTTCTGTATTCATTTCCAATTTTTAATTCAAACAGGCCCTGGTTTTTTCCACGGGACATCCATTCTGCGCTTACTCCCGTGTATTGCATCCTGTTATTGCTTTCCTGGCGGGAGCTGCTGCCATTTAATGTAAACAGGTCGTTAAACAGAAAGTAATCTACAAACAGCGACTGAGGCTTTTCTTCTGTCAGGTGACGCCCGGTAAACACCCAGACGTTACGCTTATTTAATTTATAGGTATATAACAATTTATGATCAGATAGATGATGATCTCCCGTCAGCCTGCTTTCCAAAGGAATCTCATTAAAAAGTGAAGAGTTTTTAAGTGAGGTTTCTCCTTTATTTATTTTTGCAATGTATTCCATTGTACTCTTATCTGAGAAATCATGGCTCAGATCCACTTTGCCAAAGCCATTCAGCAGCCTTTTCCGGGCTGTAAATTGTTCCGTATTGATAAATAAGATGTTTCCAACAGAATAGTTTTCATAACTGTTTCTTGAAAAATCCAGACGGTCTTTTTTTGCAAATAATAAGGCCTTTATTTTCGTTTTTGGCGTGATGTCAAAAATTCCGTTCAGGGAAAGGAGCTGATCATGGTTTATTTTTGTTTTTCTGGTGCTCAGACCGGGCAGGATGAAATCGGCGTTTAACAGCGTTTGTGCTGTTTGATTATCCCCGGTATCCCCGGGCTCCCCGGTTTTTACAGGCTGTATCAGGTGGCGGATGTCCCCGGAGGCATCTATCCCGGTGTTATTGGCATCTCCCAGGAAATAATATTTTTCTCTTTTGCTGAAATTCATCAGGTTCCCTTTCGCCTCAAAACGCTTTTTTGTGGCAATGCCGCCCGAAATATTTCCAAACCATCGGCCCTTATGGTTGTCTTTCAAAGTAAGATTCAGGGCTACTTTACGGCTGTTTTCTATACCTTTAAGGTGCTTGTTATTACTGTAATTTCGTAATAATTCCACTTTATTTACGGGGTTCACAGGCATATTCCTGGTCAGGATTTTATACCCCTTTTCAAAAAAATCATCTCCCTCCACCATTATTTTCTCTACCTCCTGATCGCCGTATCTTATGGTGCCGTCAGAACTTACATTTAAACCCGGAATTTTCTTCAGGAGATCCTCCACCACGGTTTCATTCCCCAACAGAAATGATTCTGCGTTAAAAACTACTTTATCACCGTCTTCGCTGACCGGTTTTACATGCTTTATGACTACTTCCTGTAACTCTTTCGCGTCTTTGTCGAGCAGGATGTTTTGGCTGATATCCTTACCCTCCTCCATTCTCAGTGGGATGGTCTGAGATTTGTGTCCTAATGAATTGACGGTAAGCAGAAAAGAAGTTCCCCCTTTGAATTGCAGCTTGTAGTTTCCCTCTTTATTGGTATAATCAAAGGCCACCATTTTCCGGGTAGAATCCTGTAAAATCACACTTGCCGAATGGAGTGGCTGTCCGTTGGTATCCTGCACTTTGCCCGATAGAGTAACCTGCCCGAAAAGCGAAACCGGTAATATAAAAGCCAGCCAGATTACTGTCTTTCCCATTCAAATTTGGTTTCTTTATCGTTTCTTGGACTGCCTGAGCTACGGACAAATACAGCCCCCTGAGGTAATTTTGATACGATAGCCTGGGCATCTCTGTTACCATATCTTATTTCTGCATAATCCTTAAGCGTGATTCTGGCTATTTTTTTTACCGGGATATCAAAAACGGTATCACTGAAGTCACTGTAAGATATTTTTTTCAGGTGCCAGTTAAACCTCCTGGTTTCATCATATGCTTCAAAGATCAGTCCCGGTAAACCGTGTAATTTCCAGGGGCCTGCTTTTACCGGGTATTCTGAAGAATACCAGGCTATATATTTTCTGCCTCTGAAAAAAGTGGTGGCTTTAGAAACCCGGATACTATCAATTAGCTTTTCTTCATCTGTAAACTCCCAGGAAATCAGGGGGATTGTTTCTTCTACCAGGTAAGATATCCGTAAGTTTACAAGGCTTTTAAGTGAGTCTGTTGAGAAATCAAAATAATTATAATCAGGTGCTGTATATTTAAATGAAACATGATAGGTATTTTCATCTTTCTTTTCAATAATCTTTTCGCGGGTATTGCTTAATTCCATTGTTCTGACAAAAAAGGATTTGTCAGCATTCTTGTCAAAATATAAGGTGAATTGTTGGGTATTAGGGCGTTCGGTATTATAAACAACTTCATAGGAAGCCGTTAATTTATCCTGAGAATTGACTTTGTATGAAAGCAAGAGGGGGATTAGAATGAAGTATTTAAATATTTTCATAGTCATAGAATTTAAGTGAGAAAGAGATTATCTCATATTTGAGATAACCTCTTAAATAATTACCAGGCTGCAAGAATCTGTTGAGCCATCGCGTAACAATCTTCTGCACTTGTAATATTGGGATAATGAAAATAATAATGCTGTGAGGTCCCATTGCTATGGTGCTCGGTAATCGTTATATGGCAACCGGTTGAAGATTCCGTAATTTCTGTAGAAACATTAGCCTTTTCTTTCGCATTAGCAAATGCAAATACTCCGAAGGCCATAAATGCTAGTGAAAAAATGAATTTTTTCATGTTTTTTTAAATTGAACATAGTTGTTCCTTTATAGTGGGGTCACTATCTGTTTTCATAAACCAGATAAATATTGCTCTCATGTAGTACTACTTACTGTGCTACAAAATTCTGCAATATTTTTGTAAGTTCTTTTCGTTAAAATGAAGAAATGAATTCATTCAAACGAAAAAATTAGTTCATTTGGATTAACTTTTTCGGCGCTTTGAGCGTGCTGTACTAAGGGTTTGTGGTGCCATACCCAGGTAAGATGCTATAATGCCGGAAGACAGACGGTTACTTAATTCAGGGTGTAGTTTTTCAAATGCGTCCAGTTTTTGTATCGGATCCCTATGTCTTAAGACATCCATCCTTTTTTCAAAATTGATAAGCGTTTCTTCCAGTATGGTATTAATAAAAACACTTACACCCGGGAATTGTCTGATTAGCTCCTGCAGACTACCTTTTCGGATAGAGATCAGCTCGGAATCCTGCAAAGTCTCAACGACCCGTTCAGAAGGTTTTTCTCTTAAGTAAGCTACTGTCGAATAAAAAAAAGTACCTTCTCCCACTATTTGCGTAGTGATCTCACTGTTATTTGCCGGTGAGTTATAATACTCTCTGATGAGACCATTTTTAAGAAAATAAATTTTATCCGTAGTATCGCCTATAGATATCAATATTCTGCCTTTGGGCACTTTTTGAAGAATCAAATGTGAGGAAATTTCTTCTTCTGTTTCATGGCCTATAGCTATAGATTTTCTAATTAGTGTTAATAATTCTTTCATTTTAAGAGTTTGGGTTTTAGTTAACGCTTCTGCGAATGTATAAACTCTCAAATGAAAAGAAAAGAATATATGTCGATTTTATATCGGAAATTAAAGGGGTCACTTGCTCATTTCATGGCTCCTCACCTTCACCTCCTGCCCGTTACGAATCTCCTCCGACGCATATTTTACCAATATATCCGAAGTACTTACCGGCCCGGTCACCAGCACCGAAGAATCGTTGGAAATGCCGGTAGAGACCGGTACCCAAACGGCTTTGCCGTTTTCTACTTTTATTACATAAACGCCTGTGGTGGAATTCAGGATGGCCGTATGAGGTACTGAGAGGGCTTCCCGGCTGCCGCTTAAAGGCAGCGTCACATTAGTCACCATACCGGGGAGTAGTTTTTTGTTCCCGTTTTCTATATCGATTTCCACTCTTTGCGAACGAAGGCGGGTGTCCAGTGCGCCCGCATTACGGGAGATACGGCCGCTGAAAGTTTCACCGGGAAGGGAATGAACGGTGAAGGTGATCAGCTGTGATTTATCCAGTATACCCGTATATGTTTCGGGGAGATTGACCACCAGGCGTAGCTTATTCTGCTGAACCAGGTTGAACAGGGGGGCTTCCGAGCCTTTGCCGCTGGGGCCTACGTAGGCACCCGGGCTTACATTCCGTGCGGTGATGTTCCCGCTGAACGGCGCGCGGATCTCCAGGTAACCCTGCATATCCGAGACCTCACGGTAAGAGGCTTTGGCGGCTTCCAGCTGGGCCAGGTCGGCCTGCTGCTTTGCCCGGGCCATATCCAGGTCATTGGTGGCGATAGTACCCGGGGTTTTGCTGGTTTCCGCCAGTCGTTCATAGGTAGCGCTGCTGGCCACATACAGGGCTTCCTGGGCCTTGAGCCGGGAGGCTGCAGCGCTGATCTGAGCTTTCATTTCCGGCGCTTCCAGTAAAGCAAGGAGCTGCCCCTGAGCTACATTACTCCCCACATCTGCCAATACCTTCTGTACAAATCCGGTGACTTTGGCATACAGATCTACCTGCTGAAAAGCCTGGAGCTCGCCCGGGATGTTTACGGAAGTGGCAAAGCCTCCGCTCTCCGGGTGAACCACTTCAGTGCCCGCGGGCGCTTCCGGTTCCTGGCTGGCTTTTTCTTCTGTTTTTTTACAACTTACTATCACTGCCATGGCAGCAGCTATGATCAATATCTTATTCATGAATGAATTGGTTTAGCGATAAAATGGATGCTTTCTTCATCTTCCGGATCCAGGGATACGCTCCGGGTTCCGGTTTTTTCCTGTCCCCACGCAAAAGCCAGCGGCAGGATAAAGAGGGCGGCAAAGGTGGAGGCCACCAGTCCGCCGATGACGGCCCGCCCCAGGGGAGATACCTGCCCTCCGGCTTCGCCATGGCCCAGTGCCATCGGGATCATCCCCACTACCATGGCCATAGCGGTCATCACGATGGGCCTTATCCGTAATGCAGCAGCCTCAGTGGCTGAGAGCAGGGCATTGCCGTTATGCCGGCGCAACTGTTCGGCATTGGTGATCAATAAAACGGCATTGGAAATAGAAACTCCTACCGACATAATGATGCCCATGTACGATTGAAGGTTCAGAGTAGAACCGCAAAGGATCAGGAGGCCCAGTGCTCCCAGCAATACCGCCGGTACGGTGATCAGAACGATCAGCGAGACCTTGAACGACTGGAAATTGGCCGCCAGCATCAGGCAGATGACAATAACCGCAATGATCAGGCTTACCTGCAGGCTGCTTAAGGTCTCTTCCAGCGTCTGGCTAAGCCCGATACGCTCTACTTTTAAGCCCCTGGGCAGTTCTCCGAGGTTATTGATCACTTTCTGTACCTCTGCAGATGCCGTGCCCAGATCCGTATTATTCAGGTTCGCCGTAACCGTGATCATAGGCATAGCGCCCAGGTTATCAATCTCTCCATAGGTGAAACTTTCAGTTATGGTGGCTACATCGCCGAGGTTAGGCCGGTTAGCGCCTTTTTTCAATGGAATAGCGGCAATTTCCGCCTTACTGTTCATGAGGTTTTCAGGAATCTGTACCTGAACACTGTAGCTGTAGCCTGCCTTGGTGTCGGTCCAGATATTTTTCTCTGTATACCGGGAGGAAGACAACGAGGCCGTAAGCGACCGGGATATTTCACCCACATCCAGGCCCAGCTGGGCAGCCCTGATCCGGTCTATTTCTATATTCAGCGAAGGATAACGGATAGACTGCCCGATCTGCACGTCTCGGAGTATGGGAAGTTTTTTGAGCTCTTTCTCTACTTTTTTGGCAAACTCCTCGTTAACCGCTTTGTTTCTTCCTGAAAAACGCACCTCTACAGGAGTAGGAGAACCCTGGCTCAGGATTTTTTCCGTTAATTCTATCGGCTCAAAAGACAAGCGCATTTCCGGGTTGATTGAGCGGGCTTTCTCCCGTATCCGGTCTTTCAGGTCATCCATATCGGTCTCATAGCCGCTTTCTAATGCAACCTGGATGACCGCTTCGTGTGAACCGGCCATGAAAAGGTAGATCGGGCTTACTGAAAACAGCTGGGGATGACCGCCCACATAGGCCGAAGTAATGCTGATGTTTTCCCCGCCTACAATTTCCCGGATACCGTCCAGCAGCTTCATGGTTTCCGGCTCCGTCTTTTCTATCCGGGTTCCGTCGGGGATACGGAGCCTCACCTGGAACTGGCTGCCGTTTACCTGGGGCAGTACATCACGGCCAATGTTTCGGAGCAGCAGAACTACAGCTACTACAGACAGAACCAGGTAACCGGCTACTACGATCTTCCGGTAAGGCATGATCCGGTTAATAAATTTCAGGTAACGGAATCGCAGCCGTTCAAAAAGGCTGACCTTCCCGTCGCGGTTGCTGTCTTCATTTCTGACCAGAATTTCCTTTTGCGACCAGGAATCTTCTCCGGTATCAATACCCGAAGCCTCCAGTTCTTCTTCGGCCGACAGGATGTGGCCATCCGGTGCCCGGTGGGGCTTCACCTTCATGATCCAGTTGGCCATGACCGGTACAAAAGTCTGGGAAAGAAAGTAAGAAACAATCATGCTGAACCCGATGGCCAGCGCCAGCGGCAGGAAAAGTGAACCCGGTATTCCCCCCATAGTAAACGCAGGAGCAAAAACGGCCAGGATACAGAACAGGATGAGCAGTTTGGGAAAGGCAATTTCCTTACACGCATCCCAGATGGCCAGGGCTTTGGGCTTACCCATATCGAAATGCTGGTGAATATTCTCTATGGTCACCGTACTTTCATCTACCAGGATGCCAATGGCCAGCGCCAGGCCACTCAGAGTCATGATGTTAATGGTCTGATCAAACAGGTTTAAAAACAGAACCGCTGAAATAATGGAAGTGGGGATAGTAAGGATCACAATGAGGGCTCCCCGCAGGTCACCCAGGAAAAGCACCACCATTAACCCGGTGAGCAGGGCACCGATGATCCCTTCCGTCATCAGGCTTTTGACAGCATTGATCACGTATTTCGACTGGTCAAATTCGTACGTTACTTTCACGTCTTCCGGCAGGTTGGATTGGATGCCGGGTATGGCCTTTTTCAGGTTTTGCACTACCTCCCAGGTAGAGGCATCGGCGCTTTTGGCTATGCTGAGGTAAACCGAGCGCCGGCCGTTGATCAGTGCGTAACCCGCCGTCATGTCGGCGCCATCGGTTACCGTGGCCACATCGCGCAGGTATAAATTCCGGACCTCGCCCTTGAACAGCGGAATGTCTTCAAAATCTTTTACATTCCGGATCATGGTGTTGGTAGGGGTGATGTAGTACTTGTCACCGATACGGACGTTTCCGGAAGGGGAGGTCTGGTTATTGAGCCTTAGCGCTTCTACCAGCTGATCCGGTGTCAGGTTATAGTTCCGCATCAGGTCGGGATTGGCGTTGATCACCACGGTACGTATGTTTCCTCCGAATGGAGGTGACGACACTATCCCGGGAATAGCCGTAAAAGTAGACCGGACATAAACATTGGCCAGGTCCAGGAGCTCATTGTTGGTCCGCTTATCGCTGCTGAGCACCATCTGGCCTACAGGAAGGGTAGAGGCGTCAAAACGAATGATAAAGGGCGGGTTAGATCCCGGCGGGAAGGCGGCCTGGATACGGGTGGAGACCGAGTTCAGCTCGGCCGCTGCCTGCGCCATATTGGTGCCGGGGTAAAAGCTGACCTTCATCAGCGTCAGCCCCTGGATGTTTTTGGTCTCAATGGTCTTGATACCGTTTACATACAAAAAGATATTGATGTACTGTTTGGCAAAAAAGGCCTCCATCTGCTGGGGAGAATATCCTCCAAAGGGGTGGGCCACATAAATCACGGGCAGGTCCAGCTGGGGGAAAATGTCTACTTTTATGGTTTGTACGGCGCGTATTCCAAAGAAAAATAACCCTGCCACAATCACCAGCACGGTTATGGGTTTTCTGAGTGCAAATCGGATCAGGTTCATCAGGTTACAGGTTATTTTCTATTAAACTAAAATCACCGCTGGCTGCTGCCTCTAACAGAAGCGCGTTCCAGATCTGGGTAATGGCAATATCCCGGTCGGTTTCAGCCCGTACCAGGGCATAAAGAGCCTGGGAGACAGCCACCAGGTCGGTGAGGCCGTTCTTATACAGCGTAGATTTTTGCAGGTAAGCGTCCCGGGCTGCCTGCAGCTGAACAGGTACCTGCTCATAAATGTGTAAAGCGTTATCCCATTTGTTCCGGGCCGTTTTCAGCTGGGTTTGCAGACGCAGGTCGGTCATCTCGTATTCGCTTTGCAGCGCTTTACCGGTAATCTCTCCGGCGCTTACCTGCTTCTTCAGGCGGTAGGTCTGGGTAAAATTCCAGTTAACCCCCACCCCCAGCAGGTAATTCACGCGGGTAGGGTTAATTCCGGTAAAATAACTTGTGGTCAGATCGTTCTGGTTCTGAGCGTAGCCGCTGCCAAACCCCGAAGCCCGGGTCTGGAGGATTCCCACCAGCTGAACAGCCGGGTAATACTGGGTTTTGAAGAGGGCAGTCTGCTCTTCATTCAGCAGTATCCTGCTTTTATAAAGGCTGAGCTCGGGATGCCGGCTGAGGTCAGGATGGATGTCTGTCCGGGCCGGAATCTTTTCCAGCAGGGAAACGTCAGGTTGAAATTCCAAGGGTTCAATTCCCAGGAGTTCCACCAGCCGGTTCAAAGATTCCTGCTCCTGGTCTAGTGCGCGCGCATATGTAATGGAAGCATTGGCCAGGTCAGCTTTGGCCAATGAAAGATCGGCGCCCGGTACCAGGCCGTTCTGGCTTTTGACGGCAGCTACCCGCTGTACGGTGTCAGCACGTTGCACATTTCTTTCAAACGACTGGCTCAGTTGGTGGGCTGCCACCCAATTGATATAGGCCGCCGCCACTTTGACCTTATGCCGGAAGATCTCCTGCTGAAGGTCTTCATCGTCTCGTAAAGCGGTTTGTTCGGCTACTTTTATTCGTTGCTTATTTCTTCCGAAAGTAATGACATCCCAATTGATATTGGTCAGGTACATAGCCCCAAAAGCCGCATCCCAGGTTTGTTTGGGCAAAGGAAGGCCGGAAGAGGCGGCTCCCAGTCCTCCGAAACCATACAGAGGTCCTACCTGGCCGTTAACCGTGCCAAAGTCCTGCTGCAGGCCCACATTAATATTGGGCAGGTTCGTTCTTCGGGCCAGCTCAATAAGCTCTTTTGATGCTTCACGATGGTATCTTTTAGCCCGGATGCTGCCGTAATTTTCCACGGAGATTTCGAGGGCACGGCTTAGGGTCAGCTGCTCCTGCGCTACCCCGTATACCGGGATAAGGAGAGCCAGTATAAATGATTTCATAAGGTATAAACAGTTAGCTGCGGCTAACCGGGGTTTTATTGCGGTGGCAAAATTAACGAGGAACAGGTAAAACCGGGTTACCTGTTTTACGGCTTTTATTACCAATATCACTGGTGCGTACATACGAAACGGCAAAGGGCTGCTGAATGCGAAATCTAGGCATTAAAATTTTGCCGGAATGCATCAATAGAGTTGGTCTGTGGATGGGAGGACTAAAGCAAGGAAATCAGACGACAAAAGCCGTAAATCCGTCAAAAGTTATAAATTGGACATTGTTGATAATCTATGGTTTATTGCGTAAAATCAGTTCTATCCTCTCTTGGTAAAGTGAAAAATGCCCGAAATAGGAAAAAGTGCTCCGGCAAAGTTTTCCCCCCTGCGCATGCACTTTCCACGCATTTAACATCGTATTTTTACAGGCAGATAATCTTTTCAATATGACGTTTGAGGAAACCGTTCGGTACCGGCGTTCCGTTCGTATATATGATCCGGAAAAACCTATAGACACCGCTAAAGTGAAACACTGTCTTGAGCTGGCCTCGCTGGCGCCTAACAGCAGCAATATGCAGTTATGGGAGTTTTACCACGTGACCTCACCCGATATCCTGCAGGCTGTTTCCAAAGCCTGCCTGCGCCAGAGCTCTACCGAAACCGCTAAGGAGATCGTGGTTTTTGTGACCCGTCAGGACCTGCACCGGCAGAGAAGCCGGACCCTGCTGGCCTATGAGCTGGAGGCCATTGAGAAGTTTGCCCCGGAAGAAAGAAAAGCCGACCGTATCAAAAACCGGAAGCAATATTACGGCTTCCTGATGCCCTTTATCTACGCCCGTTTCTTTGGCCTTTTGGGAGTAATCCGCAAGATGATTGCTACAGGTATAGGGATTTTCCGGCCCATCACCCGCCAGGTAACGGAATGTGAAATGAATGCCGTGGTGCATAAGTCCTGCGCCCTGGCGGCTCAGACTTTCATGCTGGCTATGGCAGCAGAAGGGTACGATACTTGTCCGCTGGAAGGGTTCGACAGCCGGCTGATGAAGAAAATCCTGAAACTGCCCGCCGGTGCGCAGATCAATATGGTGATTCCCTGCGGTATACGAAAGCCGGAAGGAGTACGGGATGTGCAGATCAGGCTTCCGTTTGATGAAGTATATTATGCCCTGTGAACCGGCTAGTGTAAGGGAATAAGTCAGGAAAATATTCTCCTGTCAAGAGGGAAGGGTACCTTATCAATAATGTTAATCCGGCTAAAATCCGCATGATACGGGTTGATCAGCAGGTTGAAATCTCCCTGAGTTACAGCAGAGGGGGGTTGCAGGATGCAGAATTTATTCTCACGGATAAACTGATCTCCGATTTTCTGAGTTTCTCTCAAATGTGGGAAAACATTCCAGTTTTCCGGTAAATCTGCCGGGGAAAGCTTTAACAGGGGTACATCGTCAGGAATATACACCGTTAACATCCTATAGTCAGCAGGTAGGGTAGCTAAGGTGAGATGAATAGCTACTTCAGCCATGGCAAGGGAGCGGTTGGCTGCAGTATAAATCATTTCTACCCCCACAGAATTCCACCTTGCCCCCTGGATGGCGGCCCCTTTCCCGGATAAAGAACCGGAATGCCGGGCCCTGGAAAGGCGATATACCTCCATTATGCAAAAATTCCGTATTCAATACGGGTTAATTCACCCAACACAAGCTCTTTCCCGTAGGAATTTTTCAGGAGCTCTGCCGGTTTATGATTTCCAAGGGCATAATTGGGCGTTTCCAGCCAAAGCCTGAACTTATCCATGTCATCAAAGACCTCCAGGCCGGCATGGGTGACTTCCGCCATTTCAATGATTTTTTCAGACTGAAGCGGACCAAAGGCTTTGTCAGCCTGTTTATAACGCTGCAGTGATTTAGTGGAAAGATCCAGGAATTCTGCCCACTCATTTTCACTGAAAGGGGCAAAAAGCCTCACTTTTTCAAACAGGGAATAGGGGACTCCGGCACGGATTACCAGCATGATCAGGACTTTATTCTGAAGAAAATCCCGGAATGTAATTTCTTCCCGGTGATATACCTCAGCCCTTTCAAGGGCTACCGATATCTCTTTGTCCAGGTTATCCTCTGTTTTGTATTCAGCTGCCATGGTATTCTGTATATTTGTCTCCAAATTTAAGACATTTGTCTGAGATGTCCAAATTTTTATATATATTTATGAATTGTAAGCCTTAAACCCGATAGGTGGTGCCGTGAATCTCTCATAGCTCAAGGCTCATAGCTTTTTAAATTTCACCCATTTTGACCTGCTCTTGCCGGAAGCAATCACGCTTTCCACGAAGAGCATCCCCCGGATGCCATCGTCAATGTCCGGGAAATCCAGCTCAATTTCAGTGGGTTCCTCACCGTTCATCCGTTTGCGCACGGTGCGGGCAAAGTTCCGGTAGATATTGGCAAAAGCCTCCAGGTATCCTTCGGGATGGCCGTTAGGCAAACGGGTGTTTGCTTTGGCAAAAGGGGAGAGGTCACCTACATTGGGGCGGTAAATATGATGAAATGTCTGGGATTTATGAGCCAGGGTATTAGGTTCTTCCTGCCGCCAGTCGAGGCCCCCCAATTCACCATAAACCCGGATTCTTAGTGCGTTTTCCTCTCCGTTAGCGATCTGGCTGCAATAGAGAATGCCTTTGGCGCCGTTGTCAAATTTGAGCAGCACGCTGGCGTCATCATCCAGTAGCCGGCCTTCCACAAAGGTGGAGAGATCGGCACAAAGCTCGGTGATCTTCAGCCCGGTGATGTATTCGGCCAGGTTTTCAGCATGGGTACCGATATCGCCCACCGCTCCGGCTATTCCTGACCGCTTCGGGTCGGTACGCCATTCGGCCTGTTTGTAGCCCCGTTTTTCTTCCAGGAAAGCCAGCCAGCCCTGGGGGTATTCCACTACTACCTTACGGATATTTCCCAGGGCACCGCTCTGAACCAGGTGGCGGGCCTGCTTTATCATAGGGTAGCCTGTATAATTGTGGGTGAGGGCAAACGTCAGCCCGGTTTGTTCGATGATATCTTTGAGCTTACGGGCCTCTGCCAGGGTGAAGGTCACTGGCTTATCACAGATCACGTGAAATCCGTTTTCCAGGGCCATTTTAGCCGGGCCGAAATGCATATGGTTGGGGGTAACGATAGATACCACATCCATTTTATCCTTTCTGCGCAGTTCCTTCCGGATCATTTCTTTATAATCGCCGTAACAACGCTCCTCCGGCAGCATCAGCTCCCGGCCTGAGGCTCTGGATTTTTCGGGAGTAGAGCTGAAAGCCCCGCAAACCAGTTCTATTTCACCGTCTATAGCGGCGGCAGTACGATGCACGGCACCAATAAAGGCACCCTGCCCGCCGCCTACCATTCCCATTCTGATTTTTCTGCTCATCATTTTTCCGGTAAATGAATCTCTGCAATTATACACCTTGCCGAACCACCGCCTACGGTTTCAATATACCCCAGGTCGGTATGAAGTATTTCAGCAAAATAATCCATCGTATCAATCTGCTCCCGTGTCAGCGACTCATAGGCGCGGTCAGACATCACCAGGAAATTCTTCCCTTTCCTGTTTTTGACCAGCAGCATATTTCCGGCAAATGCATTCATCTGATTCATCGTGATCTCCATGATGGTTTTACCTGAATTTTCCAGCTTCTGTTTTACCATCAGCCTCTGATCAGGATCTGTAATAGCCTCCAGGCAGATCACGCAAAAGGTGTCACCCATCGACATCACCACATTGGTATGGTAAACCGGCACTCCCTCCTTATCAAAGGCTTCAAATGTAACCAGTTCATAATCAATTACTTTTTGCCAGGCGCGCAGCACCTCCATATTTGTTCTTGACGAAAGGCATGCATACGCAATCCGGTTGATCCGGTCCAGTACTATACTGCCTGTACCTTCCAGGTATTTTCCGCCCACCTCAAAATGGGTCAGGTCCAGCAAAACATGAAAGTCATAATGTTTTTTCAGGAAATCCAGGATATCCTGCCGTCTTTCTGCCCGGCGGTTCGGGGCTTCCAGCGGGTAGATCATTACTTTCCCCGAATGGTGGGTGGAGATCCAGTTATTGGGGAAGATGCTGTCCGGTGTGTAGGGTTCGGCCGTATCATCAAAAACATGAACATTGATATCACGGAGTCGTAACTGAGCCACCAGTTCATCAAAACATTCCTGGGCTGAACTGTTCAGGGTTTCCTGGTTTATATCATTTTGTTTCTGAAAAGTATTGGTGGATGCCGTTTCCTGGTTAAAAGCAAAATTCACCGGCCTAATCATCAGTAAATTAGATGTTACTTGCTCTTGCATAGGCGTTGATGTTTAAGGTTTCGTCCTCAATATTAATTATTTTTTTCGAAAATATCCTTTCTTTTTAAAGGTAAACTCATGCAGTGTGATCCGCCCCGTGCCCGTGAGAGCTCGGCAGACGGGAGCAGGATAATGGTATCTTTCAGATCCTGTGCCTTGACCTCACCGGCTTCCAGCTGTCTCAGAAGCTCGCTTGCATGAACCAGGCTGAATCCCTGTTCCCGGAACGCCTCATCCGTTTTGTCGTTCCGGTCATAAGCCAGCGCTACCCCCTGCCCAAGAACCAGCAGGTTGCAGGAGTCGGTCCACTGTTCCCGCTCTCCGAACGGAAATACATCATTTCCGGAGTATACAAACCGCACCGGGCCGGTACATTTCAGGTCTTTCCGGGATATATTCAGCAGCAGGTCTTCCAGGTGATCCACTTCTTCCACTTCCACTCCTTCAGGCCGGTTGATAAAGGTCTTGATAATCACTTTTTCAGCATTGTCTACCGGCCCCAGGGCCTCCCATGCCTTGTGATTGGGCTGATCTGCCGTTTTTTGAACCATAGACCGCAGTAAAACCCAGACGTCTTTTTTGATCTGCGTAAACACCGTGTCTATGTGCATATAATCCCGTTTGCTGGGAATTTTTACGATGGAAACTTTCTCTACCACCTTCTTTTCAAAAAGCTTGTGCATGGTTTGCCGGGCCGCATCCAGTGTGGTGCGCTCTGAAATCCCGATCAGGAGGTGATTCGGTGCCACCATCATTACATCTCCTCCCTCCAGGGTGTCTATCCGTTGGGTTTTATCTTCCGGCAGCAGAAAATGTTCCTCGTCTTCTTCTATCTCAATGATCTTATCGGTATAATCCTTAAAGAGAGGGTGGTTAAAGAAGATATATTTAGCCACCAGTGATTCGCGGGTACGGGCTGATTTGGCCGGTTTGGTGAGTATAATGTGATCATTGACCACCACTCCCAGGTCGCGGGTAAAAATAAGGTTCGGAACGGGCGGGAAAAACATTTCCCCCTCATCGGTCATGCCCGTGATCAGGATTTTAGACAATTCACGGTTAGAATATCCCAGGAATTGTTTCATTTCCAGGTAAGAGCATTCTTCAATGGCCGAAATGGCAGCTACCAGCGGTACTTTTACTTCCGGATTTTCCAGTACCTCAAAAAGCAGCCGCTCAATGTCGATCACTTTATCCGAATCAAAGTAATTTTCCGAATTGGGCTTGAAGAACTCCCGGTTGGTATCGCCGGCAGCGTTGTACCAGCGGATGGCCTCCGGATCCAGGAAATGCAGGAGCAGCTTTACATAGAGGTCATACTCCTTTTTTCGCATGGTTTCCAGGTGGATGATGTCTTCAAACAGCCAGTCCTGTGCTTTAGACGGAACCACCTTTCCCAGTCCGCTGTCAGGACTGTGAATAATGAGCCTTTCTAAGGGAGATACCTCTGAATTAACAAAAATTGACGTATTCATAGTGTGATGTTTCATATACTGCAATTTGGCTTTTCGTTTTGACAAAGTCAAATATTCAGCCCCTGAACAACCCATTATTTTTTTGTTTCCTGCCGGCAGGCGGAAGGGTAGGGGGGGAGAAAAAAGAATCGGCAAAAATGTGCAATCCGGTGAAAATACGAAAATATTAAGAAATATGTATAATTATCAAATTATCTAAATTACCGGTATTTTCAATTATATTTCCTGCATCTTCTCTTTTCATGTATTTTTGCATAAGATCAAGTTTTGTTTAATGGATAATTCAACTCTGCTGAACCTGGCAGCTGCTTACGGAACTCCGCTGTACGTATATGACGGAGATAAAATCGAAGAAAAAATCAATGCCCTGCGCGAGGCTTTTCCCGGGGTGCGTATGAAGATAAAATACGCCTGTAAGGCCAATACCAATATTTCCGTGCTTTCACTGATGAGAGCATTGGGTGTGGAAGTAGATGTGGTATCGCCCCAGGAAATGCACCTGGCCCTGAAGGCCGGGTTTGCGCCGGAACAAATCACCTTTACTTCCAGCGGGGTGGGGTTTGAAGAAATTGAGGAATGCGTAAACCACGGGGTGCTGGTGAACGTGGATAACCTTTCGGCTTTAGAGAAATTCGGACAAAAATACGGGAATACAAAGCCGTTATTTATACGTATCCGGCCCAATGTGGAGGGTGGCGGTAACCTGAAAATCTCCACCGGCCACGGCAATTCCAAGTTCGGAATCCCGGTAGAACAGAAAGCAGAAATTCTCCGGCTGGTCAACCGGTATAATCTGAACATTGTAGGACTCCATCAGCATACCGGCTCAGACATTAAAGACGGAAGCACGTTTATACAGGCGGCAGAGGTGATGTTTGAGCTGGCCATGAATTTTAACAACCTGCAGTACCTCGATTTCGGAGGAGGTTTTAAAGTGGCTTACCGGGAGGGAGATGCCACTACGGATATGAAAGACCTGGGCGAAAAGCTTTCCGCCAAGTTCAGCGACTTCTGTAAAGCCTACGGAAAAGAGCTGGAGCTGTGGTTTGAGCCGGGGAAATTCCTGGTGAGTGAGGCAGGATTGCTGCTGGCTCAGGTAAATGTGGTGAAGAATAACCCTAACGGCAGCCTTTTAGGACTGAATACGGGGCTTAACCACCTCATCCGGCCCATGATGTACGATGCTTACCATGATGTGGTGAATATTTCAAAAGCAGGTGCTCCGGCAGAAAAAAAGTACAATGTGGTAGGATATATGTGTGAAACTGATGATATTGCTAAAGACAGGAATCTTCCGGATACGGCAGAGGGAGACATTCTGGCGATCCGCAATGCAGGAGCTTACGGATTTACCATGGCTTCCAATTATAACAGTCGTTTCCGCCCCGCAGAGGTATTGGTTTACCAGGACAAAGAATACCTGGTGCGCGAGAGGGAAACGATGGAAGATATCCTGAAAAACCAGGTTCTCATTACATTCCAGTAATCCTATGGACTTCTTACGTTCACAAAAAGCCGATGACTTCACCGCCCCTGATTTTTACGGGGTAGACGACCTGCTTTCGGAAGAGCACCTGCTGGTTCGTGCTTCTGTGCGCGACTTTTGCAAAAAAGAAATCTCACCCATTATTGAAGATGCGGCACAGCAGGCCAGATTTCCCCGGTTTCTGGTGAGGAAAATGGGAGAAATGGGATTATTTGGTCCCGTTATCCCGGAAACATACGGGGGTATGGAGGCAGATTATATCACCTACGGCCTGATGATGCAGGAGCTGGAGCGGGTAGACTCAGGTATCCGGTCTACTGCCTCTGTGCAGGGCTCCCTGGTGATGTTTCCCATTTTTGAATACGGCTCGGAAGAACAGCGCCGGAAATACCTGCCCGGACTGGCCGCCGGAGAGCTGCTGGGGAGCTTCGGGCTTACCGAACCGGATTTCGGCTCTAATCCCGGCGGGATGCGTTGCCATTTCCGGGAAGAGGGTGACTTTCTCATTCTGAACGGGTCCAAAACCTGGATTTCCAATGCTCCTTACTGCGATCTTGCCGTGGTCTGGGCTAAAAATGAGGCCGGCAGAGTCAAAGGGCTCATCGTGGAAAGAGGTATGGAGGGTTTCAGTACGCCGGAAATCAAAAATAAGTGGTCACTGCGGGCCAGCGCTACCGGTGAGCTGGTGTTTGATAACGTGAAGGTGCCGAAGGCAAATCTCCTTCCCGGTGCTGACGGCCTGCGGTCTCCTTTGCGCTGTCTTGACAATGCCCGTTACGGAATTTCGTGGGGTGCTGTGGGCGCCGCTATGGACTGCTATGAGACCGCCCGGAAATATGCTTTGGAAAGAATACAGTTCGATAAGCCCATTGCCTCCTTCCAGCTGATCCAGAAAAAGCTGGCCGAGTTTCTGACTGAAATTACCAAGGCACAGCTGCTGACCTGGAAGCTGGGTAAAAACAAAGACGAAGGCAAAGCCACGTCGGCCCAGATCTCCCTGGCCAAACGGAATAACGTGGCCATGGCCCTGAACATCGCCCGTGAGGCCCGCCAGATCCTGGGTGGAAACGGGATCACCGGGGAGTATTCCATTATGCGTCATATGGCCAACCTGGAGTCGGTGGTGACCTATGAAGGCACCCATGATATTCACCTGCTGATCCTGGGGCAGGAGATCACCGGTATTCCGGCTTTTAAATAAAATGCTTCGTTTTTCGTTATTAATATGGAGTAATGGCGATATAATTTAGTGCTTATATAATTATACAAATGTTATGATCAATGTAGGAATAGTAGGCTTCGGGTTATCGGGAAGATACCTCCAGGCCCCTTTCTTTCTGACCAATCCCCGGTTTAACCTGGTGAAAATTGTCACGTCCCAGGAGCTGCCCGCTCATATTTTTGTAGATACGGAAAGAGCCGGTTCCATTGATGAGCTGATCGCTGATAAATCGATTGATTTTATATCTGTGTGCTCGCCCAGCTCCACGCATTTTGACTATGCCAAACGGGCCCTGGAGGCCGGAAAGCATGTGCTGGTGGAAAAACCGGTAACCGCCCGCGCAGAGGAGGCGGCTGAGCTCTTTGAATTGGCTAAAAAATGCAATAAGGTCTTATGCGTGTTTCAGAACCGGCGGTACGACAGTGATTTTCAAACTGTAAAGAAGGTGATAGAATCAGGCATTTTGGGAGAAATTTTGTCGTATGAGGCGCATTTTGATCGTTATAAGCCTGTGCTGAACGCCAAAGCGTGGAAAGAAGCTCCGGATGCCACCACCGGCATCCTGTATGACCTGGGAGCGCACCTGGTAGACCAGGCCATTTATCTCTTTGGAAAGCCGGACGCTTATTCCGGTGAAGTTTTTATCCAGCGGCTGAACTCGGAAATTGACGATGCCTTTAACCTGAATATGGATTTCGGCCGGGTAAAGGTGAACCTGAAATCCAGCCTGCTGGTGAAAGATCAGGGCCCCAAATACATTGTTCACGGTACCCTGGGCTCGTTTACCAAATACGGTATGGATGTCCAGGAAGATCATCTGGTAAGCGGCCTGTATCCTGTTCAGCCGGGTTTCGGGGTAGAACCGGCGGCTCATCACGGCCGGATCAGAACTTCAGTTAACGGACTGGAGCTGGAAGGCAGAGTGGAAACTCTGCCCGGAAACTGGGCGCTTCTTTTTGATCAGCTGGCCGAAGCCATCAGCACCGGCAAAGACCCGGATATTCAGCCCTGGCAGATTGTGGAGCAGATCGGGATTCTGGAGGCGGTGAAACGTGCAGGGAAAATTTAGTAGAATGAAAAATGAAAAATTAAAAATGAAGAATAAAGGATCATATGTTCCTAATACATAAGGAAAGCATATTTTTTCATTTTTCATTTTTAGTTTTTCATTTAAAACGGATAGTCTCCCCCGTCCACCTCCTTCCGCCCTCCATCCGGCGGATTGATTTTGCTCTTAAATGTACTTAAACCGGGGTCTGAAGGAGGGGCCTGTGACTCAAAATGATCCAGGCCGGAGATCTGGCTGAAAGCTGAAGATCCGATGGCGTTCTTGTATTCACCCAGGTTAGCGAACTTGGTGTATTTCCCTACAAATTGCAATTGTACGGTTTCGGTGATTCCCGCGCGGTTTTTGGCAATGATGACTTCGCCAACACCTTCCGTGGAATTCCCGTTTTCATCTTCCATGATCTTATAGTATTCCGGCCGGTAGAGGAACATCACCATGTCGGCGTCCTGCTCAATAGACCCCGACTCCCGCAGGTCAGACAGCTGCGGGCGCTTGTTTCCGCCCCGGGTTTCCACGGCCCGGCTTAACTGTGACAGCGCAATGACCGGTACTTCCAGCTCCTTCGCCAGGTTTTTCAGGGAGCGGGAGATGGTGGCAATTTCCTGCTCCCGGCTGTTGGAAACGCCTGAGCCGGCGTCGCCCGTCATCAGCTGAAGGTAATCGATGATCACCATCTGGATATCGTGCTGTGCTTTCAGACGGCGGCATTTGGCCCGCAGCTCCAGGATACTCAGCGCCGGGGTATCGTCAATAAAGATATTGGAAGAAGAAAGCTTCGTGATACGGTGATGCAGCTGCTCCCATTCGTGCTGCTGAAGCGTGCCTTTCCGCAGCTTTTCGCTGTCCAGCTCTGCCTCTGCAGAAATCATCCGGAGCATCAGCTGGGTAGATGACATTTCAAGTGAGAAGATAGCCACCGGCTTCTGATGGTCTACCGCGGCATTCCGCATGGCCGACACCACAAAAGCCGTTTTCCCCATACCCGGGCGGGCCGCAATAATGATCAGCTCGGTCTTTTGCCAGCCGCCGGTCAGGGCATCCAGCTCTCTGAAGCCGCTGGGTACGCCGGTAATGCCTTCGTTATTGCTTAATTTCTTGTTTTCCAGCTCCGCAATCGTGGTCTTCATGATGCTTTTGGCATCGGCGTAATTCTTACGGATATTGCGTTCTGAAATCTTAAAGAAAGATTGCTCGGTTTTATCCAGCAGCTCAAAAATATCGAGTTCATTTTCAGCTCCTTCATCCATAATTTCCGATGCCACCCGGATCATCTCGCGCTTGATCCCCGCCTGGGCCATGATCATGGCGTGAAATTCCACGTTAGAGGCTGAGTTAATATGACTGGTGAGTGCCGCTACAAATTTCGGCCCGCCCACGCTCCGGATCAGCCCCTTGCTACGCAGCTCACGGGTAACACTCAGGGTGTCTATCGTCTCGCCGGCATCAGCCATGTCCAGGATTACCTTATAAATGATCTTATGTTCTTCCAGGTAGAAGCTGTCAGATGACAGTACCTCCCTGACCAGGTTAATGGCATCCTTATCAATAAGTAAGGCCCCGAGAACAGCTGATTCAATCTCGGTGACATTAGGTAACCGGCTGATTTTCTGCCGGTTAATCTCTGGGGTAATATGTAGCGCGGTGTCGTTCAATTAAAGAGGTCTTTCATACTAATCGGTCCACAAAATTAACAGGAAATGGCGGCTAAAAAACAGGCCATTCAGAAGAAGTACATGTTCTGAACCAGAAACGTTCTAACTTTCAGTGAATTGAAATCCGGAAGATTTTTTTTTGTGGGAAAAAAACGATTATTGTTAATAAATTCGACAAATTTGTGTACAAATTAAACCTTACCGCATTTTGATAGAAAAATCTGTAAAATTAGAGATTTCAAACCTGAATGAGTTCTTCGGTCCGCAACACGAAAATCTCAAAGAATTGAACCGTTCATTCCCTGAAAGTAAGATTATTGCCCGGGGAGATGAAGTTTTCCTGAAAGGCTCTGAATCCGATCTGGCCCGCATTGAAGATGTGTTCAGCAGGCTTTTGCAATATTTTGAGAAATACAATGTAATGCCTCTCAAAGAAGTGCAGAATACCCTGGAAGGAAACAAAATAGACGAATACCTGAACCAGGACGACATCATTGTCCACGGAAACCGGGGGCTTATCGTTAAAGCCAAAACCCGTAACCAGAAAAGACTGGTGGAAGCAGTAAAAGATAATGATATCGTATTTGCCATTGGTCCTGCCGGAACCGGGAAGACTTTCACGGCCGTGGCATTGGCCGTCAAGGCGCTGAAAGATAAGTCGGTCCGTAAGATCATTATCACACGACCCGCGGTAGAAGCAGGTGAGAACCTGGGCTTCCTTCCCGGTGACCTGAAAGAAAAGATCGACCCCTATCTGCGGCCTATATACGATGCGCTGGACGACATGATCTCTTCCGATAAGCTGAAGGGCTACCTGGAAAAGAATACCATTGAGATTGCTCCTCTGGCGTATATGAGGGGGAGAACCCTCGATAATGCATTTATCCTGCTGGATGAGGCCCAGAATACCACACCGATGCAGCTTAAAATGTTCCTGACCCGGATGGGCCCTTCCTCTAAAATTATTATTACCGGCGATAAATCGCAGGTGGATCTTCCCAAAAACCAGCGTTCAGGGCTCGAAGAGGCGGCAAGAATACTCCGGCGGATCAACGGAATAGCGTTTATAGAGCTGGATGGAAAAGATGTGGTGAGGCACCCGCTGGTGGTAAAAATCCTGGAGGCGTATGAAAGGGCGGATACTTAGTCTTTTTATTCTCTTTATTTCGGTAAAGGCAGAGGCTCAGGCAGTTCGCTGTGCTTCTGATAGCAAGGCAGTACAGAATACTTCACTTCACGAATTTATTCACCGGAAAACCCTTGAAATAAGGTCGCAAAACCTTAGAAAATCTGCATTGCAAGAGGTCATACGGATACCGGTGGTGGTCCATATCATTCATAATAATGCCTCGGGAACGATAGGGGGATCCAACATCAGCGATGAGCAGGTGTTTTCCCAGATAGAAGTACTGAACGAAGATTACCGCCGGATGCCCGGAACATTGGGATACAATGAAAACCCGGTGGGGGCAGATATGCAGATCGAATTTTTCCTGGCGAATATTGACCCGCAGGGACACCCGACCTCAGGAATTAACCGGGTGTACAGCAGCCGCCGGAGTTTTAATGTATTGTCAGAGACCCTGACCATTTCCAACCTTTCCTATTGGGATTCCAATAAATACCTGAATATCTGGGTGACCACTATATCCGGTGGCTACCTGGGCTATGCCGAATTCCCGATAGGTAACTACGACGGGCTGGAAGCTACTGATATTGATGAGCGGATAGACGGTGTTTTTATTGATTACCGGGCTTTTGGAAGGAAAACGGGGGTGGTAGAGCCTCCTTATGCCTTCGGACGCACCACCACTCACGAGATCGGTCACTGGCTGGGGCTGATTCATACCTGGGGCGATGAACGCTGTGGTACGGATTATTGCGATGATACCCCGCAGGCAGAGACTTCCAATAATACGCTGATCTGTGCCCCCGTTTATTCTTCCTGCCGGGGAAGTTCTACCCGTAATATGATTGAGAATTATATGGACTATACGGTAGATAGTTGCATGAATATCTTTACGCAGGATCAGAAGGCAAGGGTGCGGGCTATCCTGGAGATCAGCAAACGGAGGCAGAATCTGCTGGCCAATGCCGACCTGTTCGAAACCATCAGTGAACCTTTGGTGTTGAAAGTATTGGGAAACCCCGTGCAGGGAAACAGCCTGGACTGTAAAGTGCTGGTCAGTGAGGCGCGGGATTTTAAGATTGAGATTTTTGATGATCTGGGCAGGATTCTGTTTTCTGAAGAATACCGGAACTCATTGAGCAGGGTGGTGCAAATTCCTAAAACCCGTATCGGGAGCGGTATGCGTCATCTGAGACTCTCATCAATGGGCACGCAGATGGATCGCCGGATCATTTCTTTATAGCAGGATGATGGACAAACCTAAGTTTGACGATATATTTATGGAGCTGGCCATAAACCTGGCCCGGCGTTCTCATTGCGTGCGGGCACAGGTAGGAGCGGTACTGGTCAATGACACCCGTATTATCTCCATCGGCTATAACGGCCCTCCGGCCGGAACGCATAACTGCGATGAGGAATTCGGTGAAGACGGCTGTCCCCGCGATTCCAAAGGCAGTTGCTCCCTGGCCCTTCACGCTGAGCAGAATGCCATTCTTTATGCTACCAAAAACGGGGCAAATGTGGAAGGTTCCACCCTCTATGTGACGCTGTCACCGTGTATTGCCTGTGCCCGTGTGATCTACTCCATGAAGATCAAAAAGGTTCTTTACCTGAATTCCTATGCGGAGTACAAGGGAATAGGAGTGGATGAAGGAGTGGAGTTTCTCCGGAAATTCGGAACGGAAGTGATTAAATACGAAAAATCATGAACTATCTGGCTCACCTCTTCCTGGCGGGTAAAAACCACGGCATGATCTTAGGCAGCCTGCTGGAAGATTATATCACCGGTGGTATAGAGAATGAGTCGAACGGGCATCTGCCCGCCGATATTAAAAACGGCCTCAGGCTGCACCGGCATATTGATACCTTTACCGACTCCGATAAGGAGATCTCAGCCTGCAAGCAATTGTTTTACCCGGGTTTCGGGAAATACTCGCCGGTGATTGTGGATGTTATCCTGGATCATTTTCTGCATAAAAACTGGGAGGTTTTTGCGCAGGAAGAGTTTGAAGTTTTTAAGAACCGGGTGTATGAGTCGCTGACCACGCAATACACCGAATGGCACCCGCCGGCCCTGAAAGCGCTGGTCAGGTCTATGGTGGAATACGACTGGCTCAAAAGCTATATTTATTTCGAGGGAGTGGAGAAAGCGCTTTCCAGCCTGAACCGGAGAGTGCGGCAGGTAGACCTCACCGGGGCAATACCGGTAATGAAACAGCATTATGAAGAAATTGACCGCCTGTTTCTGAGTTTTTTTAAGCGGCTGAAAGAGTCGTGCGAAATTGAAATTTTAAGTTATGGCCAATAATTACCGGAATATTATCCGCAGTCTTCAGCCCGGAAAACTGAAGCCCCTGTATTTTCTGCATGGAACTGAACCGTATTACACAGATAGTTTTGCCGATAGAGTCCTGGAAATTGCCATTCCCGAATATGAAAAGGGCTTTAATGAGTATGTTTTATACGGAAAAGACGTCAGTGTGGGAGATATACTGAATTATGCCCGTAAGTTTCCCATGATGGCCGAAAGGCAGCTGGTACTGGTGAAAGAGGCCCACGCTATCACTGATCTGGGCCAGAAAGATGCACAGGCCCTGATGGAAAGCTATGCCCGCAATCCGCTGGATTCCACCCTGCTGGTTTTATGCTTCGGAAAAGCCCAGGATGAACGAAAAACCTGGGTCAAGTCATTTGCCGCTAAAGGAGAGATTTACAATTTTAAGAAAATGTATGACTCGGAAGTGCCTGATTTCATTACAGAGCTTTGCCGGGAAGAAAATGTAAAGATCAGTCCCAAAGCCGTACAGCTTCTCAGCGAGCACCTGGGCAATAACCCCCAGGCCATCAGCAATGAGATCGATAAAATAAAGATCAACCTGAAAGAGGGGGAAGGGGTAGATGCCGATATTATTGAGCGTTATGTAGGCGTTTCCAAGGAATTCAACGTTTTTGAGCTTCAGAAGGCGCTGATCGACAAGAATGTCACCAAAGCCTTCCGGATAGCGCATTATTTTGGTAACAATGCCAAGGATCATCCGCTGACCATGAATGTGATAGCCCTGTATAACTTCTTTTCGAAAGTGCTGCTGCTGCATGGGCTCGGGCCTAAGCCTGATGCCGAACTGGCCCGTATACTGGGCGTAAACCCTTACTTCCTGAAAGATTACCGCCGGGCGGCTCAGTCGTACTCTTTACCCCAGTTAAGACGGGCCATTCATGCTTTACGCCTGGCCGATGCCCGCTCAAAAGGGGTGGATGCCGGAACCGCCACCGAATCAGATATTTACAAGGAGCTGATATATGGTTTTGTGAGCTGATTTTTTCTGCTTAAATTTCATCGAAGTTTTACCCCTTACGTATGAAAACCTGTTATCTGCTCGGTCTGCTATTTCTGACAGTAGTGAAAGCCTGGTGTCAGGTACCTAAAACAGAAGACTCCCTGATCGTATTCCTGGAAAAGCAGCCCCGGGATACCAGCTACGTGCAGGCTTTGAATGAATATTCTTTCATAAAGCTCAGGAACGGGGATTTTAAAAAAGCGAATGAGCTGATTGACGAAATGGATCAGCTGGTACAGAAGCTTGACTATAAGCAGGGTTTATATTATGTGACCAATATGCGCGGGGTGGTGGAATACTTCAGGCAGAATCCCAAAAAAGCCATGGAATATTTTTTAAAGGCGCAGGAAGTCATAGAAAAATACAAGCTTCCTAAAAAAACACACCAGAACTCTCTGAATAATATAGGCATTATTTATAGCCAGATGGATGACCGCGAAAATGCCACCCGGTATGCCATAAAACTGATTGATTATCAGGAGAAAAATAAGCTTAACCCTCTGAAGAGCTGGCCGTATGACCAGCTGGGAAGTAATCTCAAATTTTATAAAAAGTATAAAGAGGCGCTGATTTATTTTCAGAAAGGCCTGGAGGTGGAAATCAACCTGAATAATCTTTCAGGTATGGGCATTGGTGAAAACAAGATAGGAGCTGTCTACGATGACATGGAGCAGTATAAAGAGGCTGAAAGCCATTATAAGAAGGGCCTGGTATATGCAGAAAAAGCCGGCCATAAGATGCTTCAGTCGGAGCTGTTAACTAACCTGGGCCTGATTTACCGTAAAACCGGGGATTATGCGAAGTCGGAAAAGTGCCTGAAAAGAAGCATGGCAATCTGTAAGGAGATCGATGTGCGTATTCCCTTAAAAACCATTTATCACAACCTGGGCGATCTGTACTTTTTTCAGCAGAATTACACCCTGTCAGAAAAATATTATCTGGATGCCCTGGAGATTGCCAAAGAAACAGAACAGCCGGATTATCTCTATACAGCTAACCTGGCCCTGGCTGAGCTGTATGAACAAATCGAGGATTTTAAGAAAGCCTATACCTACCGGGTAGCTTCGGAGGTGGCCAGAGACTCCATATTCAAGGTAGAAACCGCGCAGAATACGGAAGAGATGCTTCGCAAATATGAGGCAGAGAAAAAAGAGCAGGAAATAGCATTGCTGAATATGGAGAATGAAAAGGCATCCCTGCTGAACCGAAGCCTGATCGGGGGCAGTGCGGCGCTTGTGCTGCTGGCAGGGCTGTCTATGGTTTACTTCTCTAACCGGAACAAGCTCAAAAGGCTGCAGGAATCCCAGAAATTAAGAAACAAAATTGCCAGCGACCTGCACGACGAGATCGGCAGTACCTTAAGCAGTATCATGCTGATCAGTGATATGGCTAAAAAGAAAGAAGGCAGTGATCACCGCATGTTCTCAAAGATCAATTCTGACTCCCGAACCGTGATGGAGTCGGTAGATGAGATCATCTGGTCTATCAGCCCGGTGCATGATAACCTGCAGGGCATTATTTTGCGGATCCGGGAGTTTGCCGCACCGCTGGCTGAATCCGCTGGCTTTACGTTTGAGATCACCGCTGATCCGGAAATAGGGCAGGCAAACGTACCTGCTGATGTGCGCAGGAATCTCTACCTGATCATCAAGGAGGCCGTCAATAACCTGGCTAAATATTCCGGTGCTTCGGAAGCCGGCCTGCGTTTTGAGCGACTGAAAAATGTGCTCCGGGTGACCGTTCAGGATAACGGAAAGGGATTTGATACGGAGCTGGCCTCCGGCCGGAACGGCTTAAAAAATATGAGAAGCCGGGCCGAAGAGATCAGGGCTGCGCTGGATATCAGCTCTTCTGCTTCTGGAACCGTGCTTACGCTGGAGGTGCCCCGGTGACGGGGATTTTCTTCAGAATTCTCAGTACAGATTCCTCTTCGGTGTAATTCCGGATATCCTCCCAGGGAATCCATTGAAGTGCCAGGGTCTCATGATTGCGGATTAGCGCCTGACCGGAATCGGAATCGAACAGATAGCGCACATCAAAATGCTCATGTTCAGGTACTCCTTTACGTTCGGGGATGGTGTGAATATCCAGGTCTATAATAGGTTGATCCTGAGCAGATATCTGTACCCCGGTTTCTTCAAAAACCTCTTTAATAGCTACAGCCAGAGTGTCTTCATCCCCATCGCAATGTCCGCCGGGTTGCAGCCACTTGTCGAGTTTCTTGTGATGGATCAGCAGGAGCTTACTTGCGGCCCGGTCCACCACAAAAGCCGAAGCCGTGATATGCCCTTTCAGGTTGCTGCGCAGGAAGCAGTCGGGGTGGTGGCTGATAAACTCTACAAAACGGTCTCTTATGCGTGATTCCTCCCCGGTTTCAACAGGAAGCTGCATTATTTTTTCGATCAGGGCATTCATGGAATATAGATAATGGCATTGGGTTTCAGCCCGGTAGGTATTCCTTTGATTTTTTCTTTTGACAAAATATTAAAAACCTCCACGGTATTCTGTTTCTGGTTCACCAGCCACACCTTATCCTCCAGGAAGATAAAATGATGGGGGTCTTCCTCTGTGGCTATCCTGTGCTTCATTTCCCAGGTTTCACCGGTCTGGCGGTAAACATACAGGTAGTTCTGGCCTTTGGCACAGATCCACAGGTCACCGTCAGGGGCAAAGGCGGAAAAACCCGGGGCAAAGGGCAGGTCGAGGTGTCCCGTCACCTGCAGCTGCTCCAGATTTACAAAATTCAGCGACTTCTGAGTAGCATTTTCCACAATAACGTGGCTGTTATCTTTTCCCGGCCACACATTGGTAGGGTAGGGATCTACCTTTACTTCCCGTACCACTGTTTTCGAAGCCGGATCGATTACCGTCAGAAAGGAAGATTCCAGGCAGGTAACCAGTGCATACCGGCCCCAGAAAATGAGCTCATGAGGATCCGGCCCTACTACGATCTCCCTGATCAGGTTGCCGTTTACGGAATTATACACCATCACCCTGCCGGAGTGCGAAACCAGCCCGGTCCATATTTCGCTGCCGTCAGGTGAGAATACAGCATTATGATTGGCAAAGGGTACAGTGATGGTTTGTTCATTCTTCCCGGTATCCCGGTTCAATATCACCACATGGCCACCGGCCTGCATGCCGTGCAGACCGTCATGCCCCCCTGAAAAATCGTATTCAGGCAGGGCAAAAGCAAAACGGCGGCGGTCAGGGCTGACCCCGATGTGATGAATGTACGAATTGGCAGGCGAGGGAATGAACAGGCGGTGACGTTCCAGGAAAGTTTCCGGGTCGATCACCGAGAGGCTGTTTTCTCCTCCGTTGATGACCAGCACGGACGGCTCTTTAAGAATACCGGAAACGGCCACCTCATTTCTTTTGCAGGAAACCAGCAGAAGAAAGAGAGCAGGGTAGATGAAGCGCATAAAAAAACGTTGCCTTTGTAAAGACAACGTTCTTCTTAAAACAATATTCAATTTTATTTATAAATCAATGAAAATAAAAAGCGCACCGCTGATTTACCACTTTCTTTGGCCATCTCTTTAGTGGCTTCGGAAAAAGCATCCTCTTTTACCAGGGTTTCATTGTCCTTCTCTGAAGAACCGGCTTCTTTTACCGAAGCAGCTACCGTCTGCTCATAAGCAGCCTGGTAAACCAATGTACCGAACGCCAGGGTGGCGCAAAATAACAGGATCAGTAAGGCGTACTTCTTCATGAGATGATACTATTTTCTACAAAATTACAAATAAAAACGGAATAATACAAGTAAACGGCTACTTATATTTTACCTACCATGTTCTCCGGTTTTACCCATTCGTCAAACTCCTCTGGGGTAAGGTAACCCAGGGCCACGGCAGTTTCTTTCAGTGTGCTGCCGTTCTTATGGGCCGTTTGCGCTATCTCTGCTGCTTTATAATACCCTATTTTGGTGTTCAGGGCCGTCACCAGCATCAGGGAGTTATTGACGTGCCGGGTGATATTTTCTCTCAGCGGCTCAATACCCACGGCACATTTATCATTGAATGAAACACAGCTTTCACCGATCAGCCGGGCCGAATGCAGGAAGTTATAGATCATCATAGGCTTAAATACGTTCAGCTCAAAGTGACCCGTGGCACCACCGATATTAATGGCCACGTCATTTCCCATCACCTGGGCGGCCACCATGGTGATGGCTTCGCACTGGGTAGGATTCACTTTGCCCGGCATAATGGAGGAACCCGGCTCATTATCAGGGATAAAGATCTCACCGATACCTGCACGCGGGCCCGAAGACAGCATCCGGATATCATTTCCGATCTTCATGAGGCTCACAGCTACCGTTTTCAGGGCTCCGTGGGCTTCTACAATGGCATCGTGCGCTGCCAGGGCCTCAAATTTATTTTCAGCCGTTACAAAAGGCAGGCCGGTCAGCTCTGCTATTTTTTGGGCTACATTTTCTGCATAGCCATCCGGAGTGTTGATACCCGTGCCTACGGCTGTTCCGCCCAGTGCCAGCTCAGAAAGGTGCGGTAAGGTATTTTTAATGGCTTTCAGGCCATGGCTCAGCTGGGAAACATACCCTGAAAACTCCTGGCCCAGGGTGAGTGGTGTGGCATCCATAAAGTGGGTACGGCCTATTTTTACCACCTTCATAAATTCCTTTGCCTTTTTATCCAGGGTATCGCGAAGCTTTTCAATGCCGGGAATGGTCACTTCGGTCAGCATTTTATAGGCTGCAATGTGCATGGCGGTAGGGAAGGTGTCGTTAGACGACTGCGATTTGTTCACATCGTCATTCGGATGGATAAATTTGGTTTTATCGGTCAGCTCACCACCTTTGATCACATGGGCCCGGTAGGCGATCACCTCGTTACAGTTCATGTTCGACTGCGTGCCTGAGCCTGTCTGCCATACCACCAGGGGGAACTGCTCATCCAGCTTTCCTTCCAGGATCTCTCCGCAAACCTGCCCGATCAGGCCGGCTTTTTCCGCCTCCAGCACACCGGCATCCTGGTTGGCCAGAGCCGCACCATGCTTCAGGTAGGCAAATGCGCGGATGATCTCCTTCGGCATTTTATTAATATCCTGTGCTATCTTAAAGTTTTCAATAGAGCGCTGCGTTTGAGCACCCCAATACACGTTGGCAGGTACTTTTACCTCGCCCATCGTGTCTTTTTCTATTCTGAATTCCATTCGCTGGTTTTATTTGTTGTTATTATGCAAATTTATTGGTCTGCGCTGTAAAAAGCCAATTATGAGAGCGAGTATTTGAAGCGGGGCACAAAAAAAAGCGGAAATCGACGGGGTGATGTTTTTTTTGCTAAATTAGCACGATTTTCAACCCAATCTTAACCCTTATTGTGTATGAGCGGACTTATTCGTTTTAAATTATCATTTATGATGTTCCTGGAGTTTTTCATCTGGGGAGCATGGTTTGTAACATTAGGCACATTTCTGGGGAATAACCTCAATGCCACGGGAGCAGAAATGTCCAATATCTTCGGTACCCAGTCGTGGGGAGCCATCATTGCCCCCTTTATTGTAGGGCTTATTGCTGACCGCTACTTTAATGCGGAGAGAATCCTGGGCGTGCTGCACCTGCTGGGAGCCGGACTGATGTATATGATGTATCAATCAGGCACCGCCGGAGAGTTTTTCCCGTTTGTGCTGGGCTACATGATCCTGTTCATGCCTACCCTGGCCCTGGTAAACTCCATTTCTTTCCGTCAGCTCAGCGATCCCGAAAAAGAGTTTTCAGGTATCCGGATCTGGGGAACCATCGGCTGGATTGTGGCCGGCCTGGCCATCAGCTATGCTTTTGCCTGGGACTCTGCCACAGCTATCCAGGAAGGAATGCTGCGGAATACCTTCCTGATGGCATCTGTTGTTTCGGTTATCCTCGGTATATATAGCTTTATGCTGCCGGCTACTCCGCCTTCCAAATCCGGAGATGCCGGACAGTCGTCTGTTTCTGATATCCTGGGACTGGATGCCCTGAAGCTGCTGAAAGACAAAAACTTCCTGGTATTCTTTGTTTCATCTATACTGATCTGTATCCCGCTGGCTTTTTATTATCAGAATGCCAACCCTTTCCTGTCAGAGATCGGTATGGAAAACCCGACTGCCAAAATGACCATCGGACAGGCTTCAGAGGTGCTTTTCCTGCTGGCTTTACCGGTATTCTTTAAACGTTTCGGCTTTAAAAATACCATCCTTTTAGCCATGCTGGCCTGGGCACTCCGCTACCTGCTGTTTGCGTACGGTAATGCAGGTGATATGGGCTTTATGCTGATCCTGGGTATTGCCTTGCACGGAATCTGTTATGACTTCTTCTTTGTGGCCGGCCAGATTTATACCGATGCCAAAGCCGGAGACAAATATAAAAGTGCTGCACAGGGGCTGATATCACTGGCCACTTACGGGGTAGGTATGCTGATCGGGTTCTGGGCTGCCGGACTGATCGGTGACAGCTATGCCGCTATTAAGGATACGGACATCGCCCTGTTCTGGCAGAAAGTATGGATCATCCCGGCAGGAATTGCCTTTGCGGTGATGGTTCTGTTCTTCCTGTTCTTTAAAAACGAAAAAGTAGAATCGAAATAAAACTAAAAATGAAAAATGAAAAATGAAAAACTAATTGTGCTATAGTTTTTCATTTTTCATTTTTCATTTTTCATTTAACCTGTGCGGTATTTTATTGAAATAAGCTACCTGGGCACTCACTTCCACGGTTGGCAATTGCAGAAAGACGGGGCCCTGACGATCCAGGGAGAACTGGAGAAGGCATTAAGCACCGTTCTGAATACGCCCGTTTTTATCCAGGGCAGCAGCCGTACAGATACGGGGGTACATGCGCGGCAGCAGTTTGCCCATTTTGATGTAGCAGAAGAGCTTACGGCCCCCATTATTGACCGGCTGAACCGCTTTCTTCCCAAAGATATCTCCGTCAGGAACCTGTACCCGGTAAAAGAAGACACCCATGCACGGTTTGATGCCATAGGTCGCAAATACATCTACCGGATTATTCGCCGGAAAGACCCCTTTAAAAAAGAATTTTCTGCCCTGTACACCCGTCAGCCCGATGTGGAGCAGATGAACCGGGCCGCAGCGTTGCTTTTCAGGCACACTGATTTCCAGTGTTTCAGTAAGGTAAAAACCAATGTGCTTACGTTTAACTGCACCATTACGGAAGCCGCCTGGAAAGAAAATGACGAAACCCTGGAATTTCATATTACCGCTAACCGTTTTCTGAGAGGGATGGTGAGGGCCGTGGTAGGCACCCTGCTGGATGTGGGGTATGGCAAAACCAGCCTGGAAGCATTTGAACAGATTATATTAAGCAAAGACCGGACAAAGGCAGGATCGGCTTCTAAAGCCGAGGGCCTGACCCTGGAAAGAGTATATTACCCGGAAGGGTATTTTGGGGAGAAACTATAATTGACAATTGACAATGTACAATTGACGATGTACGAATTTACGATTTACGAATGCAAACAGAAATAGGAACGGATATCGTTAAAGCGAAGATGATTCTGGAAAGGGGAGGCCTGGTGGCCATTCCCACCGAGACCGTTTATGGCCTTGCCGCCAATGCCCTCAATCCTCTGGCCGTGGCCCGGATCTTTGAAGCCAAGAACCGCCCTGCATTTGACCCCCTCATTGTACATATTTCGAAGTTTAAAGAATTATACAAATATACTTCGCATTCTATATCTGAATTAAGTGATATTGCGAATAGGTTCTGGCCGGGTCCTTTAACCATCCTGTTGCCTAAAAATGAGCTGATTCCCGATATGGTCACTTCCGGGTCGGACAAAGTAGCTATCCGGGTGCCCGGTCATCCGCTGACATTGGAGCTGCTTTCCGGTCTTGATTTCCCCGTGGCGGCTCCCAGTGCCAACCCCTTTGGTTACGTGTCGCCTACCACCGCACAGCACGTTTATGACCAGCTGAACGGCAAAGTGGATTACATTCTTGATGGCGGCCCCAGTCGTGTTGGGGTGGAATCTACCATTATCGGCTTTGATCAGGGCGAAATGGTGGTTTACCGCAAGGGGGGGCTGGAAATCGAGGAATTACAGGCCGTTTTTCCCGGAAATATCCGGATCAACGACTTTTCAGATTCGAATCCCAGCGCGCCCGGCATGCTGAAAAAGCACTATTCCCCCGGTAAGAGGGTGATTTTGCTGACGAATGAATCAGATTTGGAGAATTATAACAAAGATAAAACCGGAATTTTGCGATATTCTTCTCCCATAAGTGGCTTTTCGAATCAGTTTATCTTATCACAAAAAGCAGATATGAAAGAGGCTGCTTCCCGTTTATTTGAAGGACTACGGTACCTGGATAAATGCCCTATTGATACCATCTTCATTGAATTTGTTCCAGAAACGGGCCTGGGGAGGGCGATTAATGACCGGCTAAGGCGTACGCTGGCGGAAGAGTGATGGTAAGTTAAAAACTAAAAACTAAAAGTTAAAAGTTGCGGAAGCATTAGTCCTTAATTTTTAGTTTTTAGTTTTTAGTTTTTAACTTAATTCCCCTCTTCCACCACCACTATCTCAATCCTCCTGTTCTGCGCCTTGCCTTCTTCCGTATCATTGCCCGCTACGGGTTCTGAAGAGCCTTTTCCGGAGGTCTGTATCCTGTCGGGATTAATGCCGTTATTAAACAGCCAGTTGGCCACCGCCCGCGCCCTGAATTCCGATAAGCGTACGTTCTGGCGTTCATCACCGGTCTTATCGGTGTGGCCTATCACTTCAATGCTTATCTTCGGGTTATCGTTCATGAACTGAAGCACTTCGCGAAGCTTGATTTCCGAACCTTTCAGCATGGTGGTCTGGCTCTGCTCAAAATTCACCCCGTTAAGTGCATAGCGGCGCCCTTTTTTGGCTTCCATGGGCAGATCTTCTTTCGGGGCGGGTTTTTCTTCGGCAGCTACCACAGGCGGAGGAGCGGTTTCTGTCACGGGCGGTGCCACTACAGGAGGTGAGGTTTCCGCTATTACAGGCGGTGTTACTGCCTCCGGCTCCAGCTGAACCCTCAGCTGAAACTGGGCCAGCTGCTTCCGGTTATTGGAAGCGATATAGGGCCGGAAACCCGGAACCGTAATGCCGATCTGCAGGGTTTCATCCGGGTCGGACTCCAGCAGGAAAGAATTTTTGGCCGGGTCAAAAGCAGCCGGTATAGTAGTGCCGTCAGCCTGGTTTACCGTGGCCACCGCTCCCTGTTTCTGCTCTTCAGTAAGCTCATTCTGAATGAGCAGCGCCAGCGGATAAGCCGGTTTCCGGATCAGGATCTCCAGTTTATTGCCCTGAGGGCCTAAGACCTGGTCAAAAGGCGCATAGCCTTCTGCATCCAGTTGTGTCCTGTAGGTGCTCCGCGGATTCAGCATAACGGTATATTCGCCGTTTTCTTCCCGCACGGGAAGCGCGGTATTCCCCGCAGAGTATATTTTCAGGTCACGAACGCCCGTCTTTTCAAGGGTGTAGGCATCCTGTACGGTTACCACCACCTTCTCGAGGTTTGCAGGTGTCAATTCCAGGGTAATATTCCGCGAGGAGTTGGAAAGCGGTGTGGTCAGAGGCTCATATCCTTCGGCTTTTATTTCTGCCGTATAGGCCTTCTCCGGGTTGATCCGGTAGGTCAGGTAAGTGCCTTTGCTGCTGTTATACAGGGTTTCTACGGGCCTTTTGTTTTCATCCAGGATAAACAGCTGGCTTTTCATGACCGGCTGCCGGGTATAGGCATCTACCAGCGCATATTCATGCTCACTGAAGGTGACCGACTGCACCTCGAAGGTCACCGGTATAAGCTGGGTTTCGGTGCTCAGCTTTGTCCTGTGTTTCTGTGTATAGGAACCGAACCCTTCTTTCTTAAACAGGAAATTGATTTCTCCCTGCTCCCGGGGTACATAAGATTCTCCCGAGGCTACCTGTTCCTTCCGGCCGGAAGGTAGTGTGATCTCTACCAGGGCATTGACCTTGTCGCCCGAAACAATATCGGTAACAATCACAAAAAACGGCGCCGGCTCCGCTGCGGCAGGGGGCGCTGCTTCTGCGATCACGGCCTCAGGTTTGGGCGTAAGCTTTAGTTCCAGGATATCTTCGTCGTAAAGCTGCTCGGTTTCAAATCTTCTTTCTTCGGTATAGTATTTGGAGGCTTCCACGCTCACTTTCAGGTCAGAACCTTTCACTACTTCATAAAAGCGGCTTTTTTTTACGGTTTTCAGCGGGATATTATTCTCTGTGAGCGCATAGGTCACTTTTACCGTGGCATCAGGAATTTCGGTGCCGTCCATGCTGCTGATCACTCTTACCTGGAGCCTGATCTTTTCGGTTTCCTGGGCAGAGACGGTGTGAAATAAAACCAGCGCGACAAAAAATAACTTTATTTTCATTAAACTTTTTTTAACTTTGAAGTGTCCAAATATAGTTGTTGTTCCTTATATAACGTATAAAAGTGTTGCTCCTGAAAATTTTTACGGAATGATATTTTCACCCGATTTTTTTCCGTGCATTGATTACATCCGTCATTTGCCTGCCGGTGACACCGTACAGATCAATACGGCTGAGCAATACCGGAAGCAATCGTACCATAGCCGGGCCTGGGTTCTGGGGCCTCACCAGGTGGAAATTCTCCAGGTGCCGGTCAAAAAGTTCTCCAATCATGAGCTGATCCGGAATATTGAAATCGATTATTCTACGGCCTGGAACCGGAAAGCCTGGCGAACTTTAGAAAATATTTACCGTAACAGTCCTTTTTTTGAGTACTTTGAAGATCATATATACAAAGTTTTTGCCAAAAAGTATGAACGACTGGTCGATTTGAATATCGCTACGCTGACAATTTGTCTGAAATTAATGCGGGTAAACAAGACAATTTGTCTTCGGGATTTTTCGTATTATGAATATAAAAACCAATTTATTAGCTTTAATGCGAAAAACAGGGAGGAGAATGCAGCCAATTTGCCTTTCCGGGCCTATACCCAGAATTTTGGCAATAAGTTTGAACCTAATCTGAGTATCCTGGACCTGATTTTTATGAAAGGGACCGGAAGTTGGGAAATTGTGGAACCGCAAGGGAGCACATTTGAGAAAAAAATTGTTATAGAATAAAAAACAAAGGAGAGAAGCTAATGGAACCCAAGTTTTCGCAAAGAGTTAAAGAGGTAATATCTCTGGCAAAAGAGGAGGCCTTACGGCTGGGACACGACTACATCGGAACGGAGCATTTGATACTTGGGATGATCAGGGAAGGAGAAGGACTGGGGCTGGGACTTATCCAGAAAGCAGGCCTGAATCCCGAAGATCTGAGGGCAACTATCGAGAATTCCACAAGAGGTACCGCTACCAATACCATTAAAAACCTGGCTAACATTCCGTTAACCCGCCAGTCGGAAAAGGTATTGAAAATAACCCATCTTGAAGCTAAGATATTTAAGTCGAATGTAATAGGCACCGAGCATTTACTGCTGGCGGTGCTACGGGATGATGACAACCTGGGTTGCCAGATTCTGAATAAATTCCAGATTGATTATAAGCTCATCAAGGAAATGCTGGAATATCAGCTTACGGGCATTGAGCCGCGCATGGACAGCCAGGATACCGATGACGAAGACAAGAGCTTCGGCACCGGAAGTGGTTTTGGCCAGAAGGCCGATACCAAAGGCAATGAGAAATCACGTACGCCAATCCTGGATAATTTTGGCCGTGACCTTACCAAGATGGCGGAGATCGGCAAGCTGGACCCCATCGTAGGTCGTGAGAAAGAAATTGAGCGCGTAGCCCAGATTCTTTCGCGCCGGAAAAAGAATAATCCTATCCTGATCGGTGAGCCCGGTGTGGGTAAGACAGCTATTGCTGAAGGACTTGCCCTGAGAATAGTTCAGAAGAAAGTATCCCGGGTGCTGTTTGGCAAGCGGGTGGTAACCCTTGACCTGGCTTCACTGGTAGCCGGAACCAAGTACCGCGGCCAGTTTGAAGAGCGGATGAAGGCTGTAATGCAGGAGATTGAGAAGAATCCGCAGATCATCCTGTTTATTGATGAAATTCATACCATTGTAGGCGCGGGCGGTGCCAGCGGATCGCTGGATGCTTCCAATATGTTTAAGCCTGCACTGGCCCGGGGTGATATCCAATGTGTGGGAGCCACCACCCTGGATGAATACCGCCAATACATCGAGAAAGACGGTGCCCTGGCCCGGCGTTTCCAGATGGTGATGGTAGATGCCACCTCCATTGACGAGACCATTGAGATCCTGCATAATATCAAGAGCAAATACGAAGATCACCACCATGTGAGCTATTCGGATGAGGCCATTGAGCTGGCGGTGAAATATTCGGAGCGGTACATTACAGATCGTTTCCTGCCGGATAAAGCCATTGACGTGATTGATGAGGTAGGTGCCCGGGTGCATATTAAAAACATTAATGTGCCCCAGGAGGTGGTAGACCTGGAAAATGCGGTAGAAGAAATCAAGCAGGAGAAAAACCGGGTGGTGAAAAGCCAGCGCTATGAAGAGGCCGCACAGCTGCGCGACCGCGAGAAGCGTTTGATAGACCAGCTGGAAAATGCCAAAGCTGCCTGGGAAGAAGAATCGAAAAGACAGCGTTTTAACGTTACCGATGAGCATGTAGGCGAGGTGATCGCCATGATGACGGGTATTCCGGTAAAACGGGTGAATATGAATGAAGGGGAGAAGATCCTCAAAATGGGCGATAGCCTGAAAGGAAAGGTGATTGGCCAGGATCCTGCCGTAGAAAAGCTGGTGAAAGCCATACAGCGTACCCGGGTGGGACTGAAAGACCCGAAAAAGCCTATCGGCTCGTTTATTTTCCTGGGCCCTACAGGGGTAGGAAAAACCGAGCTGGCCAAGAAGCTGGCTGAATACCTCTTCGATAAGGAAGATTCACTGATCCGGATCGATATGAGCGAATATATGGAGAAATTCAGTATTTCGCGACTGGTAGGAGCGCCTCCGGGCTATGTAGGCTATGAAGAAGGCGGACAGCTCACCGAAAAAGTGCGCAGAAAGCCGTACTCTGTGGTGTTGCTCGACGAGATCGAAAAAGCACACCCGGATGTATTCAATATCCTGCTGCAGGTGCTGGACGACGGAATCCTGACCGACTCCCTGGGCCGCCGCGTGGACTTCCGGAATACCATCATTATCATGACTTCCAATATCGGGGTAAGAGATCTGAAAGATTTTGGCTCAGGTATAGGTTTTGCTACCAAAGCCCGTATGGAGAGCCAGGACGATATGATCAAGTCCACTATTCAGAATGCGCTGAAGAAGTCGTTTTCCCCTGAGTTCCTGAACCGTCTGGATGATGTGATCGTATTTAACTCGCTGACCCGGGATGATATTTTCAGAATCATTGATATTTCACTGGGTAAGCTGCTTTCCCGGATACAGAACCTGGGCTATACCCTGGAACTGACCGAAGATGCCAAGCTTTTCCTGTCGGAGAAAGGTTATGACCAGCAGTACGGGGCACGTCCGCTGAACCGGGCTATCCAGAAATACGTGGAAGATCCGCTGGCAGAGGAGATCCTGAGAGGTTCATTGAGCGAAGGAGATACGATTTTGGTAGATCATGTGGAGAATGAAGAAAATCTGAAGTTTTCGAAGAAATCGAAGATTGAAGAAGTAGAGCAGTAGGGTTCCGGTGTAAGAAGAAACTTCGAGGGAACAATTTTTTCATGAGCCCTTCGACAAGCTCGGGGACGCCTAGTCAGGGTGACAATGGCAACGGTAAACGTTACAATTGTCACCCTGACTAGGCGTCCCCGAGCTTGTCGAAGGGCTTTTAATTTATTTCCTCAAATAAACCCATTCATGATCCACACCGTCCCAGGTGATCGTTTTTATAAACTCAGTGTCTGTCAGCTTCGCAATGGAATAGGCATGACCACTCCATTCCACTTTAGTATTGTTTTCAAGTAAAGTATATTTGAAGGTTTGCTTGTGCGGCCCGCTGCAGGTATAATCAGGCTCCCTGACGTACCCGTTAATCACCAGTGTTCCGTCTTCGAAAAACTGCATGGTGGTCTGTTTGTTACAGTCGTAACCTTCTTTACCGTCTATAGAGAAGAAATACCAGGGTTTAGCGGTGAGAATACCTTTAACATCTTTAACGGGTTCATCAGAAGTCTCACAAGACGACAGTACGCTGAACAGAAGTACAATAGTGGCTGAAAATAATTTCAGATTTTTCATAGTGAATTATATTTAGATGAATAAATGGTTTTACAAAAAAACGGCTTATATATTCATCTATTACCTCTTCAACTAAGATTTAAGTGAAATTTAATTTGCATTAAATTTAGATAAAAAGGGCCTAATAATTTAATACTGTACAATCCATCAGCTCATCGCCTTTAAACACCAGGATCCAGATTTTTCCGTAATCATCATCGTCCATCAACGCGTATTTCTCTTCCCCGATGAGTATATTCACCATTGGCGGAATGGTATTGGAATGCCCGGCGATGATGATGGTTTTGCCTTTGCCGGCCCGGACCATCTCGGCAATGCTGTTCTTATCCAGAGGCTTATAGGTTTGTATTTTCCCGGCATTGGCTTCGGCCAGAACGGAAATAGTTTGTGCAGTTCGCTTGTAGGGAGTGGCGTAAAATGCATCTACGGGTACATCTTTCAGTAATGTTGCCAAAAGAACGGCTCTCTGCTTTCCTTTTTCAGACAGGGAGGGGTCTCTGGGGTCATCGGTGGCTTTTTCAGCGTGCCGGACCAGGATGATTTTAGAGACGGTGGCATCTTGCGCTTTCACAGAGACACAGAAAACCACTATAAACAGGAAAAGGAAGAGATTTTTCATGAGTTTTAACTAAAAATCCGGGCTGAACTTATTCATTTGGTTCCGGAAATATACATAAATGTTAGGGTAGTTTTGACCGCTGTCGTTCTCTTTTTCGTACTTTTGAACACGATTTACAGAATTAACCCGTGAAACTATTCCGACTATTCCTTTTCCTGGTATCCTTCCAGGCGTTTTCCCAGACGCTGTCGCCTCAGGCGCAGGTATCCCTGCTGACCATTTCTCCCGGTGATGAGCTGTATTCCACCTTCGGGCATAGCGCCATCCGCATCAGCGACCCGTCTATGCGCATTGATGAGAATTATAATTACGGAAGTTTCGACTTTGACTCTCCCGGCTTTTATATCAAGTTTTTAAGGGGCTACCTGAATTACGTCATTTCCTCGAATAATTCATACGTGGAAATGGAGTACTGGAACCGGACCAACCGCCTGATCACCGAACAGGTATTAAATCTTTCCCAGGATCAGAAGCAGCGGATATTTGACTACCTACAGAATAATATGCGGCCGGAGAACCGCACGTACCGGTATAAGTTTTTTACGGATAACTGCAGCACCCGCCTGCGCGACGTACTGCAGGAAGCCTGCGGCGACAGCCTGGTGTTTGATCAGCAGCTGAATACCGACAGTACTTTCCGGCAGTGGATAGATAAGTATGCGCATGAAAACGGGCAGGAATGGGCGGATTTTGGGATGGATCTGGCTATCGGGCGGGGTTCAGACCAGAAAACCGGGTGGTCTGATGCCATGTTTATCCCGGATAACCTGATGAAGGCAGTGGATGCCGCAACTATTCAAACCGCCTCAGGTACGGAGAAGCTTGTGCTGCAGAAGTATGATCTTAACCAGATTCATCCCAAAGAGAAAAAAAGCGGGTATTCAGGGCCCGCCTTCTTTTTCCTGGTTTTCTTCCTGCTAATTGCCGGGTTTACCGGCTTTCAGATGGTAAATAAGCAAAACAGCGTCACTTTCGACCGGGTTTTCTTTTCTGTTCCGGGTATAGCGGGCTGGATTTTGTTTTTGCTGTGGTTCTGTACGGATCACGGGGTGACCCGCTATAACCTGAATATCCTCTGGGCTTCACCGCTGGCTTTCCCGGCAATACTGGCCTTAGGGAAAAAGAAATGGGGAGCTCTGCTGATGACGATTTATACGTATGGTTTTGCACTTTATGGCGGATATGTCCTTTTTGAGATGTTTGTAAACGGTTTCAGTACGTTGAACGGGTTGCTTTTCCTGCTGCTGGCCATCACCGTACGCCTGATTTATTTATATAAAAACAAATACATTGGATTTAGAAAAGGCTAAAGACCTGTTGATTTTAACAGCCCGGAAAGCCGGCGGTTTTATCCGGGAAGAATCACAAAGATTCAATACAGAGGCTATTGAATACAAAGACATCAATAACGTGGTCTCCTATGTAGATAAGGAGGCGGAAAAGATGATTGTAGAGGGCCTGTCGGGACTGGATGAGGCCATCGGCTTCATTACCGAAGAAGAAACGGCGCAAACACACGATATTAACGGCTACAACTGGATTATTGATCCCCTGGATGGCACGGCTAATTTTGTTCATGGTGTACCGCATTACTCGGTGAGCCTGGCGCTGGCCAAAGGCAAAGAGGTGCTGACGGGGGTGGTGTACCACATTCCTGCGGATGAGACCTACTGGGCGGTACAGGGCGGCGGCGCATGGAAAGGTGACCGTAAGCTGAGTGTCTCACCGGCCGTGAAGCTGCAGGAAACCCTGATGGCCACGGGTTTTCCTTATTACCGCTTTGAAGAAATGCATAAATATATCCGGATCCTGGAAGAACTGATGCAGAATACGCATGGGCTGAGACGGTTCGGTTCGGCAGCGCTGGACCTGGCCTATGTGGCGGAAGGGAGGTTTGACGGTTTCTTTGAATACAACCTGAACAGCTACGATATGGCCGCCGGGGTTTTGCTGGTAAAAGAGGCAGGCGGAAGCGTGACCGACTTTTCTGGCAGTGATAATTATCTCTTTGGCGGTGATGTGGTAGCCGGCGGGCAGGCGCACGGAGAACTATTGGAAGTTATAAAAAAATACTGGTAAATGGAACATTTGAAATATCCCATCGGGCGGTTTGATAAAACCCGGGAGTATACCTTTGAGGATGCCCCGGCGGCATTGGCCTATCTGGAGGCTTTCCCGGCCCTGTTGAAATCAGAGGTAGAAAACCTTAGCGCGGCTGACCTGGAAAAGGTGTACCGGCCCGGAGGTTGGAATATCCGGCAGGTGGTTCATCACCTGTCCGACTCCCATATGCAATTGTATATCCGCCTGAAGATGTCGCTTACGGAGGAAAACCCGCAGGTGAAAGGGTACAGTGAGGCGCTTTGGGCAGAAACCGCCGATTGCAGCCTGGATATCGCTAACCCGCTTCAGATTCTGGGCCCTTTACATCAGCGTATCGTTCATCTTTTCCGGAATATGAGCCGGGAAGATTACGATAAAACGTATTTCCACAGCGGATACCAGGCTACTTATGTGTTACGGAATGTACTGCAACTGTATCGGTGGCACTGCGAACATCACCTGGGGCACATCCGGTTAGCCCTGCAATAGAGGGGTTTTAATTAAGGGTGGCCTCACGGATCAGCTCATCTGACTTTTCTTTCCCGAGATAACTATCAATAAGGTAGTGGAGCAGGTAAATCACAGGCGTAACCAGTATGGCTACCACGAATTTATAGATGTAGTTTACTGACCCTACGGCCAGGATCTGCTTAATGTCCCAGTTACCAAAGAGGTAGAAAGCAATAAAGATCACCACAAAGCTGTCGAGAAGCTGGGAGAGCAGCGTGGAGCCGGTGGCCCGCAGCCAGATATGCTTATTGTTAGTAATGAGTCTCAGCTTTTTAAATACGTAGGCATCGGTTATCTGGCCCAGCAGGAAGGCAATGATGCTGCCGATGATGATGCCCATGCCCGAGTTCAGGATGATGGAATAGGCATTATTAATATTCAGAGGGTAACCCTGGGCGTCGGTTTTATTCAGGTCTACCCAAAACTGGGCCGGCGGCAGGGCAGAAGCTCCGTAAAGTACAAAAAAGGTATAGGCAATGAGCACTGTGGTGATGTAAGAGATCATTTTTACGCCTTTTACCCCGAAATATTCATTGATGATATCCGAAATGATGAATACTACGGGCCAGTTGAGCACCCCGGCCGACATATTGAAGTCGAGCTTAAAGCCCAGCAGGTTGATCTGGGCGGGAGGGAAGCCCAGCACGCTTTCCAGTGAAAATATTTTGGATCCGATGATCTCTGCGGTGACGGCATTGGTAACAAAGAAGCCGCAGAGTATGATGAAGAGGATGTTTTTCCGGCTGTACATAGGGTAGGAAATTAGGCCGGCTATCCCGTCCGGCTTTTAACATGTCGACAAATATACTTCTTTAGCGGTTTAGTTTTTTGTGCCTGCAGGAGAATTTCACCGGCAGAAAATAAAAACTGCGAGCGGAGGAATGGGATTAGTTGCCTGAAAAATAGAAAAAGCGGAGGGAAATATTTAAAATTGTAAGGTAATACAGAAACAGGAAACGTAAACATAAATGAAATTATGCAAAAACTACTGAAAGCTATTTTGGCCGGCTGGGGTGCCAAGAAATTCGGAGGCGGATGTTTTGGTACAATAATCGTCTTTTTATTGATCTGGTGGTTATTGGGTAAGTTCGGGATGTAGGTGAGGCCGGTTTATCCAACAAGTGTTGTTTTTTTTATTTCGATAAGCCCTTCGACAGGCCGGGCCGCGTAGGCTCAGGGTGACAGTGGTTACCAGTGTGTAACAATTGTCACCCTGAGCCTACGCGGCCCGGCCTGTCGAAGGGCTCTGTGTGTCATTTGTTATCACCCCACTTTTTTTATTTTCGGCCTTCCCGCACACAAGTAATTTCCGGAAAATCTGCAATGGATTTTTTTGAGAACTTTTTAGGATGTCAGAAAAAAAGGAGATAAACATCTGAATTTTAAGGAAATGTTAACACACGGTATCGGTTGGTGGATATGTGGATTACCGGTGGGTTTCATGACTGAATAATAATACAGATAAACGGGATATATCCCTCCTGAATACAGGTATTTATATAGTGATTTTCATTAATTAATTGATTTTGAGTATTCTACTCTTCTCTTCCTTTGTGCATAACATTTTGGATAATTTGAATGAGAAATAGCAATTTTCGGGCACTTTTTACTACATCCTCCCTGTAAAATATTACCTTTGGAAAGTGTTTATACCGTAAACAGGTTGTTTAAAAAAAATATGCAGGTAACTCTTGTTCCTACTCCTGTAGGAAACCTAAAAGATATCACGCTCCGGGCGCTGGAAGAGCTCAGATCAGCCGATATTATCCTGGCGGAAGATACGCGTACCACGGGAATTCTGCTGAAGCATTTTGAGATTTCCAAACCGCTGCAGAGTTATCATATCTTTAATGAGCACAAAACCGTACAAAAGGTAATTGATTCCATAAAATCGGGGAAAAAAGTAGTGCTGGTGTCAGATGCCGGAACCCCGGGCATTTCAGATCCGGGCTTTCTGCTGGTACGGGCCTGTCTTGAAAACGGGATTGAGGTAACCTGCCTGCCGGGACCCACGGCTTTTGTTCCGGCACTGGTGATGTCAGGGCTGCCGTCAGACGCTTTTGTCTTTGAGGGCTTCCTGCCCGTGAAGAAAGGGCGGCAGACCCGGCTGAATGTACTGAAAGAGGAACCCAGAACCATGATTTTCTACGAGTCGCCCCACCGCATCATCAAGACCCTGGAGCAGTTCAGAGACGTTTTCGGGCCCGACAGGCGGGCCTCCGTCAGCCGTGAAATTTCGAAAATGTATGAAGAAACAGTTCGGGGTACTTTGTCAGAAATTCTTACTATTTTTGCAGACAAAGCTCCCAAGGGAGAAATAGTGGTGGTTATTGAAGGAAATAAAAATTAACATATGAAATTGGAGAACAAGACCGTTTTAATTACCGGCGCCTCCCGGGGCATAGGAAGAGCCATTGCGGAAGAATTTGCCAAAAATGGCGCCAATGTGGCTTTTACTTACCTGTCGTCGGTAGAAAAGGGGCAGGCGCTTGAAAAGGAGCTGGGTGCTTACGGTACCCGCGTGAAAGGCTACCGTTCGGATGCCTCGCAGTTTGCCGATGCCGAAACCCTGGTTAACGACGTGGTGGCAGATTTCGGTCAGATAGATGTTTTGATCAATAACGCCGGCATCACCCGGGATACGCTGCTGCTTCGTATGACAGAAGAGCAATGGGATGAGGTGCTGAGAATCAACCTGAAATCGGTATTTAATCTGACCAAAGCGGTTTCAAGACCTATGATGAAGGCAAAAGCCGGTTCTATAGTGAATATTTCTTCGGTAGTGGGCCTGATGGGGAACGCCGGGCAAGCCAATTATGCGGCTTCGAAAGCCGGGATGATCGGGTTTACGAAATCCATAGCCAAAGAGCTGGGCTCCAGGAATATCCGTTGCAACGCCGTAGCCCCCGGGTTTATTGAGACCGAAATGACCGGGGAGCTGAATGCGGGCCAGCTGGAAGAGTGGACCAAATCTATTCCTCTGAAGCGGCCGGGTCAGGGCACCGATATTGCCCGGGCCTGTATGTTCCTGGCTTCTGATGACTCCGCGTATATTACCGGCCAGGTGCTGGTGGTAGACGGAGGCCTTTTAATGTAAAACACCCGATATGAAATCAGAAATCGTTTCCCAAACCCCCGGCTGGTATATTCTGCTCTGCCTGGGTTTGGGGATCGCGCTTGCCGTTTTCTACTATATAAAGACACCGGTTTTCAGCCCGGGCCAGAAACGTTTACTGGCCGGGATAAGGGGTGTGCTGGGATTCCTGGTGGCCTTCCTTTTGTTAAATCCATTGATCAAAACGGTAAGTTCCCTTATTTTAAAGCCTAAGGTGGTGGTGCTGGTAGATAACTCCCGCTCCATGCGCTCTGGCGGCGACCTGAAGCAGCTGGGGGCCGGCCTGGAAGCACTGCAAAAAGATATTGAGAAAAAAGGGTACGAGTTTGAAGTCCGTAACCTGGATGATGCCCCGGTGACCGATTTCACTCCGGAAGCCTTCCAGGCCCGGAAAACCAACCTCTCGGGCGGAATGAATACCGTCAGAACCAATTACGAAGGACAAAACCTCAGTGACGTTATCCTGATTTCAGACGGTATTATCAATGAAGGCGTTTCTCCCACTTTTCAGAAATATCCTTTCCGCGTACATACGGTAGGTTTTGGCGATTCCACCTTAAAACGGGACGCTTTTATTGCCGGGGTATCTGCCAATAAACTGGCCTATCTGGGAAATAATTTTACGGTAAGCCTGGATATCGGGTCGTATCTCCTGCAAGGGCGCACCGCTCGGGTGGAGATCCGTGATTCAGAAGGGAAAGTGCTGGCTACCCGCACGGTAGGGTACGGATCAGACGAGACGTTTGAGAGTGTTCCGTTTGAACTTCCGGCCGGGGCGGTAGGAAAGCAGCGGTATATTGCCCAGCTGCAGGTACTTGACGGAGAGCATACCGGCAGGAATAACCGGCGGGAGTTTGTGGTAGATGTGGTCAACGGCAAAGAGAAGATCCTGCTGCTGGCCTCTGCGCCGCATCCCGATGTAAAGGCTCTGAAGAGCATTATTGAAAGAAATGATCTTTTTGAGCTGAATATTAAGATCGTACAGGAGAGCGATGTGGCTTCGCTGGCCTCTGAAACCTTTGATGTGCTGATTCTTCACCAGTTTCCGGATGCTGCCCAGCTGCACACCCGTTTCCTGGGTACACTACTGTCAAGACAGAAGCCCGTATTTTTTATCCTGGGCAGTAAATCTGATCTTTCTTATTTTAACGGCATGCAGAACATTGTGGGGGTGAGCAGCCAGCTGGGCAGAACTGATAAGGTGACTGCCCGGATAAACCCTTCTTTCAGCCTGTTTAATACCGGCCAGAGCCAGGCCACGGTGATTGCCGATCTCCCGCCGCTGAGTGTGCCTTTCGGTAACTATACTCTGCAGAAAGGAGCAGAGGTGATCCTGGGCCAATATGTTTCAGGTATCAATACTTCAAGGCCTTTGCTGGGCGTTAACCTGACCGGTACCCGTAAAATGGCGGCTTTCCTGGGCGATGGCCTGTGGCAATGGCGGCTGGAAGAGTTTGCCATGGCCGGTACGCAGGAAAACCTGGACGACCTCATCCTGAAAACATTGCAGCTCATCTCTGTGAGGGAAGAAAAAGGGAAACTGCGGGTGTACCCGGTAGCAGACGTTTTTGAAGTAGACCAGCGCGTAAGTTTTGTGGCAGAGGTCTATAATGAGATATTCGAGAGAATTTTCGACCAGAATATTCGTTTAAAGGTTAAGCCTCAGGGCGGTTCTGAGAAAGTATACGACTTTGTGGTGCGGGAGGGGACATCGCGTTTTGAGCTGTCGACCCTGCCCCCCGGAGTGTATACGTATGAGGCCAGTGCCCAGGTACTGGGCCGGGAGGAGGTCTCTAACGGGCAGTTTGTGGTGTCAGATACCGACCTGGAGACCCAGAATACCACGGCTGATTTCAGCCTGCTGCGGACGCTGGCCCGCGAAAACCAGGGCGGCTTTGTGCCTGCCGCCCATATCTTTGAGCTGCGGAAAACCCTGGAAGAAAAAGGGCTGATTAACCGGGTAATGGCCCAGGAAGATCTCAAAGACCTGATTAACCTGCGCTGGATCCTGGCGGTAATCCTGGCCCTGGCCACCGTGGAATGGGTGCTCAGAAAGTATTTTGGCAGTTATTAAAGAGAGAAGAATAAGATATTTGTATACCTATTTAAATTCGCTAAAACTATAATTATTATTTTTATTACGAAAATATACCTCATTTTTAATTTTTGTAAATAGGTGAGAAAGCTGCTTTTAATGGTGTTGGCCTCCCTGCCGGTGGCCGGACAGAATGCCGAGATTTTAAAGAAAATTCAGACAGCTATGATATTTGAAAAGAAACCTTCCATCATTAGTGTACCGGTAGATATCTCCCTGGATGATCTGCAGAACCAGATCAATAAGGGACTGCCCGACCTGATCTATGAGGACAAAAGCTTTAGCGACAATAATAATGACGGGCTGAAGGTAAAGGTATGGCGAAAGGGGAACCTGATCTTTACGGAAAACAAAGACGGCGTGCTGACCTACGAAGTGCCGCTGAAGGTATGGGCACAGAAAGAGATCACGGTATTCGGTATCTCGCAGGCGCCCAGCACCGACTTTGAGATTAAAATCAAATTTTCGTCGCGGTTCGGGGTAAATGAAGACTACCAGATTCAAACGCAGACCCAGGGTCTGGGCTTTACCTGGATCACCAAGCCGGTGATCAAATCCAGCCTGGTAGATGTGCCTATCGGGCCTATCATTGGCCGGGTGATTACGGCCAATATGCCGATGTTTGCGGAGCAGATCGATAATACCATCCGGGATAATTATTCACTGAAGCCTTATATCATAGAAGCCTGGAACCTGGCGAAACGACCGGTGCAGGTATCAGAGGAATACAATACCTGGATCAAGGCAGACCCGGTGGAAGTGTATTTTACCCCTTTGCAGTCGGTAGGCACCAGCCTGAAGTCTACCCTGGGCATCAAGATTTTTATTGAGACTTTTGTGGGTACACCGCTTTACACACCTTCTATGGTGGTGGATGTACCCAAGCTGAAGACCGTGGCTAACATCCCGGAGGAGTTTGATGTGCAGCTGCTGAATGTGATCTCATACGAAGAGGCCAATACCATCAGCAAAAGGATGTTTATCGGCGAAGTTTTTGAGTTCAGTAACGGGAAATACAAGATTGAGGTCACCGACCTGGAAGTAGGGCACGAGGAAGAAAACATTACCTTTAACATTTTGACCCAGGGAAGTTTCAAAGGGGAGATCCGGATACAGGGGGTGCCGGTGTATGATCCTGAACGGAAGATGGTGGTGCTGAAAAATGTGCAGCTGGATGTAAAAACCCGTAACCTGCTGCACAGGGCGGCCGCCTGGCTGCTGGAGGGCACGCTGGAGAAGCGTATTGCGCAGGAATTTGGCCTGCCGCTGAATGATATTATTGAATATTCAAGGAAAAGTGTGCACGAGACCATCAATTCGGAGTTTTCGAAAGGGGTACGGATGCGGGGGCAGATTTTGTCGGTAGATCCCGATCAGGTGATTGTGACGGATGAGGCTATTCTGGCGGTGGTGAATTCGAGAGCTAAGGTGCAGCTGATTGTGAAGGGGATGTAGGGGGTTATGCGTGTGTTCTTTGAGGTGGGGAGGGTGCTGGGGTATTAGGCTCAATTGCCCTTCGACAAGCTCAGGGTGACAGTGGTTACGCATCGGGTGACAGTGGCTGGCGTTATCGCCAATAGGCTACTATTAGCATAAGCATCACCACTGTCACCCTGAGCTTGTCGAAGGGCAACTGAATACCCAGTTACCCTAATCCTTAAATGCAGCAAAATAATTTTGAGCACCTGTATCTTGCCCATCCATCCCGCATCCCCTACCTTTGCACCAGAAACAAGTTGATCTGTCGCTCCGGCCCGTGCCGGGGAGGAAAGTCCGAACAGCACAGAGCATCATGCTACCTAACGGGTAGGGGAGATTCTGTCTCCACAGCCAGTGCCACAGAAAATTACCGCCCGGCGGCTTGTCTGACGGGTAAGGGTGAAAAGGAGGTGTAAGAGACCCCCACGTATATTGCGAAATATGCGGTTCAGGTAAACCTCATGAGCTGAAAGACCAAATATACCGGCGTTAAGAGCGGCTCGTTCCAGCCGGAGGGTAGGTTGATGGAGGAAGCGGGCGACTGCTTTCCCAGATAAATGACAGAATAAAACAGAATTCGGCTTACGGGCTTGTTTTAATTCATTAAAAAAGGCTGCCTTTCCGGGCAGCCTTTTTATTATACCTTTTTCTTATGCGGGATCAGCAGCTTTTCCCCGCGCTGAGCATGATTCTTTTTCTTGCCGTTGGCCGCCATCAGGGCCTCTACGCTGATACCGTATTTATTGGCTACTACTCTTAAAATATCACCGGGGCCTACGGTGTGCACGGCCTGAACCGGCACATTGATTTTGGTAATGCCTACTTTTATGCCTTCGGGTTTAACCTCCGGGTTAAGGGCTTTGAGGTTATCACTGCTGGTGTTAAATTTATTGGCAATGCCGAAGAAGGTTTCGCCATCTTTCACCACATGCACGGCGGTTTCTCCTTTGTAGGTAGCTTTGGCCGGCGTTGTAGCGGCCGGTTTCTCTACCGTCACCGGTGCCGGCGTGGGTTCGGTTTTTACTTCTTCTATGATTTCTTCCCGTTCTTCTGCAATGGGCGTAGAGGTTTCTACCAGGTCAGAATCGGTGCTGTCTACTCTCTCCACACTTTTCATGTCGGTGATATTGCTGGCATCGTCTGACATCAGGTTCCATCCGGCGTACAGCAACAATACCACGATCCCGAAAAGGATGGCCAGAACTATGGCCGGGGTATTATTGGCGGAAGACCGGGGTTTACGGTTTCTCTCCTCGTTTCTCTCTTCAAATTCCATTATTGAAAGCTGTTTTTAAGTTCTATGTTCATTTGTGCTACTTTCTCTTTCAGTTCCTCTTTGTATTCCAGCAGCTTCAGTGCTGTGGCCGGTGAAGAGGTGGCCAGGATCTGCACGGCCAGCAGACCGGCATTTTGCGAAGCATTCAGGGCCACGGTGGCCACCGGTACTCCTGAGGGCATTTGCAGGATAGACAAAACCGAATCCCAGCCGTCGATGGAGTTGCTCGATTTCACCGGAACCCCGATCACCGGCAAAATGGTACAGGAGGCTACCATGCCCGGAAGGTGCGCGGCACCGCCTGCGCCGGCAATGATCACTTTCAGCCCTCTTTCTGCTGCAGAAGAGGCGTAATCTACCATTCTCTGCGGAGTGCGGTGGGCTGAAACGATCTCAATTTCATAAGGAATATCAAACTTTTCCAGTATATCTACGGCTCCCTGCATGATCTTCAGGTCCGAAATACTTCCCATTATGATCCCTGTCATTTCTTCTTTGATATTACTTTGAGATTATTCTGTACAAAATTGACCTTTTCTTTTAAGTTTTCAAAATCCGGGGCCAAAATACTCACGTGTCCCATTTTGCGGAAAGGCTTGGTTTGCTTCTTCCCGTAAAAGAACGGAAAGGCGTTATCCAGCTCCAGGATCTTATCCAGTCCCTTCACTTCCGCTTCACCGGTATGGCCGTCTTCGCCCAGGATATTCACCATAGCAGCGAGGGAGAAGGGGGTGGTGTTGCCCAGTGGCAAACCCAGGATGGCCCGCCAGTGCTGGTCAAACTGGGAAACGGCGTTGGATTTCTGGGTATGGTGGCCGCTGTTGTGCGGACGGGGAGCTACCTCGTTCACGAGAATCTCGCCATCACGCGTCAGGAACATTTCCACGGCAAGCAGGCCGGTAATTCCGAAGGCTTCTGCCGTTTGCTGAGCAATCTTTTCTGCCTTTTCACTGATCTCTGCAGAGATATGGGCAGGGGAGAACTGGTATTCTACGAGGTTGGCTACCGGGTGAAACACCATTTCTACCACGGGAAAGCACCGGGTTTCGCCCCGGCTGTTGCGGGCCACAATCACCGCCAGCTCTTTCTCGAAATCCACGAACTTCTCCAGGATACCGTCGGCGTCAAAGGCTTTGTCGAGGTCGGCCGGAGTTTTGAGCAGCTGCACCCCTTTGCCGTCGTATCCGCCTACCGAAAGCTTATTCACCGCCGGCAGAAATGCGGCCTGGTTCCTCACTTCATCGCGGTTTTTAACCCGGATAAAAGGTGAGGTGGGAATTCCGTGATCCGCAAAAAACTGCTTCTGGGTACTTTTATTTTTGATGGTTTCGACTACCGCGGGCTGAGGAAAAACCGATTTCCCTTCTTTTTCCAGCTGCTTCAGCGCATCAATATTGACATTTTCTATTTCAATGGTAATGACATCCAGGTCTTTGCCGAATGCATAAACGGTGTCATAGTCAGTGATGGAACCACACACAAACCGGTTGGCAATGGAAGAGCAGGAGCATTCCGGATCCGGATCTAAAACAGCAATAGGAAGGTCAAGATCAAGGGCAGTCTGAATCAGCATTTTTCCCAGTTGCCCGCCACCTAATATACCGATCTTTAAGCTTTGAATCATGAATAATGTAGTATCTTGCAAAATAACGGGAAAAGGAGGAAAAAACCTAGTTAGTTCTGAGTTCCGAGTGGGCAGTTCCAAATATACGGGGAACCTTGACCGCCTGCCCCGTAGGGGCATAACACCCCTAGCCCCTGGATGAAATCCGGGGTCAAAGGCGTGCCGCCCCCGTTTTGTTTCGGTTCCGCCCCCGGTAATTCCCAAACAAAACCCCGAAACCCCGTATTGATAAATAACAAAACAATGAACAGTTTCCTCGGCCGGGCCGCAGCCCATATTTTTGAAAAACATGACCTGAGCACCCTCCAGGAGCTGAAGATTGTGCTGCCCAGCCGGCGGGCGGCCCTGTATTTCCGGAATGAGCTGGCGGCGTTATCATCCATTCCGTTTTTTTCGCCGGAGATCAGCTCGGTAGACGACTTTATACAGGGACTTTCAGGACTGCAGAGAATGGACCCCATCGACCTTTATTTTGAATGTTATGAATTCTGGAAGGTGCTGGATCCCGGCCAGTCGCTGGAGAAATTCCTGAGCTGGGCGCCTACGCTGGTGCGCGATTTTGACCTGATGGATTCGGCTCTGCTGGCCAACCCCCATGAGCTTTTCCGGTATATGAGCGAGGCCGAAGCCCTGAAACGCTGGGAACTGGAAGAGCATGAATTTTCAGCGGTTTCGTCGGAATATTTTACCTTTTTCGACAAAATGGCGGCGGTTTATGAGCGGCTGAACCAGGTTTTGCCGGAGCGGGGGCTCAGCTATACCGGACTGGCTTACCGCAGAGCCACCGGCAATATCCCGGAAACCGGCTACTATTATTTTATAGGATTAAATGCGCTCAGTCGTGCAGAAGAGAAGATCATTACCACCCTGATTAAGGCAAAACGGGCGGAATGTATCTGGGACTCCGATGATTTTTATATGGACTCCAAAGACAAAGCCGGTAAAAAGCTGCGGGGTTATAAGAAGTCAGGCCGGTACGGGCAGGAGTGGAACTTCCAGGAAAACCTCCTGCGGGAGGCGGCCCGGGAGGTGCAGGTGTATGCCCTGAGCTCCAAAACGCTGCAGGCCAAGCTGGCGGCCGACCTGGCGGCCCGGTCGGTGGCGCAGAGCCATGCGCTGGTGGTATTGGATGAGGGCGACTTTCCGGCGCTGTTTATCCAGCTGCCGGCCCTGGATCTCAAGGTAAACATCTCCGGAGGAGCAGCTCTGAAAGGCTCTATGCTGATGCCGGCCCTGGAAATATTGCTGAGATTGATGGAAACCGGGGGTGAGACCCTGCGTACCGACCTGGTGCGGGCCCTGATGGGAAACGACCTTTTAAAAGGGGGGATGGCGCAGGAGGCGGGCGAGCGGCAGGTCAGCCAGTGGGAAAAGCAGCTGGCCCGCAGCACGCACCTTTATATGAAGCGAAAAGAGTTGCAATTACGCGCAAGCGACCTGTTTACGGCAATTATGGCCATTCAGGACCCGCTGTCGTTTCTGGGGGCAGCAGAAAAATTCCTGGCTTCACTGGTGGAGTCGGGAACAGACGAGGCTCCCTTTGCGGTAGTGCTGCTTCAGAAGCTGGAAGTATTGAAGCCCCGGGCGGCATCAGGGCTGAGCACGGCCTCTTTCCGGATATTGTTTAATGAAATCATAAAAAACCTGAGCCTGCCGTTTGAGAAGCAGCCTGATGCCCGGCTTCAGGTGATGAGCATGCTGGAGACGCGATGCCTGGATTTTGAAGAAGTTACTTTTCTTTCATTTACGGAAGGGAACCTGCCTTCGGGCAAAAAAAACAACTCGTTTATCCCGTTTGATGCGCTTACCTATTTTGATCTGCCGTCTTATTCCGACCAGGATGCCATCATGGCGTATCATTTTTTCCGTTTGCTGCAGCGAACCCGCAAGGTCAATATTTTATATCCTGTAGACACGGGTACAGGGGTGGGCCGGAGCGAACGTAGTCGTTTTTTATACCAGTTAGAAGAAGAACTGGGGCCGGTTAATGGCAAAATGAGATTTTTTTATCCTGAAGTGGTGTTTTCAGAGAGAGATGTTGCCCCGATTCCCACCCTACAGGTGCCTAAAACACCCGCCATTCAACAAAAAATCAGGTATTTCCTGGAAAACAAAGGTCTGAGTGCCACCTCGTTAAATGAATATTTTAACGGGGAGATGGGTTTTTACTGGCGGTATATTGAAAAAATCAAAAGCAAGGAGAATGACGATGCGGCTATAGGCAACAACGTATTCGGCTCCATAGTACATTATGTACTGGAAAAAACAGATCAGTTTTACGTGGGTGCACTGATTACCAGGGAGGTAATGGAAAACCAGAAACGGTCTGCCCTGGCTGATTTTGATATTTTGCTGAAGCAGAGCCAGCCCGATTTCGACTTTGAATACGGGCTGAATGCCGTGCTGAAGACCCTGGCGAGGGAACTGATAGGTAAGTATTTCGACAAACGACTCAGGGAATTTACCGAACCGTTTTATATAGAAGCACTGGAAAAGAAATTCCAGACCACGGTAGAGGCAGACGGTATACAGGTGAAACTGGAGGGAACCGTGGATAAAATAGAACGGCACGGCGACCGGCTGGTGGTGATCGACTATAAAACAGGGGATGTAGAGCCCGCCAAGATTAGGTATCCTTCCGGTAAATCCGACCTCTCACTGGACGAATACCTGCGACTGCAGGACCGGGATAAGTTCCGGCAATTGCTGCTCTATAAATTCCTTATAAGTGAATTATATGGTAAAAATGCGAAATATGAGATTAAATTCTATTCTTTTAGAAGGTTAGATAGTAATTTAATTTTAGAAGTAGAGAACCATACAAATGAAGAGGTGCAGGAGGCTGTCCGGAACCTGGTGGCAACTGTAGCAAGAGATTTGATGAACCCTGAAAAGCCATTCTTACCTGATCCGGAAAGGAATGTACCCGCGTATTCGGATTTTGCAGATCTGCTGGGAGTATAGGTGATTTACAATTTTAGATTTGCAAACCCTGTGACTTTCAGGCGCTTTGGGAAAACCGGGCAGAAATAATTAAAAAAAGCGGGTTTGCTGCTTGCAATGAAAGAAAAATCACCTATCTTTGCATCCGATTTAACGGAAACGTTAATCAAAGAGAGATGGCAGAGTGGTCGAATGCGGCGGTCTTGAAAACCGTTGACTGTAACAGGTCCGGGGGTTCGAATCCCTCTCTCTCTGCAAAAGTGGGTCTTCGGGCCCACTTTTTTTGTTTACAGCTTTGCGGTTACTTTCCAGTGTTCCCGGTTCTTGTCATACTTCAGCCGCCAGGTCTTTCCCGGGATGTGCGTACCCCGGGCCGTAATGTAACTTTCTACCCGAATAATCACCTCTGCCGGGCTTTCCGGCTCCACTTCTGCCGGTGCTACGGACTCGTCGCTGAATTCTGCCAAAGCGGGTAAAATATATCTGTTTTCGGCTACCCGGAAATGGAATATAGCAAGGCATCCTGGGTAGATATGGGTATCGTGGAAACTTATTCTGTTCATCGTTAATGAGTGTTATTTATAATAATTCCAAATAAATAACAATATTCTTACATTTGCAATAGTTTTGCCGTTAAAACCCTTCAAATTAGCAGCCTTTAACGTGATATATGAGTCAAATCCAGATGAAGACCATCTCTGAAACCACAGGTTTACAAGGTCCGCAAACCGTATACCCGGTGCTTTTTGCCATTAGCTTTTCGCACATGCTGAACGATGTGATCCAGTCGGTCATTCCGGCCGTGTATCCGCTACTGAAGCAGAATTATACGCTTACTTTTACGCAAATCGGGGTGATCACCCTGGTTTTTCAGCTGACGGCCTCGTTGCTGCAGCCGTTTGTGGGGCTGTATACGGATAAGCATCCTACGCCGCGGTCGCTACCCCTGGGGATGCTGTTTTCATTTACCGGTCTACTATTCCTGGCGTTTGCGTCTGATTATATCCATATTTTGTTGTCGGTCAGCCTGATCGGCATGGGTTCTTCTATCTTTCACCCGGAAGCCTCGCGGGTGGCGCACCTGGCCTCGGGAGGGAAGAAAGGCCTGGCGCAGTCGATCTTCCAGGTGGGGGGTAATGCCGGCAGCGCGGGCGGACCGCTCCTGGCGGCATTGATCGTGGTTCCGTTCGGACAGAAATACATCGGCTGGTTCGGGGTGATCGCTTTTACAGGCATGATCCTGCTGACGTACGTGGGCCGGTGGTACCAGCAGAACATGAGCCGTAGGAGCAGCAAAAAGGGGACCGTGGCGGGCACTACCGTGATCCCGCGCCGGAGAATCATTATTTCCATCGGAATCCTGCTGGTGCTGATCTTTTCCAAGTATTTTTACATGGCTTCCATGTCGAGCTACTTCACGTTTTACCTTATGGAGAAGTTTGGGGTGAGTGTGCAGCAGTCGCAGATATACCTGTTTGCTTTCCTGGCAGCAGTGGCGGTGGGAACCATACTGGGGGGCTCCGCGGGCGACCGCTACGGCCGCAAGCTGGTCATCTGGGTATCTATCCTCGGTGCGGCACCGTTTACGCTGCTGCTGCCTCATACGGGCCTGTACATGACCGTTTTCCTGGCGGTGATCATCGGTCTCATCATCTCTTCGGCGTTTTCCGCCATACTGGTCTATGCCACTGACCTGATTCCGGGCAAGGTGGGCACGGTGGCCGGACTGTTTTTCGGCTTTGCCTTCGGCATGGGCGGCATCGGATCGGCCGTTCTGGGCTGGCTGGCCGATAAAACCAGTATTGAATATGTGTTCTCCATTTGTGCCTACCTGCCCTTGCTGGGGATTATTACCGCATTTTTGCCGAATGTGGGGGGTAGCAGGAAGCAGTAGCTACTTTTTGAGTGTATGAACTATGATTTTGTCCAATTCACTAAAAGTTTCCGCATCACCTGCGCCCAGCTTTGAGAAAATAATCTTACCCTGTGTGTCGATTACATAAAGGGTAGGATACCCCGTGATGTTATAAGCTTCAGGAACTTTGTCTGCAATCAAAATCGGGTAGGAGACATGATTTCTTTTCATAAAACCTTCTATCCGGTCTTTATCTTCCGGATTTATTTCTACGGGATTCACTCCTGTTACCTGGAGATGGTCATTGTATTTTTGCTGAAGAAGGTTGAGGTGTGGAATGCTCTTCACACAGTAAGCACAGCGGGTATACCAAAAGTAGAGGACCAGGATTTTAGACGGGAGTAGTACTTCTTTATTTTCGTAATGAGGATAATACCGGCCTTCAAGCGGCGGTGCTGTGTTCCCATTCTCCAGGAGCTTGTAATAATCAGGTGAGGGCCGTTTGAAATCAGTCAGCGTATAGGTATCAAATAAAGGCCTGGCTACTTTTTCAAAGTCTTTTGACGTGACTTTGTCAAAAACTACATTCTTTATCAGCCACTGGTTTCTCTGGATTTGATCTTTATGATGTATTTCAAAAGTAATTTTTTCCAGAATGTTAGTGGAAGTGTTAACGTAGATTTTTTCTTTCCTGCCCGTATAGTCTTCAAAATCAGGATATCGGAGAGTAAGAATCATATAACCGGAAGAATCATGATATTGTTTCAATATATCTTTACGATTTAGCTTAGCGGCTAATTTGTTTATATCACGAAAGTACGTATTTATCACACTACCGTCCTGTGAAGAGGAGACAGGGTAAGTCTCTCCCTGGTGAGGGTCAAAGCGGGTACATTTTTTTAGCCTGTGATCAAATACATACAGTTTCTCTCCTTCATAATACCTGGTTTGTTGTATTAATGAATCTTCCCGTTTATAAAGGAATTTTGCAAAGAAGACCGTATCTGCAGGAATTTTCTCCATAAGGATGGTACTATAGACGTAAAAGGGTTCATTGTCATCAAAGGTTTTGATCATATATTCAATATCATACGAAATACTCTGGTGATTCCGGTATTTTTCAATCATGCGATCTACCTCTCTGGTTTGGGATTGGCAGAATAAAGGCAGAAAAAGCCAGATTATTGTAATACTTGCCTTCATGAGAATCGGGTAGAGGTGGGAGTTAACGTGTTATCGTCTTACAAAAGTTTAAACTACAAGGTTTTCATTCCAAAATTATTTATTTTCACTATAGTCAACAAAAATCATTGACGAATAGAGTTATTGTATATGCTAATGACTGGAATGACCTGTTCTTGAAGGGCGGACCTGGGAATAGAAATTGGGCACGGTCCGGAGCCGATACAATATGCGTAGGCACAAGGGTATATTTTCAATAAATAATAACCGGGGTCTGCCTTTTTAAACGTTAATTTGTGGCTGTATCGAGCCTCCATCTATGTCTGAAACCAAAAGCCTGTGGGCCTATATAGCCCTGGCTATCGTCTGCCTCCTGTGGGGAACCACGTATTTTGCTCTTCGTATCGGTGTGGAAACCTTTCCGCCTTTCCTGTTCTCGGCCATCCGGCAGGTGGTGGCGGGCGGAGTCCTCCTGCTGGGGCTGGGATTGACGGGCAACCTGAAGGTAAGGCGTACGGATATGCTGCAACAGGCCATTCCCGGCATACTCATGCTGGCTTTGGGTAACGGCATAGTAGGGTGGTGCGAGCGCTACATCCCCAGCGGACTGGCAGCGCTGATTCTCTCGCTGATCCCGGTGTTTGTGGTGCTGATCAATTACACCTCCGGACTCGACAGGCGCCGGCCGCACCGGCTCATCCTCACCGGGCTTTTCCTGGGCTGCCTGGGTATAGTGCTTATTTTCCGCGATAACCTTGCCGACCTGGGCCGACCCGAGTACCTCAGCGGCATGCTGGTGACCTTTGCCGCCTGCGTGATCTGGGCGGCAGGCAGTGTCTATGCCAAGCACAAAACCTCCGGCAGCAGTAATGTGCTGCAAAACGCCGCGCTGCAGCTCTTCTTCGGCGGACTGGCCCTGTTGCTGCTCAGCGTTTTCCTGGACGACTACAGCGAGCTGAAAACCGTAACTGCCCCCAGCATCTGGGCTCTGGTTTACCTGATCGTCTTCGGCTCTATCGTAGGGTATTCCTGCTTTGTGTATGCGCTGAAGCACCTGCCCATCGGGGTTTCTTCCCTGTATGCGTATATCAACCCGTTTATCGCTATTTTGCTGGGCTATTTCTTCCTGCAGGAGCCACTTACAGGCATGACCTTTCTGGCGCTGGCGGCGGCGCTGAGCGGGGTGTATTGTATTAACAAAGGATATGGTTTAATCGATAAATAGCTGATTTCGATGTATAAAATTGTCATAGAAGACTACCGGCTGGAGTGGCAGCCGTACTTTGAGGCACTAAACATGGCGTGGATAGAGAAATACTTTGTGCCGGAAGAAATTGACCGGTGGGTATTATCCAACCCGGAAGAGGCTATTCTCAAAGACGGCGGAAAGATTCTCTTTGCGGTAAATAATGGCGAGGTCATAGGTACCGTGGCTCTGAAAAAGGCAGACGATGAGAGTGTTGAAATGACCAAAATGGCTGTAGATGAAGCATTTCAAGGTTTTGGAGCAGGTAAGTTATTATGTCAGTCTGCCATTAGCACCGCACGTGAAATGGGCATGCAAGAGCTGGTGCTGTATACGCATTCTTCCCTCAAAACCGCCATTGGTATTTATAAAAAGCTGGGTTTTGCCGAAGTGCAGGTAGAGGCGGGGAAATATAAGCGGGCGGATGTGAAGATGAGTATGAAGTTGGTCTAATAAGTACTTACTATAATAATGGTTACGCAGGATGCTCATTCGCTGTATAGCCTTTTTGGATTTAAGGCGCCGGAATTTCCGGAGTGGATGATGAAACGGCGCGGGAGTGAGAAGGTATGAGTAAATATAGACTTTTAGTGAGAATATGTAATAGCTTATAATATCTACAGGTATGCGTAAAACAACATTTGTTTTTCTTTCTACCCTTCTTTTATCCCTTAATACATGGGGCCAAATAGATTTAAGGCAACCTTTTGAAGATCAGAGGGTAAAAGGAAGTATCACCATTTTTGATTATAAAAATCAGAAATGGATAGCAAGTGACAGTACGGATTCTTCCGTAGAAACAGTTCCTGCTTCTACCTTCAAAATCATTAATTTGCTCATCGCCTTAGAAACCGGTGTTATTTCCAGTGAATTGGATACTATCAGATGGGTAGGTAAGATAGATACAAGCATTTATGGATATCGCCCGTCAACGTATAAGGATATGACCGTTAAAGAAGCGTTTGAAGTATCTGCCGGTTGGGTTTTTATGGAGTTATCAAAAAAGATCGGAAAAGAAAGATACCTTCACTATTTACAGCTCTGCAATTACGGCAATAAAAATGTCTCCGACGAAGCAGATTTCTGGAATTTTGGGCCCTTAAACATATCACCGCGTCAGCAAATAGAATTCTTGATCAAAGTATATGAAAACAAAATGCCCTTTTCCCAAAGAAACATAGATATTCTTAAAAAGGTGATGATCCATGAAAAGAATGATCGATACACTCTACGCGCAAAAACCGGATGGGGCTGGAGTAACGACATCGATGCCGGCTGGTGGGTAGGCTATGTGGAAAAAGATGAAAATGTTTTCTTTTTCGCTACTAGACTTACAAAAGCTCGTAAAGATAAAAACAAGAATTTCCAATCGGCACGTTTGGCGATTACTAAAATGGTATTGGGGGAGATGGGGATGTTGTAAGGCACTATAGCGGAGTACTCATTAATAGAGAAGGGAAGTTTATTTCATACTTTTTGCCTTTTTATGTAATCCTTAACGCCAAAAAAGATGCAAGAACATTATGAGAGATACTATTTTCATTCAAAATGAGTGAAGCAAATTATTTATTATCATGTTACACTACCGTTTTTATTTTTTAAACATAACCAACACTCCTCTTTTTTAGCCCATTCTCCATATAGTGCTCCAGGCGCATTTTTTTTGATAAATTGCTCTACCTGAACCATAAGATCATAAATTGTAGTTTCCAACTCGTTAGATATACCTTGTTTCTTCCATATTTCGGACAGATTTATTTTTGTTCCTTTCTTATAGGATAATAAAGCAAGAGTGTAAGGAACGGTAATGTATCTCATATCGCCGATAGAATTAGGTTTTATTCCGTATAACTTTTCTGCTGTCCTGAATAGAATAGCCTTTGCAATTGCATCTTCGAAATATTTATTATCAGGATTTTTAGGAATATTATAAGCAATAAACTGAGCATAGTTTTTTTGGCTTCCCCTTACCACTATATGAGGGCCTATAACAAGCTTATCTTCCAGATAAACTTCATTCCAGGTATTTACAAACTTTGCCAGCTCTTCTTTTGTAAAAAACTGTTTTTTAGGATTTTTAAGATCAAACGCTTTCAGCTTCGCCTTCGTAATTCCTTCTCTGGACCTTGCATTTCTGTATTGACCTCTCGCTCTTTCATAAAACCATCTTGTCTGATGAGATTGACCATTAACTGGTGGAGCCCATATATTTCTGGATAATTTTTCAAGCTCGATATGAAATGGTGTATTAGAACTCAGGTCAGAAATAGAAACTTTATTCTGAGTATTGGCATATTCAGCAATACGGCTCACGATTTCCGAAAAATTATTCTTGTCTTTTACTATACTCAGCTTTACCTGAACTACAATATCTTTTATATCAGCCTTATCTTTCTTCCAGGTGTGATATATAGATGCTGTTGTCTGACCTCCATTGACAATCTGAAGATCTTTTACAGATTCAATCAAATACCCTATTTCTGTCTTTTTGAGTTTTAAATCGTCGGCAGTAGCTGCAATACCATTGTTAAAAGCAAGAAACATGTGTGGTTCTTTTAGTATTGTATTACGTATTCCTTTATTTATTTTTCCTGAAAATTGTAGAAAAGACCTCACGTTTTGTTCTAATAGTCTGGCTCCATATTGTTCATAAACTGATACAATTGCTTGTCCGGGGATTAAAGCCAGGTAAGACTGATATGCAGGATTATCTGTATCCGCCTTAATACATGGTACTTCAAAACCTTCCAGTCCAAAATCAATTTCAATAGGAATATACTCTTTCTCAGAAATATTGAACAGATAATTCAAATCAATCACTCTGAAAAAAACAGGAATCTGATTTAATTCTTTTTGCAGTGGAATATCCCCATTATAAATCCCGTCAGTTAAAATAAATATATTTATTCTTACAAGGTTTTCTCTCAGTTCTACCGAAGTATTTAATGTGTGTGCAAAGTCAAATATCTCGGATGACTCTTCCAGGCTATTTGCATACTCTCTGTTGTCGGCTTTTTTCAGAAATGAAAGTAATAATTTTGAGGCATTATCAATATCTGATTTCTGTATACGTACAGGTGTTCCCGTGCACCTGAATACCGTTACAAAAAGATCAAGCGTTTCATAGTTATCAGCAATAGCATAGGCATTGATCTTATGCCGGTTTCTTGGTACGATGTTCTCATGAAAAGAAATTCTGACATCGGCGGTTTCTCCTCCGTCAGACAGAAGAGCAATAGCCTGAGCAGTAAATAACTGCTCTAAAGACCCTCCTTCCTCATTTGAAAGTTGTTCTGAACGAATATCCTGTAATAATTCGGTATAAAATCTGTTGAGTTCCTGCTGTTCCATAATCAAATCAATTCAGAAATTTTTTTCCCCTCAACAGTACAAATTTCATCGAACATAAAGTTTTCATAGAAGCTAGATACTGCTCCAGGAGCATCAGAAAGAAAGAATATTCCTTCACATAATTTTTTAATTGATATATAGTTCTTTTCTAAGACCTCCAAATTTTTATATTCTTTTGCTCGATATTGTGAATGGATATTTGCGTTTAATAGTAATCTGAATGTATCGTATTGAAATATCCTCAGGTTTTCCATTAATTCAAACCTGTAATAATAAATGTCGTTCTTATAGTCCTTTTTAATACTGTACAACTGAATAGTATCAGTATTATCCACCGTTAGTATAACCTTTGAAACTATTTTCTGAAGTTCATCTAATATTTTGAATCCGGTAATAAGTTCTGCTTTAAATATTGAAGAATTCAGATCATCATGAGAAAGAGGATTGAGTAACCGTTTTTTGATTCCGTTAAGTCTATCAATAAAAACAAAAGGAATTTTATATTGATTGACCAAACTTTCAAACTGATCTATCATCTGCTGCAAAGTAATAAACCTAAATGTTTCGATATCAACATCCTCTTCTTCCTTCAATTTATAAAACCAGCCATTATCATTTTCCGAAATTGAAAAGTTTCTTTTTGACAAAGCGACGATGCTATTATCTCCTGACGTACTATTAAAATTGGGGTATAACTTATTTTCTGGAAGAATTCTTTTTAACTCTTTTTCAAATGCTTTACGCAAATAATTTGCACAAGCCGGATAATCTCCTTTTGTCAAATGATATTCCGCCCTTTCTTTATAGGTCTCAGATTTACGAATAAATGGTCTTTCAATATCATGGCTATGAGAATCTACATAAAACTCTGTTTTTCTCCAGCCTTCAACATATGGCTTAGCTATATTAAACCACTCTCTATCATAGGTTGTCAGAAATATCTGAAAATCTTTAAAAGAAGTCTCATCGTCAAATTTATCTTGCGTAAGTATTTCTAATAGCGGAATTCTATTGGTCATATCGAGTCCGATAAAGATATCATCCAGAAATAAAATCCTTAAATCCGTTTCTGGTAAGCCGAGAACATAAGCTAAATAAACAGATATGGCAAGTGCTGTTAGGCGGGCTTCATTAAGCACTTCTTCATGCTCGGGTAATTCTTTATCAAAAAGTTTTATTTTAAGCGAAATAGAAGGAGGTATTAAATTCCCTTTCCGCAATTCCATTTCTTTATACTCGATTTTCAAATTACACTCTTTCCGAAAATATTTAAGAAGCATATTTGCTCTACTCTCTAACTCCAGAAACTGGGCATACACATTAGTATTATAGTCAGATATATCATTCTGTGCTTTGGTGTGTTGAATCTTTCCCCATAAGTCTTTATACGAGATCTTATTTGCAGGTTGTAAAGAAAGAACAGCAATCATGTCTGAAAACAATCCTGTTTGTCCGAGGAAAAAAGAAAATAAATCAGGTTGAGTATTATGTTGCCTGAAATGAAGTTGTAACAAGTCTCTATATCCAACAAATCCTTTTACAATACTTGCTTTTGCGATTACAGGAATGGTATGCGTATTTGTCCTTGCTGTTTCTGAGGAGAAAGAACATTCGCTTTCATCTTCGAGCGTTATATTTATATATGGCTGTTCCTCATTATCATCAGGATTATAAAACAGGTTTTTCTGAAATGCCAGACCTGTATCCAAAGCAGAATTAAAAAAATCTTTTAGAGCACGGAAAAGAGATGATTTTCCACTTCCATTTTCCCCGTAAATCAACAAGTTTTCTCCGTTCGGCAAATCTATAGTATAACGTGACGATTCGTAATCATTATTTACCAGAAATGCTCTGTAATTATTAATCTGAATGCGTTTAATTTTCATTCGTCAGAGTTTGGTAAATAAGTTTAAATTCAGCAATTGTGTTTATATCATAAATTGCTTTTTTTACATGACTTTGAGGCATATTCAATAACTGATAGTAATGTTTTATATCCTCTGCATCATTATAAAACGGAACAAGGTTTTTTAATTCAGAAAGAAGATGCAGGCGATTTGCCTCAAAAATTTCCGGAAAGTAGATCTCAAAAATTACTGCATCGAGAACACTTATAAAAAATGAACTCATTACACGGCTTTCTCTGGAAGACTTCTCTTTTTGTAATGCCAAAATACATCTTACCAAAATAGAAATTCCATGACTATACTCCTCTGAATAAATAAATGGAAACTTTTCTATTACCTGCTCCGTTGTTAGCCCTATTTTGCTTCTGTTATAATAAGCAAAAAATACAGAGTTCAGAATAGCTGATAAATATTCTGACGGTATTTCGGGAATCCATATTGCAAGACACTTATTATCTAAAACTATTGGTTGCTCTGAAATAGAAAAATTCTGTGTCTGAAATTCTGTTGTAGATATAACAAGCCCTTTGTTTATTAATAAGTGTTCAGAGTTTTCAACCCATGAGTCAACGTATGGATTAATATAATAACGATGGATATCTTTATCCTTTATCACAGGAACTGCTCCGGCTTTTTTATCAATAAGATTCAGTTTATCGGTTCCATATAAGAATACAGGTTTCCACTTTTGTGTTTTTTCTTCCTGCTCTTTAAACTTATTTTCAATCTTATTTTCAAGAACTTCCAATTGCTCCAATTCATTATCTTTTTCAACTGTTATAAGAGGTTCTTCGAATTCCTGCTCATCTAATTCTTCTGAATATTCCAGCTCTTTAAGAAACTGTTCATTCACTGCATATTCAATAGCCCTCGCATTTTTCATCCACGGAAAACTGACTGCCAATCCTGCTATTGGAATTGAAGATATAGGAGCTTTGTTTTCTTTGGGTTGCGGATCCAACAAATAAATTAATAGTAGTGCTTGTGTTTGGAGTCGAACTTGTTTAATTTGTACCGGGCTGGGCTTGTCAATTTTTGACAAATTTTTCCCGTTTTTCTTTGCATCCTCTATGGTTTTTCTGAAGGCTCTTTTTATCTCTTCATCTGTCAGATCAATGTACTCATGGCGGGGATCGATAATGTGAGATTTGTTAATTGTATAATAATTTGATTCAGGAGTAAAGTCACTTCTTTTTGTGAGGCCTACAGTAACATCAGCATTGATTTTAACTGTTTTATCCGTAGTTGTATTATTAATCAACACTATGGTCCAGTTCGTTATTAACCCATGTTTTTGTTGTTCACTGATAAATCTGTTTATCAGGTTTACATTAAAAGTTGGTTGTACTGAGGCATACCCATATAGGTAGTCAATTATTCTGTCTGCGTTATTTCTACCTCTCCATACAAAATGATTTCGGAGAATAGCTTCTGTATTTAGAGTCCCATCAGGTAATCCCAAGTCGTTAACAAGTTTTAATGTGTTGTTGTAATTTACCAGATGCTTTGAATCATGCTTTTTGAATGAATATGTTTCCTCCAATACACCAGAAAGATTTAGCGTCATTATCTTTTTATAACGAAACTTATTAGCAGTAGTAATAACAAGTGAATCAGGATGAGTTCTGACTTTCAAACCATAATCTGCCGGAGTTTTATCGAGATCGCCCATTCTGTCAAACTCAGCACGCATCTCTTCAGTTGCTACCGTTATATGTTGGTACCATTTTATTAATTCTTCACTTGTATATAATCTGCACAAATCAAGGTATCCAGAACGATATCCAAACCATCTGCCCATTTGCATTAAAGTATCATACATCTTCGAAGCACGAAGAAAATAGCTGATGGTCAACCCCTCCAGTGTTAATCCACGAGAAAGCTTATTGCCTCCAACAGCAATCACAGAAAGCCCCGTCTTACGATGATCATAATAATCAAGCGGTCGAATGTTTTTATGTTTCAACCTATTAGTATTTGTATCACCATGGACTGCTCGGATTTCGATTTTAGCAACTGCTGCGTACAAATGAGATTCTATATCCGTCCATGACATTTCTACTATTGAAGGATCATTCACTGAAGGATTATTAATTATTTCTCTTGTTACCTCTACAAACCTGTTTTTCCAAAGCTGTTCAAGCTCGCTTAGAAATTTTCTGTCACAAAACTCTATTAGACGTGCATAAGCTTTCACTTCATTTTCAACAAGTGTCGCTATTCTATCCTGCCAGTCGATAAACCTGGTTACGTGTATCAACATAGAATTGTGTTCATTCGTCTGACCACGGGCCCTCCTGGCTGCACAGGACAAAAAGAAACATTTAATGGCCTCATGAAGAGTTGGAGGAAGCTCCGTTAAAGTTTCAGGTTTGGGCTCATCTTTCTTATGCCCTTCGGGAATATATGCTACATAATCATCTACAATTCTGAAAAGTTTTAATGGGTATATTTCTTTATCAATATTTTCGAGAGATTCAATGCCAAATAGTTTCTCCGGGCCTATATAATTTGATGGTGCTGGTATATTGACAATAAAATTCTTTGGAAATATATCCTTACCGAGAGATAAAGGGATATTGTGTACATTATAATCAAGTCCTTTTACATCATCATCTGTATATTGTTTAATGAAAATATTGGCATAAGGTGTCGCTGTATAGCCAATATAAGCACTCTGTTCAAACAATTTCAACATAGAACGTATACAGGCATTGATTCCTGAAACATAATTTTTACTTATATTTATGGATGCATTATCAGCTTCATCATCAATAACCAGCAAGGGCAGATTTTTGATCTGCTTTTTCCCATCCTCCATTGTTTTTCCACGACTTGCCAGCCATCCTAAGAGGTTCTTCATTACAGAAGCATTTTTCTTGATGACCAATATAATAGGATCCTTACCCCCAATACTTATACCTGACGCTTCTGAAGCCTTTCTATTAAAATCTCCATTAATCTCATTAGTTGTCAATGAATGAGCAATCAGGGTCGGATTAATTCGACCAACTCCAATTCGATCTGTGGTTTGTGTGATACTTCTGGCTAACTGGGTATCAAATCCAAGAAAACCTTCATCAATACGAAGCTGGGTTTGAGAACGTAAACTGTTGTGAATTCCGGCTAAAACAATAATTAATCTATAACCTGCATCAGCAGCCTTACACATAAGACCTATATAGTTTCCGGTTTTTCCGGATTGAACATGACCAACAATTAAACCTCTTTTATCGAAAGGGATATTACTGCCCGGTCGGACCAATCTGTCAAGAATATCATCTGTAAGATTATCCATTTTGTTCAATGTATCTGGAGCATAATTCTTCTGCTCCAAATACATCCTGTAGCGATTCCAGAAATCCCAGTGTATTTCAGATTTAGCATTTTTCACCCAAGGATTTGGCTTCGCATCATCCAGTATACGATACTGATCAGATAAGATTGAATATAAGACTTCTAATTCTTCAATCAATTTAGCTTTCTCGAATTCCGGTAAATTAAAAAGAGTATTAACCTGATCAACTTTTTCCTTAATAAGTACAGCATTTACACTTTCAGTTTTAGCAATTTCTGAAAGCCATGCATTACATAATGTTCTTGCCTGTTGATAATTACTCATAGACATTCAATTAATTCCGAATATTCATTAAATGGTTCAATCAGCAATAATCTGCTTTTTGCCTGTTCCGGTGTGTTAGTATTCAAAAATGAATTATATACTGTTTTCAGTAATTCTTTCAGTTCATTGGAAGCTGCTACTTTTTCAAATGGTCTGAAAAATGAATCCGGGTTTTCGGACTCATTTATAACAATCAATGGAACTGGTAATGTTTCTTCAAGTAATCTAATAAGTGGTTTTACAGCTTTCAAATCCATTGATGCAATAAAAGGATGTTCCTGATTTATCTCGTAATAACGTTTTCCATCCTTTTGTTTTTCTATCCACACGGGTTGAAAATGCAGCGTTGAGGAATTTCGTTGAACGACCTTACCTCTGTGTCTGTAAACTTCAACAGCCTGAGCTCTTACAAGCGAAGCATATGCTTTTAGATTGTCTTTTAGCCCGAAAGGAGCTCTTGCAACTGATTTCTTAATATCAATCTGCCATTCTCCATCCAGACTATTGGGTAGATCAATCATTATTCTTGCCAGTTTGAAGTGTTCTTCTTTTCTAAATAATCCCAACCATTCTCCACTAACCAGCATTCGTTCATTCCTGTACACGTAAAATCCCTGTTGCGCATTCCAGCCTCTTACGCCTTCCGCATTTCTGAATTCTTCCGGTGTAAGTTTAGATTTATGGGGTAACACAAATCCCCGGACTTTTATCTTTCCATTATGTAATGGTTCTTCAGGGAAACTCTGTGTTGCTGTATGGTGTATAAGAAAAGGATTCCATGCCTCAACTTCCCTGCCACTGAAAAATATTTTTATTTTATTTCCTTCAATGTATCGATGAAAAACAGTGGCGATATGTTTTTTAATCCGTTCCATTGTCTGCAGGAATTTGTTATAAGCTTTCTGATTTTCAGCAACTACCCCCTTTAATAGGTGATCCATGTCCTGCCAGATGACAATCGTTCCAGAAGATATATTCTGAATTTGTTCGTTCCAGTTGCCATCTGGTAATGATGCTATCAGTTTCCACTCTTTTGCATAACGGTACACATAATCCAGATCCCATGTCCAGAAAACAGGTTCTTCTGATTGCTTCTTAGAAATGACAGTGTACTTTCTGCACTGTGAGAATGAAGCTGTTTTCAATCCCAGACCAAAACGACCAAGATCATTTATATCCCGTTCTTCATTCGGATCTCTTGAACCTGGACGCATTGCGTTGATCAATTCATCATTCGTCATACCACAACCATCATCTTTCAATGAAAATGTTGTGTTTCCCCCATTCCAGTCAAAATCTATCCATATATTTTTTGCTCCCGCTGAAATTGAATTATCCAATATGTCCGCAACAGCTGCTTCCATGTTGTACCCCACAGCTCTGAACGATTCGAGCATATTTACAGCAATGGGTGCAGCATCAGCAGTCGGATATTTTGAATAGTCAGAGATGGGCATTAAAACTTTTGTTATTCATTGCTTAAATTATCTAGTATTCATTATGAAATTCTTCATTTAGTAGTCTTGCAATTGCTTCTGTTTCAGTAAGGTTGGTTCCTGTTGTTTGCAGAACAAGACCAAACCCCTGGTCAGTGCCAACAAGCACTAATTCAATTCTGCCATCGTCATAACAACGTTTTACAAAGTCACTATTATAAGGATTAAAAGGTAATGAATTTACTACTTTAGTGACGTAAGGAGATCTAGTCAATTTTTGTGAAAATTTCAACAATACATTTTTGCCATGATCATCTCGTAGATTAATTTCTTTTTCATGAATCTGTAATTCCGTTACAGCTAGTTTTATCCCTATTCTTGATATGATCCAATCTCTATGTATTCCTATATGATTGGTTTGACTAGCGTGTTTAACCTTAATGTTTTGGGCCTCATTACCAGCCTCTGAAAATTTGAGACCAATTTCGTGGGTATTCCATTCTTCAGAGGAGCAAAGACTAATGGCTATGGTCTTATAGAGATGCGCAACTGCCAATCCTTCAACAGAGGACTTTTCTTCACTAGTCAGAAAAGCATATGATGAAATAAAACGCTCTACAATTGAATTGTCCTTATCCTCAATGTATGGGTATCTAATAATACCTAATAGCAGATCTTTTGATATCTTGGATACAGATGGATCGTTAAGCCAATCACCTATACGATAATCTTCGACTAAATATTGTTCGTAAAAATCATGTCTGATTGCCAGTTTTGACATTCCCAATTCCCGGCCTTGTTTGCATACTTGAAGTAGGTTACTCATATCAGATTTACTCGAATGAATATCCGAAGCAAAATTTCTGAAACATAATTCATTAAAGATGAAGTCCATAAGCTACTTAGATTAATTTAAAAAGCTGAGTGCTCCATTCATCTAAAAGACCTTTAGGATAGTCACTTAACTCACCATTCTTATCAATGAGAATAGTTGTAATAGTAGATTCATGTTCGGCTTTGCCATTTGATGTTCTATCGAAATAATAGATGGCTGCATCTGAAAATTGAAATTTATTTTCTTTTATTGCTACCCTTATTCCATTAAGAATATGGTCACTATGAGTCTCGACGAATACCTGACAATTATTAGCAGTAGACAAGGCGATCAATTCACCAATCTTTGCCTGCCCCTGTGGATGAATATGTGATTCAGGGTTTTCAATAATTATAATCTTATCAGGCTTTGTTGTAAGTAAAGCCACCACTACGGGTAGGGCATAAGTAATCCCAAAGCCAACATTTATAGGTTTATATTCATTTGTATATCCGTTTTCAGCTTCATATTGGAAACTAAGACGAATTAAATCCAGGCCTTTTATGTCTTCTACAATTACTTTTACACCAGGACTAATTTCGTTTAACCAGGCCTCCACATTATGTAATAATCGATTCGATTTGGCTTTGGGGTGAATTAAGTTAGGATACTGAATTGGCTCCAACCCATACTCAGAAAGATAATGCACCGCATACTCTCCATGCTTACCAATCTGACGGTTTTGAACTACTTCAAACTCTGATTTTTTATATGTATTGAGAGGAATGATATGCTCTGCATTTAAATACTGAAAATTCCAATTGAAGAGACCAAATTTTAATAAGTGGTCAGTATAATGACTTTTGTTTATAACTGGTAAAATGTCAGAATCAGCAGAATATTTAAAATCCCAAAAATAGTTATGGTCGGTTGTACTAATTTTAATCTTTACTAAATCATCTTTGCCGGCAAACTGATGAAAGATGTCTTTGCATGTCCCTAATTCAACAAGACTGCCTTTTAAGTTTAATCCGGTTGTCAGTAAAATTCCAGCTTGTTGAGATTGTCTCAATAAAAGAAGTATTTGGATAATCGAAGATTTTCCTGTGCCATTTAACCCTGTAAATAGATTAAGTGGTTTCAACGCGAGATGAGTATTTCTGAATAATTTGAAATTCTCTATAGTAATATTTTTAATCATTGAATTAGTAATTTCTGGACTAGACTTTCTATTTCTGTAAATCTCTTTATCACTCTTTTTTTATCACCTGTTCCTGAACTTAGCGCATCTGAAAAAGCTATATCTTTGTTTAATAAGAGAATGAATGCATCAATCAACTGCTCTCTATTATTTATAAGATTATTAATTTCTAACTGAGAACGTTTTGCCAGTACAACCGACCATACTTCAAAAAGAGCTTTATTGATCGGTTTTCGGTTGTCGTTTCTACTAAATCGCTTTCTGAACGCATCATCACCAAAAATGCTGTGTGCAGCATTCATTGCGGATATAAATTTTGATTTAATCTCTAGTCTTTCCTGATGTTTTAAATTTTTCAGACCAGCCATAGATTTATTCATAAATGTATCCAGATCCGGCTGATAATTGTTATAATCATTTATATAGAAGGAGATGAACCGGGTAACAAAGTCCCTGTCCAGCATCCGGTTGGTTCTGATAGTATAACACGTAGCTTTTTTGAATTCTGGCAAGTCTGCCAGCTCCTTGACAAACATAGCAGGTATTCCCTGGTTAATAGCATGCCTGATCTCCTGTGGTTCCAGAATAAGTGCTGTAGTATTGATTCTTTTAAATACGTTGTATTTAACTTCGTCTGGAGTGCCTGGATTTATTATGTAAACTGTTATTTCTGCCTCATCTATTCTTCTTTGCAGGCTTCGGGGAAGATCGTCATAATTTTGACCATTAAATTGGGTAAGAAATTCAAGGTTTTGAAGCTTTAACGTTTTATCAATAACGAAATTTTTAAATGCACTAATTCGTTGAAGTCCATCGACAATCTGCCATTGATTCTCATCAGTCCCATCAAAATAAAATGCTGGTAATGGAAAACGAATTAGAATCGATTCAATCAACCTACTTTGCTTTATAGGATCCCATAAGTCACCTTGTCTTTGGAAATCAGTAAACAGATTAATTTCATCACGCACAATCCGTTTAAAGAGAGAATCAAGAATTAATGTTTTGCTTGTAATATCAATTTTTTTAGGATCGAAAGGTTGAGTAATTTCTGTTTCTCCGGTATTCTCCAATTCAATGTCTGGATTATATTGTTCCCGGCTAATGGAATCATCTAAATCTTTTCGAATATCATCATTTAAATCGTTATCATCTTCTGTATTAACCAATCGCCCATCCAATATTTTTATTTTACGAATAACCTCTGTCTTATCTACCGCTTTGGCTTTCCTACCATCTTCAGTCAATGCCCAATAAGCACGTCCTATTTTTTCAAGAAGGCCATATCTCTTTAAGTAATTTCTTGACCATGCTAATCGGTAACCAAGTTTTGTACGATTACCTCTGTGTATTTCAAGTATTTCTTGTTGAGATAACCCCAAAAGTTCCGCAACTTTTTCCTCTATTTCTTTAATATGTCCTTCTCCCCCCAGGCTTTTAAGAGCCAAAAGGGTTGGATTCATCATGTCTTCAAAAAAAGGAACTGGCATATTTAAACTACGTTTTCTTTATAAGATAATCTATTTAACATATTCCTCAACAGCTACTTCATTTATATGAGCCATATGATTACCAGTAAATATTTTATTAACTATATTCGCTATCTGATTTGCCAGCAAGGGAGGAACTGCATTACCGACCTGGATAAACTGTGAAGTACGAGGGCCACAGAAAAAATAATTGTCAGGAAATGTCTGAATTCTTGCTGCTTCTCTCACAGTAAAACTGCGACATTGTGTGGGATCATAATGAATGTAATAGTGTCCATCTTGAGAAATATGGCTGGTTATGGTTTTTGAAGGCATATTCTTTAATTGAACTCTGAAGCGATCCGCAAACTTTCTAGTAATGGCGCCATCTTTATTATAAACATTTTTGTGATTAGGCAGTAGTGATTTAGGAAAGTCAGCAAGTTGAGGAGAATAAGCCTTAACATTAGCAAAGCAAGAGATGAAAAAGTAGCGGTACAAATCGCTTTCCATATGTCCTCTTGCTGCATGATTGCATACACCACCCAGCTTATTGTCAATAAACCAATCTGCTCTGTATTCACTGCTTACTGACTTGTCTGGAACAAACTCATTCCCTGAACCTTCAGGGGGAAGCTTTAAGCGCTCAAGTTGTTTTCTTATTTCATCCTGTATGTCACCTTTTACACCTTTTAATACTTCTTTTCCGAGTATTCTTTCAATGGCCTCTTTCCATTTATCTCCGCTATCTGCCTTCCTTGAAACTTTTGATCTGAGTCGTGTTAGCCCAGAAAGAACATTTGATATAGGAACGGGGGGCTTTTCTTCTAAAACATTAGGGATATAATCTATATCGTTTCTTATTCCTAAAAGAATAACCCTATGTCTTGTTTGTGGAACGCCATAATTCTCTGACCTGATTAAAAAGTCTTTTTGTGATATAATAGGATTGCCATTTAAATCGAAACCTTTAGGTTTTAAAACTAGAGAATATATTTTATACCCAGGACAAACCAGCTCCTGGCCATTACGCGGGTAATCTTTCAGATACGCAGTTACAGGATTAGACAAATCTTCAAGAATTTTTGTAAAGACGGGGCTTTTTGTAGTTGTTGCAGATAAAAGCCCTTTAACATTTTCCATTACAAACACGGCTGGATTATGAACTGCCAATATACGAAGGTATTGTTTGTACAGTTCAACTCTTTCATCTGTAGTTTCATCTAAAATGTTTTGCTGTCTTCTTACTCGTCCCACAACAGAATAGGCCTGGCAAGGTGGGCCTCCTATTAAGAGCCAATTTTGAACTCCTTTTAATGCTGCACGTATTCTACTATCTACTTCTTTTTTAGAGACAGAATTTTCTGAATCTCCGAGCTTAGCTAACCAGGCTTCTTTAGTTGCATGGTCAGCTTCTCGTGGATATTTGTTGTAAAGTTCTTGAAGGGTAATATTTCCTTTTACAAACTCATAATAATCCCTAGGTACATCGTCTGGTTCAAATTGCCTGAAAAAACTTCGTAGAGTCAATGTTTTATGTGCATATTCATCTTTTTCTATAGATAAAGCTATTTTAAAAACTCTTCCCTTTTTTTTTGAGTCTAGCAGTGAACAAAAGCCCTCACCAAGACCCCCTGGGCCCGCGAATATGTCAATTATCGGTATCACAGTTTTGTAATATTTTATTTAATATGCCCGTAAGTATTTCTTCTCTTTTTTCCGACCTTTTTTTTCGTATTTCCAGTTCGCAACTGTCCCAAACGATAATTACATTCCATCCTAGTCGTTCCCATTTTTCTTCATTATATTTATCCCGTTCAATTGCTGATTTAACTCGTTCTGTTATACCTACTGACTCACTTTTTACCTTATCGCCAAATTTACAATTCTTATGACCGTGCCAAAAACAACCTCGAACATCAACAATTGTTTTATATTTATTTATTACAATATCCGGTTTGCCGGGAAGCTTTTTGTCATGCAGCTTATAACGTAATCCTTTCGAAAAAAGAAACCTACGCACCAACATTTCAGGTCTAGTATCTTTACCTTTAATGCGGCTCATATTATAACTCCTTGTGAAAGAGGAATGAACATCAGCCATTATAATACCATTTCTATAATTATTTACTCTCAATGAACTTCTCCAGCTTTTCTATCATTTCCTTTTGCTGTTGAAGCAGCCTTTCATATAATTCCACCATTTTATCAATGGGATTAAAATTGCATTTGTATTGCTCGGCGTAAGCAACTGCTTCCCCATCAAATGTATTGGCAATAATATTAATTGCCTGCTCCTCATTAAAATTCTTAAACGCCTCCACCGGAATTTTCATTACTTCCGATATCTGCTGTAGTAAAGCTGGGTCAACGGTTTCTTTCTGTTCCAACAGAGAAATTCGCTGCTGGTTCCAGTCCTCGCCCAGCTGCCAGGCTAGGGCGTCTTGTTTGATGCCGAGCATTTCCCTAAAGCGCTTGATATTACGGCCTTCGTGGATGTTTTTAATAGTGTTTGTCATGATATTGAAATTAGTTTTGGTAGGAGTAGGTAGGGAGTCTATTTACTGCCTAAACGCTACCTTAAAAATAGGCAAAAAGTTTGAAACAAGCTATTGGAGGGGGTGAAAATGAAGGGTTTTATTATCTGGAAGCAATTTTTTGGCTCTTTTTGTAAACAATATTACACTGGCAGTAATATATAGTAACTATTGCCGCTTATAATAAATACCAAAATCCAAAGACCGTTCATCGTCCACTTTATAACTCCGAATACGATTTATAATCGTGAATTTACCTGAACCGTTGGGTTCTGCAAATATCCGGAGACGCTTACTCATGTGTCAAGCACTAATTTCCGGGAAGATGCTTTGGAAGAATCAATCTCTTTCAATTTAGTAACCTGGCCATCTCTTGTCTTTTTTACTATCCAGCCCGCTTCTGCTACTACAGTATGCCCTACTAAAGCCATAGCACTCTGAGCTTTTTCTCTAAATGCAATCCTGGATTGTGTTACCACCAATCTTTTAGTAATATATACTATCTGATTTTTATCTTTTCTCATAAGATTCTTAACATTGCAATAAGTTAAAGATACAAAAATTGACGAATAAGTGTATTATAAAATAATACATTCGGGGTGGAAATTTATCATAGAGCAAATGAAATAGGGTGTAAAGGGTTTTAATTTAATTAGATGACTGATTTGATAAATACTCTCTAAATAAAAAGCCATAGCCTTTCAGAGGGGGCTAACTAAACTATGTAAATTATTCCCCAAACCGGGTATCATTTTATACGTTTCAGGAATTTCTTCCTGAGTTCAAACGTATTATGAAATTTTCAGGCAACGGAAAAGAATCTGTTCTACTAAAGAAATTAAACGCATGATAACAAGGAGGTTTGGTATAAGCAAGGCACAAAGGTTTTTGCTGGAAAATTAAACATACTCCCTACTGGTATAATTATAGCTCATATTATTCCCATAACATAACATAAACACCATGAGAAATTACATTTTGCCATTCGCTCTCGGGATGTCTGTGAGCATGGCGGTATTAACACGGAATTTACAGGGGCGGGAGTCGCACAGCTCTTTTCAGACGGATGATACGGAGTTTGTGAAACATGCCATGGAAGGAGGGATGGCCGAAGTGATGTTCGGTAATCTGGCGCTGGAGCAGAGTACTTCTGAGCCGGTGAGGACGTTTGCTGAAATGCTGGTTTCGGAGCATCAGAAAGCTAATAATCAGCTGGCGAAAATAGTGAAGCGGAAAAATTATGCAGATTTACCCGGCGGGCCTTCGGCAAGTGCAAAAGAGGAGCACAAGAGGATTGGTAATTTGAGCGGGGCGGAGTTTGACAAGGCGTTTGCCAAGTATATGGTGGAGGAACACGAGAAAACCATAAATGTTTTTCTGAGACAAATAGAAAACGGGAAAGATAAGCAGCTGAAAACCTGGGCAAGCAAAACACTGCCTACCTTGCAGAAGCACCTGGAGCTGGCGAGAAGCATGGCCGAAATCTTAGATGCGTAGTACTACCGCCATTAATACGGCCTGAAAAGTCAAACCTTTCAGAAATGTGTATAAAATAAAAAGGCTGCCCGGTGGACAGCCTTTTCCTGGTTAAGTGGTGTGCACTTAGTCAAATTTTAACCCCTCTATAAATGAATTGATCTGTTCTTTGGTCTGACCGGTTCTTTTCTGAATTTTACCGATCAGCTCGTCTTCTTTTCCTTCTTCGTAAAGCAGGTCATCATCGGTAAGATCTGCCCACTTTTGTTTTAAAACTCCTTTTGCCTGGTTCCAGTTTCCTTTTAGCTTATCTCCAAAAGTGCTCATAATTAGATGTGTTTAAGTTTAAAATTGAAAATATACATAAGATAATACAAAGGGAGGGCCATTTTTGGTATGGAGGATATATTTTGATATAATTATCTCATTATCATTTATTTATATTTTTGGCACGGGGTGAATCTATATTGGAATATTTTGAAGAGTGTGTATAATATTCCCCATCGTGGGCAATCTATACGCCATTTCTACACAATGAACTCTTTGGAAACAAATCATAGGGGCAGGTCAGGCAGCTTTATCCATGTTCACTCAAGCCGGCCACCTGAGTGTGTAGAGAATTGTGTAAATTTTTACACACATTGTCACGTAGGGTATACACTTTTACCGGCTGGGTAGCTTTCATTTTAGATGCCTGATTTTGTGTATTATATTGATAGTAAGATTCTTGTGTGTAATGAAAGAAGGAGCAGGGGGGTGTGGTATTGTAATTGCAAAAATTCAGATACAATAAGAACATTTCAACCCAAAAAGAAAATAACATGAAACCAGATCCGGATTACAAGCTTTTACCCACCAGCATGAATACGCTGACAGAGGTAATGGAGATGCTGGCAGACAAGGGATATGACAATGAAATGACCTTTTCTGACCAGGGGTATATGGAAGGAAGGAATAAAAGCTACCGGCCTGAAGACCTCACCCTGATCAGAACTTACCGGTTTGAGGGTCTTTCTGACCCGGCAGATAACACGGCATTATACCTTTTGGCCGATGCAGACGGACAGGTGGGATACATTATGGACGTGTACGGCTATGATTCCAATTACGGAAGTGCGTTCGGTGAATTCCTGAAGAATATCCCGGTAAAAGACGAGGTGAAGAAATAAATAGTGTAGTAAACAATTTAAACAGTATAATTATGAGAAGCATATTGTGGTTAGTGGCGGTGATCTGTATTATCGTATGGCTTTTAGGAATGCTTGGTATTGGAGCCGGCATGGGCCTTGGAAATTTACTCCATATTCTGCTGGTAATAGCCATTATAGTGGTGCTTTACAATATTATTTCAGGCAGGAGGCCGGGAGACGGGTTATAAGCCCGTCTTTCGCTCCGGAGCAGGTCTTTTTTATTTAAGCACACAAAATTAAGAATACCATGCCGGGCAATTACAAACTGTTAAGCCGTTTGATGATTGAAATGCAACTTACCCTCGCCGTGGCAGAAAGCGTAACGGCGGGGTATATTCAATACCTGTGTAGCGGTGCTCCCGATGCGGCATCCTTTTTCCAGGGAGGGATCACCGTGTACAATAGTGCCCAGAAATTTAAGCACTTAGGCGTAGAACCTATCTGCGCCCTTAAAAAAGACGGGGTTTCTCCCGGTATATCCCAAACACTTGCCCGGAATTGCTGTCGTATGTTCAGCAGCCATATAGGGTTAGGAATTACGGGATTTGCAGACGCACAGTCTTCGCCGGAAAAAGAGGCTTATGCCTTTTTATCGATATGGGTGAGGGATGAAGAAATCATTGCTGAAAAACTGTATTCGCGTTCGCACGTTTTTCCGGAAATACAGATAGATTTTTCGCGGCAGGCGCTGGATATCCTTACCCGCGTTTTGTCAGGGCAGTAATCCCCGCCCGTGCACACAGCTTTTCTTCTCCGCAGAAATAAAAGCGCAAAATCTGCGTTTTATGAATAGCCACTTTTTTTGCCCGGGAAAATTCAGAGCAAACCATCTATTTAACCCACAGATTATGAATAAAATCTTGTTTATCAGCCATGATCCCCTTTTAAATGAAATGTTTGCTGCCGGCGCCCGGGAACTTTCCTGTAGTATTATTATAGAACCGGATTTTCAGAAAGGGCTGGGAATCATTCGCGGCGGTCAGTGCCAATCTGTGCTGGCCTGTGTACCCTTACTGTCAGAACGCTGTCCCCGGCAGATTTTAAAGAATATACAGGAGGCGAATCCTTATATTCCGGTGTTTTTTATCCTGAATGATTTGGATTTAGCCCTTGCTATTTCGCTTACCAAGCTGGGAGTGGAATACTGCTATACCCGGCCTTTTGCAGTGGAAATGGTGCTTGAAAACATTCTTAAAACACTTTCGGTCCGTAATCAGCCCGTGGTGATGCCCCAAAAAGGTCCGAATCCCAAATACTTCTATGCCTCCAGCGAGGCCGCTACCCAGCTGTATAAGCAGATTGATATGGTGGCAGACACCAACTTTAAGGTAATTATTTACGGAGAAACCGGTACGGGGAAGGAATCTGTAGCCAAACGGCTTTGTAAGGGCATTTTTAAAGACCGGCCTTTTGTGGCGGTAGATTGCGGATGCCTGAGCAGGGAGCTGGCGGCCAGTGAGCTGTTTGGCCATAAAAAAGGGAGCTTCAGCGGCGCGTTTGAAGACAAGACCGGGGCATTTGAAGCCGCTAATAACGGCACCCTCTTCCTGGATGAGATAGGTAACCTGGACTACTCCGTTCAGATATTGCTTTTACGGGCCATAGAAGAAAAAAAGATCAAAAGAATAGGAAGCAATACCGAGATTGATATTGATGTACGGGTCATTGTGGCCTCTAACGAGCGTCTGTGGGAAGCCGTGGAGGCGGGCAGATTCAGAGAAGATTTATATTACCGCCTCAATGAATTTGAAATTACCATACCTCCGCTGCGGGACCGGATGGAAGACCTGGAGCCTTTTATCAATTTCTTTATCCGGGAAACCAATTACGATTTAAATAAAAACATTACCGGCGTAAATCCGGCACTTTTGAAAAAGCTTCTGGCTTACTCCTGGCCAGGAAACCTCCGGGAACTAAAAAATGTGATTCGCCGGGGCTGCCTGATGGCCAGCCGGGAAATAACGGCAGATTGTATGGCAGAAGACTTTATGGAAAAGTTAAATACCGATTACAAAAGCCGGGAATTTCATAACAAATTTACCAGTGGATATCAGCACGCTGAGGGAGATCTGAAATTCAGGAGCGTGATAGCGGAATACGAAGAAATTCTCAAAGTGCTGGAAGAAGAAAAATACAATAAGAGTAAAACGGCACAAAGACTGAATATTAACCGGAAAACGCTCTACAATAAAATCAGCACCTATAATAAATTAATGCAAATTTAACCTTATGGAACCAATCACCTGGGACGACTTCGCAAAAATAGACATCCGCACCGGCACCATCATCGCCGCTGAGGTTTTTGCTGAAGCCCGTAAACCGGCCTATAAAATTACAGTGGATTTCGGAAATTCTGACATCCGCACCACCTCAGCGCAGGTCACCCGCCTGTACCAACCGGAAGAGCTTGTCGGCAGGCAGGTAGTGGGCGTGCTGAATTTTCCGCCCAAGCGCATTGCCGGCCTGAAGAGCGAGTTCCTGCTGCTAGGAGCCGTAAATGACGATGAGGTGACGCTGCTGACCGTGGACAAGCCCGTTCAAAACGGCCTGAAAATCGGGTAGGGGCGGGCAGGCCACGCTTCCGGATCCTTAGCTCATCGGGTTTTTTCCTTAGCTCATTGTTTTCTGCTGGCCGGTCTGAGGCCGGGTATATAGTTTTGAATCATCAATCAAAACGAATGAAACAATGAACAAAGAACTGATTTTTTTAAGGACTTTTGCTTTTGGAACCGTAGCGGCGGTGTTTTTCCTGGGGAGTGTGGCTTTCCGGAAAAGCGGGAACCAGCGCTTCAGCGAGATCGATGTGGAGCGAATCAATATTGTGGAGAAAGACGGCACCGTGAAGATGGTCATCACCAATGTGGAGCGGTTTCCGGCCGGCTCAGACAGCCTGAACGGGCGGCCGACCAATGAAACCCGGAAAAAGCGGGCCGGTATGCTGTTTTTTAATGAAGAAGGAATGGAGTGCGGCGGCCTGATTTATGACGGAGAGAAAAAAGCAAACGGGCACAGCTCGGGCCTTTCGCTCACCTATGACCAGTATGACGGAGACCAGGTGATGCAGTTGCTGATGCAGGATTATAAGCAGGGCGACCAGCGAATGGTAACAGGAGGCTTAGTGTTTAATGATCAGCCGGCAGAGTCTACTCAGAAGAAAACCAGTGAAATTTCACGGGAATTGGAAGCTTTACTTAAAACAGATCCTAAGGCTGCGCAGGAGAAGTACAGAGAGTACAGGAAGCAGGGCTATGGAGGCATTCAGCGGATGATGCTGGGGAAAAACAGGAGCGAGAATAACGGCCTTTTCCTTTTTGACGATAAAGGGCGGCTCAAAGCTATGTTTTATGTGGATAAAGACAATAAGGCAAGCCTGGATTTCTTTGATGATAAAGGGGAGGTAATTTCTTCCTTTCCGGGGAAAACCGATAATAAATAGTTGATTATCAGTTTTATATATTTTTTTTAATACGAAGGATTTGTTTCTTTAACATGAAGGAGTTAAGAGTAGTGAAGAAAACCACCACGGGCTTTCAAATCCCTGCTTCATTAATCTTAATTTCTTCATGTTAAAGAAATAAAAATATATTGCCTGTGAAAGAATTACTCCATAAACTCAAAGAAAACCGGTACTTCCTGTGGTTTATATTCTTCTTTGCGTATGCCCATTCCGTGCAGCTGCGCTCGCTGGCCAGGGATAAAATAAACCTGTACACCTTTACGCCGGAAGCGGCGGTGGCCTCCTGGATCAGCGCCTGCGTGCTGTTCCTGATCATCCGGAAGGTGATGCAATGGCGGGGGAACTCCACCGTGTTCAGCTTCGGAGAGGCTTTACGGGTTTTTGGCCTGTCGGTGCTGGTGTATTTCCTGGTCATGCACGCGTTCGGACTGCTGATAGCGCTGGCTTTTGATACGGTGGAACGGAATTTTAACCGGTCTACTTTGTTTAACTATTCCTTTCACCTGGTGACAGACGCCCTTATCTATGGCAGCTTTTACCTGGCCTATGATTACTACCGCAAAAACCGGAAGTACCGGGAGGAGATAGCCCGGTATGATCATGCCCTGGCCGACAGCCGGATCAACCAGCTGAAAAACCAGCTGAACCCGCATTTCCTGTTCAATAACCTGAACGTACTGGATCAGCTGATTGAAGAAGACAAGCACCGGGCTTCCGACTTTCTGAATGAATTTGCCGATATTTACCGCTATGTTCTGCAGGCTACCGACAGCCGGCTGACCAGTGTAAAGGCCGAACTGGATTTTACGGAGAAGTACTTCGGGCTGATCCGCCATAAGTACGGTAACGCCTACCGTTTAAAAACCGAGCTGGCAGAGAATACCGAAGGGCAGATGGTGCCCCTGGCTCTGCAGCTGCTGGTAGAAAATGCCGTGCGCCATAACCTCGGTACCGAAGCGCGGCCGGTGGAGATTACTATCCGGCTGGGAGAGAAGATCTCGGTAACTAACCCGGTGATCCGGAAGAGAAACACGGGTGCGGTTTCCGGCAGGGCGCTGGCTAACCTGAGGGAACAATACCGCCTGCTGTGCGGTGAAGAGCCGGAGGTAATAGCCACAGAAAATACATTTACCGTTATTCTGCCCCGGATTATATGATACGAATTATCCTGATAGAAGATGAGCTGCCCGCCCGCAAGAAGCTGCGCCGTTTCCTGGCAGAGCTGGATGAACCGGTATCGGTTATCGCCGAAGCCGGAAGTGTGCAGGAGGCGGTAGACCTGCTGGGCTCCGGGCTGACGGCCGACCTGATATTTTCGGATATCGAGCTGCTGGACGGCACCGCCTTCGAGGTTTTTGAGCAGGTGAAAATCACCTGTCCTGTAATTTTCACCACGGCTTATGACCGGTACTGGATGAATGCTTTTGAAACCAACGGCATCGAATACCTTTTAAAGCCCTTTTCCATGGAGCGGTTCCGCAAAGCCTGGGAGAAATTTCTGCTGTTCAGGGGAAAAGATACCTCGCTTTTGCAGGGAATAGAACAGCTGATACGGGACAGCACAGGCAGAAAAAACACTAAAAAACGCTTTAGTGTTCACACCCAGGCAGGGATGTATTTTGTGGAAACAGAAGATATTCTTTATTTCCTGGCCGAAGAAGGGGTGGTTTTTGCCCTGGATCATAAGGGGAACCGGCACCTGCTGAGCTGCTCTACCCTGAAAGAGGTGGAGGAGGCGACCGATCCGGCGGAATTTTTCAGGATCAACCGGGCGGAAGTGGTTCACCGCAAGTATATTGAAAGAATAGAGCGCTACTCTAAAAATGCTTTGTCGGTAAAGCTGAAAGGGCATCCGGGCTACCTGGTGACCAGCCAGGCCAATACGGCGGGTTTCCGCGCCTGGCTGGAAGAATAGCGGTGATTCGCAGCAGGCCTGCTATGCTTTGATCGTAAAAAATCACTACAAAAAGCGCCCTTCTTTCTTAAACAGCAGCTTGACAGAAGTACCCTGGTTCACCGTGCTTGAAACCTCCACTTTTCCCTGTAGTTTATCCATCAGGTCTTTACAGAGCATAAGGCCCACACCCGAGCCTTTTTCTCCCTCTGTTCCTTCTGAGCTGGTCTGGGGATTGACAAAAAGAGATTGCAACGTTTCCGGATTTATACCCGTGCCGGAATCCTGCACCACCAGGCCGCTGTAATCTTCTTCTTCCACGCTGTAGAGCCGGATCTCGCCGCCGGCCGGGGTGAATTTGGTGGCATTGTTCAGCACATTCCGGAAAATGATCATGAGGTAGCTCTCATTGGCCTCAATGAGGGCGTCACTGACTTCATTCGTGATCCGAATGTTTTTCTGCTGTATATAGGGCAGGCTCAGCTCCAGGGCCTTATGGGCTGTTTCCCGGAGGTTCATGGCCCTCACCTCTGTCTTTTGAAACTTTAGCTGGGAGGCCGACCAGGTAAGAATATTATCCAACGTATTATAGATGGCTTTGGCCTTCAGATTTACACTTTTAAAATAGGGGTTAAGGGCACTGTCTTTGTTCTTCCATTCATTTACATCCAGGAGAGTGATCAGCTCGGCCACGGGACTGCGCAACTCATGGCTCAAAAGCGAAAAGAGCTTGTCTTTTACCAGGTTAGATTCCCGGAGGCTTTCGGTTTGCCGGGAAATGGCCTCATTCTGCTCCAGGATTTTCTGGTTACGCACCTTGAGCTTCCTGAATAAGGCATACACTGCCAGACTGAAAATAATCAGTATCAGCACCAGGCTCAGCAGCAGTATCTTTTGTCTTTTTTCCTTTTCCAGCAACTGGCGTTGGATGGCATTTTCATAGTTTACAGACTCAAATTTACCTTCCAGTGATTCAAGGTTTTTTAAATTGCTAACCAGCAGGTAGTTGATTTCATTTCTCTTATGGAGGAGGCTGTCTTCTATCCTGGCTATTTCTTTCCAGGTGTTCAGAGCATCCCGGATCCGGCCTTTTTTTTCTTTGATAATGGCGTTATTCCGGAGTATGAGCAGGTAGTAATTGTAGCCATATAACAAGGATATATCTCTATTGGCTTTCCGGTTCATGGTTTCTGCCTTTTGCAGTTGGTTAAGATCCAGGTAACCCGCAGCCATGCCCGCGTAAACAGCACTTTCGGGATAGGGTATCCCCGTTAGGTTTACGCGGCTGAGGTCACTGTAAATCTCTAGTGCACGTTTCGGATTTCCCGTTGCACGGTAGGTATCGGCAATCTCCATCAAAAGGTTTATATCACTAATATCAAGGGCGCTCCGGTCTTTCATAACCAGGTCCCAGAACATGATATACAGCTTTTCTTCATTCTCTTTTTCTTTCTCAATAATGGCATTCTTCAGCCGGGTTCTGATTTTGAAAATGTGCAGTGCAGCTGTATCTTCCTGAAAAGAATAAGCTTTCTCGGTATAGTAATCGGTTACCAGCGGGTTATTACCATAACTGTTGATATGGGCTAGTAAGTGATAGTTCAGAAAAAGGTAGCGGTTCAGCTTATGTTGAGTGGCAAATTGCAGGTTCCGGGATATCTGGAGAAGGCAGGGCTTTACATCTCCCTTATCAAAATGAAGAATAGCAAGAGTATAGCCACTTCGGGCAATGCCCTTAACAGCATTCATGCTGAGTGCTTCATGGTAGGCTTTTTGGCCATACTCCATTGCCGCTTCAAGTTTACCTGCCCGTTTGTGTCCATAAGCCAGATTGGTAATAAAATCCGGGATAAACTCAGGTATATCGTACTTGCGGGCTAAATCTATGCCTTTTTCAGCGTAATATAACAAACTGTCGGTGTTTACCACACCGTCTGTGTACATGATGTTTACGGTAGTCTGGTAGATACGGGCCAACTCCAGTGAATCCCTCTCAGAAGAGGGGCGGGCATTAACGAATGTAAGTCCTGCTAAAATAAGACAAAAAGTATACAGGATTCTATTTAAAAGCTGAATCATCCTTAGAAACAATCAGTTTATAAATTTATTCAGTTTCAAAAGTACGCTAAATTTACCGAACTATGGCTTCCTGATACTCATAGTCCTCACTAATTTATTCATAATATGATACAATTTGATTAGCAGCGAGCAAAAGATTTTATTATTATTGTCCGGTTTTGTTACTATTCGGGAAAGGCCCGTCTAAACTTATGTATTTAAACTTACTAAACAAAAAATGAACATTTCAGATTTAATTACCGGAAGTATCGGATCTACTGTTACCTCATCGATAGCCCGTATGCTGAACATTGATGAAAGCAAGGCCAAGTGGGTAGTTTCAGCGGCGGTGCCTCTGATGATCGCGGCATTGAACTATAACGCGAAAAATAAAAACCAGGCAGCCAGCATTGATAATGCACTGAGCCAGCACTCCGGTGGAATCCTCGGTAATCTTTCAGGACTTCTCTCAGGTGGAGCTTCTGACGACGGGAACAAGATCATCGGCCATATTTTTGGTAACAATACCGGTTATGTGACTGATAACCTCTCTCAGAAATCAGGACTTTCTGCCGGGCAGGTAGGAAGCGTACTGGCGGTTCTTGCTCCCGTGGTAATGGGTTACCTGGGCCAGCAGAAGCAGTCGCAGTCGTCTTCGGCCGTAGATCTTCTGGGTGGTCTGCTGAGTGGTGGCGGACAGTCAAGCGGCGGTGGTGGCCTCCTGGGCGGACTGCTGGGCAGTGTGCTGGGTGGTGGCAGCCGTCAGGCGGCAGCTCCTGCAGGAGGTGATGCTATGGGCGCACTGGTAAACCTGGCCGGAGATTTCTTTAACAAAGGAAATAACTCATCGCAGGCAGGGAATGTACTGGATAACCTGGCGGGGTTATTCGGGAGATAAGAAGGGATAGGTTAAAAAAACTTCAAGCGCCCTTCGACAGGCCGGGCCGCGTAGGCTCAGGGTGACAATTGTTACACACTGGTAACCACTGTCACCCTGAGCCTACGCGGCCCGGCCTGTCGAAG
>Ga0222429_100198_pt1 | contig 84688 bp, 66 predicted proteins | sample 1B50Ametagenome_FD_182475 | JGI IMG/M metagenome (GOLD analysis project Ga0222429, IMG submission 182475) | Enriched microbial communities from leaf-cutter ant dump, University of Wisconsin, Madison, United States - 1B50A (version 2) | ecosystem: Environmental > Terrestrial > Nest > Insects nest...
CCAGGTCAGGGTTCCCCCTGTAGGACATGAGCCCGTCAGCGTAGCCTGGTCTGTTCCACACACACTTGACTTGTTGGTCGCGATATGAGGTGCTGCAGGTGCTGGCTGAGTAGTGATTACTACCGGTGTTGAAGCCGGTGAAGTTCCACAGTCAGTCACACACGTTGCTGTATACGTTCCGGCCCCCACTTGTCTTGGGTTAGCCGTTGTGCCATCGCTCCAACGTACGGTACCACTGGTACACGTAGCTGTAAGCGTAGCCATTTCTGTTCCGCAAAGCATAGTTTTGCTTGGAACTACTGTCGGTGCATGCGGTGCAGGTTGTGTAGTGATCACTACCGGGGCTGAAGCCGGTGATATTCCACAATCGCTCACACATGATGCGCTATAGGTTCCGGCTCCCACTGTTCTTGGGTTAGCCGTTGTGCCGTCACTCCAACGTACGGTACCACTGGTACACGTAGCCGTAAGCGCAGCCATTTCTGTTCCGCAAAGCATAGTTTTGCTTGGAACTATGGTCGGTGCATGCGGTGCAGGTTGTGTAGTGATCACTACCGGGGCTGAAGCCGGTGATACTCCACAATCGCTCACACATGACGCGCTATAGGTTCCGGCTCCCACTGTTCTTGGGTTAGCCGTTGTGCCGTCACTCCAACGTACGGTACCACTGGTACACGTAGCCGTAAGCGTAGCCATTTCTGTTCCGCAAAGCATAGTTTTGCTTGGAACTACTGTCGGTGCAGCAGGTACATCACCTGTTCCGATCACAACCGGTGTTGAAGCAGGTGAAGTTCCGCAAGAGTTCACGCAGGTTGCCGTATAGGTTCCTGGCCCTACCAGTATCGGGCTGCCGGTCTGGCCTGTATTCCAGGTCAAAGTACCTCCTGTAGGGCATGAACCGGTCAGCATAGCCTTATCTGTACCGCAAACTGAAAGTTTATTGGTATGAACATCCGGCTGCGTCGGCACAGGTCCCCTGTTGATAGTAATGCTGTTTGATTCCAGAGATTCACCACAGCTGTTAACACAAACGGCGGTGTATGTTCCGGGACCTACCTGTATTGAATTACCGGTCAGGCCATTACTCCATACCAGGTTTCCAGATGAACAGGTGCCTTGCAGGGTAGCTTTTTCACCTTCACAAAGAGCTGTTTTATCTGTACTGATCGTCGGTTTCACCGGAACGGTTCCCGGTACGATCACAATCGTTTCGGAATTTGCAGAAGACCCACATTCGCTCACGCATTTTGCATAATATGTACCTGCGCTTACATGAATCTGGCTTCCGGTCATGCCATTGCTCCAGATCAGGTTACCACCGGCAGGACAAACTCCTGATAAGGTGGCTTCCTCGTCACCACACACCATCGGCTTATCAGCACTGATAGTGGGTTTATCCGGAAGTAATCCGGTAGTGATGGTTATGCTGGCAGATGCCTGCGAAGTACCACATGCATTCACACAGGTAGCATAGTAAGTACCTGCACCCACCAGGATCGGGCTGCCGCTCACGCCGGTGCTCCACATCAGTGTTCCACCGCTCGGACAAGATCCGGTCAGCATAGCCTTCTCTTCACCACAAACACTTGGCTTGTTGGTGCTGATGGTCGGACGTCCCGGTCTTCCACCCGGCTCTATCACAATCATATCTGAAGCTACCGAAGTGCCACATGAATTCACACAACGGGCGGTATAGAACCCTACTCCTACCTGGATCGGGCTACCGTTCATTCCGTTAGACCATACCAGGTCACCGCCTGTTGGGCAGGTACCGGTCAGCGTGGCTTTTTCTTCACCACAAACTCCCGTTACATTCGTAGTAATAATCGGTTTAGACGGAGTGGTACCCGGGGTAATCACTACCGGCTCTGAGGCTACGGAAGTACCACAGGCGTTGGTACACTTTGCAGCATAAATACCTGTACCCACATAAACCGTATTGTTAAAGCCTGATACTCCTATCCACGATACCGTACCTGAAGCACAGTATGCAGTTAGTTTCACCTGCTCGTCACCGCAAACCGTGGTTTTTTCAGGAGTAACCACCGGTTTATCCGGTACTCCACCAGTAGTGATGGTGATCGGAGTAGAAGCTACAGAGACACCACAATCGTTAGAACACCTGGCCGTATAGGTACCGGTACCCACCTGGATCGGGCTACCTACCAGTCCGTTACTCCACATAATAATACCTGATTCACATGTAGCGGTGAGCTGCGCTTTCTCTTCACCACAGATAGTAGTTCTGTCTGTAGCTACAGACGGAGCTGAAGGCAGCTTATCTTTTCCTATGATCACAGGGATAGACTCGCTTGAGGTACCGCAGACATTTTTACATACCGCACGGTAAATGCCTTCGCCTACAAAAATCTCACCACCTTCCATTCCGTTGCTCCACTGAATAGTGGCACCTGTTTCACAAACGGCGGTAAGCTTCACTTTTTCATCACCACAAACAAACAAATCATTCGCAGCAATAGTAGGCGGAACTGGTACCATTCCTTTATTTATAGTGATGTGTCCTGAGTCACCGGAATCACCACAATCATTTCTACAGATAGCTGTATATATTCCTTCTCCTACCTGGATAGGGCTTCCTACCATTCCGTTGCTCCATACCGCAAAGCTTCCTACTTCACAGTGGGCTACCAATGTAGCTTTTTCATCACCGCATACCATTGATTTGTCGGTTCCCACATCCGGAGTACCAGGCACTTTACCACCGGTGATGGTGATATGTCTTGAATCTTTCGAAATACCACACTCATTCTTACATCTGGCAGTATATATTCCTATACCTACCTGTATCGGGCTGCCGTACATTCCGTTACTCCACTCAATCACATCGCCCACATTACAGTGCGCAGTAAGGGTAGCCAGTTCATTACCACAAATAAGTGTTTTGTCGGTACCTACTTCAGGAGTTTTCGGATCCTGCCCTTTTCTGATCTGCACAGGGGCAGATGCAGGAGATGAACCACATATATTAGAACAAACCGCCGTATACGTTCCTTCTCCTACCTGGATAGTACCGCCTACCATTCCGTTATTCCACTCAATGATGTCTCCGTTTTCACAGGCAGCAGTCAGCGTAGCTTTTTCATTACCGCAAATGGTAGTTTTATCTACGGTTACAATAGGGGTAGCCGGTTTCTCAATTTCAGGAACCACCACGGTATTTGTCTCATTCACACAACCGTTCCCGTCTTTCACATAAAACTTATGTGTTCCCGGACCTACATGGAATACAGGATTAGAACCATAGTTAATTCCGTCCATGCTATAGGTAAACGGTGCAGTTCCACCGGCTACGGTTACAGTTACCGGAACCACAGGGCCGTTAGTACAATCCAGCGATCCGGCTACAGCGGTAGCCACAAAGCCGGGGTGACGGATAATCTCAATAGGGCAGCACAGGATGCCGTCGCACTGATCACCGGTTCCGGCAGTATAATGATATCTGCCCGGCTCGGTAGCCGTGTAAATCCAGCCGGTAGCTCCGGCAATCACCTCACCGTTTCTGTACCACTGGTAATTCTCCAGTCCGTCTTCTGCTTCGATAGTCAGCTCAATGGCTTCATTCTCACAGAAACTATAAATCTGAGGTACACACTCTACTTCACATTTCACAGCTGCGGTAACTGTAAAAATACAGTTGTTCGCATCTTTGACGGTAAATACGTAATTTCCATTCACCAGGCCGCTGAATACGGCTTCTGCCTGGAAGGTCACGCCGTCTTTGCTATACATATAAGGAGCCACACCTCCGGAAGCTACCAGGGTTACGGTACCTTTGTTATCCACGCACGAAGGCGTAGCCACCAGCGTAGGAGTATCAGCAACAGTTATCTTAACTTTCTCTTTCACGGTACAGCCGTTCGATCCCGTCACGGTTACCTCATACTCACCGGCTTCACTTACACTGATCACTGCCGTGGTAGCTGTAAATCCGTCAGGGCCCGTCCAGCTGAAAGTGGCACCTTCACTGGCTGTAGCCGTAATTTCCAGGGTTTTCGCCTCACAGGTCAACTCGCCTTCTGTTATCGATAATGCTACAGTCGGTGGTGTTTTGTCTTCTGTTACAGTAGCTGTAGCTTCTGCAGTACAACCGTTCTCTGAAGTAACCACTACTTTATAATCTCCGGCTTCTGTTACCGTGATCTTTTGTGTGGTAGCGGTAAATGTTCCCGGTCCGGTCCAGCTGTAGGTTACCCCTTCGCTGGCATCTGCCGTCAGCTCAATGCTGCTTACTTCACAGGTCAGTTTACCCCCTGCTATCGTAACGGTTGGCAGTACTTTATCTTCTGTAACGGTAGCCGTAGCTTCTGCGGTACAACCGTTCGCTGAAGTCACCACTACCTTATATTCTCCGGCCACAGTAGCCGTGATGGTTTTCTCTGTAGATGTAATACCTTCAGGGCCCGTCCAGCTGTAGGTTACCCCTTCACTGGCATCTGCCGTAAGCACCAGGCTGGTTACTTCACAGGTCAGCTTACCGCCTGCTACGGTAACGGTAGGCAGTACCTTATCTTCTGTTACAGTAGCAGTAGCTTCTGCGGTACAGCCGTTCTCTGAAGTCACCACTACCTTATATTCTCCGGCCACAGTAGCCGTAATGGTTTTCTCTGTAGATGTAATGCCTTCAGGGCCCGTCCAGCTGTAGGTTACTCCTTCGCTGGCATCGGCCGTAAGTACAATACTTGTTACTTCACAGGTCAGTTTTCCACCTGCTACAGTAACAGTTGGCAGTATTTTATCTTCTGTAACGGTAGCCGTAGCTTCTGCAGTACAACCATTCTCTGAGGTCACCACTACTTTATAATCTCCGGCTTCTGTTATCGTGATCTTTTGTGTGGTAGCGGTAAATGTTCCCGGTCCGGTCCAACTGTAGGTTACCCCTTCGCTGGCATCGGCCGTCAGCTCAATGCTGCTTACTTCACAGGTCAGTTTACCCCCTGCTACCGTAACGGTTGGTACAGCGCTGTCTTCAGTAACCGTAGCCACCGCTTCTGCGGTACAACCGTTTGCTGAAGTCACCACTACCTTATACTCTCCGGCCACAGTAGCCGTGATGGTTTTTTCTGTAGATGTGATACCTTCCGGTCCGGTCCAGCTGTAGGTTACCCCTTCGCTGGCATCGGCCGTCAGCACCAGGCTTTTTACCTGGCAGGTCAGTTTACCCCCTGCTACTGTAACGGTAGGCAGTACCTTATCTTCAGTAACGGTAGCGGTAGCTTCTGCCGTACAGCCGTTCTCTGAAGTAACCACTACTTTATACTCTCCGGCTTCTGTTACCGTGATCTTTTGTGTGGTAGCGGTAAATGTTCCCGGTCCGGTCCAGCTGTAAGTTACTCCTTCGCTGCCATTTGCGGTCAGCTCAATGCTGCTTACTTCACAGGTCAGTTTTCCCCCTGCTACCGTAACGGTAGGCAGTACTTTATCTTCTGTAACGGTAGCCGTAGCTTCTGCCGTACAGCCGTTCGCTGAAGTAACCACTACTTTATATTCTCCCGGTACAGTAGCCGTGATGGTCGGATCTGCAGAGGTGATACCGCCCGGGCCGGTCCAGCTGTAGGTAACCCCTGCGCTGGCATCTGCTGTAAGCACAAGGCTCGTTACTTCACAGGTCAGTTTTCCGCCTGCTACGGTAACGGTAGGTACATCGCTGTTCTGTGTAACCACTGCCACCGCTTCTGCTGTACAGCCGTTCTCTGAAGTAACTACTACTTTATATTCTCCGGCCACAGTAGCCGTGATGGTCGGATCTGCAGAGGTGATACCGCCCGGGCCGGTCCAGCTATAGGTCACCCCTGCACTGGCATCTGCCGTAAGTACAAGACTTGTCACCTCACAGGTCAGTTCTCCGCCTGCTACGGTCACGGTAGGTAATACACTATTCTGAGTTACTACTGCAGTATCGGATGTGCTACAGCCGTTGGTTCCGGTTACGGTTACAATATATTCTCCGGGTTCGCTGGCGGTTACGGAAGGAGTATCTCCCGTAAAGCCGTTAGGCCCTGTCCAGCTAAATGTATTCCCCGGATCTGCACCGGTAGTCAGCTGGATGCTGGTGGTAGTACAGCTAAGCTCTCCCCCTTCCAGGAATACGACCGGCGCTTCTTTTTCTCTTACTATAATAGGACAGCAAAGCTCTCCCTCGCAGGTTTCATCTCCACCTGCCGTATAATGATAGCTACCGGTAGCCGTAATAGTATAGGTCTCTCCGGTAGCTCCGTCAATTGCTTCTCCGTTTTTGTACCACTGGTAATTTCCCTGTCCCGGTGCTGCTTCCGCCAGGATCTCAATCACCTCTCCGGGGCAATACTCAAATATCTCAGGGGTACATTCGCAATAGGCATCTATCAGTACTTTGTAAGTACAGCCATTGGCATCTTTCACTACCACCTCATGCTGGCCCTGCGGTAAAGCAGTAAACACGGGGTCACTTACAAATGCCCCGCCGTTTAAGCTATATGTATAAGGCCCTACTCCACCTGAAGCAGTAATGGTAGCAGTGGTCAGGTTCCCCTCACATTCGGCTTTCACTGTAGCCACGATACCACCCGGCTGAACCAGGTCAACTGTTTTTTCTACCGTACAGCCGGCCGCATTTTTAGCGGTCACGGTATACGAACCACCCGCAAGGTCAGTAAAAGAGTTAGAGGCCTGGAACGATCCTCCGTTCAGGCTGTAGGTATAATCGGTCACCTCACCTACGCTGGGTGTTACCGTTATTGAACCTGTAGTGCCCGAGGCACAGGAGGCGTCTACCTTTGTGATCACGGCATCAAATTCCTGCTCCCGGGTTACCAGGTAAGGGCAACATAACTTTGCCTCGCAGGTTTCCGGATCTTCCGCTGTGAAATGGTATGATCCGGGTTCCGTAACGGTATACACATTACCGGTCACCCCGGCAATCTCCACACCATCTTTGAACCACTTGTAATCCTGGTACCCTTCCTCCGCTTCGATCTCGATCTCGATCTCTTCACCGGCACAATATTTAAAATGGTCGGAATAACACTGCCCGTCAATTACGATATCTGCCGTTGCAACTTTGGCATATACCGTTTGGGCTGCGTTATTCCTCACCTCCGTATCCTCATGGTATACGGCGATGATCCTTTTAAAGGAATATAGGGTTCTTATTCCTTCCTTGTACCTTTCAAGGTAAGATGGTTTTACGGCTTCAGACCTTAGATACGGGTTAATTCTAAAGTCACTTATTCCCCTGGAAAACCCTGCTACCGCACTTGCCAGAAGCAGGCACAGTATAAGGATAATTTGATAGTGGAAATTTTTCCTGATGGTAAACGTAGGTTTCATCCAAAACTCAGTTAAGTATTTCAAAAATTGGATTCTGTCTGACCGGATCGCCCCTTACAAAAACCATTCCCAAATTTTACAATGGGATGATATAGCTTGCCGATGGGAGCCGTCCGGTGGTTCATATCTGTTAAGATTGTTTCTTTAATTTAGGTACCGTAAATTCCACCGGGCAGTCCATACAGGCTGTACCGGAGTTGGAAATATTGGAATGGTAGATCTGCACATTTCCGCCGCCCAGAATAGAGTTACGGAAGTCAATGCCGTTAAATCCCTGGGCTGAGGAGCCGGGATCCGCCCCGTTATTAAATAACCTGACGCCATCTCTGCACTGGCCGTCAGCGAATGTAAAACTGAACAACAGCAGCTTCTGATTAGCACTAAAGCTAACAATTCCTCCGCCGGAGGCCACAGCATGAAAATCACGGCCCGATGAAGAAACCGGGTCAGTGATAAATTTCTCATCTGTCCAGGAGCCCCCCGCATGACTGACCACATTCAGCCGGGTATCAGGCGAGGATTTCGGGACGACCACCGCCACCTGTGCCTTCCCGAAAGCAAAGTTTCGCTGGGTGCCATCGGGTATTGCAAACACCTCATATCTAGTAGATTGCGGGTTCCATTCGACGGTTAGCCTGAGGTTTCCCTGAGCAGAACCACTGACCGCAGAGAGCAGAGAAATAACCAGAAGTAAACAGTATTTCATTTCTTAATTATTTAAGTTCAGTTTCGGGCTCCGGCTGATCTGTTTTTTTCAAAAAGAGTACGAAGCCAAAATATGTATGAATACTGCAATTTCCATGCCACATCTACACTCCCCTCTTTACAAAAGATGCCGGAAAATATTCCTGAGGCTTTCTCCCGGCCGAATTTCCCGGTACATAAATTCTGTTTACAGGCTACTTTTTCTTTATAAAAAGAAAACTTAACCGTATTTCTCCTATTTTAGCAGCCAGATCTTCAACCTGAATATGAAAAACCGATACCTGATTCCCTTTATCCTGGTCACCAGTCTTTTTTTTATGTGGGGCCTGGCCAACAATCTTACGGGGGTACTGATTCCTCATTTAAGAAAAGCCCTTGAACTGAGCAATATGCAAAGTACCCTGGTAGATACCGCGGTCTATTTTGCCTATTTTATTGCCGCTATACCGGCCGGCCTGCTCCTGAAAAAAACAGGTTATAAAAATGGTATCATCACCGGGCTGCTGATCTTCAGCGCGGGTTGTTTGCTTTTTATACCTGCAGCCAACAACCGGGAGTTTTCTGTTTTCCTGCTGGGCTCCTTTATTATAGGTACGGGCCTGGCTACCCTGGAAACCGCGGCTAATCCCTATGCAGCCCGGCTGGGACCTGAAGAAACCGCCACTACCCGCCTGAACCTGGCCCAGTCTTTTAATGGTCTTGCGGCCACTGCGGCGCCCTTCCTGGGTACACTGTTTATCCTTTCCGGCAAGGAGTACAGCCCGGAAGAACTGGCGCTGATGCCCGAGACAGAAAAGATAAGCTACCTTACGGCTGAAGCGGCTTCGGTGAAAGGCCCTTACCTTATTATTGCTATTATCCTTCTGGTGCTGGCCCTGGTATTCTATTTTATGAAATTTCCGGAAGTGGAAGAAAAGAGCGATAAGGAGGAGTCCGGAAACTTCCTTACCGCCTGGAAATATCCCGGGCTCCGGGCAGCGGTGATCGCCCAGTTTTTTTATGTGGGAGCACAGGTTTGCATTACCAGCTTCTTTATCCGTATGGCCATGGCCGGCGGCGGAATGGGAGAAAAAGAAGCCGGCTCTTATCTAAGTATGTATGGTGCCCTGTTTATGATCGGTCGTTTTGCCGGTACCGGCCTCACCCGTATTATTGCCCCGGCCCGCCTGCTGGCTATCTACTCGGTAGCAGCTATTATCTTATGCTTTATGGCTATTCACATGGAGGGAAACCTGGTGGTATTTGCCCTGGGTGCCCTGGGCTTCTTCCTTTCCATTATGTTTCCTACCATATTTTCACTGGGAATAAAAGGTCTGGGCCAGCATACCAAGGCTGGCTCTTCACTCATTGTTATGGCCATTATCGGCGGGGGCATTTTCCCCGTGATCATGGGGAATGTCATTGACCGCGCGGGAGATAATATCCAGCCGGGCTATTATGTTCCGCTGGTTTGCTTTGTGGTGGTGCTGCTGTTTGCGCTGAAGAATATTAAAGGAATAAGCAGGTCGTGACGGCTATGCCTTGTTTTATATAACCACATAAGGCACATAAGACATATAAGAATTTGTATATAAAGTTAGTTTTTTAAAAAAACTTATATGTCTTATGTGCCTATGTGGTTAAAAAAAATACTCATGAAAAAATTTGCTCTCGTACTTGACCTCATCGATGACCCGGTGCTCATTGCAGAATATGAAAAATACCACCGGGAGGTCTGGCCTGAAATACTCCGTAGCATCCGGGATTCGGGCATACTGCATATGGAGATTTACCGGTTTGCTAACCGGTTGTTCATGACCATGGAAACAGAGGATGATTTCTCTTTTGAAAAAAAAGCGGAAATGGATAACCGGAACCCGAAAGTTCAGGAATGGGAAACGCTGATGTGGAAGTATCAACAGGCTTTGCCGGGTTCAGCCCCGGGGGCCAAATGGTTACCGGCAAAGCTTGTTTTTCAGATGTGATTACAGTTCAGGAAAAGAAGTCCTGAATTTGGAGAACTGCTCTGCTGTCAATACCGCCTTGAGCTCTTTGTGGTAATTCTCCTTAGTGGAAGCTGCCAGGCTCTGCTCATTGTTTTCACGAATTCTCTGAAGCAGCTTCTGGTTCACCACATTAATACTTAATACCTTATCTTCCTGGGTTTTGTTCAGGCTCAATACCGTTTTCATGCGGTTAGTCAGCTCTTTAGCCTGAGACTCCGCACTTGAAACCTGTGAAGAGGCCTGGCCGCCGCCCCCACCTGTACTTAGCCCCCCACCGGTGGCACAAGCCGTCATCAGCATTCCTGCCAGCGCTATTCCGATTAACTTTTTCATTTTTCCTGTTATTTAATAGTTGAGAAACATTCGTTGCTTATTAGACATAGAAACCGGTAAAAGGTTGGGTACCCGGAATATTGCCCACCTCATCATAATATAAATTAGATATTTCGCCAATTATGAAATTATCTCCTGTGAAAATAGCCCGCGCCATTACTTCCATCACCTCTTCCTGCCTCACCCTCCGGTGAACGGGGTTCATGGTGCCCCCGTAAGCTCCGGGTTCAGCCTGCGGGTTCCACTGAAAGACCGCATCTACCAGGGTGCCTCTCGGAGCCATCAGCGGAGGGTATCCCGTGCCCCGGTAATCCAGCTGTGCCGGATGCGGCAGGCCCAGGGCATGGCCGAACTCGTGCGCGGCCGTGGTGCTGTGCCCCAACTGGTCTGTGATCAGCCAGTGACCGGAGTTCTGGCCCAGTCCCCGGCCCATCATGGACCGCTCCACAATATTGGCATCTTCCACCCTTACAAAATTTACCTCATGAGAAACATTATCCCGCATCTTCTGCTTCGCCTCCTCTACCGTTACCGCCTCCACGTGAACCAGGAAACGTACCTTTAAATATCGGGTCTGTACCGGAACCACCACCAGCGGCTGATTCCACATCCGGTTGATTTCTGCTGCTATATCCCGGGCCAGCGGCTCCGCGGCGTATTTGCCATAGAGAAAAAGCGTAGCTTTCACCCGCACTTCATCATCTTCTATATATGCTATGGCTGACATGCTCAGAAAGGGATATAAACTACCTTTTTGGTCTCAAAAAATTCTTCTTCAAAATAATCTTTCAGCTCAAAGATGCGGTATTTCCGCCGGATCTCCGACATCTCTTCCGCCAGGTCTCCTCCTTTCAGGTAAAGGATCCCGTTATCCAGAGTGCTGAAGTGATTCCGGTTGATCTTATTCTGCACCCAGCCCAGGAATGGTCCCATACGGGTCACGGCCCGGCTGATGATGAAATCGTAGGTTCCCCTGAGCTGCTCCACCCGCTGATGCTCGGCTTTAACATTGGTCAGGCCCAGGCCGGCGGCCACCTCTTCTACTACCTTTATTTTCTTGCCCACTGCATCTACCAGGTGAAAAGAAACTTCCGGGAAAAGAATAGCCAGCGGAATACCCGGAAACCCTCCGCCGGTACCCACATCCAGGATTTCAGAGTCATCGGCAAAACGGCACACTTTAGCTATACCTAACGAATGCAGCACATGCCTTTCATACAGCATGTCAATATCCTTGCGGGATATTACATTTATCCGGCTATTCCACTCTTCGTACAATTCACCCAGCCGGTCGAACTGCTCTCTTTGCTTTTCCGTTACTTCCGGAAAGTACCTGTAAATAATATCAGACTTCACACGCGCGGTCGTTTTTCACAAAGATAAGTGGTTTACACGCTTTCAGAAACGGGTTAATTCCAGTATTTTTGAATTTTAAATAGAAATGTATGTCGGTACTACAAGGCTCTGTTGAGCAACTTCTTCCTCAATACCTGGAAGGAAAGGATTATTCCGGAATAGCGGTGGTGGCAGATAAGAACACCCGCAAAGACTGCTACCCCAGGGTAAAGGAGCTGCTTCCCAAACACCATCTGATCACGATTCAGGACGGGGAAGAGTATAAGAATTTAGATATTTGTACAATCATCTGGAACAAACTTACCGAAGTGGAATTTGACCGGCATGCCCTGGTCATCAACCTGGGCGGAGGAGTCATTGGTGACATGGGAGGCTTTTGTGCCGCTACCTATAAGCGGGGGATTGACTTTATCCAGATACCCACTACATTACTGTCGCAGGTGGATGCCAGTGTAGGCGGAAAACTGGGCATCGATTTCCAGGGATTCAAGAATCATATCGGTGTATTTACCCAGCCGTGTGCCGTGTTGATTGATCCTGCTTTCCTGGCTACACTTCCGGAGCGGGAGCTGCGGTCGGGCTTTGCCGAGGTTATTAAGCATTGCCTCATCCGGGACCGGGACATGTGGAACCGGATTCGCAGGATGGAACTGGAAGAAATGCCTATGCAGGAGCTGATCAATCATTCCGTGGCCACAAAGAAAGCCATTGTTACGGAGGATCCTACCGAAAAAGGATTGCGAAAAATCCTGAATTTCGGCCATACTGTAGGCCATGCGGTAGAAACCTTTCACCTGGAAAAAGACCGGCTTCTTCACGGGGAGGCCATAGCCATCGGCATGATCTGCGAGGCGTATATCGCTTATTCTAAAGGCATGCTGACTGAAACGGAACTGGGCGAAATAGAAGAATATATCTTCTCGGTTTACGGTGCCGTGCAACTGGATCCCCAGGATTTTGCGGCCATTGCAGCCTTAACGGGGCAGGACAAGAAAAACCGGGGCAATACCGTGCGGGCCGCACTTCTTAACGGCATCGGGGATTGCAGTTATGATATCCCGCTCACTAAAAAGGATATCCTGAAATCTCTTAAGTATTATTGTGGAATTTTATAATTATACAAATATTTAAATAAATATGTCTACCCGCCGGAAACTGGTGATTCTCCTGTTTGCCTCCCTGTTTGCGATCATTCTCCTTTTCAGCGGGTTTATCTATTATAACCTGATTGAGTACTCTTATGCCGATTTTCACGCACGGCTGCACACCAGGGCGCTGACAACGGCCAAAATAGAGCTGGAGAGCAATAAAGAGGCCGATTACCTGAAGCAGTTTAAGGCAGAATACCTGGAAAAGCTGACCAACGAGCAGCATTTCATTATCAGGACCGATACACTGGACCTCCATGCGCTGAGCAGCCAGCTGGACATTCCCAGGAGCTTTTTGACGGAAACCCTCCGCGATGGCGAACATTTTTACAAGAAAGGGAATACCTTCTATAATGCAATACGGACCGATAATGCCGGTGGTGATTACCTGGTCATTGTTTCGGCTGAAAACTATTACCACACCCATCATGAAGTTTACCTGCGGCAATTGCTGATAGGAACCATCATTTTTGCTGTACTCCTGATCTTTTTCCTCTCCTACTGGATCTCCAGCCGGATCAGCAAACCCCTGCATGAAATCAGCTCCCGGGTAAATGAGATCGGCACCGATAAGCTGCACCTCCGCATTCCGGAAACGGATCTGCCCCGGGAGCTTGAAATCCTGTCGAAATCATTCAATGTCATGCTTGACAGGCTGGAAACTTCTTTTGAGGCACAGAAAAATTTCGTTTCCAATGCATCTCATGAATTCCGTACCCCCCTCACTTCCATTATAGGGGAGGCTGACCTGGCGCTGTCGAGAGAGAGAGACCCGAAGTTTTACCAGGAAACCCTGAAGGTTATCCTCAGTGAAGCTGAAAAACTCAATAATAAAACCCAGGCACTGCTGTTTCTTGCCCAAACCGGTTTTAAAAAATCAAAACTGCTGTTTGAGCCTTTACGCGTGGATGAGATCCTCCTCGACTGCAAGGAAACCTTCCATAAAATTGATCCTTCCAATAATATCTTTCTGAATTTCACCAACCTCCCCGAGCAACACCAGAAGCTTCAGATCCAGGGCAATAAGCAACTCCTGACCCTGGCGCTGACCAATATCATGGGTAACGGTCTGAAGTATTCCAAAAATGAGATCGTGGAAGTAAGCCTGGAATGGAAAGACGAGGACATCGTCATTATTATAAAAGACCGGGGCATAGGAATACCCGAAAGCGAATTACCTTTTATTTATGATCCTTTCTTTCGCGCCTCCAACACCGACGATTTTGAAGGCTACGGCATAGGCCTGCCCCTGGCCCGGAATATCATTCGCCTTCATAAGGGAGAACTGCGGGTTTTGTCGGCCAGGGACCAGGGGGTAACTGCCGAGATTAAAATTCCATTAAGACCGAATTAGAATGTAATTAGAATACTTATTACAAGGGTTTTTGATGAAACCAGGCTCCATAAGCTGATGTTTAAACCTCTGAAAAGGCGTTACTGAAGACGCCCTGATAAAGTTTAAACTATTCTTATGAATTCAAAGTATCTAAGAAATCTGAAGTACGACCTACCCGCAGGGCTTGTCGTATTCCTGGTGGCCCTGCCTCTCTGTCTGGGGATATCCCTGGCTTCCGGAACTCCCTTTTTCAGCGGAATCATTGCCGGTGTTATCGGCGGAATTGTGATAGGTATTCTTTCCAACAGCCAGTTGAGCGTAAGCGGTCCGGCCGCGGGGCTGGTGGCTATTATTATTTCAGCCATCGCCACTTTGGGCAGCTTTGAAGCCTTCCTTCTGGCAGTAGTTATCTCAGGAGCTTTCCAGGTGATTCTCGGTTTTGTGAAGGCCGGGGTACTGGCCTATTATTTTCCTTCCAACGTCATCAAAGGGATGCTCTCGGGGATTGGTATCATTATTATTCTCAAGCAGATTCCGCATGCATTGGGATACGACTCCGAAACGTTCAGCGAGCTGACCAATTTCTTCAAAAAAGACGGCGGCAATGCCCTCCAGGCAGTGTGGGAGTCTTTTGAGCATATCAGCCCCGGAGCTGCCCTCATCTGCCTGATCGCCCTGGGAATCATCATCGCCTTTGAAACCAAGAGCCTGAAGAGCATATCGAAAATTATTCCCGGCGGACTGGTGGCGGTAGTAGCCAGTGTGCTGATCAGTGAGCTGATCTTCAAAAATATCCCTGCTCTGGCTATCTCGTCCGACCACCTGGTGAATGTTCCCGTGGCCAGCTCTTTTTCTGAAATGCTGGGGCTGTTTACTTTCCCTGATTTCTCTGCCATCATGAATTCACAGGTATGGATCGTGGCCCTGACCATTACGGCAGTGGCTTCTATTGAAACGCTCTTGTGTATTGAAGCGGTAGACCAGCTCGATCCGCACAAGAGGTTTACCAATAATAACCGTGAGCTGATCGCCCAGGGAATAGGTAATATGAGCTCCGGCCTGATCGGCGGCCTCCCCATCACTTCAGTGATTGTACGAAGCAGCGCCAACCTCAATGCCAATGCCCGGACCAAGGTCTCTGCCATTTTTCATGGGGTGCTGCTTTTTGCCTCCGTACTGCTTATTCCTTCCGTTCTGAACAAAATTCCGCTGGCGTCACTGGCTGCCATACTGATCTATACCGGTTACAAGCTGGCCAAACCCAGCATTTTCAGGGAAATGTTTGCCAATGGCAAATACCAGTGGAAGCCTTTCCTGGTGACCGTAGCCAGTGTGGTAATATTTGACCTGCTGGTGGGTGTGGGCGTAGGTCTGGCCTACTCGGTGTATTACATTCTGAAAGGGAACTTTAAAAATGCATTCTTCTATGACAAGCCTGCGGCAGGATCATCAGAGCCTATCCGTATGGTGCTTTCCGAAGAAGTATCTTTCCTGAACAAGGCGAATATCAAGGAGTCGCTGGAGGCCATCCCGAAGAACAGCTCCATCATCATTGATGCTTCCAACTCTTCCTATATTGATTTTGATGTATTGCAGGGAATAAAAGAATTTGTAGATTACAAATCGAAATACCGTAATATTGATTGCCAGCTGATCGGTTTTGACAAGCAATTTTCACTGGAAGAAGTGCCTGCATCCTCTCATTAAATACCCTATGGAACCGATTAACCGACTGATTGAAAATAATAAGCAGTGGGCAGCCGCTACCCTGGCCAGAGACCCGCATTTCTTTGATAACCTGGAGCATGAGCAGAAGCCGGAGTTTCTCTGGATAGGGTGCAGCGACAGCCGCGTACCGGGAGATATCCTTACGGGAACCCACCCCGGCCAGATATTTGTTCAGCGGAATATTGCCAATATGGTGATTCATACCGACCTGAACCTGCTGTCGGTGCTGGAATATGCCGTAAACCGCCTCAAGGTAGAGCATGTGATTGTTTGCGGCCATTACAACTGCGGCGGTGTAAAAGCCGCCATGAGCAACCAGAATTTTGGCATTATTAATAAATGGGTCAGGAACATCAAGGATGTGATCCGGCTGCACCGCGACGAGCTGGATGCCATTTCAGATCCCCAGGGACGTTTTGACCGCCTGGTAGAGCTGAATGTGCAGGAGCAGGTGTTTAACCTGGCCAAAACGAGCATTATACAGAAAGCCTGGAAAGACAGACAGGGGCCGCATCTTCACGGCTGGGTTTACGGACTTAAAAACGGGATTATCAAGCAACTGCTGGATATGACCCACGAAGATCACGTGGATCCCATTTATGAATTTGAGATTTAAAGTATATTAAATGTTTAGTGGTAAGACAAGGCGGGGGCTGATAGCCCCCGTTTTTCTTTACCCGGACCGGGCCATTTCCGGAGCAGGTCTTTTCTATCCCGGACCTGAAGTCCGGGTGAAGGGATGGCGCCCCTTCGGGGCTTTATGGTACCAGAGTAATACTACAAATTTACTGCGTGGTTTACTTACGCTGGCAGGAGGTTTTTCCGGCGCAAGATAGATTCAAAAAGCTTCTGATCGTGCTCGGAATTGAAGACCTCGGTACGGAAGTGCAGGAACTGGCCTCTTCCCATGTGCAGGTAAAAACCGGTTTTGTCTTTCTCTGCTGATTGGATCATGTCCCACTTGATTACACCACCTTCTTTGGCATTCAGCTTTACCAGGATCTGCCGACTGTCTACTTCATAAGCGAACTTATCAAACATCTGCTTGTTCTGATCCATCTGGGTGGCCGCATAGAATTGCAGGTACCAGAAACCGGCAAAAAGGATGGCACCGATAATAGCGGTGATCAATATCCACCAGTTTTTATATACTCCTGTAAAATGCAGTACCAGGCCCAGCACAGCCACCGCTGCGGGAACCAGGAACCATAATTTCATTTTATCTATCTGGCCGGCAAAAGCCTTCCGGATGTAATGTTTTTTATCTAATGCAAATTTTTTGGTCTTAACTATCATATCCTGTTTATTCGACCTGCAAAATTATAAAAAAGCGCCCGAATAGCCCCGGCCGTTCAAAAATATATTTCCCCTTTTTCATAAGTATTTTCACATATAAAGGCAAGTATTGGTTATTTTTGCAATAATGTTATTTCCAAAATATGTCTAAGGCTCTGCTTCTCACCCACGAAAAAACTCTTCAGAAAGCTAAACGAATGGCCTACCAGATCCTGGAGAACAATACCGGCGAAGAAGAAGTGGTGGTAGCGGGAATCGGCGGAGAAGGTTATGTACTGGCGGAGATTATTGTGCGGTTTCTGCGGGAAATCTCCACCCTGAAAGTAACTATTGCCAAACTTATCTTTGACAAAGATGCCGTCGCCCAGCCCGACATCACCATTGAAAGTGAAGTGGATACTTTCCGGAACAAGTCGGTGGTAATTGTAGATGATGTACTGAATTCAGGTAAGACCCTGGCCTTCTGCCTGCGGCCTTTCCTGTCTATTCCCCTGAGAAAATTACAGGTGGCGGTAATGGTAGACCGCAACCACCCCAGATACCCCATTAAGGCTGATTTTGTAGGATACAGCCTGTCAACTACTTTATCAGACCATGTCCAGGTGATCTTATCCGACGAATCACAAGCGGGGGTCTATTTATATTAAAAAGCGGATAAATGGACGAAATCAGCTCTTTCTTTACCTATATCATGAACTCGGAAGAGATCATACAAACCGGGGGATTACTGGCTATTTTGTTGATCGTATACATCGAGAACGGTCTTTTTTTCGGTTTCTTTTTGCCCGGCGACTACCTCCTGTTTCTTACGGGTGTTTTTGTCTCTTCGCAGCACCTTGATCAGCCTATCCTTCTGGTTTTGCTGGGTGTTTTTGCCGCCGGGGTTCTCGGAGCCTATACGGGTTATATTTCCGGCAGGTTTTTCGGGGATAAGATCCGGAATAAAAAGGATTCGCTCTTCTTTAAGCAGAAGTACCTGACCCGCACAGCCAATTATTTTGAGAAATACGGAAACCGTACCCTGATCATTGCCCGCTTTCTACCCATCGTCAGAACCTTTGCGCCTATCCTGGCGGGCCTGGTACGCATGAACTTTGTGCAGTTCAGCATTTATAATGTGGTAGGCGGAGCCATATGGGTGCTGACGCTGGTGGGCGGGGGATACCTGCTGGGTAACCGTTTCCCTTTCATTATAGACTACGTTCATTATATCATTATGTTCTTCCTGGCGGTGACCACGTTTACGGTGATCAAGGGGTATCTGAATGCCCGGCGGGAGTTTAAGGAGGATTGAAGGCCACCGGAATTAACCACATAGATACATAGAACACAGAAATTCAGCTTTCACTTTTAAACCTATGTTTCTATGTGGTTAAAAAGTGGTCACAAAAAAAGAGCTCCCGTGTGGAAGCTCTCTCTTTGTATAATAATCTCTATACCGATTACAATCTGAAGTGCGAGAATGCCTTGTTGGCATCTGCCATTCTGTGGGTATCGTCTTTCTTTTTCACAGAAGCACCTTCACCTTTAGAAGCAGCAACGATCTCTCCTGCCAGACGTTCAGTCATGGTTTTCTCGCCACGCTTACGAGCATAACCGATCATCCATTTCATACCCAGCGACTGCTTACGCTCAGCCCTTACTTCAGTAGGAACCTGGAACGTAGCACCCCCTACCCTGCGGCTTTTTACTTCCACAGAAGGCATAACGTTACTCAAAGCCTTTTTCCATACCTCAAGACCGTTTTCACTGGTTCTTTTTTCAACAATCTCCAATGCCCCGTAGAAAATACTGTAAGCCAGTGATTTTTTACCGTCGTACATCAGGTTGTTAACAAATTTGGTCACGGTAACATCCCTGAACTTGGGATCAGGCAGTACGTAACGCTTTTTTGGTTTTGCTTTTCTCATTTCTTAAATCTTTTTAAGAAGGTTTCGTTTAACGATTTAAACTAATTCACATTCGGTAAAAACTGAATATTACTTCCCTATATATTTCTGATAACTCAGAGACTATAAAGAATTATTTTTTCTTACCTTTTGCAGGTGCTGCGGCTGCCTGACCCGGCTTAGGACGCTTGGCACCATACTTGGAACGACTTTGCTTACGGTTATTCACACCGGCTGTATCCAGCGCCCCGCGAACAATGTGGTAACGTACACCCGGAAGGTCTTTTACCCTGCCGCCTCTGATCAGAACGATCGAGTGCTCCTGCAGGTTATGGCCTTCGCCGGGAATATAAGCGTTAACCTCCTTTTGGTTGGTTAAACGTACACGGGCTACTTTTCTCAAAGCCGAGTTTGGCTTCTTAGGAGTAGTTGTGTACACACGCGTACATACACCACGACGCTGAGGACAGGAATCCAATGCCGGAGACTTCGAATTATACTGTAAGGTCTCTCTTCCTTTTCTTACTAACTGCTGTATAGTAGGCATTGTAAACTGTTAAAAATTAATTAATTAAAATATATTACCCCTTTTTTGGGACTGCAAAGATAGTAGTTTTTATTTAATTATGAAACCATTACGTCAAAATAATCAGATTTATAGCCCTCTGAATCCCCCTGAGTGAGATTATATGCTTTCTTTATTCATAGTCTGCCGGATCCTCCCTATTTTTGATACTCAATATAACTGTTAAGCATGTACAATCTGAAGCAAAAAGTGGCCATTGTGACCGGGGGCGCCAGCGGCATCGGCCTTGAAATTTCACGCACGCTGGCCAGCCACGGCGCTATAGTACACATATTTGAAGTTAACCCTGACCTGGCCGAACGCGAAGCCGACCTGATCAACGCCAACGGCGGCATTGCCTACGCCCACCGGGTGGATGTGGCCCGCCAGGATGAAGTGATGAAGAAAGTGGCCAAAATAAACGCCCTCCACCCTATCTCTATCCTCATTAATAATGCAGGCATATCGCATGTGGGTACGGTGGAAAGCACCACTGAGGCCGACCTGGACAGGGTGTATAACGTCAACATCAAAGGCGTATATAACTGCCTGCATGCCGTAATCCCGGTAATGAAAGAAAACGGTGGCGGGGTGATTGTCAATATGGCCTCCATAGCTGCCTCTGTGGGCCTGCCCGATCGCTTTGCCTACTCCATGAGCAAGGGAGCTATCCGCGCCATCACTTTCCAGGTGGCCCGCGACTACCTCGCTGATCATATCCGGTGCAACTGCATCTCGCCGGCCCGGGTGCACACCCCTTTTGTGGACGGGTTTATTAAAAAGAATTACCCCGGAAAAGAAGTGGAAATGTTTGAAAACCTGTCGAAAACCCAACCCATCGGCCGTATGGGAAAACCGGAGGAGATAGCCGCCCTGACGGCTTTCCTGGTGTCTGACCAGGCCGCTTTTATCACCGGATCAGACTATCCGATAGACGGAGGATTTATAAAATTAAATAATTAACAAAAAGCTATGAGAAGTGAGCTATGAGCTATGAGAAATTAACTGGACACTAAGCCGTTGATGAATAAAAACTCACAGCTCAAGGCTCATAGCGGTCCGCCGCCGCGGCTCAAAGCTTAAATAGTACACCTTATGAAATTAATACGTTTTGAACAGGAAGGAAAAATAAAGCCGGGGATCATTGCATCTGACGACCGCTGGCTGGATGTTTCTGCATTTGGCGAAGATTATACCGAAGATTTCTTCACGAACAACGGGCTGAAGCGCCTGGAAGAATGGTTAAAGACGGTTTCCTGCCCGGAAGTATCTAAAAACACCCGGCTGGACTCCTGTATTGCCCGGCCTTCCAAGATCATTTGTATAGGGCTGAATTATGCCAAACATGCTGCCGAGTCGGGAATGGCTATCCCCAAAGAACCCATCGTATTCTTTAAATCCACTACGGCGCTGTGCGGTCCGAACGATAACGTGATCATTCCCCGTAACTCGGTAAAAACCGACTGGGAAGTAGAACTGGCGGTAGTGATCGGCAAAAAGGCTTCGTATGTGGACGCGGCCGATGCCTGGGACTATATAGCCGGCTACTGTACGCACAACGACTATTCGGAGCGGGAATTCCAGCTGGAACGGGGCGGACAATGGGTAAAAGGAAAATCAAACGATACTTTTGCTCCGCTGGGGCCCTTCCTGGCCACCAAAGATGAGATCGCTGACCCCCATAACCTGAACCTGTGGCTGAAAGTAAACGGGGAAAAACTGCAGGATTCCAATACCAATGACCTGATTTTTGGCCTGCCTTACCTGATTGAACATCTCACCTCATTTATGACTCTGCTGCCCGGTGATGTGATCTCTACCGGCACTCCCGCGGGCGTAGGCCTGGGCTTCAGGCCGCCGCGTTACCTGAAGCCTGGTGATGTGGTGGAGCTGGGGATAGAGGGGCTGGGCGTGCAGAAACAAACAGCCGTAGCTTTTCAGTGAAAAATGAAAAACTAAAAATGAAAAATAATATTCTAAAAGAAAAAAGTTATTCCTTTGCTATCCGAGTCGTAAAATTAGCCCAACACCTGCAATCCGAAAAAAGGGAGTTTGTAATGAGTAAGCAGATACTACGATCCGGCACTTCGGTAGGAGCCTTGATACGGGAAGCTGAATTTGGACAAAGCAAACCTGACTTCATAAGCAAGATGTCTATTGCTCTGAAAGAAGCCAACGAAACCGAATATTGGTTGAATTTATTAAAGGACTCTCAATACCTTGATCTGAAAAGTTTTGATAGTATCTGGAAAGATTGTAGTGAATTAATAGCATTACTTGTCTCTACTGTAAAGACTTCAAAGCTCAACAAACTGGTTTAACTTCCCCTTATTATTTTTCATTTTTCATTTTTAACTTTTAACTTAAACCCATGTCCGTTAACTCTACTACCTGCCCTCATTGTGGTCATAAGTTTGATGCAGGGGAGGCGATGCAAAAGCACCTGGAAATTGAGCTGAAAAAGAACATTCAACTCAGGGAGAAGGAATATGAACTCAGGATGGAGGAGTTTAAGAAGCAGCTGGAGAAGGAAAAGAAGGAATTTGAAATCAGCGAAAAAAAGAAGCTCTGGGCCGTAGCCCTTTCAGAGGCGCAGAAGCGCATGGAAGAAAAAAATGCCGCTGAGCTGACCGCGTTAAAGCAGGATAACGAAGCCAAGCAAAAAGAGATTCTTAAAAGCCGCGAAAAAGAAATTGAGCTTCTGAGGCGGGAGCAGGAGCTCAAAAGCCAGCAGGAACTGATGCAGATACAGATCCAGAAAGAGCTGATCGAAAAAACCGCCCAGATAGAAGAAACCGCCAAAAAGAAAAAGGACGAAGAATTTGAGCTCACCCGCAAAGAGTTTGAAAAAAAGCTGGAAGATCAGAAGAATCTTATCAACGAGATGAAGCGGAAAGCCGAACAGGGCTCCTCACAGCTGCATGGAGAGATCCAGGAGCTGGCCCTGGAGGAAATCCTGCGAAGGGCCTTTGTTTACGACACGGTGGATGAGGTCAGCAAAGGCATCCGGGGCGCCGACGCCATCCAGACCGTGATCAATGAATTCGGGCAGGTCTGCGGAAAGATCGTATTTGAGAGCAAACGCACCCAGAACTGGCAGGACGCGTGGATCGACAAGCTAAAAGACGATCAAAGGGCACTGGGGGCGGAAATTGCCGTGCTGGTCAGCCAGGTGATGCCCAAAGACCTGGAGCGGTTCGGCCAGCGCGAAGGCATCTGGATATGCAACTACCAGGAGGTTATTCCCCTGGTTTTTGTGCTGCGCCAGATCCTGGTGCGCTCCCAAAGCGCCAAAGCAATACAGGAGAACAAAACCGACAAAATGGGCCTGCTCTACAATTACCTCACCGGCACCCAGTTCCGCCAGCAGCTGGAGGCCATTGTGGAAGGTTTCAGCAACATGAAAACCGAGCTGGAACGTGAAAAACGGGCCATGAAGAAAATCTGGAAGGAGCGGGAAGTACAAATCGAAAAGGTGATTGACAATACCATTGACATGTACGGTTCCATCAAGGGAATTGCCGGGAACGCGATTGCGCCGATTCAGCCGCTGGAATTGGGGGATGGGGAGGAAGAGCTATTGGAGTAATGGCACGCATTGTGGGGGATTAATTAGTTAAAAGTTAAAAACTAAAAACGGTTCGCCGCTGCGGTTATGGTACATTTAGTGCCTTAAAAAAGCGGGATATTTTACTCCCGCTTTTTTAAGCGTTTGACTATTCGTTAGACTCATACCAACCGCAGACTTCCTTAATGTCATTTAGATTGTCCTTATGTGCCAACGCTAAAAATACTATGGGGCCTGCTAACCCTGTGGGGCGCGCCCACCCTTCAGCAACAAACCAACGCCATACACGATGGGTCTGACTGTTAGATTTTACAGTAAACGCCGCCTGATTCTTAGCCGTGTAAACCCATACAGCTCCTGAGGATAGCTGCCTCTTCTCCCAATCTTCAGGCTTGCTTGCCAACAAATCCCTGATGACATTGTCATTCAGAAAGTGCTGCCCCATAGTGCCATTCGTCAGGTTAGCGGCAGAGGGATATGGCCTCCAAACAGCTTTTTTCCAAAAATTTTCCCCGAAGAGGGCTTTGGTAGTATCACCTCCTACATTAGAAGAAATAAACCTCAGAGCATCTAAATATTTAGAGTAGTTTCCAAGATATTGAGTAGTATCCAGAGCTCCATCACCCGAATCTGTGCCGTCGGGGTTTGTGCCGCCGGAGTTGTCCCCGCCCGGGTCAGTTCCTCCGTTACCCGGAGGGTCTATAACAGTCGGGTCAGGTTTGGGGTTATCCCCCCCCCCCGCAAGCTCCAATGAGCAGGGATATCATGAGGAAAACGGCAAGTAAGTAATTTATTTTAGGGGTAGAAAATTTGGATTTCATAGTCCGGATTTTAAGAATTAAACATTACGAAACCAAAGCAAGTTATTCTTTTCCTCATTCCGGCACAACCCACCCCTTACCAACCCCGAAAAGAACTTGACGAATCCATAAAAAACTTGATAAAGCAAAAAACGGATACAGTGCTGTAGACGAAAACCCGGCCACCATCCTGTAGAGTCTTCGTGCTTTTTCTCCTGAATTTATCACCCTTATTTATTGAGTATTCAAATAAATCCCCCTATCTTACCTGTAAATTCACACCAATGACTTATGCCGAGAGATATCACCAACATCCACGACAAGTTCATCAAACAGATTCTTTCCAACAAAGAACTCGCCGTAGAATTCCTGAAGCAGTACCTGCCCGAAGCATTAACCAGCATCCTGGACTTCGAAACACTGACTCAACAGGATACTTCCTATATCACTGACAGGCTCAAAACCTCTTACTCCGACCTCATCTGGGGAGTGCAGATAAAGGGGCAAAGAAAGCCTGCAAATCAGCCTGCTGCTGGAACACAAAAGCAGTGCAGCTCCCCATACCACCTTCCAGTTACTGGAATACCTGGCACTGGGCTATCAGAAACAGCTCCGGGAAAAGAAAAAACCCGAGCTCATAGTACCCATACTCTACTATCACGGGAAACAGAACTGGAAATTCAAGTCGCTGGAAAAGTACTTCACGGCTTACCCTGACTTCATGCAAAAATACCTGCCTGTATTTGCTACGGAATTTATTAACCTGAATGAGGTTTCACCCGAACAGATTTATGTATTCAAAGACGGGCTCCTCAGCAGTGCCGTCATGTTACAAAAGTACTGTTTTGACCCGGAGGAGCTTTCTGCTCACATCCACAGGATCGTAGAAAACCTGAATCCGTATTTGGAGTCGAACGTTACGGAGGCTATATTTGTTTACCTAATAAGGGGTATTCGTTTGGAAAGAAGATATTAACAGAGGCTATAAAAAAACTACCGGAAGAGATGAATACGAAAGTGATGACTATATATGATCAGTTGATCCTGGAAGGAAAAGAGAAAGGCCTTGCTGAAGGTTTGGTAAAGGGGAAAGAGCAGGGAATTACCGAAGGAACAGAAAAGGCTCTACAAAAAACGATTCTCAATGCCTACAATGCCGGTATTGACATAAATACTATTCGTATCATCACCGGCGAAACTGAGCAAAAAATCAGGCAGATTCTGCAACAAAATGAGCAGATGTAACCGTGGAGAGCCATCTACTCATTCCTCTGAGATTCCCACAACAGCCACCGCTACTTTTAACCGCAGCGGCGGCTGTTTTTAGTTTTTAGTTTTTAGTTTTTAACTTCCTCAGTCCACTCCCCCATACTCCACCACCTTCGCTTTCGCTTCCAGCGTTACGCCCTCGTATTCACCCCGCACAAACTCCAGTGTTTCGAGAATTTCTTCGAGGTTCATGCTTTGCACCAGCTTCATGCGATGCTCTTTGAAGTCAGGCAGGCCTTTGAAGTAATTGGAATAATGCCGGCGCATTTCCAGGATGCCGAGCGTTTCCCCTTTCCATTCTACGGAAAACCGGAGGTGCTGAACGGCAGCGTTCACCCGCTGGCTCATGGTAGGGGCCGCCAGATGCTCTCCTGTGCGGAAATAATGCTTGATTTCGTTGAAAATCCAGGGGTAGCCTATCGCAGCCCGGCCGATCATGATGCCGTCTATACCGAATCGGTTCCGGTATTCCAGGGCTTTTTCGGGGCTGTCAATGTCGCCGTTCCCGAAAATCGGGATTTTGATGCGGGGGTTTTCCTTTACTTTGGCAATCAGCCGCCAGTCGGCCTCCCCTTTATACAGTTGCGCGCGGGTACGCCCGTGAATGGTCAGGGCCTGTATGCCCACATCCTGCAGCCTTTCTGCCACCTCTTCTATATTTTTAGTGGAATCATCCCATCCCAGGCGGGTTTTTACCGTTACCGGAAGGTGGGTAGCCTTTACTACGGCTGAAGTCATGGCAGCCATCAGCGGAATATCCTGTAAAAGCGCCGCCCCGGCTCCCCGGCAGGCCACTTTCTTCACCGGACAGCCGTAGTTGATATCAATGAGATCGGGATTTACCTCCGTGGAGATACGGGTACATTCAGCCATGGTATCTACATCTGAACCGAACAGCTGGATGCCGATAGGGCGTTCATACGGGAAAATATCCAGCTTTCTTACGCTCTTGACCGCATTCCGGATCAGTCCTTCCGAAGACACAAACTCCGTGTACATCATATCCGCACCGTTCTCCTTGCACACCTGCCGGAACGGAGGATCACTCACGTCTTCCATAGGTGCCAGAAGCAGCGGAAATTCACCTAATTCAATATTCCCGATCTTCACCATGATGCAAAAATAATTCATTTCAGGGTGATAAAGTTCGAAAACCTCTGAAAATCGAAGGGCGGGGAGACATTTGGAGAGCTTTGTACGTTTATATTATGAAATAAAAGCCCAATGAAGAGACTTGCTTATATTCTCCTGCTTCTGCCGCTTTCCTGCCGGGAAAAAGAGGTAGTTCCTGATTCGCTGCTTTCCTTTACTGTGGAAGGGGAAGAAGCCCTGATTGACCAGGAGGAACATTCGGTAACCATAAAACTGGGGGAAAACGCCGTATGGAAATCGCTGAAAGTAGATTTTACCACCACCGGGCAAGCCGGGGTAGAGATAAACGGGCAACAGCTGACCCCGGGCAGTATCCTTGACCTCTCGGAAACCCATGGGTTAACTCTCCGGTCAGACAATGGTACGATACGGTCTTATACCCTGAAAAAGTCTTCGGTATTTGAAGAATACGGGATGGGCAAAAGCCAGGAAAAGTTCAGAAGCCAAAACCGGAGCTACTCCTTTTATATTGACCAGTACGGAACCGGAACCCACCAGTATATCAACTGCGGCCCTACGGTAGTGACCATGGCACTGAAATGGAGCGATTCCACTTTTCATCAGACTCCGCTTGATGCACGCCGGGCGATCCGGGCTGAAGGGGGATGGTGGTATACCAATGATATTTATGATTACCTCAGGAAATACGGTGTAACCGCAGGCTATTATCCTTTGCCCGTTGCGTTAACTAATCAGCAATACGAAGCAAAAATAGCAGAGGTGATAGACAGCGGGCACCTGGCTATTCTCTGCCTGGACATGTACTATGTTAAAGAGAACCCGGAGGCAGAACAAAGAACTAACCGCTTTTATGCGGCCAACAGCCAGGGCTGGGGCCATTTTATATTGGTAAAAGGTTACCGGGTAATTGACGGAAAAATGTGGCTGGAAGTTCATGACCCCTATTCCATTGATCAAAAATATGCGGGTGGCCAGCTGAAAGGGGACCGCCGTTATTATGATCCGGCTGAACTTAAAAAAGCCACCGATATCTGGTGGCCTTTCGCGATGATTGTTCCGCAGAAAAACGGTGCCCTTCATGCACGTTTCCGGGCAGAGGAGAGCCGGGTTCCGTCTCAGAAAGGGAGGGGGTTTTTCAGGTAAGGCCGGATGTCTTCCCAGCTCAGCGTAATACGGGTAATGCCCGCAGCTCCCGGGGCAATGGCATATTTATCAAAATAAAAAGTAATACCCCGGTTTTCCACCACAAAATTCTGGAAATTTGATCCGAAGAAATAGCCGTCGCACTGGCATTTGGCCTTGTCTAAAGTGACTCCGTCTGCCTTCAGGTAAGCCAGGCCCAGGCCGGCTTCCACAAAGTCTTTAAAGAAAAGGGTGGTGTCTGACAAAGCCCGGTCTGCCAGGAAGCGGGAAAGCTTTATATCTTTATGATCAGAAAAGTCCAGAATATCTTCTATATCCACCCGGCGGTTCTCCCGGTTAAAGCAATAGCTGTCTACCCCGGTATTCCCGTTGGCTCCTCCGGTATATTCATAGGTAGTGAAAAGATAAGAAACGGTTCCGAGGCTGTCAGCTGAAAAACGCTCAAACCCCATATCGTAGCTGTATTTTACCTGGGCCCTGTCAGGAAAAGCCCGGGTTATTTTCTGCTCTTCTTCATAGAGCTCTCCTCCTGTCCGCCATTCCTCTTTTTTGGCCTGGTAACGGTCCAGCACAAAAGATTTCATCACCTGGTCTTTATCCCGGCTTTCTTCCGGGTATTCTACCGAGATGGTATAAAATGAAGTGGAGTCGGCCAGCAGCGCCTTTCTTTCCATGGATGAGCCTCCCGGGGCACATCCCTGGAAGAGAAGTACCAGCCCTATGAATACGTTTATGGATTTATGCATTTATTCCTGTCTTATTATAAAAGCAACGTACACTTTTATCCGAAATTGTGCTACCACTTCCTTATCAGTTCATTGATCCGGTCGAGGAGAATCTGCGATTTCGGCCCTATTTTGCCACTGCCAATAACCCGGTCGTCAATCCGTGTAATGGGCAGTACCCGCTTGGTAGTGCTGGTGGTAAACACCTCTTCTGCCTCTAGGGTCTCTTTCAGGGTAACGGGCCGGATTTCGATCTCAAAATCAGGGCGGGCCAGCTCCAGCACCGTACGGCGGGTGATTCCTTCCAGGATATTCTCGTTGGGAGTGATCAGCTTATTGCCGTTTACCAGAAAAACATTGCTTCTGCTCAGCTCGCTGATGAAGCCGTCTTTGTGGAACAGCACATCCGACACCCCCTTTTCCGGGAAGTCCTGGCGCAGGATCAGCAAATGTTTGTAGTCAATACTCTTCAGCATGGGAAGGTCACGCACAAACTCGTACGTCATTACCCCGATCCCTCTTTCATGCTCTCCGGGCACATCTTTATGCAGATCTTCCGAGATAATGATGAGGTTAGGGGTGTGCATGGAAATGGAGTCGGCGGTAAATCCGCCCGTCAGCAGAAACCGGAAAGAGCAGTCTCCCCCACCCTGCAGCTCAAAAAGCTCCGAAACCACCTGCCGGGTTTGCTCTTTCGTTACCGGGATGGGTATGCGGAGAATGCGGGCAGAGCGCTCAAACCTTTCCCAGTACCAGTCCCACTGGAACGGTCGCCCGTTATAGGTGCGGAAGTAATCAAAGAGCCCGTAGCCTCGCAGGACCCCCAGGTCATTAAAGTGAAAACGGGCAGAGGCCACGTCAGTTATTGTTCCATTCAGCCAGCAATGATGCATTGATTATTGTAGTTTACGATATTTTATTCTTTTAGGAGCCACGTCGCCCAGTCTTTTCTTACGGTTTTCTTCATATTCAGTAAAGTTCCCTTCAAACCAAACCACCTCGGAGTCGCCTTCAAACGCCAGGATGTGGGTAGCTACCCGGTCCAGGAACCAGCGGTCGTGGGAAATCACCACGGCACAGCCCGCAAAGTTTTCCAGGCCTTCTTCCAGCGCCCGCAGCGTATTCACATCCAGGTCATTGGTAGGTTCATCCAGCAGAAGCAGGTTTCCGCCTTCCTTCAGCATCATGGCCAGGTGCACCCGGTTTCTTTCCCCGCCGGAGAGCACACCGATCTTTTTCTCCTGGTCAGATCCGGCAAAATTAAATTTGCTGACGTAGGCGCGTGCATTCATCTGCCGGTTGCCCAGGCTGATCCATTCGTTTCCGCCCGATACCATTTCATACACCGTTTTATTGGGATCCAGCTGGTTATGCTCCTGGTCTACATAGGCCAGCTTAACGGTATCCCCTACTTCAAACGTACCTTCCAGGGGCTGAAGCTGCCCGGTGATCAGCTTAAAGAGGGTGGTCTTACCGGCCCCGTTCGGGCCGATAATCCCCACAATGCCGGCTGGCGGAAGGCTGAAGTTCAGGTTCTCATACAGGAGCCGGTCTTCAAAGCCCATTTTAATGTTTTTGGCCTCAATCACCTTATTGCCCAGCCGCGGACCGGGCGGAATATACAGCTCCAGCTTTTCTTCGCGCTCTCTGGCATCCTGGTTCAGCAGGTTATCATAGGCATTCAGACGAGCCTTGGATTTGGCGGTACGCCCTTTTGGCGACATACGTACCCATTCCAGCTCCCGCTCCAGGGTTTTCTGACGTTTCGACTGGCTCTTTTCTTCCTGTGCCAGGCGGTTCTGTTTCTGTTCCAGCCAGGAAGAATAATTTCCTTTCCAGGGAATGCCCTCTCCCCTGTCCAGCTCCAGGATCCACCCGGCTACGTTATCCAGGAAATAGCGGTCGTGGGTGACGGCAATCACCGTACCTTTATATTGATTCAGGTGCTGCTCCAGCCATAAAACCGACTCGGCATCCAGGTGGTTGGTAGGCTCATCCAGCAGGAGCACATCGGGCTGCTGCAGGAGCAGGCGGCAGAGCGCTACCCGGCGTTTCTCTCCCCCTGAAAGGGTGGAGATTTTTGCCTCACCGGGAGGGCACCGGAGGGCATCCATGGCCCGTTCCAGCCGGGAGTCCAGCTCCCAGGCATCCAGGGCGTCCAGTTTTTCCTGCACATCGCCCTGCCGCTCCATGAGCTTATCAAAGTCGGCATCGGGTTCTCCGAATGCTTCATTAATGGTATCAAATTCTTTCAGCAGGGCCACAATTTCAGCCACTCCTTCCTCCACTACATCCCGGACCGTTTTGTCCGGATCCAGCTGGGGTTCCTGCTCCAGCAGTCCCACCGAATAGCCGGGAGAAAAAACCACTTCCCCGTTAATATTCTTATCTATTCCTGCAATCACCCGGAGCAATGTGGATTTCCCGGAACCGTTGAGGCCCAGTACGCCGATCTTGGCCCCGTAGAAGAAAGAAAGGTAAATATTTTTTAGTACCTGACGATTGGGAGGGATGATTTTACTCACTCCGGCCATCGAAAAGATCACCTGTTCACTCATAATTTATTGAAAAATGCAATTTAATACACAAATATCGCGTTCTTACTTTGTAATGTGCAAAAAAACTACTTTTTTTACACCTTAAAACCAAATAAACAATATAATTTTAACCTGGCCACTCTGGTATTAATATGAAAGGCGTTACGTTAGAAAATGAATACGCTTACGTCCTTGACGGTAAGGTATTTTTGAAGGGGTATCTGGGCATGCCCGACAGACAAATCGGAGAAGTTAAAAACACTGACGAGGAGGCTTTTCAGTACTTTGAAAGAAGGTACGATATAGCGGTATCCAAAGTGAATCAACTTGAAGAGGACATCTTAAATGCCCAGAATAAGGGGTCGTACCTGACCAAGCTTCTCCAGTTACGGAAAAGGCTTCTGAACTTTGACGGAATAGGCAATTTCCTGCCTCTTCTGGATAAGCTGGAGGCGATGGAAAAAGACCTGGTCAGCCTTATTGAGCAGAATCAGCTTTCCAACCTGCAGATCAAGCGTCAGCTTATTGAAGAGGCAAAGCCCTATGAACACAGCCAGGACTGGAAAGATACGGCAGATGCGCTGCAGGAGATACGGACCCGCTGGATCCGGACCGGCCCTGTGGAGAAAAATCTCAATACAGCCATTGAGGAAGAGTTCAAATCCATCCTGGATACTTTCTACCAGGCACGGAAAGCTTTCTTTGAAGAGCAGAACCGGATTATCGACGAGCGGGTAGCCAAATACAATGACCTGATCAACAAAGCAGAGGATCTGGTAGAGCGTACCGACTGGGATGAGGCTTTCCTGGATCTGAAGAATTACCAGACCGAATGGAAGATCATTGGTGAGATTCCGCCGAAAATTTTGAAGGCCCTGTTTAAAAACTTTAAAAAGCCTACTTCCATATTTTATGAGAAGTATTGCAGGGCCAAAGGTATACAGCCTAAGAAGAGACTGGATCCGCGGGTAGAAGCCCAGATGAATATGGTCAAAGAGGTGGAAAAACTATCGGAATCCGATGATATGTTTGCCGCTACCAACCGGGCCAAGTTCCTGCTGAATGAATGGAAGACCATCCGGATACCGGCGCACCTGGCAGACCGTACCATTGCCGAGCGTTTCAGGGCAGCCTGCGATAAGATATTCGAGCTCAGCTACCTGCATAAGGTAATTGCCCGGAAGTATCCCACTTTTAATTTCCTTTCTGACAAACAGAAAGATCTGACCAAATACCGCGAAATGGAGAGTATTGTCAGAAGAGCACGTACCGACCTGGATGAGCTGATCCGTTCTTATGACGGGCAGCGCATGGACGAAGAAATGGAAAAAATGATCCAGAGTAATCTGAAAACCCAGAGAAGAAAGTTGCTCATGAAAGAAGTTATACTGGAAGAACTCCGGCAGAAAGCAGCGAGTTTGTAACTAAGTTCTCGACTACGCTCGAACTGACAAGTGGCGATCCTTCCTGTCAGTTCGAGCATAAACGAGCACGGTAGTGCGAAGTTTGCCAGCGAAGCTGTCGAGAACCTTCCTGTCAGTTCGAGCATAAACGAGCACGGTAGTGCGAAGTTTGCCAGCGAAGCTGTCAAGAACCGCGTAGTTGTGAACTTGTTATTTTGATACTGTTAATATAAAAATCCTTGGAACTTAGGTCTAAAAAGGTTGCAGTGATGCAACCCTATTTTTTGCCGTATATCGGTTACTTTCAGCTCATCCATGCTGTGGATGAGTTTATTGTTTATGATAATATCCAGTTTTCAAAAAAAGGATGGTTTCATCGTAACCGCATGCTCCAGAACGGCAAGGATGAATATTTCAGCCTTACCCTGAAGAAAGATTCTGATTTCCTGGATGTGCGTGACCGCCGGCTGAGCGACAGCTGGCAGGACGATCGTGAGAAGGTTCTTCGTAAAATTGCTCAGAATTACCGGAAAGCTCCTCATTTTAAAGAGGTTTACCCGCTCGCAGAGGAGATCTTCCGCTACCAGGAAGAACGGCTTTTCGACTTCATTTTTTATTCCTTAAAAACTATTTGCGGTTTCCTGGAGATCACTACACCACTGACCGTTTCTTCTACCCTGGCCATTGATCATTCACTGAAAAGCCAGGACAGGGTGATCGCTCTCGTAAAAAATACGGGTGGAAACATTTATCTTAATCCTATCGGCGGATTTGAGCTCTATCATCCTGCGGATTTCAAAGCAGAGGGCTTAACTTTGCAGTTCCATAAGGCGAGGCCTTTTTCTTACCCGCAATCCGGGAATGAATTTGTACCGTGGCTGTCTGTGCTTGACCTGATGATGTTCAATTCCAGGGAGCAGATTATGGTCTGGCTCGACCACTTCGACATTATTTTAAAAGATGAACAGGAAAACTAATGTACTTGTATTTCCATGCGGCGCAGAAAGTGCGATGGAGATTCATCTGGCACTGAAAGACGTGATGAATATCCGTGTGGTGGGTGCTTCGAAAAGAGAAGATCACGGCCGTATGCTGTATGCGAACTATTACGGCGATTTCCCGAACATTTCGGAAGAAAATTTCCTGGATGAGCTGAACCGGCTTATTGAGAAGGAGTCTATTGATCTCATACTTCCCACCCACGATACCGTATTGGTTTATATGGCGCGTCACCTGGATAAAATTAATACCCGCGTGGCCGTACCCGGCCTGCAGCAGGCCGAAATATGCCGGAGCAAAAAGAAAATCTATGCTCTTTTCAGCTCTTATGATTTTAACCCGGCCGTCTTCAGCACACCCGACGATATACCTGCCTATCCTATTTATGCCAAGCTGGATGAGGGACAGGGAAGCAAAGGGGCTTTTGTGGTACATGACCGGCAGCAGCTGGACGAACTGCCCGACCCTGAAAACTATGTTTTTATGGAGCTTTTGCCGGGCGAGGAACTGACTGTGGACTGTTTCACCAACCGTCACGGGGAGGTTCTTTTCATGGGGCCGCGTAACCGGAAAAGGGTCTTTGACGGGGTTTCTGTTAACAGTGCCTCCGTACCGCTAACGCCCGAAGTGGAAGCTATCGGGAAGATTGTTTCCGATGCCATCGGCATTCGCGGATCCTGGTATTTCCAGGTAAAAAAAGATACGGAAGGCCACTTCAAGCTCCTGGAAGCTTCGGTGAAAGTAGCCGGAAATATGAATGTTTTCAGGGGGATAGGCGTAAATTTCCCCCTCCTGATGGTCTACGATTACCTCGGCTACGACGTGGAGGTGATCCCGAATGATTACCGGATAGAAGTAGACCGCGCCCTGTTCAGCCGCTACCTGGTGGACCTGGAATACGATACCATTTATATTGATTTTGATGATACCATCACCAAAGAAGGCCGGGTGAATCAAAATGTAATGATGTTTTTATATCATCAGAAAAACAAAGGCCGTACTCTCAAGCTCATCACCAAACACCAGGGAAACCTGGATGACACCCTGGAAAAGCTGGCCATCCATAAAGGCATTTTCCATGAGATCATCCATATCCCGATGGAAGAGGAAAAATATAAATACATTACGGAAAAAGAACGGGTGATTTTTGTAGATAATGCGTATGGCGAGCGGCTGAAAGTGAAGCGTATGCTGAATCTGCCGGTGTTTGATGTGGATGCGCTGGGTACTCTGATTGACTGGAGGGAGTAGGAGGAGTTATTTTAGAAATACTGTGTGCCCTTCGACAGGCCGGGCCGCGTAGGCTCAGGGTGACAGTAGGTAGCTCATTGGGTACCTACTGTCACCCTGAGCTTGTCGAAGGGCACTTGAGTTAATCTTTTCAGTTAACTTCTTTTAATTCATAAAAGCTGCTCGCCCTTCGACAGGCCGGGCCGCGTAGGCTCAGGGTGACAATGGTAACGCATTTGGTACCATTGTCACCCTGAGCCTACGCGGCCCGGCCTGTCGAAGGGCAAATGCCTCCTCCTACTTAACCAATATTACTTGCTACATAATAAACCTTACTTCGAAAACTCACCCGATATTCTCAAAGTTACCTCATCATCTACCGAGGCACCTGACTTACCCACACCAAAGTCTATCCTGTTCAGGGTTCCTGAGGCTTTGATCCCTACTATTTTCTTGTCTCCCCGGCCATCGATAGGTCCTCTGAAGATGGCATCCAGCGTAACAGGCTTGGTGACACCTCTCATGGTCAGGTTACCGGTGATCTTGTAGTTATTACCCGATACTTTCTTTACGGATGTACTTTTGAAAGTAATGGCAGGATGTTTCTCTGCAGCAAAGAAATCATCTGATCTCAGGTGGTTATCCCTTCTTTCATTGCCGGTATTTACAGAAGCTACTTCAGCAGTAAAGTCGAAAACCGCGTCTGAGAAGTCTTCTTTGGAAGAGGTCATTTTGGCATCGAATTTTCCGAAGCTTCCGTCTACTTCCGAAATTTTCAGGTGGACAATGGAAAAGCCCACATTAGCATGCGACTTATCCAGAACCCAATCCTGGGCGAAGGTCAGCGAAGAGACCAGTACGGCTGCTAAAGACAAAATAATTTTTTTCATGCGTTGGTTTTTTAAAAATTTAATTCATGTATATACACGATGCTAAATTAAATATATTCTAATTTAAATAAAAATTATTTTATTGCATAGCCGTAAATTGCATTAATCATCCTATCAGCTGTGAGCCCTGAGCTATGAGCTATGAGAAATTGGGCGTCTGCAAATCAGGCACCCACGAACAAAAGCTCACCGCTCTAAGCTCATAGCCTAAAGCTAATTTATATGGAAAACAATAACTTCTCCCGCAGAAATCTTTTAAAAACCGTGGCCATCGGCGGAGCGGCTGCCCTGACTTCTCCCGGTGCTTTTGCGCACCGGCCGGTTTCCGGCCAGCCTCCTATCCGGTTTGCGGTCTCCACGTATTCGTACTGGCATTTTGAAAAAGTAAAGTACCCCATTGAAAAGGTGATAGAAAATGCTTCACGGCTGGGATTTGACGGCGTGGAAATCCTGCACCGCCAGATGGAAAGTGAAGAAAAGGCTTACCTGCATAAGCTCAAAAGGCTGGCATTTGATGCCGGACTGGCCCTGCCCATGCTTTCCATACACCAGAGTTTTGTGAAACCGGATGCCGAAGCGCGGGCAAAAGACATCGCTCATACGGTGAAATGCATTCAACTGGCCGTTCAGTTAGGAATTCCGTGTATCCGGATGAATACGGGCAGCTGGGGTACGGGCCGTTCTGCTCCTGATTATTACAAGACCGGCAAGGAAACACCCCTGCCCGGCTATACCGATGAAGATGCCATTAACTGGTGTATTGACGGAATGAAAGAGTGCCTGAAGCATGCTGAACAAGAGGGTGTGATACTGGCCATTGAGAATCACTGGGGACTTTCTTCCAATATTGATTACCTGGAACGCATTTATATGGCGCTGAAAGACTCGCCTTCCATGGGTCTGAACCTGGACACCGGCAATTACGTGGGCGATCCCTACCCGCAGTTTGAGCGGCTGATCAGGCATGCCAATATCATCCAGGCCAAAACCTACTACGGCGGAGGACATTATTATGATCTGGACCTGGATTACGACCGGATCGCGCAGATAGCCCGTAAACACGGCTTTAAAGGGTATGTCTCCCTTGAAATGGAAGGTAAGGAAAGCGCCGAAACGGCAGTTCCCAAGAGCCTGGACCTGCTGAGGAAAGCTTTTAACGGATAACCTTTCCATTACCGGACCGGGAACGTTTGCATAAAAAAATCCTATAACAAATAAAAATCATTACATATTTATCCCTTTCTTTATTTCCTTAATTGATGTTACACATTTTGTGAAATAGATTTAACCACATAGATTTTATAAAGAAAAGGAGACATCAGGGAAATCCATTTCCATCGCATAGCTATGTGAAACAGGTTTACATGTCCTGATGAAATCTCTTTAATCTATGTATCTATTGTGGTTTGGAAATAGTACGTGACATCAATTACTTAATTATCGGGCAGTAAAAAAGAAACAGGTAATGAACAGATCTCGACGGGATTTTTTGTATTCTATCAGTATGCTGGCGGCCGGTGCGGCCGTATCCAGCCCCCTGGAGGGTTTCGGGGCCGACCGTAAGCTGAAAGTAGTATTAACAGGCACCGGGGTACGGGGCATTTCTTTCTGGGGGAAGCGCCTGGTAGAGCAGTACCCTCAGAAACTCACTTTTGTGGGTTTATGCGATATTAACCCCGGCAGGGTAAAGTTTGCCCGGGAGTATATGGGCGTAACCTGCCCCGTCTTCACCGATTTCGACCGGATGCTGAAAGAAACCCGGCCCGACCTGGTCATTGTCTGCACCAAAGATTCCACCCACCACGAGTTTATTGTGAAAGGGCTGGAGTTTGGTGCCGATGTACTGACGGAAAAGCCGCTTACCACTGACGAGGTGCGCTGCCGGCAGATCGTGGAGGCCGAGCGTAAATCCAACCGGAACCTCATTGTAGGCTTTAACTACCGCTGGAGCCCCTACATGACCAAAATCAAGGAGCTGCTTCAGAACAAAAGTATCGGCGAGATCACTTCAGTAGATTTCAACTGGTACCTGAATACCCACCACGGAGCGTCTTATTTCCGCCGGTGGCACGGTCTTATGAACGGAGGCGGCTCGCTGTGGGTACACAAAGCCACCCATCATTTTGATCTTCTGAACTGGTGGCTGGACGACACCCCTGACGAGGTCTTTGCTTACGGTTCACTGGAACATTACGGCAAAAACGGCCCGTTCCGGGGTGAAAACTGCCGGAAATGTGCACACAAAACCGAGTGTAAGTATTATTGGGATATCACCAAAAGTGCCCACGACATGAAATTGTACGTGGAAAATGAGAAATACGACGGTTATATCCGGGATAACTGCCTTTTCAGGGAGGAAATTGACATTTACGATAAGATGTCGGCCCAGATCCGGTATAAAAGTAACGTGGTAGCTAATTATTCGCTCACCACCTACTCGCCTTTTGAGGGCTGGCGCATTGCTTTTAACGGTCAGAAAGGGAGAATAGAGGCCTGGCTCGACATTCCCTGGATGAAAAACGAGCACATTGACCAGGAGGCCCTGCACGCCGTGGAAATGCAGCAGAGCTCAAAAGACGGACACATCGCCGAGCCGCTGATTCTTTTCAGAAACTGGGAGAAATATGAAACCGTCAACGTGGTTTCCGAGAAAGCCGGCCACGGCGGAGGCGACAGCCGCTTACAGGATAAAATCTTCCTGAACCCGGATGCGGCTGACCCTTACCGGCACGCTGCAGGCCTGCGTGACGGGGTGATGTCGGTGATGATCGGCATCGCTGCCCGGAAGAGCATTGAATCCGGGCAGCCGGTGAAGATCAGCAGTTTGACGGATGTGGAGTGAGAACGAAAGAAGTGCGGTTCCCGACTACGCTCGAACTGACAGATGGCACCCTAATCAGTCATCAAACACATGAACTCGAATTAAAGCAAAAACGGTGCAAGTTGTCAGTTCGAGCGTAGTCGAGAACCACAATTTCGGACCCCGAAGGGGTCAGATGTTTATAGAAAAACACATTCGTTTATCCCATTCGACCCCTTCGGGGTCGTATCCGGGAATGTTGCCCCCTTTTTCTATAACCATTTGAATCCTTCGGATTCGATATCCGGAAGAAGTCCTGTTTCCCGGATCACTTAATATATTGCTTCAGGCACTCCAAAAACCGGGCCGCGCCCTCCTTCTCCAGGGAAAGCGCCGGCAGTAAACGGATGATGTTGGTGCCCGCCACGCCGGTAAATATCTTATCGTCTTCCAGGAGCTTCTTTCTGATCGTACCTACGGGCTCCTCCAGCTCAACGCCGATCATCAGTCCCCGGCCCCGTACTTCCCGGATGCCGGAAAAGCCTTTCAGCTCGCTGATCAGGTAGGAACCTACCTCGGCGGCGTTGTCCGTTAACCGTTCTTCTTTTATCACATCCAGTACCGCAATCCCTGCAGCACAGGCCAGGTGATTCCCACCAAAAGTAGTACCTAAAAGACCGTGCTTTGCCTGGAATTCCGGAGCAATGAGAATACCCCCGATCGGGAAACCATTGCCCATGCCCTTGGCCATCGAGATAATATCGGGCTTTACTCCATAGTGCTGAAAAGAAAAGAACTTCCCGCTGCGGCCGTAACCGCATTGCACCGAGTCGTGGATCATCACCGCCCCGGTGCGGTCGCAGGCTTCCCGGATGGCCTTCAGAAACGCTTCGGTAGCCACCTGTATCCCGCCCACGCCCTGGATGCCTTCCACAATCACAGCGCAGGTATCTCCGTCTACAGCGGCTTTAACGGCCTCCACATCATTAAAAGGCACAAACTGCACATGTCCGGCAAAATTCAGCGGTGCCTTGATGGCCGGGTTATCCGTGACCGCTACAGCTGCCGAGGTACGTCCGTGAAAGGCCTTGGTGAAAGCCACTATTTTAGTTCTTCCCGTATGGAATGAGGCCAGCTTCAGGGCATTTTCATTAGCTTCCGCCCCCGAGTTGACCAGGAAAAGCCGGTAGTCGTCCAGACCGGACAGTTCTCCCAGCCTGGTAGCCAGCTCCTGCTGAAGCGGTATTTCTACCGAGTTGGAGTAGAAGGCCAGTTTTGCCAGCTGATCGCTGACTTTCCGTACATAGTGCGGATGGGAATGGCCGATGGAAATCACGGCGTGCCCCCCGTAGAGGTCGAGGTACTCCGTACCTTTGCTGTCCCATATTTTGCTGCCCAGAGCCTTTACCGGCTCAATGGCATTGATCGGATATACGTCAAATAATTTCATTGTCAGAAAGAAATGGTTTTAAGGTGAAGACCTGTTTTTTCGTCCTGCCCGAACATCAGGTTCATGTTCTGCACGGCCTGTCCCGAAGCTCCTTTCAGCAGGTTATCGGTGATGGAAGTAATCAGCAGCTTTTTGCCATGTTTCTGCAGTTCCAGGATGCATTTGTTGGAGTTCACCACCTGCTTCACATCAATCGGCCGGCTTGAAATATGGGTAAACGGGTGCTCTGCATAGTAGGTTTCAAAAAGCTCGCGGGCCTCTTCCAGGCTGCCCTCAAAATCGAGGTACACGTTAGCCATAATCCCCCGGGTGAAATTTCCACGGTAAGGCAGGAAGTTGATATCCTCCGTGAAACCGTTCTGAAGCTGGCTCAGGCTCTGGCGGATCTCTGCCAGGTGCTGATGGGTAAAGGCCTTGTAAACAGACACGTTATTGTTCCTCCATGAAAAATGGGTAGAAGCGCTGAGGGCCTGTCCGGCACCTGTAGAGCCCGTTATGGCCGACACATGAACCTCGCCCAATACCCCGGCACGGGCCAGTGGCAGCAGGGCCAGCTGAACCGTGGTAGCGAAGCACCCGGGGTTAGCTACTTTACGGGCAGAGCGGATTCTTTCCCGGTTCAGCTCAGGTAGCCCGTACACAAATCCTTCAGATTCATCGCGGTAATCGGTGCTGAGGTCAATGATCTTCAGTGATTCCGGCACCGGGTTTTGCTCCAGGAACTTCCGGGATTGCCCGTGGCCTGAACAGAGAAAGATCACGTCTGCTTCTTCAAAAGGAAGCTCTGAGGTAAAAACCAGGCTGGTATCGCCCAGCAGATCGGTATGGGTTTCATACACGGGTTTGCCTGCCTGGCTTTGGGAGTTGGCAAAAACAATTTCTGCCTGTGGGTGATGAATAAGAATCCGTAGAAGCTCGCCACCGGTATAGCCGGCCGCCCCTATGATTCCAACTTTTATGGAACTCATGAAATAGTAATTAACAGATGAAACAAAAGAAGATGCACGGGACCTATCGTCGGTGCCCGGCGCGGGGAGTCTGTATGTAGCTGATAATGCTCAAATGTCCTACAGAAGTTTGACACAAATGTAGGAATTAAAATTAAAAATAAAACCGGCGGCCCTACTTTATTTTAGGTCTTCCCGGATAAAATAAAACCGCCTGTTTCCCGTAGTTCATCATTTTCCTTGTATTTTTACGATCCTATTAATTCAGAATAAATATGACTTTAGCCCAGTTTGTGTGGGATTTTTCACCCACTATTGTGAAGCTTGGAAATTTTGAGATCAGGTGGTACGGCCTGCTTTTTGCCCTGGGTTTTGTGATCGGGTACCAGATCATTGCCTGGGCTTTTAAGATAGAAAGAAAAGACAGCAAAGACCTGGATGCCCTGTTGCTGACCATGATTCTTTCCATTGTGCTGGGAGCACGTATCGGGCATTATGTTTTTTATGAAGGCAACCATTTTTTTGAGCAGCCGGGTGCATTTATTTATGATATGCTGATGCCTCCCTATGCCGGGCTGGCCAGTCACGGCGCCGCCTTCGGTGTGCTGATCGGCCTTTTTCTTTTCCGCCGGAAACACCCGCAATACAGCTACCTCTGGCTGACAGACCGGCTGGTGATTGTATCAGCCCTAGGCGGTGCATTTATACGTTTCGGTAATTTCCTGAATTCGGAGATCGTGGGTAAACCTACTGACGGCCCCTTCGGAGTGATCTTTAAGCAGAATTTTGAGTTTACGCAGGTGCCCCGTCACCCTTCGCAGCTGTATGAATCCATCTCCTGCCTGGTGATTTTTGTGATCCTGATCCTGTTATATAACAAATGGCGGGCAAAAACACCCGAGGGCTCACTTACGGGCATATTTTTTATCTGGATCTTTACCCTGCGGTTTTTCTATGAATATACCAAAGAAAACCAGGTGGCTTTTGAAGAAGGCATGAAGCTGAATATGGGGCAGATCCTGAGTATCCCGGCCGTGCTGATCGGCCTGTATTTCCTGGTACGGTCGTTTCGTAACCGGCCGGCCGGCTCCTAATAAAATTGCGTATGGAAAGCATTCTTCCTGATTTACAGAAAACCAGCAGGGAGGCGGCAAAGCTTCGCCGCGCCAGCCATTCCCAAAGGGCGAAAGTGCTGACCGACCTGGCCGGCCTGTTGCGTGAAAACGTATCCCTTATCCTCACGGAAAACCGGAAAGACCTGGATCGCATGGACAAAGGGGACCCCAAGTATGACCGCTTGCTCTTAAATGAAAGCCGGATTCATTCCCTGGCCGCTTCCCTCACTGAAGTAAGCCTGCTGGAGGATCCGGCCGGGAAAGTGTTGCTGGAAAAAACCCTGCCCAACGGCATCCGCCTGAAAAAGGTGACCACTCCCATGGGGGTGATCGGAACCATCTTTGAATCGCGCCCGAACGTTACCATTGATGTGGCGGCGCTTTGCCTGCTCTCCGGAAATGCCGCAGTGCTGAAGGGCGGGAAAGAAGCCGGTTTTTCCAACCGGGTTTTCACGGAGCTGATTCACCGGGCGCTGGAGCAAAACGGGCTACCGAAAGAGGTGGTGCTGCTTTTGCCCGTAGACCGCAAATTTATGACCGAGCTGCTTCAGGCAGAGCGCTATGTAGACCTGATCATTCCGCGGGGTTCGCAGGGGCTGATCGATTTTGTGCGTGAAAACTCCCGGATTCCTACTATTGAAACGGGTGCGGGGGTATGCCATGTTTATGTGGAAAAAACAGCAGATACCGGCATGGCCGCGGAGATCATTGTGAATGCCAAGGCCTCCCGCCCTTCGGTGTGTAACTCCCTGGATTGCGTGATCCTGGATTCAAGCATAGCCGGAGAGGTGATCCCGAAGCTTAAAGCCGGTTTTGAGAAATATGCTATTGAAGTTTTTGCTGATGAAGCCGCCCTCCCCTACTTTGAGAAAGAAGGCTTCCGGGTAAACCCGGCACAGGCAGACGATTTCGGCAGAGAATGGCTGGATTTCAAGGTATCCGTAAAAACGGTCAGCAGTTCGGACGAAGCCCTGGATCATATACAGGAGTATTCTTCCAGGCATTCAGAGGCCATTGTCACCCGTGATCAGGCCGTAGCCGACCGCTTCCTGGACGAAGTAGATGCCGCTGCCGTATACCTTAACGCCTCCACCCGCTTTACTGATGGCGGAGAATTCGGCTTAGGCGCCGAGATCGGTATTTCTACTCAGAAGCTGCACGCGCGCGGGCCTTTTGCCCTGGAGAAGCTGGTGACAGAGAAGTGGGTAGCTGTGGGAGACGGGCAGGTGAGATGGTGAGTTAAGTGAAAAAATGAAAAATGAAAAATGAAAAATGAAAAATGAAAAATGAAATACCTTAATTTTTCATTTTTAGTTTTTAGTTTTTCACTTAATTTTTAACTATTTTAAACGTCCTGCTCTCCCGTACCGAGCTGATATTAATGAGATAAATTCCGCTTCTTAGTCCGGAAAAATCCAGCTTATAGGGCAACTCTGACTCTTTTTCGGAAACTACTTTCCCGTCCGTACTGATGAGGCTTACCTTATACCTGGCCGGGCCGGGAAAAGAAGCGGTGATGTTCAGGTAATTCTGTACAGGATTCGGGTAAAAACTAAAGTTCAGAGCCGGGTTTTCTGCGGAAAGGAGAACATCTGCTTCTTCCTTAGATTCATTATCCGTAAGCCGGTATACCTGCGGAATCCTGTTTTCATCCTCCGCCCAGACATAAAGGTTATTTTTAAACGCAAACAGGTCGGTTCCCATCACGCGGGTGGATACAAGGTCAGCCCGTACTTCCTGCCCGGTTCCGGCTACCCGCCATACCGCATCAGCAGATGCGTAATAGATATTCTCCTGAAAACTAACAGGCCACGACAAATCCCGCATTTCCAGCACCAGAGCTTTAAACTCTTCCGTTGCTACATTAAATATAAAGAACTCCTTCTTATTCAACCGGTAGTTATGAGATTGAAAATAATGGTAACCGTTCGTGGTTCCCCAATAGCTAACGTACTGGTTATCTGAAAAATCATGTCCTGTAAAGTAAAAAACTTTTTCTTTCTCCGGGATCCAGAAGGCATGGTTCAGTGTAACTCTGTCTCTGAAAACCTCAGGCCGGTTAAGGGCGTGGTGACCATCGCCATTCAGGTCTAATTCATTCATCAGCACCCGTAGTTTTCCATCTTCCAGGCACCATAGTGTGCTTTGCTTGTATTCAGGAGGGTAGGCTTCGTGAAACAGTATCCTGTTGCCGAAGACCGTAGGACGGACTATTTCCTTTATATTCGTATGAATCGTTTCCTTTCTGCCCTGATCGATATCCAGCCTTAAAATTTCACTGTTGGTAAACACGTAAGGGATACCATAGAAATCCACGTACGTTGTCACGGATTCTCCTGAAATTTTAAACTCCGCATATTTCGCCGAGTATTTGTTGAGAAAACCTATAGCGTCAGGTTTCCGGTACACAAGAAAATTCTCTGTTTCTTCCACCAGGTCAAAAAACGTATTCCCCGCTTTGGCCACCAGGGTCTTATTTCCTTCCGGGCCTGCAAAATACAGGTCGCTCTTATACGTAAAAAATACCCGGTTATGGTAAACACGGTCTGTGTTCCCGGATGCAACCCAGGTAAGAAAGGTCTTTGTACGTGTTTTGAAATTGTAATAAAAGATTTCCTCATGGTTTTTCAATACCGCTGCCTGGTCGTTAAATGCGTGTATCAGTGTGGCCCACTGCCCGAGTGCCTGGTCCTGAAAAAATACGGTATTTCCAGGTGAATAGTCGGTATACGCATAATCCGTGCCGTTCACACAAACCAGGGCTCTGGGGCCGGAAGGTCCGCTTATATGAAAAGGATCGGTATTAAACCCGGCCTCAAATGTTTTAACTTTTACCGGGTGGAAAGTGGTCTTATCTACCACATATAAATGTCCGCCTTCCACGTCATCGGCCCTGACCCCGTGAACACCCAGCAGCATGAAGTTTCTTTCCGAAGCAGGGGTCAGGTGCCAGAAATTGATCAGCTTAAAATCATCCGCAAATTCCAGCTTATGTGATTTCACTTCCTTTCCATCAAAAATATGTACCCTGTGTTCCCTTCTGCCGGTAAAAATTATTTCATCGCGGTAATGCGTAACCTCGTCAACCGGCGACCTTTTCACCGGCGTTTCCAGTTTTAAGACCTGCTGCTGTCCATTTCCCCTATGGGCAATTACCTGGTTCGGATACGTGAAGTTGAGCTGTAAATCTGCCGAAACAGAATGTACATTTACAGGTGCATAAACATCCGCCTCCCTGAAATTCCCGGTGGCTGTTACGTATTCAAAATTGACCCGGTCATCTCTTAAATTATGAGTGTATACGCCATCCGGACTCCAACTCAGGCAGAGTGAGGCCCACCCCCTTTGGCGGTTCATCCGGTTAAAGAGATCCTCATGATCCAACGGTACGGATTTTAATTCCTTTTTGTCAATATCTATGGTATTGAACTGTAAGTGGAAACCCACCATGGCCTGTAGCGATGAACTGGCCCAGAAGAATATTTTCCCCTCCTTCCCGATAAAGTTGCTGTACAGTACCGGGGCAAAAATACCAGCTGCTCCCGGAGCAGAATTATAATAGGTGAATAACTGAACCTGTTCCGTGAAAATCTCGTGCAATTCACCCCCGATGAGTTCGTGTAAACTGATATAACTCTTTATTTCATTTAATACATTTTCGATGTAATTATGTACTACGAAATACCGGCCGTCTATTTCCATAACCTCAGACAAAACTCCTCTCGTTAAGAGCCCCTTTCCTGTTATGAAAAGGGGTTTGAAGTCCCCGTTTTCCTTATTATAATAATAGTACCTGTCTGAATTATACTGGCGGGAAAATAAGACGAAGTCGCCACAATCCTGCCCGGTGAAAGGGCCGTTCACCTCCGTGGTAACCGGGTGAAGGCGATGGTCGGCATCCAGAAATACCCTGCTGATGCGTTTTCCAAGCGAATCTTTCAGCTCAAAAAGCGAATAAGGTTTCACATCGCCTTCCACCCGGCCTTCCGGCAGCAGGGTTTCCAGACGAAGGCCCTGGTTCAGATCTACCTGTTTCAGGCCGGCAGAGCCGGTCACGTACAGGAAATCACCGTTTTTGATAACGGCCCGCGCGTCCGGAATCGTGAGTACCTTTTGATACGATGCATCAGCCACATTTACCCGGTAAACGGTCACCCGGTTACTATCAATACGGTTATCGTAAAAATACAGTTGGTTACCGGCAATGACCGCGTCAAAACTTCTGTTGGCAGCTTCGGGTAAAGTGAGGAAGAGTGAAAGCTCTCTCGTGGCCGTATGAATCCTTGAAATGCCCAGGTCTGGCGTTATGGTATAAAAGTAATCGCCCATTTTGCCTACAGGCAAAAGCTTTTCATTCCTGATTTCGGTAATGGCAAAGTCAGTAATTTTCTCCTGCCCGAAAGCCGAAAAACATCCCAAAAGCAAGAGTAGAATTAAGCTCCTCATAGTACAAAACGGATTTTCCTATACTAAGTAACAAAAGTCAGCCCGTATTAAAAACTAAAAGTTAGTTAACGGTCACAATTCTTAATACTCCCGTAATATTCAGTTAATACTGCTAATGCAATTTTGCAATGGAGATCAAACAGCATTTATCTTCATACATATTGGTAATAATCTTCAAAGACCCCCGGCCCTGCCGGGGATTTTTGTTTCCGTATATTTTCAAATTAGCGCAAGTTTTCCGACATTTGCAGTCCGAAACGGAGGTCTCATAGTTCAACGGATAGAATAGAAGTTTCCTAAACTTTAGATGTGGGTTCGATTCCCGCTGAGACCACACCCCAAAACAAAGCCCGGCTACGCCGGGCTTTCCTCTTATACGAAGTTAAACACCCAATATCCAGCGTACATCAAATGCGTCAGTGATTTCCACCAGCTTCTGTTCATCGTAATTCATCTTTTTATTGCCTTGCAGTTTTTGAATTAATGCCTGCCTCTCTTCCGCAGTTTTACAATGCAGGAAGACTGCCATATAATTCCCGGGTATTCTCCCTTCATCAGAGACCAGGTCTGAACCATGAATAATGATGCTGTCGGAAACCAGTGAGCCGCTAACTACGGGTATTTCTGTGTAGCCCTTCAATTCCAGGGTTTCAAACCGGAGGGTGCCCCCAAAACAGGCCTGATAACAAGTGAGTGCTTTCCTGCAATTACCTGCAAAGGTAATGAAGACGGCACTCACAAATTTACCGTGATCTGTTACAGGGTCATTTCTGCTCATTCTCTTTTTTTCTGAATGCAATGATTTTTCTGATCAGCGCTTCGGGAAGGGGTTTATCCATAGGGATCTGTATAGCCGATTTACTGGTTTTGTATCCCTTCAGATCGGCTTTAAAGTGTTCCCAGAACCCGGCACTATACGGATGCGACAGGGAAATGTGTTTGGGAAATGCACAGTAGTATATCAGGTAACCATGATATTTAAAACAGGGAATCTGATAGCTGATCACCTCCTCCGCATCAGGTACAATTTCTTTAATGATTTTCCGGATAGTGTGCATCCGGGTCAGTGCCTCACCGCTGAATGCCTGATGGTACTCTTCTATGGTCTGGTAGTTGGTCTTAGCCATGACTCTGAATTTTACGGTTATAAAAATAAGAAACGGCAAGAATACCCAATACCACCAGTGGCAGTAACATAAACCCGATGTTTTTATCTACAAAGGCATGACTGATAAATGCAAAGATTAAGCTAAAGGTGAGCCCGGCATACGCCCATTCTTTTAATATGACGGGGGTTTTAGGATAGGCAATAGCGATAACGCCCAGCACTTTACAGATGATCAGGGTGTAGGCAAAGTAATCGGGATAGCCCAGCGGCTTTGTACCTACGTTTACGTATTCGGGTGTAAATAGCAGGGTGCCCAGCGGCATGACGCCTTCCCAGAGTACGATGACGGCCGTGGCTAGCCAAAAGATGATTTTGTTCTTTTTCATTTTAGTAAGGGTTATGACTGTTCCATGTATTTCACAAAGTTGTCTAAGATAGCCTGCCATCCCTGTTTCTGGTATTCAGGGTCATTTATTGTTTCCGCATCAAAGGTGGTTTCTATCCCGGTTTTACCATTTTGCGGAGTAAACAGGGTAGTGCACTTTCGCCCGTCAGACATGGTGTAGGAGATTTCCCGGTGAAGCTCTACGGTATCATAAATACCTTCAAAGTCAAAACCGAAGCTGCCGTCGCGGGCCTCCATCCGGTTCTTAAACTTCCCTCCTGGTCTCAGGTCATTTTCACTGCTTGGCGTATGCCAGCTGGGGTCTGCAGTGTTCCATTGCATTATGTCGGCCGGTGTATTCCAGGCCTTCCATACTTTTTCCACGGGAGCATCTGCGATTGCTTCTACTGTAATTCTTGTTACTGGTGCCATAATTATTATTCGTTTTTTTATGATACAAAGTTACAGCAGGGTAAAAAAATCAGGCGGTTGTGAAAACGACAACTTCAGGGGTGAATTATGACAAACTATTTCTACCTTAGCACTTTAATACATTTCGTTGCTATGCAGATTTCTGTTTTTGTACCCGAGTACGGGGTGATTGAAGCGGTTACACCGCCATTCCGAACCTTTCATACGGCCAACGAGTTTTTAACTGCATTTGGTAAAAAGCCCGTTTTCAAGGTAGAGTACGTGGGCCTGAACGAGTATGTGCCTGCCAATAACGGGGAGTACATGGTCAAAACCGACCGGCTGCTCAAAGACGTGACCGAAACAGACCTGCTCATCATTCCGCCCACCTTTGGCGATACCGCCAGGGGAATTCAGGCCAATGCGGAAGCGATCCCTTATTTTAAAAAGCTGTATGAGAATGGTTCCGGTCTTGCCAGCTTATGCATAGGCGCTTTTCTTCTGGCAGAAACCGGCCTGCTCAGCGGCAGGAAATGTTCTACCCACTGGGCCCATGTGAACGAATTTAAAGAAAGGTACCCCGATGTGGAGGTGGAAGACGGGGCCGTTATTACCGAGCACAATAATATTTACAGCAGCGGCGGGGCAAACAGCCTTTGGAACCTGATCTTATACCTGGTAGAGAAGTTTTCAGACCGTGAAACCGCCATCATGATCTCCAAGTATTTCGCATTGGATATCGGGCGCGACAGCCAGTCGCAGTTTGCCATCTTTAAAGGCCAGCGGAATCATAGTGACAAGGATATTCAGAAGGTTCAGGATTACATTGAAGCACACTATGCGGACAAAATATCCATAGAAACCCTGGCGGGTTTGATCCACGCCGGACGCCGGACTTTTGAAAGAAGATTTAAAGAGGCTACCAATAATACGCCCATTGAATACATACAGCGGGTGAGAATAGAGGCCGCCAAGAATTCTTTTGAGGCTTCCCGTAAGAACGTAACGGAAATTATGTTTGATGTGGGGTATACCGACACAAAGGCCTTCCGGGATATCTTTAAAAAGATTACAGGGCTTACCCCTGTTGAATACCGGAATAAGTTTGCGAAGGTGACTTATGAAGCGTAGCACCTGGTACTAAAGCGCTTCCACTATTGTTCTCAAATTTGATTTACAAATTCAGGACCCCAAAAGTCTCATGATAGGGTGTGTTCCGATACAATACTCAGCAATAGCTATGGTGCTAATCAGTAGTTCATAGTCGTTTTCTGTAAAATATCGGAAATACCCTCTGGCATTAGAGTGAAGCAGATCATTCTTATCCAGCAAACGTATAAAAAAACTTGTATCACAGAAAACTCCTTTATGCGTCATAGCTTCCTCTAATTTCCCGTAACCACAAATCTTTATCCTTGATACCCGCCCAGTTTTTTGTTGCTTTCTCTATCAGGTTATTCAAATATTGTTCATCATACTTTGGCTGATAATCAATCAATTCAGCGAACTTCAATGTTGACTTATCAATTTCGCCAGTTTCGGAGTGTTGCTTACCCGTTGCACGAATACCAAAGGTTTTATACAACAGGTTTTCTTCATAATCTTTCAAAAAAGCCTTTGGTGTCTCAATGGTTACACTTCCATACTCGTCAGTAGAAAGATGAATGTTTGCTTTGTCTTTTCCTCCCGCGTTGGTAACCTTCCCATAAAAATAAAACTCCGCATCAGCCCAAACAGCTTCTGTCCTGTAAAAGCGCGTTGTTTTATCAAGCTCTACTTCATAGGTCGGGTTAAGGGAGGTTTTTATCTTAAAAGCATAATTTTTTTTGCCGCAATGTTTTGGATATTTTCAAATGCTTTTGCTGTTCGCACATCAAGAAAGTCTATGCTTTGGGTTTGGTTAACCTGCCCGATAACAGCATTAAAACCAATGATAGCCTGCATAGATGTTTTGAGAATGTGTTTTACAGATCCCTGTTCAATTCTGTAACTGATGATCGGCCTGTCTTTTTTATCTCCTGAATAAAGCAAGTCTTCCACATTTTCAAGCATATCAATCAGCTCCCGAATGTCATAATTGTCGGGGGAAAGGTCAAGATTACCCATTGACCCTGTGATCTTGATTTCAATTGAACCAATTTTATCCATAATGTAAAGATAACAAAAACAATACCTTGTTTGTTTGTCTTATTGTAAAATACTTAACGACATACGGCAATTCGTTTTATTCACACCGCTTCCTGCAAAACATCAAACACTACTTCAATTTAATTTCCGGGAAATATTTTCGAAGCCGGAAACTTACTTTTATATTTGCAACTGATTAGTTTCTTAAGTAAACAACCGGAGAAATGAGGAGAGATATTTTCCAGGCCATTGCAGACCCCACCAGGCGGGCCATCCTGGTTTTAATTGCCGTGCAGGCTATGACACCCAATGCCCTTGCCGAGCACTTTGACATCACCCGGCAGGCCGTATCCAAACATTTACGTATTCTTACAGAGTGCGAGGTGATCCATCAGCAGCACCAGGGAAGGGAAATCTATTATTCGCTCGAAATGGGAAAAATGAAAGAAATAGACCAATGGCTTGAGCAGTTCCGGAAAATCTGGGAAACACGATTTGACCAGCTGGATAATTTGCTGGCGAAGATGAAAGAGGGGAAAGCCTGAATAATAGTTTTTACAAACTAATGTTTTGGAGCGATTAAAATAATACACCATCCGGGATTTCAATTAAAAATCATCTCATCTGCAAATACCCAGCCGGGAGTGCCTTTGCCCGGATGCCAGCCCGGCAGAGGGTTTACATTGTTTACCCGGATCCGGATCTCGCTGTATTTTTGTGCCGGTAACGGAATATCGAAGTATACGGTTCTTCGCTGGCGGTCTGCTACCGGCTGAGGAGGTGATATTTTACCTAAAAACTGTTCTTTTCCGGAAGCGGGTTTACCCCATACTTCAATGCTTCGGGGAGGCATAATATAGGAGCTGGTTCTTTCCAGCATGCTTACGGTCACGTTTTTCAGTTCTTTGGGGCTGGAAAAGAAAAATACGGCTTCCAGCGGTTTTTCCCGGTAACCCAGCCAGGTTTTATCCAGGAAGTTGTCGGGATCTCCTTTCAGGCGGTCATACAGGCTTCTGGCGCCTTTGGCGGCGTATTGGGGTGCAGGCGGAACGGATAGAACGGCGGAGTCAGGCACCACACCATTCACAAGGTAGTCGAGCTCCAGTACCTGGCTGCCCACCCAGCCTTCTTTAAAGGCCCGGGCCATAATGCGGGTGCGGCCCTGCACGGTAAGAGGTTGGGTGTATGTCTCCCCGTGGGTGCTGTCGGGAACGGAACCGTCAAGTGTATATCTGATCCATACTCCCGGCAGGGCATGTTTTAAAATCAGGGGAGTACCCGGTTCCAGAAAAGCTTTCTTCTGCGAGATTTCCGGAGGGTTTATGGCCAGAAGCTCCGTTTCGCGCTGGCCCGTGTCGAGGCGGATGGCAGGGTTCAGTTCTTTCAGACGGCTCATGTCACCGGCTGTAAACCCGCTCTCCCACAGGTAAACCGTCTGCAGGCGGGCCAGTACCTGCAAGTCCGGATTCTGAAGCCGTGTATTGGCCAGGGAAACCGATTCCAGGTTTTTAAGATCTTTCAGGTAGCTCAGAAAACTGCCTGTAACCTCCGTGCTGCTGAGATTCAGATGGCGGAGGTTTTTAAATCCGGCCAGCACCTTCAGATCGGCGTCTGTCACGGGCATTTTGCTGAGGTTCAGCTCTGTCAGCTGCTCTTTAACCTGCAGAAGCTTTTCCAGCTGCTTCGGGTCAAATTTAGTCCTTACAAAAAACGATGCCCGCAGCGCCGGGCTGTTTATTGCTACGGGTGCCACCCTGCAAAACGGGGTATTCACTTCTGCCAGTACCTGTGCACCGGCCGCCGGAAAGGCATAGATTTCTTCCGGTTCCTGCTGCCGGTATTTTTGCAAAGGAGAATCCGGTTTTAACTGCGCAAAGCTCATTTTTTCAGGGGCTCCCTCGTTGATCCAGGCCTTGAGAATTTCAATCTCCGATTCTGTGAGCTGGGCCTTTTTCCGGGGTGGCATGTGCTCTTTGTCTTCCAGGGGCAGGAAGATACGCTTCATGAGGTGGCTTTCCAGGGCATTGCCCGCCTGTAGGGCCGGCCCGTTCTCTCCCCCTTTCAGCATGAGCGCTACCGATTCCAGGTTCAGGCCGCCTTTGGTCTTGCCGGCCCCGTGGCAGGAACTGCACTTTTCCTTCAGAACGGGTGCTACCAGGGCAGCATACACGTCATCTTCCTGTATCCCGGGAGCTGCCTGCTGAAACGACAGGAAGCCTTCACCGTGCGTCAGCTCCCCGCCCCTATGGCCCGTCAGGATGATCAGCATGCTGAGCAGCACCAGTACGGCCGGCATTACCCGGGTGGTAATGCGGTCAAAGAAGATAACGGTCAGCCAGAACAGGCCGCTCAGCACCACCCCGGCATATTTATGCCCGGCAATTTCCTCCGCTCCGTAATCACCGCCCAGGGCCAGAGTCATTCCTGCCAGGGCGGTCACTGCCGTAAAAATGGCGGTGGTCTGAACAAAGGTCAAAAGCAACGGCCGGTAGTCAGAAACCCGGTGCCGCAGCAGGTAGAGGATGATCACCCCGGCCCACAGCCCGATGGGCAAATGAAGCAGAACCGGGTGCAGGCGGCCGGAAAACACCAGCCACGGGGGCAATTGCAGCCGGCTTTCAAAGATCACCAGCATGGCCAGCAGGCCATTGAAAAATATCAGGAGGTATTCCGGGATTCTCCGCATAGGTTCAGGCAATAATTCCGGGCACTACTTTCCCGGCCACATCGGTGAGGCGGTACCGCCGGCCCAGGTGCTTGTATACCAGCTTTTCGTGGTCGAGGCCACAGAGCTGAAGCACGGTAGCATGAAAATCATTGATATGTACGGGGTCTTTTACGATGTTATAGCCCAGCTCATCGGTCTCTCCATATACTACACCGGGTTTTACTCCGCCTCCGGCCATCCAGATGCTGTAAGCGCGGGGGTGATGATCGCGCCCGTAGTTGTCTTTGGTAAAATTACCCTGGCAGTAATTGGTACGGCCAAACTCGCCGCCCCAGATCACCAGGGTTTCGTCTAAGAGCCCACGCTGCTTCAGGTCTTTGATCAGCGCTGCAGAAGCCCGGTCCACATCGCGGGCCTGCCCCACCATTTCACCCGGAAGGTTATCGTGCTGGTCCCAGCCCTGGTGGTACAGCTGCACAAAGCGTACTCCCGACTCGGAGAGCTTGCGGGCCAGCAGCGCATTGGCCGCGTAGGTTCCGGGCACCAGGCATTCAGGGCCGTACATTTTAATGATATGGTCAGGCTCGCGGCTCAGATCGGTCAGCTCCGGCACGGCAGTTTGCATACGGTAAGCCATTTCGTACTGGGCTATTTTGGCGGTGATCTCCGGATCACCCGATTCCTCAAAACCCAGGTGGTTCAGCTCGGAAAGCTTATCTAACATGGCGCGGCGGTCCACACCGTCCCGGTCATTCAGGTACAGGATGGGGTTATCGCCGCTGCTGAACAGCACCCCCTGGTGCGTGGCATCCAGGAAGCCGTTGCTCCAGAGCTTGGAATATACGCCCTGGCCGTTGCCCTTTCCCCGGGATAACAGCACGCAGAAGGCCGGCAGGTTCTGGTTTTCGCTTCCCAGCCCGTAGCTGAGCCAGGCACCCATGCTGGGCCGGTTTCCCTGCTGCGCACCGGTTTGCATAAAGGTGAGCGCAGGGTCATGATTAATGGCTTCCGTATGCATGGAGCGCACGATACAGATGTCATCGGCGATGGAAGCAATGTGCGGAAAGAGCTCGGAAATCCACGCTCCCGATGCACCGTATTGCTGAAAGGCGAACTTGGATCCTACCAGGGGGAACGACTTCTGTCCGCTGGTCATGCCGGTCAGCCGCTGCCCGCCCCGGATACTTTCAGGCAGGTCCTGCCCGGCCATCTGTATCAGGGCCGGTTTATAGTCAAACGACTCCAGCTGGCTGGGGGCACCGTTCTGAAAAAGGTAGATGATGCGCCTGGCCTTAGGTGCAAAGTGCGGTAGCCCCAGCGGCAGGCCGGCTTCATCTGTCTTTCCTGAAAAAAGATCCGGCACCAGCAGCGAGCCCAGAGCCAGGCTGCCAATGCCCACCGCTGCCTTCCCCAGGAAATGCCTGCGGTTTACGTTCAGCCGGTTTTCCACTATTTCTTTCATAAACTTAATCAGCTTTGAGCTATGAGCTGTAAGCCTTGAGCTTCTGTTCATCAATGGTTTCATTCATTTCTCATAGCTCATGGCTCTCTGCTCATAGCTATTTATACCCGTACTATAGCCTCCTCCATGTTATATATCATCTGAATGGCATACATCAGCGCCACCGTTTTTTCATAATCTTTTACCGGGATATCGCGGTACTCCCCTACTTTCAGCAGGCCCGGTTTCTTCCGCTTCCGCAGGCGGGCGGTCTCCTGGTCCATAAAGCCGGACAGCACTTTCAGTTCCCTGCTATCCGGTTCGCGGCAAATGATCTTCCGGAACACTTCCCGGAGCGCCTCCTCTGCCGGGCGGCCCGCCATTTTCTGTGCCAGCACCCGGGAGGCCTCCAGGATAACGGGGTCGTTCAGCATCACCAGGGCCTGCAGCGGGGTGTTGGTAGCCAGCCGGTTCACTTCACACTGATCGCGGTTACTGGCATCAAAGATCAGCATATTGGGGGGCGGAACCGTGCGTTTTATAAACACGTATATGCCGCGCCGGTACAGGTCTTCGCCTTCATCCTGCACGTAGCGGGCCAGGCTTCCGCGGCCGGAAGTAGATTTCTCCCATATTCCTTCGGGCTGATAAGGCTTAATACTGGGACCACCGATCTCCCCGTTCAGCAGACCGGAAGAAGACAGGGCCAGATCGCGCACCAGCTCCGCTTTCAGGCGGGTGCGGCTGCTACGGGCCAGGTAGCGGTTCCGGGGATCTTTTTCCATGTGCTTCCGGGTGACTTTTGAGCTCTGACGGTAGGTGGCCGAGGTCACCATCTTCTTCACCAGCCGTTTGATATCCCAGCCGTTTTCCCTGAAATCCACGGCCAGCCAGTCCAGGAGTTCCGGATGCGAAGGCAGGTCTCCCTGCATACCGAAGTCGCCTGTAGTAGCCACAATACCCCGTCCGTAAAAATGCTCCCAGAGCCGGTTCACTACTACCCGGGCGGTCAGCGGGTTTTCCGGAGCAAACATCCATTTCACCAGTCCTTCCCGGTTATCGCCATAGCGCGACACCTCATAAGGGAGTATTTCTGCCGGCAAACCTGCCGTTACTTCCACACCGGGCGCATCGTAATTCCCCCTTTCCAGGAGGTGGGTTTTCCGCAGGCCGGCCGAGTCTTTCATAACCATGACGTACACATCTGCCGTATCTTTTTTCCGGATAAAATTCAGGATACCCTTCACCTCCTCCTGCCCGATCTTCAGGTTAGGCGGATCGGCAAACGAGGCATCGATGGTTCCGAAAAGTCCTTTTTCAGGCACCTGGTTAAAGAAAGCATATGTGCTGAAATAGTCTTTCTGGCTGATGGGATCATATTTATGATCATGGCATTTGGCACATTCAAAAGTGAGCGACAAAAAGGCTTTGCCAAAGGTATTGGTACGGTCGGTAACATATTCCGAGCGGTATTCTTCGTCGATCACGCCCCCTTCCTGGGTGATTTTATGGTTCCGGTTAAAGCCGGTGGCCAGGATACTCTCGGTGCTCCTGTCTTTGATCAGGTCTCCGGCCAGCTGATAAGTGACAAACTTTTGGTAGGAATAATTTTGATTGAAAGCATGGATCACCCAGTCGCGCCAGGGCCACATGGTCCGCAGGCCGTCGTCCTGGTAGCCGTGAGAATCGGCGTAACGGGCCACATCCATCCAGTCGAGGGCCATCCGCTCTCCGTAATGCCTGCTTTTCAACAGCTCGTCTACTATTTTTTCATACGCCTCCGGACTCTGGTCTTTCAGGAACCTGTCCTGCATTTCCAGGGAGGGGGGTAAGCCGGTGAGATCCAGGCTCACTCGTTTCAGCAGGGCTTCCTTTCCGGCTTCTTCTGACGGCTTTAGTCCTGCAGACCGCATTCCGGGCCAGATGAAGTGATCGATCTCGTTGCGTACCCAGTTTTTATCTGCTGCCGGAAGTGCCGTTTTCTGAGGCGGGATAAACGCCCAGTGGGGCTTATATTCTCCGCCCTGCTCAATCCATTTTTTAATGAGGGCAATCTCCTCCTCCGTAAGGTGGAGGTTGGCCTCTGCCGGCGGCATCCTTTGAGAAATATCCTGGGCCGTGATCCTCAGGTAAATCTCCGATGTAGCCGGGCTTCCCGGCACCAGAGCCCGGGCGTGGGGATTATCTTTCAGGGCTGCATAGGCTCCTTCGGGAGTATCCAGCCGTAAGCCGGCCTCACGGGTATTGGCATCGGGACCGTGGCATTGGAAGCATTTGTCGGAGAGTATCGGGCGGATATGGTAGTTATAGTCTACCTCCCCGGAGCTATACGCCCGGTGATTTCCCTGCTGCTGACAGCTCCACGCTGCCCAGCTCATTAAGGCGAGTAAAAAGTACCTGATCCGCATGAAATGAAAATGCCAGGCGATGAAGTTAGGAAAATCTTTTAGAAATTCACTAAATATCAATAAAAAATCTTTTTAAAAGTCAAAATGAGAACATTGACTTAAACGTCTTTATCGTTTCAGGGGAACACGGATGGCCCGCCAGAATTCTTCGGTACCTATGGATTCTTCCGCATCGGTTACCAGGTAGAGCGGGCCGTCCGGATCAGGTACCACCTGCGGAAGCCCGTTGGAATCCAGCCCGGTACACCGCCACCTCTCCACGGCTTTGATATAATCGGGGCGTACGAGGGGTACGGCCACAGGAGCGTCACCATCCTGTTCCATATAAGCCGCGGGATGCTTGGGGTGGTGCTTTTCCAGCATCCACCGGTTAAGAGGTGTGTCTGCCAGTGTCCCGTTCCGGAGCTCTTCCTCAAACCTCTTTTTAGGAGTTTTGGGACGCTGGTGATGAAAGACCTTATTGTACATGCTGTCTGAATCGGAGTCGGAAACAGAAAAGCATTTCAGTTTTGAAACCACAATGGCCCAGGCCCAGGAATCCAGCCCGGCATTATAGCTTTTGTCTCTTATTCCGAAAATACCGCTGACGATTACCCTCTCTGCGATAGACGAATCCTGCAGCCAGGCATCGGCTATGGCAGTGAACTGCCCCCCTGCTATTATCACCAGGGGTTTGTCTTTACCCGTATTCAGGGCAGCTTTTACAATGGCCCTGCCCCCTTCACTGTTCAGGGGCTGCGTGTCTTCTATACGACCGGACGCCGGGCGCCTGAGGGTAACTGAAGGGCCGGCAATAGCATCGGGGATATGGGAGAACCCGCTGCTACGGGCTTTATCGATAATTTCCTGCCTTCCCTTTACAAACAAATGGTATTCCGTAATGTCTGCGCTGTAAGTAGTCACTATCCCTGCCAGGTGAATGGTGCCGGCAGCTGCCAGGGCCATCAGGTACTCATCGGTATACATATCCCGGTGGTCGTCATTATCATAAAATACGGGGTTACTGCTGTCAAAAGGCACCTTATCGGTAGCTTCGTGAAAAATCAGAGAGAATATCCAGGTCAAAAAAAGAAGGCAGCCGGCTGTCATAATATTCAATAGATGGGACAAACAAGTTTCCTCTAAATTACAAATAATTTGGGACATGTTATTACTTTTACTACCGGAAAAAACCTGACCTTATGACAAGAATATGCATTGCCCTCTTTTCTGTCCTGCTCATCTGCTCGTGCAGCACCACAAAAGAGAAGACTATTTTTAACGGCAAAAACCTGGATGGCTGGGCGCCTAAAATTCATCACCATGAATACGGGGATAATTATGCCAATACGTTCAGGGTGGAGGATGGCCTTATCAAAGTGCGCTATGACGGTTACGATCAGTTCCGGGAGCGTTACGGTCATTTGTTTTATAAAACACCTTATTCTCATTTCCACCTGACGCTGGAATACCGGTTTAACGGTATCTGGAGAAAAGATGCCCCCTCTTATACCCACCTCAATTCAGGGGTGATGTTTCATTCCCAGGATCCGAAGACCATCCTGAAAGAGCAGGACTGGCCCATTTCAGTGGAAATGCAGTTCCTGGCCGAAGAAAAACCCGGCGTGCCCCGCCCTACCGGCAATATGTGCTCACCGGGTACCGATGTAGTTTACCAGGGACAGAAAGACCCGCGTCATTGCATTAATTCGCGTTCAAAAACCTATAAGCCGGACGAGTGGATAAAGGCCGAGCTGATCGTTTACGGCGATTCACTGGTAAAACACCTTATCAATGGAGAAGTAGTGCTGGAATACACCCAACCTACCATTGGCGGCGGTGTGGTAAACGGCGCTGACCCGGCTATCTTTATTCCCGGAAAACCCCTGACTTCCGGGTACATCGGTCTCCAGAGCGAAGGCCAGGAAATTGAGTTCCGGAATATTAAAATCCGGGATTTGAGCAAGAGGAAATAATTGCGGGCCTTTCCGCAGAGTCCCCTGACGGGCTAATGTTTACCCACGAATAAGAATGTGCCGTAGGCACTATAGCTTGGTAGAAAATCGAATGGTGACCTTACCCCTTATGCCCCGTTAGGGGCTACCTTTTTGTGACAAAATAATTTTGGGGCGTACCTACGGCACGCTTGGGGGGACATTATTCAGCCATTTATGCTACCAAAAGGTTCTCCCTACGGGAGATATTCGCTTCGTGGGTAAACATTAGCCTGACGGGAGACTCTGCGGACACTAATTACCGGCTTTCCCACGGGGTTCCTGACGGGAGGCTCTGCGGACTTCATTTATGAGTTCAGCAATTTTGCTGCGTCTTTTGCAAAATAGCTGAGTATAATATCGGCTCCGGCCCGCTTCATGCTGATGAGCATTTCCATCATGGCTTTGTCACCATCAATCCATCCGTTTTGAGCGGCGGCTTTGATCATGGCGTATTCACCGGATACATTATAGGCCGATACCGGCACATTAAAATTATCCTTCAGAGTTTTGATCACATCCAGATAGGAAAACGCCGGTTTCACCATCAGGATATCTGCTCCTTCGATGTAGTCCAGCTCTGCTTCCAGCAGCGCCTCTTTTACGTTTGCCGGGTTCATCTGGTAGGTTTTCTTATCCCCGAATTTAGGGGCCGACTCCAGGGCATCGCGGAAAGGCCCGTAAAATGCCGAGGCATACTTGGCGGTGTAGGCCATGATGGCGGTGTTGGTAAAGCCTTCTTCGTCCAGAGCCCGGCGCATGGCCCCTACCCGGCCGTCCATCATGTCGGAGGGCCCGATGATATCGGCACCGGCCCGGGCCTGGGCTACGGCCATTTTCACCAGCACTTCCACGGATTCATCGTTCAGGATTTTACCGTCTTTCACGATGCCGTCATGCCCGTCAGAACTGTAAGGATCCAGGGCTACGTCAGTCATCACCACCAGTTCCGGGAATTTATTTTTGATCTCTGAAAGTGCTCTCAGGTAGAGGGTACCTTCTTTGATACTTTCTGACCCCACGGAGTCCTTTTTACTTTCCGGATAATTGGGAAACAGGCATATGGAACGGATGCCATGCGCCACCACATCCTCTATCTCTGTCAGCAGAGTGTCGAGGGTATACCGGAAAATGCCCGGCATAGAGCGGATTTCTACTTTCTGATCACTTCCATCCTGCACAAACATGGGGAAGATAAAGTCATTTACAGACAGGGCGTTTTCGGCCACCATGTCGCGGATGCCGGCAGAAATACGGTTGCGTCTGGGTCTTTGAGTTAGTATCAACATAAGGTCAGCTTTAAAGGAAAAAAGAAGGCGTCTTCAGGAGACTGCCTTCTTTTACAAGAACAACAATATCATTGGAATGACTCCAAAAAATCAATCTTTTTTAAACAATCTGAATTCCAGTGCTACCCGGGTGGTATCCGGCTCGGCATTGACGGCCAGGCCGTGAATGAGGTGGCCGGAGAAGAACAGCACTTCGCCGTAGCCTACTTTGGCCCTTTCCAGGTGGCTGCTTCCGCCCCATTCTTTGATCATACGTACGCGGTACTTGTTTCCTTCTACCACGGCGCCGTTATGGGTTCTGAGCACCAGGTTTTCAGTGATCTTATGACTACCGGGGGCTATAGGCAGCGATGAGTTTTCAGTAACACCGGCAATCGGAATCCAGAGGTTCACAAACGGCGGAATATAGTCCGCCTCGTCTACCCTTTCGTACACGTCTTTGTGTGGAGGGTTGTAGTCGCTGGAGCCCGGGCGGTTAATACGCACTATAATGTGCAGCTCCTTGCCGTCTTCCGGGTTAATATCGGTCAGGCCAAAGCCCAGTATTTTTTCAAACTTGGGCAGTACTTCTTTCACCGGGAAATTAAAGTCTTCGGCAAACAGGTCGCGGGTTTTACCCACCACCTTAAAGTGATCTTCCCGGCTGGTTACCACATCATGGTAGCGCTCCAGGCAGAAATCAGCAGGTATTTCCAGCCCCAGCTCGCTTTTTATAATATTGGCCACACTCTGGGTCAGTCCCTGCTTTAGGTGTGCAAACTCCTCTTCGCTTAAAAATTCAGCCGATGTATGGCCTTCATCGTACCAGGGCTGCGTGTACACAATGTCGGTATCTTCGCGGGATAACCTTACTTCCTTTCCGTAATCAAACGGAGGACAATCTTTCACGGAAACTTCATATTTTTTATCACCAATCGTGTAGGACAGTATATCTTCCATAATCCTGTTTAGTTTAAAATGTTACGGCACAAAAGTACCTCAAAAAATGAAGGCAGAAAATGATAATAGTCATTTTTTACTTTAAGTTCTTCACCCCCATATTCCACAAAATAAACCCGTAAATGTCAGCAGTTTGCTCAATAGCTTTCCGGGTATTGCTGGCACCATGACCTGAATTGGTATCAATCCGGATCAGCAGGGGATTCGATGAACTGTTTCCTGCCTTTGCCTGGAGCTCGGCGGCGTATTTAAAGGAGTGTGCCGGTACCACACGGTCATCGTGATCGGCAGTGGTAATCAGCGTAGCCGGGTAGTTTACCCCTGAGCGGATATTGTGAAGGGGAGAGTATCCGTAAAGTACCTTAAATTCTTCTTCCTTATCGGAAGAACCGTAATCGGCAATCCAGTTCCAGCCGATGGTAAACTTCTGGAAACGCAGCATATCCATCACCCCTACCTGCGGAATGGCCACTTTGGCCAGATCAGGCCGCTGATTGATCACGGCTCCCACCAGTAGGCCGCCGTTAGAGCCTCCTCTCAGCGCCAGATGCCCGGAATCACAGTATTTATGAGCAATCAGGTATTCTCCCGCCGCAATGAAGTCGTCAAACACATTCTGCTTTTTCAGCTTCATGCCCTGCTCATGCCAGGTTTCACCATACTCTGATCCTCCCCGCAGGTTAGCCTGGGCATACACGCCGCCCTGCTCCAGGAAAGGAATCAGCAGCGAGCTGAAACCCGGGTTCAGGCTGACATTAAAGCCTCCGTAGCCATAGAGAAGCGTAGGATTAGCCGAATTCAGCTGTATCCCTTTCTTATGGGTAATAAACATAGGGATGCGGGTGCCGTCTTTGGAAGGATAAAAAACCTGGCGGGTCTCAAAATCTTCCGGGTTGAAGTCTACTTCCGGCCGGCGAAACAGGCCGGATTCACCCGTGGCTATATCATAACGGTAGATGGTGGAAGGAAAAGTAAAAGAGGTAAAAGAATAAAATACGGATGTATCTTTTGCTTTACCGCTGAAACCTCCGGCCGTTCCCACCCCGGGCAGCTTTACTTCACTTTGCAGCTGACCCTTCAGGTCATATACATACACCCGGGTGGTAACATCTTTCATATAATTCACAAAAAGCTTCCCACCGGCAGCATTCACATCCTGGAGAGGCTCCGGCTTTTCAGGGAGCAGGTCCGTCCATTTTCCGGTAGCCGCATCATAGATCATCACCTTATCATTAGGAGCCTGGTCATTGGTACGGACGTAGAAGCGGGTTCCTTCATTATGAAACAGGGTGTAAGAAGAATTGGTAACCTCCCCTACTATGGGGGTAAAGGTCTTTTCGCCTTTTTTCTGGTAAAAAACAGCATTTCCGTCCAGTCCCTTTCCGCGGTCGCTGATGTTCAGGAAAGCATAATTTTCATCTTCCAGCGTGTATACGATATTAAAACGCTGCGGATGTGCCCGGTCTTCAAACACCAGCCGGTCTTCTGACTGTGCCGTTCCCACGCTATGGTACCACACCTGGTGGTTCTCGTTCACTGCCGCCAGTGCACTTCCTTCGGGTTTCGGATAACGGCTGTAATAAAATCCGTTCCCCTGCCAGGCTATGCCCGATACCTTCACCCATTCCAGCTTATCGTCAAGTGTCTTCAGGGTATTCATATCCATTACCAGGATGTCCATCCAGTCAGAACCTCCTTTTGATAGGGCGTATGCAGCAAATTTCCCGTCTTTGGATAAGCTGAACTGCCTTAGGCCGGTGGTTCCGTCTGCAGAAAGGCGGTTCGGGTCCAGCACCACTTCTGCCTCGCCGTTCATCTCTTTCTGCCGGTACAGCACCGACTGGTTCTGGAGGCCGTCATTCTTATAAAAATAATACCACCCGCTGCTCTCAAAAGGGGCTGAATATTTGGGGTAGTTATACACCTTCTCCAGCCGGCTCCGGAGCTGCTTGCGATAAGGAATCTGAGCAAGGTAAGCGTCGGTTACCTCATTCTGGCGTTTTACCCACTGCCCGGTCTCCTCCGAGCGGTCGTCTTCCAGCCAGCGGTAAGGGTCGGCCACGGCCACCCCGTGATAAATGTCCTGATGATCTGATTTCCGGGTTTCCGGGTAACGAAATTGCGCATGTGCCGATGCAGATAGTACTAAACCCACGATAAAGGCGTTATTTTTTTTATTCACGTTTTTTTAAGTAATAGTCTGCAAAGCTAAAAGAAAATTTTAAAGACCGGTTCAACCTTTGTCTTTGAAAATCATCTAAATTAAAACCTTTTATAACGGCAGGCCGTTATTACATTTGTAATGATTACATAAACCTTACGAAATGCGTACTGTTCTTTTTGCGATATTTCCTTTATTCATGGCCTTTTCAAGCCTTGGTCAAAACAATCTAAGACAACAACTGATCAAAAACTGGAAAAAAACCGAGATCACCGCCATTGACGGGAGTCCGTATTATGACGAAGAAACGGTTAACCTGGATTTTGATCTTCATTTTTTTTCGGCAGACTCCGTTTACCTGTTCAATAACAGCCGGCTGGCCTCTATCCGCTACCGCCTTGGCGCTGACAGCATGCTGGTTCTGTCGGGCCTTCGGATGAAAGTTGCTGAGATTTCCGATATCAAGCTGGTGCTGGAATCATTGGAAACGGAAGGTTTTGACTTCCGGATGACATTTATGCCAAAGCCTCTTTTTGATCTTACCTATACTCCCGAGGCCTACCGGGCTAAAAACGGACAGGTGGTGTTTACGGCCATTCACGGCAAGCTGGAGCCCCAGTTTATGCACAAGACCATGAGCCCCGTAGATTATATTTTTGAGAAATTCGGGTTTCCGGAATACCGGAAAGGCGGGTTTGTGGTACGGTTTGTAGTGACGGCTTCAGGTGAGGTGACCGGAATACGGGTAATAGCCTCCTCCAATGACCGCTACAATGAAAAGCTGGTGAAGGCCGTGCTTAGTACCAAGGGAATGTGGAAACCTGCCGAATTCAAAGGAGAGAAAGTAACGACCGAAGTAGAATATGATTATAACCTGGGGTATCACGACCGTACCCTTACTTCAGAAGTAGACTCTGTATCCTACAGCAAAATGTACCTGGATTACGGCATGGAGTTTATTTCTACCGGGGCCTACCGGAATGCCGCCACCTACCTGAAAAAGGCCATTGATTTTAACCCGCTGAATGTGGAGGCCTACTTCAAGCACGCCGAAGTTTCTTTTGCCCTGCGCAGAAAAGAGGAAGGCTGCGAAAGCCTTTCTTACCTGCTTCTGCTGGAACAAAAGAAGGCGGAGCCTCTTTATGAGAAGTATTGTAAATAAAAACATCAGAGTCCCTGCGAGAGACTCTGATGAAACGGCTTATTGCCCCAGAAAATACTCCGACTCTGCCTTGCCCCAGGAAGGTGAATAACTGTTAGGTGATTGAAAGGTTTCAAATTTCTTTAATGCGCTTTCAAAGTAGGGCCTGGCTTTGTCTTTCCCGCCTCCGAAGGCTTCAGGTGTATGAAAGAGATTGGTGGCTCTCAGGTAATCTACCCTCGGATTCTGAGGATCCAGCTTAGCGGCTTCAGCCAGGTGTTGCTCAAATAATGCTCCGTATTTCTGCCAGCGCGACATAGGATCTATCACCAGCCGGCCGGAACAGAGATTGGCTTTCAGCACTTCAATTTCAGCATTTTTGGGCGAAAGAGCTTCGGCTTTCCCGATATATTCTTCTGCCTTATCCAGCATAATGTCTTTTTCGGCAGGGGTGCCTGAAGTGTATGACTCTTTGATCAGGCCATAGGCCACCCAATATTGCGGCAACCATTCTTTGGTTTCTGCATTGGCCACCCGCTCCATTTTATTGATTTCGGGCATGACTGATTTCTCATATTCGTTTTGAAGCACACCGGTGAGTTCGGTCATAGCGGCTTCGTACTTTTCCTTCTGGGCGTTTACTACCAGCGAGCTGCCCGCCAGGAACATTACTAAAAACATTTTTTTCATTTTTGTATTTATTTAAAGTGTTTAAAAGTTCAGATCTGCTTCTTTGGAACGCCCGTTCAGCTTTCCGAAGGTCCAGCTCAGGCCGAAGAATACCATCGTTTTCATAGGTGATTTCACCGCATACCGCTCGCTACCGTCAGGTGAATAGCGGTACCCGAAAATATTATCCCTGCCCAGCACATTGTCTACCAGGAAATAAAACACCAGGAAGCTGTTCGGAGTTTGTTTGATCTTACTGGCCATCAGGCTCACCGAGTGAAACGGCTTGGTCAGCTCTTTGCCTTTGAAATCATCCGCCAGGGCATATACCGGTCTTCCCGAAGCAAAAGAATACGTCAGGCCCACATTGGTGCTGATACCCGTAAAAAATTTCTTGGTCACCACGCTCATGTTATGCTTTGCCGCAAAGGCGGGTGTCAGCTGTTTCGGATAGTTTTTAAATTCTCTCCGGGTGTCCAGGAAAGAGTAGGTGATCCAGAGATCGCCGTTTTTAATGGCTTTTTCATCCCTGAAAAACACATCGAACCCCCTGGCGTAGCCTGTACCGGTATTGGTGGTTTTCCCGGTAGGAAAACGATAAGGGTTCGGATCAAAATAATCGGTTTCTTCTTTCACCAGCCGGTCATATTTCTTATAAAATACCTCTGTCCGGAACGTTCTTTTGTTTTTGATTACCTGGTAATTCAGAATCAGGTGGTCAGCCTGCTCAAAGGTAAGGTCCGGATTCATGTACAGGTATTCCTTTTCCGGATTCTGGTAAAAGCGGCCTCCGGCAAATGAAAACTGGGAAAATTGTCCCACTTTGTAAGCCAGAGACAGCCTGGGCGCCAGGTTACTTTCTGCCAGCACAGAGGTATATTCGTATCGCAGGCCCGGTCTTACGGCCAGCCTGGGAGTGAAATACATCTCTGTCTCCGCAAATAGTGCGGAATAGCTGTCGTCAAAACCCAGATCATAATCATAATACCGGTTAGCCACCGATATATAGTGACTCTCACCTCCGAAGTTAAACGAGTTGGCATTGGAGTTGCCAAACAGCTTCGTGAAAACCACCCGGGCCTGCGTGCGCTCATCGGTACGGTCAGCGTTATAGTCCTGTATTTCCAGGTTATCCTTATTGTTGGAATACGATAAGCCACTGTTCAGAACCCAGGTTTCGTCTTTAAAAACATATTTATACGAAGCATTGGAAAACATATTTTTATTGCGGTTAGCAAAGCGATAGGACCCCTCTGCGGTGTCGTAAGAAGGCAGGAGCATGGCAGACGAATTGTCTGACCAGGTGCCATACAATTTAAAATGGCTGTTCCGCTGCAGGTTTTTATTGATGGTCAGACTGGTGCCTATTCCCTGCGGCACCTTCTCAAATTCAAAGCGGTTATTCACCAGTGCCAGCAGCGGGGCGATATTAGAATAATACACGGAGCCGGTGATCCAGCCTTTATGGGTATGCGAGACCCCGGTACCGGCCAGGTTCAGGCTGGCAGTGGTGGAGGTATTGGTACCCAGCTGATCCTGGGTGGAGAGCAGCAGCACCGAAGACAGTGCCTGCCCGTACTGCGCAGAATACCCTCCCGTGCTGAAGGCCGTGCCTTTAAACATAAAGGGTTCAAAACGCCCGCGCTGGGGCACATCAGGGGTACTGCTGAAAAAAGGGTTTTGTACAATCATGCCGTCAATGACTGTTTTGGTTTCCTGGGCAGAGCCCCCTCTGACAAAAAGCCCCTCCTGCTCCCCTACCCTCGTGGAGCCGGGTAAAAGCTGCATCACCGAGGTGATATCGGCATTGCCTCCGGCCGTGGTCACAATGTCCAGGGGCTTCAGCATGACCATCCGCTTGCTGTCTGAGGCTTCAAAAACCCCGGCAGACACCACTACGGCATTGAGCTGGTTAATGGTTTCTTTCAGCGTAAGGTTTACGGTAAGATCAGTGGCTCCCAGGGTGATTTCCTGCACAAGGGTATGATAGCCTATCATGGAAACCTGGAGCCTGAAAGTACCCTTCTCGCCGGTTTCAAACCTGTAGCTGCCGTCTTCAGCTGTGGTAGCACCATCATACGTGTCCAGGAGGGATACATTGGCAAAGGCCAGGGGTTCGCCCCGGTTACCGGTGACTTTTCCGCTGATCCTGATCTGCGCCTCCGTTAAAAACGGAAAAAATAAAAGTAGTAATAGCTTTTTCATGTTTCAAAACTAATACAGCACGAAAGCCCCGGGAATCACTTTTCGATAAGCCCTTCATTCTTACCGATAAACGGAATTTCTGACCGATAAAAAATATCCGAAGTTCAGGACATCCACGAAGGAGTAAAGTTGTTTTTTCGCTATTTTTTCTTACTTTTACCTCTTATAGGCCTGACTTATTTTTGTAAAGCAATCAAATATGAACCAAAAAAACCTGCTGATTTCTCTTTTTGCCACATTTACTCTGGCGGCTATCCTATCTCTTTTGAATTTTTACCATCTGGTGGCGGTCAGTCCTGTACTCATGAAAGTAGCATGGTGGTTATTTACCGCAGCTGCTATCTTATATGCATTTAAAAAGCGTTCTTTAACCACATGGATCCTGGTATCGATGGTAATCGGTATCCAGATCGGTTTTGAGTTCAGGGAGCTGGCCCTTAACCTGCAGGTGCTGAGTAAGGTATTTCTTAAACTCATTAAAACCATCATCGGACCTATCCTGTTTTCTACCCTGGTGGTGGGGATTGCGGGACACTCTAACATGAAGCAACTGGGCCGGATGGGCTGGAAATCACTGGTGTATTTTGAAGTGGTGACCACCGTTGCCCTGATTATCGGGCTGGTGGCTATTAATGTAACCAAAGCCGGTAAAAACATTGATGTTCCGCATACGCTTTCCAGCGATATTCCTTTATCTAAAAAGAAAGAGCTGCAGAAAGAGGTGATCGGGGTGATAGATGCTGCCGGTGTGGATGTACCGGAAGGGCTTTTACAGCAGTTGCCTGACACCCCTGCTCCGGGTTGGCAGGATCATATCCTGGACATCTTCCCCGAGAATATTGCGAAGGCGGTAGCGGAAGGCCAGGTTCTGCCTATTGTGGTTTTCTCCGTGATTTTCGGGATTGCCCTGGCCCTGCTGCCTGAGGAGAAAAAGCGGCCTATGCTGAACTTCTCGGAGAGCCTGGCGGAAACCATGTTCAAATTCACGAATATCGTCATGTATTTTGCGCCTTTCGGGGTAGGGGCCGCTATCGCCCACTCTACTGCCGAACTGGGAATTGATATTCTTTTTGCCTTAGGAAAGCTGCTGCTTACGCTCTATGCCGCCCTTATTGTGTTTGTGGCAGGGGTATTGGTGCCGGTGATGATCTTCTGCCGGATACCCATTAAGAACTTCTTCAAAGCGGTTTCCGAACCGGTGTCTATTGCTTTTGCCACTACCAGTTCAGAAAGTGCCTTACCCAAAGCCATGGAAAACATGGAGAAAATAGGCGTGCCCCGTCATATTGTTTCTTTTGTTCTGCCTACCGGGTATACGTTTAACCTGGACGGTACCACCCTGTACCTTTCCCTGGCTTCCGTATTTGTGGCGCAGGCTGCAGGAATCCACATGTCGTTCGGAGAGCAGATCCTGCTGGGGCTGACGCTGATGCTTACTTCCAAGGGAGTAGCCGGTGTTCCGAGGGCATCACTGGTGATCCTGATCGGTGCGGCAGCTACTTTTGGATTACCTTTATGGCCTATTATGGCTATCCTGGGCATTGATGAACTGATGGATATGGCCCGTACGTCTGTGAACGTGTTCGGTAACAGCCTGGCCAGTGCAGTAATCGCCCGGTGGGAAGGCGAGCTGGATGATACCAAGCTGAATACAGATTTTGAAATTGATTAAGAAGCTATAAGCTATTAGTAATTAGCAGTTAGAAATTAGCACACTAACCGGCTGATAAATAATATCGGTCTGCATCTAACCTCTAACTACTAATTTCTAATAGCTAATAGCTAATAGCTAATTTCTAACTGCTAATGGCTAACAGCGGTTCGCCGCCCGGCGGTTCGACGCCCGACGGTTCGCCGCCCGACTAAAATTTTATACTTATGAAACGACTCCTATTTCTCCTTGCACTCACTCCCTTCGGGCTGATGGCCCAGGTACAGGTGACTGACCTGACCCGTATTAAACAGGTTTCAGGAGTATCTGTGGCGAAAAACAAAATTATCTATTCTGTCAGTGCAATTGAGAAGAGTGAAGAGAAGCCGCTGGAGTACGACTATACCACCCGGCTTTTCCTGGTTTCTGATGACCGGAAAAGCAGCGTGGCGCTGACCCGGGATAATATCGGCCAGGCTGAGCTCTCACCGGACGGAAAATATGTGGCGTTTGTACGACGGGTAAAAGACAAATCACAGATTTTTATTCTTCCGCTGAACGGAGGGGAACCCTGGCAGCTCACCCGTTCCAAGTACGGTGCTTCGTCGCCGCGCTTCAGTCCTGATGGCTCCCGGATCCTGTACAGCGTAAGCCTGAAGCTGGAAGAGATGGCCAATGATTCCCTGCTGAATCCCGGCCGGGCCCTGCCACCTTTCTCTATGGAGAAACCCGGGTTTGCCTCAGACGACTACCTGTTGAAAAACAAAAAAGTGAGGCCCAATCCTGACGGCAGCCTGGAAGAGATCAGGGCGTATCTCCATAAAAGTGAAGACGATAAGAAAACGCGGGTGTTCAACCGCCTGAATTTCCAGGGAGAAGCCAACCTGAACGGCGATATTACTTTCAGCCACCTGTATGAGATTGAAGTACGTGAAAATGCAGAGGCACGGGCACTGACCTCAGGCTATACCTCTTATGGAGGTGCCTCTTACTCCCCTGACGGACAAAGCATCTATGCCAGCACCGCAAAAGATGCGAACGAGCATCCTGACCGGGAAAATGAAAACCGGATTGTACAGATCCGGCGGGCAGACCTGTCGCAAAAAACCCTCCTGGAACAAAAAGAAACTGCCTTCCGGGGATTCAGCCTTTCGCCTTCCGGGAAAAAAGCAGCTACGGTGGTAGTCACTACAGGCGGACTGAGCTACGGCCGGCTGGCCCTGGTGAATAGTGACGGCACCGGCTTAAAGCTGATAGATTTTGACCGGCAGCCTTCTAATTTCAACTGGAGTGCCGATGAGAAAACCCTCTGGTTTACGGCCCAATCCAACGGTGGAAGCCCGGTATTTAAACTGGATGTGGCTACCGGAAAGGTAAGCCGTATCACTGATTTTGAATCAGGGATAGCGCAGCTGAGTCTCCTGGCAAACGGAGAATGGGTATTTGCCAAAACAGAAGTGGCCAACCCGAATGAGCTCTACATTTCCAATGCTGATTTCAGCCGCCAGACCCGTATCAGCGACCTCAACCAACACTGGCTCAAAGACCGGAAACTGAGTTTCCCGGAGAAAAGGATTTATAAAAACTCCGCCGGCCAGGACATCGAATTCTGGGTAATGAAGCCGCTGAACCGGGAAGCCGGGAAGAAATACCCGGTAGTGCTGCAGCTGCACGGCGGGCCTACTGCCATGTGGGGGCCGGGTGAAGGCTCCATGTGGCACGAGTTCCAGTACTTTGCCACGCAGGGCTACGGCGTGGTGTACCCCAACCAGCGAGGCTCAGGCGGGTACGGAAAAGATTTTCAGTTCTCAAATTACCGCAACTGGGGCAAGGGGCCGCAGGAAGATGCCCTGGGGGCTTTAGATATGGCCTGTAAGGAAAACAGCTGGGCAGATACCTCCCGCCTGGTGATCACCGGAGGCTCTTATGCCGGTTATCTTACCGCCTGGATCATCAGCCAGGATCACCGGTTCAAGGCCGCATTTGCCCAGAGAGGCGTATATGACCTGACCACGTTTATGGGAGAAGGAAACGCCTGGCGACTGACCCCCAACTACTTCGGCCTGCCCTGGGAAGAGGAATCCGTGACTAAAATCCGTGAAAACTCTCCGTATACCTATGTGGATAAAATTACTACTCCTTTCCTGATCAAACACGGCGATAATGACCTTCGTACCGGTGTGATCCAGTCGGAAATGATGTACAAAAGCCTGAAATACCTGAACCGCGATGTGGAGTATGTTCGCTACCAGGGGGCCACGCATGAGCTTTCCCGCACGGGGAATGTACGGCAGCGGATTGACAGGATTCTACGGATTCATGAGTTTTTCCAAAGGTATATAGGGAAATAACATTGTACAATATCTTGTATATTTAAAATTTCTTTCTATCTTTGTAATAAAAAGAATAGAAATGCTGACGGTCAATTATTCGGTTTTTCGCCAGGAACTAAAAACTTTCCTGGATAAGGTGAGTCAGAGTCATACCCCTATGATTGTCACCCGTTCAAAAGGTGAGGATGTAGTAGTACTTTCAAAGTCTGATTATGACAGCCTGGAAGAGACCTATTATTTAATGAAAAGCCCGGCAAATGCTGCCCGGCTCCTGAAAGGTATAGAAGAGTATAAGCAAGGTAAAGTTATGGAGAAAGAGTTAATGGACAGTTGACAATTGACAACCCGGAACTAAGTACCCGGAACTATTTTTTACACACATGAAGAAACTTTTCGTAGCGGATGCCTGGGCCGATTACCTTTACTGGCAGGCTGCCGATAAATCCACACTGAAGAAAATAAACGCCCTCCTCAAAGAGATCGAAAGAACCCCTTATGAAGGAAGTGGCAAGCCTGAACCTTTAAAATACCAGTTAACCGGTTGGTGGTCAAGAAGGATTAACCTGGAGCATCGGCTGGTATACAAAGTAGAAGAAAATATACTGGTGATTCTTCAGTGCCGGTACCATTATTAATTCTTCACTTTTGAGCGCTTCACTCCTTTAAAGGTCATTTTGACCGGCAGGATATTTCCGTCTTTATCAAAATACATCCGGTCTATGCAGGTGACGCGGGCGTTGCGGTCGGTTTCACCCAGAGGGCGGCGGTGGTAAACGATATACCACTCATCTTTCCCGGCGTTATGGATCACGGAATGGTGGCCTGCACCATAGGCAACGGCCGGGTCCGGCTGCAGGATGGTGCCTTTTCTTTCAAAGGGCCCCAGCGGGCTGTCTGCCACGGCATACGCTACAGAGTAATTGGGGCCGGTCCACCCGCCTTCTGACCACATAAAATAGTATTTCCCCTCTTTTTTAAACATAAAGGGGCCTTCCACATATTTTTCAGGAGTGATCTCCTTAAATACCGTACCATCTTCAAAAGGGAGAAATCCCGTAAAGTCATCATTCAGCCGGGCGATATTGCAATGTCCCCATCCGCCGTAAATCAGGTAATAGTCGTTTCCGTCTTTGTAAGCAAACTGGTCAATGGGCTGGGCGCCGTTATGAAACCGGTCGATCAACGGTTTTCCGAGGTGATCGCGGAAAGGCCCTTCGGGTTTGTCAGCTACCGCCACCCCGATTCCACCGCTTTCCTGGTCGCTCTGGATATCATTTGCTCCAAAAAACAGGAAGTACCGGCCACCCTTTTCTATGATGGCGGGCGCCCATACGGCTTTTTTGGCCCAGCGAACGGCCGACGTATCCATGATCCGGGTGTGTTTTGTCCAGCGCACCAGGTCAGGAGATGAAAACGCATCAAAAAACACCTGCTTCTCATAGGGAGCAGAATAGGTGGGGTAAATCCAGTATTGCTTATCAAAAATAATCCCTTCCGGATCAGCATACCAGCCTTCAAAAACCGGGTTGCCCGAATCGCGTTTCTGGGCCAACCCGGTTATCGTAAACAGCAGCCCGACAGCAGTAAAGATGACTTTCTTCATTCTTTTATGGTTATCGGGGCACAAGTTAGTGAAAATGTATTACAATTTCTTTTTCACCACCCTCAGGGTAACCACTTCACTGCCTGACTCTACTCTCAGCACATACAAGCCCGCCTGCAGCTGCTCCACATTCATCTCCACCACCTCCTCTCTGCCCTCATACCTCACCTGCCGCAGCACATTCCCCAGCAGGTCTACCAATATTACACGGCCTCCTGCCCTCTCTCCCCCTATCTCTGCCCTCAGGTAGCTGCTCACCGGGTTAGGCCAAAGCCTCACTCTCAGGCTCCCGGAATCGACCTCTACCGTGTCTCCCAAAGCCTCTGCCGCCGCCTCTCTCACCCGGTCTCTCTTCTCTCCTCCTGCCAGCAGCACCTCATCTTCCCTGGCCGTACACAGCACTCCGCCTCCAGACCACTCCGTGTTCCTCCCTCCCCTGATCCGATCTGCTGCAAAGAATCCCTCCAGGTACTTCTCCTTCCAGCCCTTCGTCTTCAAACTCCCACGGCTGTGTACATAACCCTTCACCTCTGACTCATTGCCGATCTTCACATCCCCGCCGGCATATACCTTCACCTGCTCGCCCGCTACGTTAAACTCTACCCCTCTCCCCAGCTTTATCCCGTCTCTGACCAGCAATGCCGTCATTCCACTGAAGCTCACCTGCGCCCCCTTCTTCAACTTCAGGCTACGTACCTTCACATCCCCTCCGCTAAACACCACCTTCGAATCCTTCTTCCCTTTGATCCTTCCGTAGCTCCCCTGCGCAAACGTCCGAGTCTCCCCTTTCTTTATCTTCTCCCTCTTCTTCTCCTTCTGGTCATTGCCCCGGAAACTCTCCGGCTCAGGGGCCCGACCCCGCATATACACCGACGACTCACTCTCTTTATCAAAACGGGTCTGCTCTGACTTCACAAACGTACCTTCTTTGCTCACTTCCGTGTTCCTCAGCTTCACCACTCCCTTCCTGCCACTCACTCCGATACCTCCTGAATGAACCTCATTGTTCTTTAATACAATCTTATCCTCTGCCAATACGCCATACGAACACGGGCACACTCCCTCCGGATCACGGATCAGCACTTCCGCTCTCGCCGTGCTCTCATTACCGCTCCCGTCTCGCACCGTCAGCGTCACCAGCCGCCTCCCCAGGTCCGTGCAGCTGAAACTGCTCTGCGAGATGCTCAGTGTCGCGACTCCGCAGTTGTCACTGCTGCCGTCATTGATCTGCTCCGCCGTCAGGGTGGCTTTACCCTCTCCGTCCAGCTCCACTATCCCGTCCGTAGCCCTGGCTACCGGTGCCGTCACGTCTTTGATCGTTACTTTGATTGCTTTCGTGCTGCTGTTGCCGGCTTTATCCCGGATCGTGTAGGTGATCTCCTGTTCCCCCAGGTGGCTACAGTCAAATTCCGTCTGCTGTAACTCCCGGCTTTCTATCCCGCAGTTGTCCGTACTCCCATCATCCACGGCTTCTATCCTCAGGGTTGCTTTCCCCATCTCGTCCAGCTCCAGCGTAACATCTTTGGCTTTCATGACCGGTGCCGTCGTATCGGCTACCGTGATCATTATGCTTATCTCGCTTTCGTTACCGCTCCCGTCTTTCCCCATCAGGGTCACCTCATGGTCGCCCAAATCATCGCAGTCAAACTCACTGCGGCTCAGGCTCAGTTCTGCTATACCGCAGTTGTCCGTACTCCCGGCTCCCACCTCTTCCGCCTTTAGGCCAGCCTTCCCGGTTTCATCCAGGTACAGTGTGACCGGTGCTGCTTTCAGTACCGGTGCCATCTTATCGGTCACCGTCACCTTCACTTCGGCTTCCGTCACTCCGCCCTGTACGTCTTCTACTCTCAGTATCACCGTATGCTCGCCCAGGTCTGCACAGCTGAACTCCGTCTTTGAAGACGCTATGCTCCAGATCCCGCAGTTGTCCTGTATACTCTGGGCCAGCTCTTCTGCACGCAGTACTGCTTTCCCCTCTTCGTTTAATTCAATCTCCATCGCTTTTGTGATCACTACCGGAGGGGTGTTATCTACCACATGGATATCGGCCAGGGCGGTCGACACATTCCCCGACCCGTCCGTGCCCGTCAATATCACCTGAAGGTGACCCAGATCCCCGCAGTCAAACTCCGTACGGTTAAGACTCAGCTGAAGGCCGCCGCAGTTGTCATACGAGCCCGCGTCCACATCCGATACCGTGAGGCTCGCCCGGCCATGCTCATTGAGCTCCAATGTCAGGCTCCTGGCCTTCACCACAGGTGCACTGTGGTCTACCACATGCACCTGGCTGGCGCACGTCGTCGACGCCCCGTGAACGTCTACCACCGTCATCCTGGCCGTGTAGCTACCTACTCGCAATGCCGGGTTAATATCTATGCTGCGGTTAAACCAGTCGTTATTCAGATCATACGAGCCTGCATCCAGGTCTTCTGTCCGCAGGATCGCGTAGCAGTCCTCTTTCACCACCAGCACCACTACCGGCTTACACACCGCCATCGGAGGTACATTGCAATCTTTCCTGGTCAGCGTGATCTGTGATTCGCTTACGCAACCCTGGGAAGAGGTTACTTTTACCTTGTAAATGCCTCCTTCCACGGCCTGGATGCTCCGGGTTTTGGCGCCCGTGCTCCACTCGTAGCTCTTGCCTTCCGGTGCTGTCAGCTTCACTCCGCTGCCCGAACAGAATTCCGTCGGGCCATCGGCCAATATCTTATCTCCCGCACTAACCGGACTCTGAAGCTCTACCGGGCCCGCCAGCGTGTAGCTGCAGCCCCCGTTACTGATACTGAAGGCTGAATAAGCCGCTGCTGAAAGATCTTTCAGTGTGAACGCACCGCTGGCTACCGTTACCGTGGCTGTGGTATCCTTTGTCCCCTTCTTAAAGCTCAGCTCGTAGCTGCCCGATGAAAGGCTCGTACTGAATACTATGCTGCCGTTGGACGTGTTACAGCCCGTAGGGTCTGTCTTTGTTCCCAATGCAAATGTGTGGCTGGCCGGCTCTGTTAAAGTGCGGCTGCCCGTGGCAGCAATTACCTCGTTTTCATAAGTAATTGAAAAATTACTATAGGTGCCTTTGCGCAGTCCCGCGAGTGTAAAGCCATCGTTAGCTACCGTTACTTTGGCCGTAGTGTCTTTTGAATCTCTCCTGAAGTTGAGTGTGTACTGTCCTGCTTTAAGGCTCGTCGTAAAGCTGATACTGCCGTCCGTGCCGCCGCAACTCGTCGGGTTAACTCCGGAGCCCAAAGTTAAGGTTACAGGCGAGCCGCATGCCGCTTTTACCGCCTTTTCATCTGCACACGCGCCCAGGTTTTCATAGATGGCCCGGGGTTTGTCTGTAGCCAGAAAAGCACAGATATTGGGCAGGTTACAAACAGACAGGGCCGGGTTCCTTACAATAAAAAGATCCTCTATGATTGCATTTTCTATTCCTTGTATGGAGGTCAGTTGCGGATTTTCACGGATATGAAGATTTGAAATATTCTCCAGTTTTTCCAGCCCATCCAGGCTTTTCAGCCTGCTGTTCGTATAAATGTTCATTGCATCCGAGCTTTGCAGAGACAAAAGTCCTGAGAAGTTTTCCAGCTCAGGGTTAGAATAAACAAATACTGATTCCCTGATCGTTTTAAGAGATGACAAGCCTGCAAAATTTTTCAACTGCTGGTTTTCATGGATATCCATACTACCCACCTCCTGTAATGTCTCCAGGCCCTGGAAATCCTTTAACAGCTCATTTCCGTATACAGTTAAGCCGTTATTTATGGTCTTCAGGCTACCCAGCCCCCCCAGATTTTCCAGCTGTTTATTGTTATACAGATATAAACCACCTCCTATAGACTCCAGCCTGCTGAATCCTCCGATATTCCTCAACAAAGCATTATTATTGATACTAAGATGGCCTTCAATATGCTGTAAATTAACAAGACCCTCTAAATTGTCCAGCTTAGGATTGTTATGGATGAAAAAGCCTCCGCTGACAGATTGCAAAGACGAAAGTGCAGCGATATTTTTTAATCCTCCGTTCGCCCGGATATCTATTCTCCCTGCATGTTTAAGGGATGACAACCCGTTCAGGTTTTCCAACAAGAGGTTTGACGGATTATTAATATTACCGGAACCGATAGTCAGAGTTCCTTCAATACGTTCCACGGCTGTTAAACCCTTCAGGTTTACAATATCGTCTCCCTGTATACTAACTGCTCCCGGTAATATCGTACAGTGCCCGTATGTATCCCTAAACACATCTATCTCTGCCTGGCTGATAAAGGTGACGTCTCCGGTAGGGCAATCTGCCGGAGGGGCTCCGCAAACCGTCAGCACGGCATCGGCCGTAGCGCAGTTGCCCAGGTTACCGGAAACAGTCTGGAGCTTACCGCTCCTCAGGTAGGCACAGATATTGGGCAGGTTGCAGACCGAGAGCGCCTTGTTATTCACAATCAATAATTCCACCATCGTGCTTTCCTCTATATTTTTAAGGCTCTCAATGGAAGGCAGGAGGGCATTCTCAAGGATAAATATCCTGTTTACTTTGTTTAAACCTGACAGCCCGTCCAGGTTTTCCAACTGAGCGTTCCCGTTAATTTCCACAAAATCCAGCTCCCGGAGCTGCTCCAGTCCGCTCACCGACTTCAGTATTGCATTGTTTTTGATCACCACATTTCCTCCTGTCTTTTTCAATACCGGAAAACCCATGGTTTGCAATTTATTATTCCCCATAATGGCCAGCTGGTAGGCTATACTTTCCAGTGAGGGTAAAACCGCACTTTCCAGCTGCGGGTTCTGGTCTATTCTCAGGTACCCCCCTATAGCATCTACCCCGATGCTCCGTAACGCTGACAGTCCGTTTAGATTCTTAAGTACCGCATTGCTGCTGATGTTCAGCTCCCCTGTAATGGTATGTAAGGCAGACAGCCCGTTCAGGTTTTCCAGCTTCGGATTTTTTTGGATGATCAGCCCGCCCCAGCTCAGCTCTTCCAGGGCCGACAGGCCATCCAGGTTCTCTAACACATTGTTCTCTTCAATATGAACCACTGCACCGATTTGTTTCAAAGACGCCAGTCCGTTGATGTTTTTGAGCTTCGGATTTTTACGGATCGACATGCCCCCTCCTACCTGCACCAGAGCACTGAGGCCGTCCAGGTTTGCCAGTTCCGAAATGGTGATCTGAAGGTTCTCGTTGATGATCTCCACGTTAGACAGGCCATTAAGATCAGATAGCGCCCCACTGATAAGCAGGCTGCCGTCAATGACTCTGCAATGGCCGTAATTCGTTCCGAATTTATCTATCAATTCCTGGGAATTCAGTACGATATTCCCGGTAGGACAGGTAGCCGATGGTGTGGTGCAAGAGGCTGCCACTGCAGCAGCCGTGGCGCAATCCTCCAGGTTCCCTGAAATGGTACGTGGCTTGTTCGAGGCCAGGTAAGCGCAGATATTGGGCAGATTACACACTGACAGGCCCATGCTGCCGTTAGCCCCCTGGTTATCTTTGATGGTCAGCGAAGTAATCTTATCTGCCGGTATATTTTTTAAGCCTTCAATCGATTCCAGCCCCTTATTCCCGGAAATAACAATTTCATTGTTAAAGCCGGTCAGGTTCCTGAAGCCATCCAGGTGATACAAGCCGTTAGAGGAGATGGTGAGCTTGCCTCCCAACTCTGTCAGACTCAAAAGACCGTTTACATTTCCAAGGCCGGGGTTATTTTCAATGAGGAGGTCTCCGCCTATCCCGGTCAGGGAGGTAAAGCCATCCAGGTCTTTCAGGTCGTCATTGTTCCATATGTAAAAGTACTGGCCTATGCTTCTTAAGGCGCTTAAGCCACGGGTAGAGGTTAACCTTCCTGTCTGAATATTCAGATAGCCTCCTATGCTGCCCAGCTTGCTCATGCCTTCCAGGTTTTTCAGAAGATAATTCTTAAAAAAACGCACCGACCCGTTTACACTTTCCAGGGCTGCGAGGCCATCCAGGTTTTCCAGGTACGTTTCATCAATCATCAGGTTACCGTAAATCTGCTGTACCTGAGACAGGCCACCCAGGTTTTCCACGTCTTCTCCGCTGATCAGCACATTTCCGGGTAAAACCGTACAATGGCCGTAGGTGGTCCCGAATTTATCAATCTGGTCCTGCTTATTGAAAGTCAGGTTACCGGTAGGGCATTCCAGGGTAGACGTTCCACATGCTGCATTAACAGCGGCCAGATCAGCACAGGCGCCTGTATTATCCGAGACGGTGCGTGGCTTATCCGTACCCAGGTAAGCACAGATATTGGGCAGGTTACAAACAGAAAGTGTACCGTTCTGCAGGATCATCAGGTTGGTGACACTGGCGGGATCAATGTTTTCCAGTCCCTGTAGGGAAGTAAGGGCCGGGAGTGCTCCTACCCCCAGCAGCCCGCCGATCTTCTGAACACCGGAAAGGCCGGTGAGGCTTTGCAGATTATCACAGTTAGATACCTTCAGATCTCCTCCAATACTTTTCAAGCCGGACAAACCGTTCACATTCTCCAGCTCAGGGTTATACGACAGGCTCAGTTCTCCTCCTACGGTTTCCAGGGCTCCGAGCCCGTTAAGGTTTTTCAGTCCGAGGTTGCTGGATATATCCAACTTACCTCCTACCGTTTTTAAGCCTGAAAACCCGCTCATATCCTGCACCACAGAATTCATCCAGAATTGCATATATTCATTAATAGTTTCCAGGGAATGGAACCCGCTGATATCCAGGAGCAGCGAATTATGCGAAACATTAAAAAAACCGTTAACCGTCTTCAGAGAGGAGAGTCCGTTTACATTTCCCAAAACGGCATTATTGGAAATATCCAGCCCCTGCAGGCTTTGCACAGCAGAAACAGCATTGATATTTTCCAGTGAAGCATTCTCCACAATCTGCAGGTTCTGTCCTATCTGCTGCAGCGAGGAGAGTCCGTCCAGGCTTTTAAGCAGGGGATTTTTTTCTACACTCAGCGTCTTGCCTATATTCTTTACATTCCCCAGGCCGTTAAGGTTGGGGAGCACATCATTCCCCACTACAAACAGGTTTTCACCTATGCCGGTCAGTCCTGAAAGAGCCGAGATATCTTCCAGTGCTTTATTACCTGATATACTCAGGCTGCTGTTCAGGGTTTTCAGGGATGAAAGTCCCGCCAGGTTTTTGAGCTGGGGGTTATGCCCGCTTCCTGTCCCTCCTATATACAGGTAGCCTATATTTTCTACCGAAGACAGGCCATTGAGGTTATCAATATCACCGCCGTTGACCGTCACCAGGTAGGGAATAGAGGTACAATGCCCATAGTTAATCCCGAATTTGTCTACCTGGTCCTGGGAAGTGAAGGAGACGGCTCCGGTAGGGCATGGTGCCGGCGGAGTAGCACAGGCAGCTATCACGGCCTCAGCTGTGGCACAGTTCCCTCCGTTACCGAAAACAGAACGGGGGTATTCACCCGGATCTTTGCCCAGGTAGTTACAGATATTAGAGAGGTTACAAAGCGACAGGTTAGCATTACCCGTAATACTCAGACCATCCCCTCCGATGGTGGCAGGATCAATATTCTGCAGCCCTGAAATATCGCTAAGCCGGGGGTTGTTCCTGATCTCTATTAAGCCTCCCGAAGAGCCCGGGCTCAAACCTAAAGATTTCAGGTTCCTCAGCCCGTCAAGATGAGTTAAGGCCTCATTCCCGAGGATACTCAACCCCTCACCGATACCGGTCACCCCACTGAGTCCTTCCAGGTTCTGTAAAACTGTATTATTGGAAATACCGATGTACCTTCCTACGGTAGTTACACCCTTTAACCCGTCCATATTAGCCAGAGCAGAATTTCCCGTAATGGAAAGTCCGCCTCCTATGATCGTTAAACCATTTAGTCCATTGAGATCCGGCAAAACAGGATTATAGAAAATATTCACGTTCCCCTGGAAATTGACCAGATTACCCAGTCCGCTGATATCAGTTAAAGCAGAATTATTTCTTATATTTATTCCATTTCCTACCGTTGTTAACGTACGTAGCCCGTTAAGGTTCAAAAGGGCGCTATGATCTCCTATTCCCAGCTGACCTCCTATCTGCTTCACCCCATGAAGTCCTTCTAATGAGGTTAAACCGGGATTGTTTACTACAACAAGATCACGTTTAATGCTTCCTATGCCGGCCAGAGGAGAAAGGCTGGTGATGTCCGTTGGCGTGGGGTTTAAAAAATCAGTATCACCTATCCAAAGGCTTTCTACGGTCAAATCACTGCAGTGACCGTATTTCGCTTCAAATTCATCCACTTGCGCCTGTGAGCGAAAGGTAAGGTCGCCCGCAGGGCAGGGCAAAGGAAAGGCGCATGCTACCCAAACAGCTTCAAAATTCTGACAGGCTCCCAGGTTACCGGAGATAGCCGAAGGGCCTTTGTCCGGGTTGTCTGCCAGAAAGGTGCAGATATTGGGCACATTACAAACAGAAAGTGCCTTGTTATCACGAATGCTCAGTTCCGTAAGTGTGGCCGGATCCAGGTTAGCGATCCCCTGGATCGAGCTCAGTTTTTCGTTATTCCAGATCCACAGCTGGTTTGCCTTCTGAATTCCTGAAAGGCCGTCCAGGTTAATTAATGCGGCGTTATTCTCTATCCAGACCCTGTCTCCCACCTCCTTCAGGCCTTCAAGCCCGTCAAGATCTGTTAAAGAAGAATTATTGGAAATTTTAATATAATCACTGAGCGCACCGGCCAGGTGGTGGAGTCCGTTTAACGAACCGAGCTGAGGATTATTTCTGATGATCAGGGACTCTCCCACACCTGTAATGTTCTGCAGGGGAGTTAGGTCATGGATATCACTCATCGTTGAGCCGCTTTCATAACCAATGGTAAGCCTGTTTCTGACTTCCTTACAATCGGGATAATTGATCCCAAACTCTTTTATCTGTTCCTGGGAGGTAAAGATAATTGACCATGTCGGACATTGAGCAAATACATCCGAACCAATACTCCAACAGGCTAAAAACAAAAAATAGATCTTTAATTTCATCACTTTCCGGTTTGGTTCAGAACAAAGTTCCAGGCTACAGGCTTTCCCGTCAATACTCCAAATGGATAGTTCTTTGAAAGAAAAAATAAAAACTATCCAAACGGAGTATTGACAAAACCACTAAAATCCGGCAACTTTATCGCTGAAAACCCAAGGCTATGATACGTATTGCAATTGTGGATGATAAGCTGAGAAACCGTCGGATGGTGACGGAGAAGTTATCGGGAAATCCCTTTTTTTCCGTGGTACTTGAAGCCGAGGACGGGAGCACTTTCCTTGACAAAATGCAGGGAGTTCACCCGGATGACCTCCCGCATATTGTGCTCATGGACCTCGAAATGCCGAATATCAACGGGGTGGCCGCTATTGCCACCGCCTCATCCCTTTACCCGGAAATCCGGTTTGTGGTACTGACCGTTTTTGATGACGAAGAGAAGATTTTCCAGGCCATCAAAGCCGGAGCCAGTGGTTATCTCCTGAAAGAAGAAAGCGGAGAAGTACTGGCAGAAATGCTCCTTAGCCTGTGGGAAAGTGGTGCCGGGCCTATCTCTCCCAGTATTGCCTACAAAATACTGCAGATGCTTCAGACCAAAGAACCGGCCAAAACTCAGCAGCCTGATATTTTCAGGCTCAGCCAAAGGGAAAAGGAAATTCTGGAGCTTCTCACTGAAGGCTTTGAATACAGGGAAATCGGCGATAAGCTGTTTATCAGCCCTAATACCGTTAAGAAACACTGTATCAGCATATACCAGAAACTGCACGTGAGTAACCGCACACAGGCGGTAAAAATTGCCTATACCAAAGGATTGGTGTAGGCCTTCGCGGGCAATTATTTGAAATTGTGAGGATTAAACCAAAGTGGTTTTACTATATTTGACAGGTAAACTCCGGCTTCCCTATGTTCCGAGTCTTTATCTTCCTGATCGTTTTTAGTCTTCCGGAAACGATATTTTCGCAAACCAGGAGGCTGGACAGCTATAAAAAGCAGCTGGCCCTTTCAACTCCCGGAGACCATAAGCGACTGAATATCCTGATGGAAATTTGTAAAGAAAGATATGCGCTGAGCGGAGATACCCTGTGCTCTTATTCTCAACAGGCCATACAGCTGGCCGAAAAACTCGGGGAGATTCCTACTTATTATAGTGCCTGCAACAATTACGCATGGGGATTGTCTATGAAAGGAGACCTGGACAGTTGTGAAACTTATACCCGGCATTATCTGGAGCTGCTGGCCGGTAAGCCTGAATTCAGAGATCAGTATACCCGCTTCAGGATCACCGCTGCCAATAATCACTATAAAAACAGCAAGGCGAAAGTCAGCCTGAAAAGCATGTATGAACTTTTGCGGGAAGTAAAGGATCCCGCCGTCCGGATAGATATACTGAATGAGATCGCGGTTTCTTACGGGGGTATGGAACATTTTGAAGAGGAAATCGAATGGGCAGACCGTGCGCTGGCTTTAAACCGCAATCCACAGACCATCGAAGGAAAATATGCTTATGCCCGGTCTTTATCTAACAAATCCATTGCGTATATCCACCTGTTTGAACGTACCCATACAAAAGCTTTGGCTGACTCTACTTTTAAGTTTGCAGATATGGCTGCGGGTTTTTCCGAAAAAAATGAGATCCCGTTTTTTTTATGCCAGGGTTTAGTGCTGAAAGGTTATTATTACAGCCATATGGGGAATCACGAGGAAGCTGAAAAGTATTTAAAGAAAGGCCTGGAAATCCGTAAAATCACAAACGAGCCTATTTATGTGGTTTCAGACATGACGGTTCTCGGAACATTTTATGCCAAAACCGGTCAGACAGATAAGGGAATAGCTGCCTGCAGGGAGGCACTGGCCATATGCGAAGAGAGAAAACTCGGCCTGATGGCTGTAACTTTAGCATACCGGGCTTTGTGTCAGAATTATGAGGCTGCGGGTATGCACCGGGAATATTCCAATACGCTCAATATACTCTTAAAACTGAAGGACTCACTCTATCTCAAAAACCTGGATGGAGAGCTGGAGAAACTGGATGCCGTCTATAATCTTCAAAAACAGGAAATAGAGCTGGCCCGGAAGGAGGCTTCGCTCGACAAAAAGAATTTCCAGTTTTATATTATCCTGATCACGATGGCCTTTCTCGCCGTTTCTGCCGGTATCTGGTTTAACGGTTATAAAAAGAACCAGAAACTGCAGCTTCATTTTATGCAGGAAGAAGAAAAACGAAAAGCAGAACTGGCAGTTAAGGAAGCTGAAGAAAAAGAAAGAAAACGACTGGCAGCTGACCTTCATGACCACCTGGGCGTGCAGGCCAACGTGATCCTGCATACGGCAGAGCAGCTCCGGGCCGATGTACAGACCGATCCGGGGCTGATCGGCCACCTGAATGATTCAGCCAAAGACATGCTCTTTTTTTTGAGAGAAACTTTATGGGCATTAAAATCGTCTGACGTCTCCGCCGAAAATGTGTGGCTGAGGGCCGTGAACTTTATTGCCCGCATGAAAAGAACCTATACCCACATCCGCTTTGAGATTAACGGTACCCCCCCGGCCGGCCTGGTACTGTCTTCTGCCCGGGCTCTGAATATCCTGATGATCCTGCAGGAAGCCGTAAATAATGCTGTACGCCACAGCGGCGGAAATACCATTAAAATCCAATCTGAGTCAGACAAAACCCATTGGCGGCTGGCGGTGACGGATAACGGAACGGGCTTTTCACCCGAGCTGGTGAAAGACGAAAGCTACGGACTGTCCCATATGAATCAGCGGGCAGAAAGCTCGGGATTCCGGTTTAACCTTACCAGCGGAGAAGGTACACAGGCCGTTATTGAAATTCCACTCTGAATATGCCTTTGTCAATACTCCATTTGGATAGTTCTTTTGAAAAGAATTACAGCACCTGCCCTACAAAAAAAACGCCGGAGGTAAAACCCCCGGCATTTCGGTTTTTGTACATATATTTTGAAAGATAGGAATTACTTTTTGACTTTAACTTTCGCAGTCATACACTTCTGATCAGGGCACACCGTGATCGGTTCAATATCATGATCATCCTCATCTCCTCCCTTCTTACCGTCTTCATTGA
>Ga0222429_100199_pt1 | contig 84432 bp, 74 predicted proteins | sample 1B50Ametagenome_FD_182475 | JGI IMG/M metagenome (GOLD analysis project Ga0222429, IMG submission 182475) | Enriched microbial communities from leaf-cutter ant dump, University of Wisconsin, Madison, United States - 1B50A (version 2) | ecosystem: Environmental > Terrestrial > Nest > Insects nest...
CACGGCGCTCGAGCTCGCCGACGAGCCCAAGTGGAAGCGGCTCATCCTCGAGAAGCCCGAGGTGTGGGGCATCGAGTCGATCTCGGCGGAGGCGATCGTCATCCGTCTCGTCGTCAAGACGCGCACCTCGGCCAAGGACGACGTGGCGCGCGAGCTGCGGGCGCGCCTCAAGCGCACCCTCGACGGCGCCGGCATCCGGCTGCCCGCCCTCAACTCGATCGTGCTCACCGGGTTCGAGGGCGCGGGCTCCATCCGCGGCGCACGACCCCCGAAGACCTCACCGCTGCCCCTCATCGAGCAGCCCACCTCCCGGGGCAGGAGCCCCAAGAGCCCGAAGGGCACGACGTGAACCTGCAGATCCGGATGGGCGAGGGCGGCGACGTCGTCGGCACGAGCTTCTGGGCCGAGGTGGGCGGGCGCGCGACCTTCGAGCGCATCGTGCGCCGCTTCTACGAGGGGGTGCGCACCGACGAGGTGCTCTGGCCCATGTACCCCGAGCACGACCTCGAGGGCGCGATCCAACGTCTCACGATGTTCCTCGAGCAGTACTGGGGCGGCCCCGGCACCTACAGCGAGCAGCGCGGTCACCCGCGGTTGCGCATCCGGCACCAGCCCTTCCCGGTCACCCCGACCGCGCGCGACGCGTGGCTGCGGCACATGCGCACGGCCGTCGACGAGGCTGGCCTCAGCCCCATGCACGAGAACATGCTGTGGGACTACCTCGATCGCGCGGCACACGCGCTCGTGAACACCCCCGAGTGAGCCGCACTCGATAGTGTTGGACAACTGACCGACTTCACCAGAACGCGGGGGAACGGATGCCGGAGCAGGCCGACGCCATCATCATCGGAGCGGGACTCGCGGGGCTCGTCGCCGCGTCCGAGCTCGTCGACGCGGGCAAGAAGGTGGTGATCCTCGAGCAGGAGCCGGAGGCGAGCTTCGGCGGACAGGCCTGGTGGTCGTTCGGCGGCCTGTTCCTCATCGACTCGCCCGAGCAGCGGCGCATGGGCATCCGCGACTCGCACGAGCTCGCCCGCCAGGACTGGATGGGCAGCGCCGAGTTCGACCGCGCAGAAGACGACTGGGCGCGCGAGTGGGCCGAGGCCTACCTCGCCTTCGCCGCGGGCGAGAAGCGCGCCTGGCTGCGCGAGAAGGGCGTCTCGTTCTTCCCCGTCGTCGGCTGGGCCGAACGCGGCGGCTACACCGCCACGGGCCACGGCAACTCGGTGCCGCGCTTCCACATCACGTGGGGCACGGGCCCCGGCATCCTCGAGCCCTTCGTGCGCCGGGTGCGCGAGGGCGTCGAGCAGGGTCTCGTCGAGCTGCGCTTCCGCCACCGCGTCGACCGGCTCATCACGAAGGGCGCCGCGGTGGTCGGGGCGGCCGGTTCCGTGCTCGCCCCGGATGCGGCCGAACGCGGCGAGGCGTCGAACCGTGACGTGATCGGCGACTTCGAGGTCAAGGCGGGGGCCGTCGTGGTCGCGTCGGGCGGCATCGGCGGCAACCACGAGCTGGTGCGCGAGAACTGGCCCGAGTGGCTCGGCACGCCGCCCGAGCACATGCTCTCGGGCGTTCCCGCGCACGTCGACGGACGGATGCTGGGGATCGCGGCGAAGGCGAAGGCGCGCCTCGTGAACCAGGACCGCATGTGGCACTACGTGGAGGGCATCGAGAACCACTCCCCCGTGTGGCCGCTGCACGGCATCCGGATCCTCCCGGGCCCCTCGAGCATGTGGTTCGATGCGACGGGCCACCGGTTGCCCGTGCCGCTGTTCCCCGGCTTCGACACGCTCGGCACGCTCGAGTACCTGCGCCAGACCGGCCACGACTACTCGTGGTTCATCCTCGACCAGTCGATCATCGAGAAGGAGTTCGCGCTCTCGGGCTCCGAGCAGAACCCCGATCTCACCGGCAAGAGCGTGCGCGAACTGCTGCGGCAGCGCCTCGGCAAGGGCGCGACCGAGCCCGTCGAGGCGTTCAAGGAGAAGGGGCCCGACTTCGTCGTGGCCGACTCGCTCGACGACCTGTTCGCCGGCATGCGGCGGCTCGCGCCCGACGTCGAGCTCGACATCCACACGATCCGACACGAGCTCGAGTCGCGCGACCGCGAGCTCGACAACGCCTTCACGAAGGACGCCCAGGTGACCGCCCTGCGCGGTGCCCGCAACTACCGGGGCGACAAGCTCATCCGGGTGGCCAAGCCGCACAAGATCCTCGACGAGAAGCATCGACCGCTCATCGCCGTGAAGCTGCACGTGCTCACCCGCAAGAGCCTCGGCGGCATCCAGACGAACCTGCAGGCGCAGGCGCTCAACGCCGCGGGCAAGCCCATCGCGGGCCTGTACGCCGTGGGCGAGGCGGCCGGCTTCGGCGGCGGCGGCGTGCACGGCTACCGCTCGCTCGAGGGCACCTTCCTCGGCGGCTGCCTCTTCACGGGGCTGCAGGCCGGTCGCGCGATCGCGGGCGCCCTGTAGCCCTGTCGAGCGAGGCGGATCGCGGGGGCCCGCGATCCAGCCGAGCGATGCCTCAGCGCGAGAGGGTCCAGGCGCGCCGGCGCACGAGCACGTGCCCGCGACGCGTCGTGAGGCGCGTCCAGGGGCCGGTCTCGTAGCTCTTCACCTCGTCGTCGCCGAGGAACCCGAGGCTCACGGCCGCGAAGCCGGCACCGGCGGGGATGTGCTCGGCGCCGGGGATCTCCCTGCCCCACACCTCGCCCCGCACCCGCCGCACGATCGACTCGCCGACGGCTTCGGGCACGACCTCGGCGATCTCGCCGATGCCCTCGCGTGCGACGCGCTCGAGGGTCGCCGCATCCGTCCCGGGCACGGCCCGCCAGCCGCCGCGCGGGGGCGAGATGGCGGCCCAGGTGGCGGTGTGCACCTCCATCGGAAGCCCGACGGTCGCCGGCTCCTCCCGGCCGTCGGCGATCGCCGACACGGCGAGCTCTTGCGCGCGTTCGACGCGCAGCAGCATCGAGCGGATGGGCACGACGGCGTCGAACTCGCCGCCGCTCGTGAGCGCGAGGGTGCGCAGTCCGAGCACGGTGGGGGTCTCGTCGAGCAGGCCGACGGGGTAGAGCACGGCGGCGTACACCGCGAGCACGCCGCTGCCGCCGATGAGGCGCACGGAGCCGTCCTCGACGCGCTGGGCGCGGCTGAGGAAGGTCTGGAGGTCGTCGAGCGACGCGGCGTCGGCGAGCGTGAAGGAGCGGGCGGTCACAACCCTCCCAGCCTATCCGGATGGCCCGCCGTCGGCTTCTAGACTGAGCGCATGAGCGACCCTCGTACGGCTCTCGATCCGCTGTCCGGCCTGCTGGCGACCCTCGATCTGACCGACACGGGCGCGCGCACCGACGAGGACATCTTCACCGGCCCGAGTCAGTGGATGCCCGGCGGCCGGGTGTTCGGCGGCCAGGTGTACGCCCAGTCGATCATGGCGGCCGTGCGCACGGTCGAGGCGGAGCGCGCCATCCACTCGACCCACGGCTACTTCCTGCGCCCGGGCGATGCGAGCCTGCCGATCACGTTCTCGGTCGACCGCATCCACGACGGCCGCTCCTTCTCGACGCGGCGCACGCAGGCGTACCAGAACGGCGTGCCGATCCTGTCGATGATCGCGTCGTTCCAGGATGACGACCCGGGCGTGGAGCACCAGGTGGAGATGCCGGATGGCGTGACGCCACCGGAGGAGCTGCCGTCGGCATCCGAGGTGCTCGCCTCGGTCGATCATCCGATCGCGCAGTTCTGGGCGACGAGCCGCGCGTTCGACATCCGGCACATCGAGCAGCCGATCTACCTGCGCGCCGACCCCACGCGGGCCGCGCATCAGGGGGTGTGGATGCGCACGATCGGGCCGATGCCCGACGACGACAGCCTGCACCGGGCGGCGCTCGCCTACGCGAGCGACTACCCGATCCTCGAGCCGGTGATGCGTCGGCACGGGCTCACGTGGACGCACCGGGGGCTCAAGATGGCCAGTCTCGACCACGCGATGTGGTGGCACCGCCGCGCGCGCGTCGACGACTGGCTGCTGTACGTGCAGGAGTCGCCCACGGCATCCGGGGGGCGCGGACTCTCGACGGGCCGCATCTTCACGCGCGACGGCGTGCTCGTGGCCTCGATCGCCCAGGAGGGCATGGTGCGCGTTCCGGAGCTGCGCGACTGAGCCGAGAAGCCATCGCACACCCTTCGGGTAACGAAGCGATAACGAAGCGGATGCCGGAATCGGGCCCGCGGATCGCGCGCGATCCCCGAGAACTCGGGGCAGAATCCGCATCGGGCGCGAGACGGGGCGACCCCGCACCCGCGCCGAACCGCTGCTAGCGTGTCCGAAGCCCTGCGGCGACGCGTCCGACACGACCGCGGGGTTGCAAGCTCAGGACCGCGCGCGTCGGCCGCTTACCGTCGGCGTTCGTATGGCAACGCGAAGTCTGGTGCCGTCACCCGGCGGCATCGCGTCCGAGGAGCGGCCGCTCCGAACGACGCCTCGTGGGCCCGGACCGTAACCGGAACCCGACGCCTCGGCGACGGGTCGAGGAGATCGTGACCGAGATCGCCCTTCGCGCCGAAGGCCTGTACAAGGTCTTCGGCCGACAGCCCCAAGAAGCAGTGCAACGGCTGCGCGCCGGCGCGAGCCGCGACGAGGTGCAACCCGCCACCGCGGCCGTCATCGACGCGAGCTTCGAGGTGCGCCGCGGCGAGATCTTCGTCGTCATGGGCCTCTCCGGCTCGGGCAAGTCGACGCTCATCCGCATGCTCAACGGCCTGCTCGACGTGACGGCCGGCGAGGTCGAGATCTGCGGCGAACGCCTCACCGGCGCGAGCCCCGCGCAGCTGCGCGCGCTGCGTCGGCGGCGGGTGTCGATGGTGTTCCAGCACTTCGCCCTGCTGCCCCACCGCACGGTGCTCGACAACGTCGCCTACGGACTCGAGGTGCGCGGCGTCTCGAAGACCGAGCGGCTCGAGGCCGCACGGCGCACGGTCGAACTCGTGGGCCTCTCGGGCTGGGAGGACAAGCTCCCCGACGAGCTCTCCGGCGGCATGCGCCAGCGTGTCGGGCTCGCGCGCGCCCTCACCGCCGACACCGACGTGCTGCTCATGGACGAGGCGTTCAGCGCGCTCGACCCGCTCATCCGCCGCGAGATGCAGGAGCAGCTCGTCGAACTGCAGAGCGAGCTCGGCAAGACGATCGTGTTCATCACGCACGACCTCAACGAGGCGATGTTCCTCGGCGACCGCATCGCCGTCATGCGCGACGGGCGCATCGTGCAGATCGGCACGCCCGAGGACATCCTCACCGACCCCGCCAACGACTACGTCGCCCAGTTCGTGCAGGACGTCGACCGGGCGCGCGTCTTGACGGCGTCGTCGGTCATGGAACCGGCACGCGCGACCGTCTCGACCACCGCAGGGCCCCGGGCCGCGCTCAAGGTCATGCGCGACCTGCAGACCTCCGCCGTCTACACCGTGGGGCGCGACCGCGTGCTCACGGGTGTCGTGCGGGATCAGGATGCGATGCGCCTGCTGCGCAGCGGCGTGGGTGGCCTCGCCTCGATCACGAGCGACGAGGTCGAGGCGGTCGCCGTCGACACGCCGCTCTCCGAGCTCTTCGTGCCCGCCGTCGAGAGCCCGCTGCCCCTCGCGGTGACCGACGAGCGCGGTCGCCTGCTGGGTGTCATCCCGCGGGTGACGCTGCTCGCCGCGCTCGGCAACCTGAGCAACACGGGTGAGCTGCCCACGGTCGAGCCGCCGCCCACCGTTCCGTTGACCGTCATCAGCGCCGCGCTCGAGGCCGCTGACGCGGATCCGGATGCCGCCGCGAACGATGCGGGCGAGACGCATGCCGGCGCGAAGGAGGAGGCGCTCTGATGCTCGACGGGTTCCGACTTCCCATCGGCGACTGGATCGAAGCCGTCGTCGACTTCGTCACGACCTACCTCGCGATCGTCTTCGACGTCATCCGCACGGTCTTCCTCGGCCTGTACGACGCGGTCGACTGGGTGCTCGCGACGCCGCCGTGGTGGGCGATCATCATCGTGGTGACCGCGCTCGCGGTCTACGCACGCGGCTGGCGGTTCGGCGGGCTCACCCTCGTGGGTCTGCTCGTGATCGTCTCGGTCGACCAGTGGGACAACGCGATGGACACCCTCGCGCTCACCCTCGTGGCCGCCCTCATCGCGATCCTCATCAGCGTGCCGGTGGGCATCTGGGCCGCGCGCTCGTCGACCGTCTCGGCGGTCGTGCGGCCGATCCTCGACTTCCTGCAGACGATGCCGGCGTTCGTCTACCTCATCCCGGCGCTCATCCTGTTCCGGGTGGGCGTCGTGCCGGGCATCGTCGCGACGATCGCCTTCGCGCTCGCACCCGGTGTGCGGCTCACCGAGCTCGGCATCCGCGGCGTCGACGCCGAGGTCGTGGAAGCCGGACACGCCTTCGGAGCGACGCCCCGACGCATCCTGCGCCAGATCCAGCTGCCGCTCGCGCTGCCGAGCATCATGGCGGGCGTCAACCAGGTGATCATGCTCTCGCTCTCGATGGTCGTCATCGCGAGCATGGTCGGGGCTCCCGGGCTGGGTCGCGACATCATCCAGGCGCTCAACCGCATCGACGTGGGTCTCGGCTTCGAGGCGGGACTCGCGGTCGTCATCCTCGCGATGCTGCTCGACCGGCTCACCGCCACGCTCGGCACCGGCCGCCGCGGCGCCTTCGCCCGACGCGACCGCCGCATCCGCACAACTGGCGGCGGCAACGCTGGCGGCGGCCTCGGCGACGGCGTTGCCGACCTCGACTCGGCAGGCGACGAGCCTGCCGGAACGGTGCCCGTGACCCGCTCGGCCTGAGCCGGGCGTCCCGCGGCACAACACCCCACCGCGGCCGACACAGCACGGCCGCCGAAAGGAAGAAACGAATGAAGAAGCGACTCCTCGCGACCCTCGCCATGGGCGCGGTCGCCGCGCTCGGGCTCACCGCCTGCGCGAGCGACAGCACCCCCGGCACGAACGACGACGGCGACACCGGCGCCACGGGCGACAAGACCTCGCTCACGATCGGCGTGTTCAACGGCTGGCCGGAGGGCGAGGCCGCCTCGTACCTGTGGAAGATCATCCTCGAGGAGAAGGGCTACGACGTCACGCTCGAGTACGCCGACGCGGGCCCCGTGTTCGCCGGCCTCAGCACGGGCGACTACGACGTGGCGCTCGACGGCTGGCTGCCGCTCACCCACGCCTCCTACGTCGAGGAGTACAGCGACGTCGTCGACCTCGGCGCATGGAACGAGGACGCCGTGCTGACCCTCGCGGTCAACGAGGACGCCCCGATCACCTCGATCGACGAGCTGGCCGCGAACGCCGACGCGTTCGGCAACAAGATCATCGGCATCGAGCCCGGTGCCGGACTCACGCAGGCCACCGAGGAGCAGGTCATCCCGACCTACGGCCTCGAGGACATGGAGTTCATCACCTCGTCGACGCCCGCGATGCTCGCCGAGCTGAGCGCCGCGCTCGACGCGGGTGAGAACGTCGTCGTCACGCTGTGGCGTCCGCACTGGGCCTACGACGAGTTCCCGATCCGCGACCTCGAAGACCCGGAGGGCACCCTCGGCGCCCAGGAGTCCATCCACACGATGGCGCGCCCCGGCTTCGAAGACGAATACCCGCAGCTGACCAAGTGGCTGAAGGCGTTCACCCTCGACTCCGAGCTGCTGTTCTCGCTCGAGAACGTGATGTACAACGTCGACGACGTGCCGAGCGACTTCACCGACGTCGTGACGCAGTGGATGTCGGAGAACCAGGACTACGTGGACTCGCTCACGAGCTGAGTTCTGCTGGTCGCGACGGCGCCGGTCACCTTCGGGTGGCCGGCGCCGTCGTCTGCTCAGGCGCGTTTGTTGAAGCGCACGGGCTCGTCGACGTAGGGCGCGAAGAGCTCGCGCAGCTCGTCCGAGATGCGGGAGGGACGTCCGCTCGCGGCGTCCACCATCACGAGCGTCGTCGAGGCGATCGTGTAGCGGATGCGCGGCTCGACGCCGGCGGGAGAGTACACCTCGTAACAGATCTCGATGCTCGCTCCCCCGATCCGTCCGATCCACAGCTCGACGACGATGGGGGTGCGCTGGAACGGGATCGGCGCGAGGTACTCGACCTCCTGGCGCGCGATGAGGCTCAACGTCGACGCGCCCGGGCGGGCGTCGAGCACGGCGGTGGGGCGCCCGTCGACGCCCTCGTCGGGGCGCCAGAACGCCTCCATGCGCGCCTCCTCGAGCAGGCGCAGCATCTCGGCGTTGTTGACGTGCGCGTACGCGTCGACGTCACTCCACCGCAGCTTGATGGGCACGTGGATGCGGGTCATCGCCGCCCCCTCTCTTCTCGGCGCCCCAGAAAGTGGCTCGGCGCCCCGAATACTTCCGGGGCGCCGAGGTGCGAGCTCCAGCTACGAGCATCTAATCGCGGGTGAGCTTGCGGTAGACGGAGCGGTGCGGCTTGGCGGCCTCGGGGCCCAGGCGCTCGATCTTGTTCTGCTCGTAGGCCTCGAAGTTGCCCTCGAACCAGTACCAGCTCGCCGGGTTCTCCTCGGTGCCCTCGTAGGCGAGGATGTGCGTGGCGATGCGGTCGAGGAACCACCGGTCGTGGGTGATCACGACCGCGCAGCCGGGGAACTCGAGCAGGGCGTTCTCGAGCGACTGCAGGGTCTCGACGTCGAGGTCGTTGGTGGGCTCGTCGAGCAGCAGCAGGTTGCCGCCCTCCTTGAGCGTGAGCGCGAGGTTGAGGCGGTTGCGCTCACCACCGGAGAGCACGCCGGCCTTCTTCTGCTGGTCGGGCCCCTTGAAGCCGAACTTCGACACGTAGGCACGGCTCGGGATCTCGGTCTTGCCGACCGTGATGATGTCGAGCCCGTCGGAGACGACCTCCCACAGCGTCTTGTTGGGATCGATGTTGGCGCGGCTCTGGTCGACGTAGCTGATCTTGACGGTCTCGCCGATCTTGAGGTCTCCCCCGTCGAGCGGCTCGAGACCGACGATCGTCTTGAAGAGCGTCGTCTTGCCGACGCCGTTCGGGCCGATCACGCCGACGATGCCGTTCGGCGGGAGGCTGAAGCTGAGCCCGTCGATGAGCTGACGGTCGCCGAAGCCCTTCTGCAGGTTCTTCGCCTCGATCACGACCGAGCCGAGACGCGGCCCCGGCGGGATCTGGATCTCCTCGAAGTCGAGCTTGCGCGTGCGCTCCGCCTCGGCCGCCATCTCCTCGTAGCGGGCGAGACGGGCCTTCGACTTCGCCTGGCGGCCCTTCGCGTTCGAGCGCACCCAGTCGAGCTCTTCGGCGAGGCGCTTGGCGAGCTTGGCGTCCTTCTTGCCCTGCACCTCGAGGCGCTCGGCCTTCTTCTCGAGGTAGGTCGAGTAGTTGCCCTCGTAGCCGATGAGGCGCCCGCGGTCGACCTCGGCGATCCACTCGGCGACGTTGTCGAGGAAGTACCGATCGTGGGTGATGGCGATGACGGCGCCCGGGTACTTCTGCAGGTGCTGTTCGAGCCACAGCACGCTCTCGGCGTCGAGGTGGTTGGTGGGCTCGTCGAGCAGCAGCAGATCGGGCTTCTGCAGCAGCAGCTTCGCGAGCGCGACGCGGCGCTTCTCACCACCCGACAGCACCGAGATCTCGGCGTCGGCGGGCGGGGTGCGCAACGCATCCATCGCCTGCTCGAGCTGCGAGTCGAGGTCCCAGCCGTCGGCCGCGTCGATCTCCTCCTGCAGCACGCCCATCTCGGCCAGCAGCGCGTCGAAGTCGGCGTCGGGGTCGCTCATGGCGGCCGAGATCTCGTTGAAGCGGTCGAGCTTCGCCTTGATCGCGATGCCGTCTTGAATGTTCTCGATGACGGTCTTGGTCTCGTCGAGCTCGGGCTCCTGCATGAGGATGCCGACGCTGAAGCCCGGCGTGAGCTTCGCCTCGCCGTTCGAGGGGGTGTCGAGCCCCGCCATGATCTTGAGGATCGTGGACTTGCCCGCACCGTTCGGGCCGACCATGCCGATCTTGGCTCCCGGCAGGAACGCCATCGTCACGTCGTCGAGGATGAGCTTCTCGCCCACCTTCTTGCGGGCGCGCACCATGGAGTAGATGTATTCGGCCATGCCTACGATCCTAGGCTGGCGCGCAGGCGGGCGTTGCCGGCGTCGGGGGCCGCTGGCAGGGTGAGCTCATGGGGATCGTGGTGAGACCGGCGTCGGTGTTCGCGGATGTCGCGGCCGTGGTCGGGCCGAAGCGGCCCGACGCGAGCGTCTGCTGGTGCCTCAGCTATCGCATCGGCTCGGCCGAGAACCGCGAACTTCGTGGCACGGCGCGTGGCGAGCGGGTCGCGGAGCTCGTGCGTCAGCAGCCGCCGCCCGGGGTTCTCGCCTACGACGGCGACGAGGTCGTCGGATGGGCGGCCGTGCATCCGCGAGCTGCCACGAGCTTCGCGCGCAACCGCCGCATCCCGCATGTCGACGAGCTCGACGTGTGGTCGGTGTGGTGCATCCGCGTGCGCCCGGGGCACCGCAAGCAGGGCATCTCGCACGCGCTCCTCGCGGGAGCCGTCGAGTTCGCCCGTGCCTACGGTGCACCCGCCATCGAGGGATACCCGGTCGACAACGGGGACGCGAAGGTCGACCTCACGATGGCCTACGTGGGCACACGGCGCCTGTTCGAACGTGCGGGCTTCCGCAAGGCGGCCGACACGACCTCGGTACTCGACAGGTTCCCGCGAGTGCTGATGCGACTCGAGTTCTAGACGCGGTGGCTTCGAGACGCGTATCGCCTGGACCGGTGCGCTCTCGGCCACCCGAGTTGCGGCTCAGGCGGGGCGGGCGGTGCCGACGATGCAGCGGCCCGTCGAGAGCACCTCGGTCACGAGGCTCGTGTAGCCGATGTTGCCCCACTGCCCGAGCAGGCAGGTCTGGCCGAACCGGATCGAGAACACGATGTTGTCGGCGCCGATGCCGATCGCGGTCGTGTCGGGCGTGACCTCCATGTTCTCGCGCGGGTAGCCGTGCGCCACGAGGTTGTCGACGAACGCGGCCCCGCCCGTCGCCCCGCCCGCGTCGATGAGCTCGCGGTTGAGGCGATCGAAGTACGCCTTGTTGTCGGATGCCGTTCCCTCGAGTACGGGTTCGTCGGTGGGAAGCGGCTCGGGCGTCGCGCTCGCGCTCGGGCTGGCGCTCGGGGTCGTCGGCGGCGTCGGCATCGGCTCGGGCTCCGTGCAGCCCGCGAGAGCGAGTCCCGTGACGACGGCGACGACGGCGCACGCGAGTGTCAGGCGCGGTCGGGTCATCGCATCCTCCGGGGCTCGGCTCGCGCGAGCCGCGCGGCTCCGACGAGTCTAGAACGGCGTCGCGAGCGCGGCCTGCGACTCGTCGGGGAACCCCGCGGCATCCGCGGCGTCGGCGGACTGCGCCGCTGCGTCGGGCGCGGTGGGGCCGGCCGTCGCCTCGGCCGCGGGGTCGACCGCCACGAGCTGCCGCGGCGTGCGCGTGTACTGGGCCCGACCCCACGCGAGGTCGGGCCCGATGGCGTCGGCGACGATCTCGACATCGCGCCCCAGCTGCTCGCCGTTGCGCCACTCCCGCACCCGCAGCCGGCCCGACACGACGACGCGGTGGCCCTTGTCGAGCGAGGCCTGCACGTTCACGGCGAGCTGGCGGAAGGCGGTGATGCTGAACCAGTTGGTCTCGCCGTCGACCCAGGCCTTCGCCGTGCGGTCGTAGCGCCGGTTCGTCGAAGCGAGGCGGAACGAGCTGATCTCGAGCCCCTCGGCCGTGACGGTGTGCTTGATGGGCGTGGCGACGAGCCCCGTCACGCTGATGTTGTCGGTCATCGGTGTCTCCTGTTCGCGCGCCCTCGGATGGACGGCGCCCGGGCGGTCGTGCCGGTGACGTCTCCGGGCGCCGTCAGGCCAGGATGCCGGGGCCGGACACGCGCGCGGGCCGCCGCGGCCGGATCCGGGGATCACCCGCATCCGGCGCGACGGTGGAGGAGAGGAGCTGCCGCGTCAGTGCTCGCGGAACTCCGGCCACTCGGAGCCCGGCTCGAGCGCGGCGTGCAGCGCGCTCTTGGCGACCTCGAGTGTCGGGTAGCTGCCCCGGTAGGTGTCGTCGTCGAGCAGCTTCATCTGGAAGCCCTCGGCGGTGCGGTGGATGGCGCCCACGGCACCCGCGGGCCCGAAGGCGACCCACCGCTGTTCGACGGTCGTGCTCTCGCTCATGATCTGCTCCTTCGCGTGGCGTCGACTGCCTCTGCCTCGACCGTACCCCCGGCCGCGGCATCCGATCCCGGGTACCCCCTGAGAATCGTGCCGAATCGCTCTCATTCGGGCTCATGGCGACGATTCGGCACGATTCTCCGGGCCTCAGGCGGCCTTCACGTACTGCGCGAAGCCCTTGCGCACCTTGTTCACCTTCGGCAGCGCGACCGCGAGGCAGTAGCCCTGACCCGGGTTCTTGGCGAAGAAGTCCTGGTGGTACTCCTCAGCGCGGTAGAACTCGCCGAGCTTCGTGACCGAGGTGACGACGCCATCGCCCCAGAGCTCGCGCGCCCGCTCGAGCGAGGCCTCGAACTCGGAACGCTGCTGCTCGTCGGCGTAGAACATCGCCGAGCGGTACTGGGTGCCGACATCGTTGCCCTGGCGGTTCAGCTGGCGCGGGTCGTGCAGCGTGAAGAAGATGTCGAGGATCACCGTCGCGGGGATGACCGTCTCGTCGAAGGTCACCGCGACCGCCTCGGCGTGGCCCGTCGAGCCCGTGCACACCAGCTCGTAGCCGGGGTTCGGCACGGTTCCGCCCGTGTAGCCCGACACGACATCCGTGACGCCCTCGAGCGTGCGGTACACCGCATCCAGACACCAGAAGCAGCCACCGGCGAGAACGAACGTGCGCATGATGCGACACTCCTTTTCGATCGAATCGCCCGACCCGGATGCGGGCGGACGAGGGGTACAACGCTGCGCGGGTCGGATGCGTTCCCTAGGGTGAGCACATGCCGTACACCGCCGCCGCCGACCGCTACGACCAGCTCGAGTACGCCCGCGTGGGCCGCTCGGGGCTCAAGCTCCCCCGCATCTCGCTCGGGCTCTGGAACAACTTCGGCCACGACCGGCCCCTCACGACGCAGCGCGACATCGTGCTGCGCGCCTTCGGCCTCGGCGTCACCCACTTCGACCTCGCGAACAACTACGGCCCGCCGCCCGGATCGGCCGAGGAGAACTTCGGCCGCATCCTGCAGAGCGATCTGCGCCCCTACCGCGACGAGCTCATCATCTCGTCGAAGGCGGGCTACGACATGTGGCCGGGACCCTACGGCGAGTGGGGCTCGCGCAAGTACCTGCTGAGCTCGCTCGACCAGTCGCTCACCCGGCTCGGGCTCGACTACGTCGACATCTTCTATCACCACCGCCCCGACCCCGACACGCCCGTCGAGGAGTCGATGGGGGCGCTCGCGCACGCCGTGCGCAGCGGCAAGGCGCTCTACGCGGGCATCTCGAACTACGGTCCGGATGACACCCGCCGTGCCGCGGCCGCCCTCGCCGCCGAGGGGGTTCCGTTGCTCATCCACCAGCCCTCGTACTCGATGTTCAACCGCACGCCCGAGGAGGGACTGCTGGAGACGATCGGCGAGCTCGGCATCGGCTCGATCGTGTTCTCGCCGCTCGCGCAGGGGTTGCTGACGAACCGCTACCTCGACGGCATCCCCGCGGGCTCGCGCGCGGCGGAGGGCCGTTGGATCAACGCCGACACGATCAGCGAGACCTACCTCGAGCGGGCGCGCGGCCTGAATGCGATCGCCGAGGCGCGCGGGCAGAGCCTCGCCCAGCTCGCGCTGCTGTGGGTGCTGCGCCAGCCGACCGTCACGAGCGCGCTCATCGGCGCGTCGAGCGTGGCCCAGCTGGAGGACAACCTCGCAGCTCTCGACGGAGCGCCCCTCAGCGCCGAGGAGCTCGCGGCGATCGAGCCGCTGGCGGTGCACGGCACGGGGCGGTAGGACACGGGGCGGTAGGACACGGGGGCGCCGCGCAATCCCGCGGCGCGCGGAGGGAAGACAGGCCGTTCCGCCCCATCGCGACGTAAGGTGCCGCCATGCAGTGGTGGAACGACTTCGTGGACTGGTTCTATTCGGACGACGGCCAGCGGATCCTCGTGTCCGCCATCATCCCGTTCGTGGCGATCGTGGTCGCCGGCATCATCGCAGCGCTCATCGGCCGGGGTGCGACGCGGCGCCTCGTCGCCCAGCGCGACCACGAGACGCGGGCGGCCGCCGTCACGGCGCTCATCTCGGCCGGTCAGAACGCGGCGCGCTGGCACAGCCAGTCGCCCGCGGCGCGCGAGCACGCCGAGCACCTCGCGAACGACGCGGATGTCATGGTGCGGCTGCTGCCGATCTCGGGGGCGAACTACGCGGCCGACTGGGCCTCGCATCAGCTCGCCGACATGCGCGTCAACTCGGTGAGCTTCAGCTACCAGGCAGACCAGACCCTCGCCGAGTACCGCGAGCGTCTCGTGCTGTGGCTGCACAAGCCGAACAAGGGCCGCAAGCTGTTCGCCGCCGACCTCGAGCGTTGGCGCTACGAAGACCAGGCGACCGACCCCGTGGTGCTCGAGCAGCAGCAGTGGGCCGAGAACCAGTTCACCGCCGCGACCGAGCAGACGGTGCCGCACGAGCCGCTCATCGAGCCCGCCGAGTCGACGGCCGTCACTTCGACGCCGGCGGTCGGCGACCGCTATGCCTCGCCGCTCGCCGCATCCGCGCCCGTCGAGCCCGATGCCGCGCCCGCCGTCGACGACGCGCCCGCACGGGAGTCGCGCGACTGAGGCTCGTCCGCGCCGAGGAACGCGCGGATCACGCGCGCGAGCTCGGCGGGTTGCTCCTCGGGCACGAAGTGCGAGGCGCCCGCCACCGCGCACAGCTCGAGGTCGTCGGCCCAGCGACTCGCGTCGCGCATGCCCATGCGCGCGACGATCGGATCGTCGGCCCCGTAGACGACGAGCGTGGGCACGCGCAGCCGGCGCCGCCGGTAGCGCCCGGCGATGATCGCGAGGAAGGTCGGCAGGATGAGCTGCCGGTACAGCGCCGACCCGGCGCGGGCCCGGGCCGCGTGCCGGTAGGGGGCGAGGTAGCCCTCGAGCTCGTCGGCGCTCCGCGCACGCGCGCAGTAGTCGGTCAGCAGCATGCGCAGGATGCGCTGCCGCCCGCGTCGCAGCGACGCCGGCCCGACGCCGGGCGCGGCGAGCACGAAGTCGAACCACATCGCGGGCATGGTGCGCACGAGGGCGGGTGACATGCGGATGAAGGGGTGCGGCACGGCGACCGTCACGAGCCGGCGCACGCGCTCGGGGGCCTCGAACGCGAGCGCGAGGGCGACGAGCGCCGACCAGTCGTGGGCGACGATGTCGACGCGGTCGAGCTCGAGCGCGTCGAGCAGCGCCGCGAGCTCGGCGCGCTGCGTCTTGAGCGAGTAGCCGCCGCGGGGTGCGTCGCTCGCGCCCGCTCCGCGCAGGTCGGGACGGATGCTGCGCCGCCCCGGCAACTGCGCGACGACCGCATCCCACGCTCCCCCGTGCTGGGGAAAACCGTGCAGCAACAGCAGCGGCGGACCGTCGCCGTCGACGGTCACGCTCACCCGCACCCCGCCCAGCTGCAGCAGGCGGCTCGTGCTCGATTCGATGCTCATGCCCGAACGATACTACGTCTATAGTGTCCTGGCGAGAGCCCGTCGCACATGGCGTCGGCCACTACTCTGGGCGCATGGTCGGCACCCGGGAACGCGTACTGCACGCCGCCGTCCGCATCCTCGGCACCGAGGGGGTTCGCGCGCTCACCCACGCCCGCATCGACGCGGTCGCCGAGGTTCCCCCTGGCAGCTGCTCGAACTACTTCCGCACCCGGCGCGCCCTGCTCGCCGGCATCGCCGAGCAGATGGCGTCCGACGAGCTCGCCGCATTCGCCGACGTCTCCGAGCGCGCGCCGAGCCGCGACGAGCTCGTCGAGCAGCTCACGCGCATCGTCGAGCTGCAGACGGGGCCGGCACGCGTGTCGACCCTCGCCCGGCAACGCCTGTTCCTCGAGGTCGTCGGCAGCGACGCCTCAGATGCCTTCGCCGCCGGGCGCGCACGCTTCACCGAGTGGACCGCCCGCGCGCTCCGCGGGCTCGGCAGCAGCGACGCCGACGCCGTGCGCGTGTTCATGGCGGGGCTCGACGGCCTCATCCTGCACCGCCTCACCGTCGACGACAGCGGCGACGTGCGCCGCAGCATCCGGATGCTGCTCGACGGGATCGCGCCCACGCGCTGAGCGACGTCGGCCGTTACACACCCAGACGGCCGTCGTGGATGCGCAGCACCCGGTCGGCGCGCTCGGCGAGCGCCGGGTCGTGCGTCGCCACGAGCGCCGCCATGCCCGTGTCGGCCACGAGGCGCGCGATGAGGTCCATGATCGCGGCGCCCGTCTCGGAGTCGAGCTGCCCCGTGGGCTCGTCGGCGAGCAGCAGCGCCGGTCGGATGACGATCGCGCGCGCGATGCCGACCCGCTGCTGCTGTCCGCCCGAGAGCTCGCCGGGCCGCTGGGCGGCGTGGTCGCTCAGCTCGACAGCCGCGAGCGCCTCGGCCACGCGCCGCTCCCGCTCGGCACGCGGCACGCGCAGGATGCGCAAGGGCACCTCGACGTTCTCGGCGGCCGAGAGCACCGGCAGCAAGCCGAAGGTCTGGAAGACGGATGCCACGCGCGTCGAGCGCACCTCGCGCAGCGCGTGCTCGTCGAGGCTCTCGAGCGGCCGTCCGTCGAGTTCGACCCGCCCGGCCGTGGGGCGGTCGAGACCGCCGAGCATCGTGAGCAGCGTCGTCTTGCCCGCCCCCGAACGCCCCTGCAGCACCACGAGCTCGCCCGCGCCGACCTCGAGCGTCGCGTCGTCGACGGCGCGCACCTCGCCCGCAGGCGTCGGGAACACGCGCGTCAGCCCCTCGGCACGCAGCACGGCGGTCATCGCGGCTCCTCCCCTTCGCTCGGCTGATCGGGCCGCGTGCCGTGCGGCTGCCCGGGTCGCACCTCGATGCGGTCGGCCTCGAGCGTGAGCCGCACCCGGTCGCGCAGCTCGAGAGCCGTCGTGAACTCCGCAGGCAGCTGCATGCGTCCCGCCCGGTCGAGCACCGCGAACTCCTCGGCGACGCGCACCCGAGCGCCCGCGGCATCCGTGTGGGTGCGACGCAGCACCTCGGTCGAGGTGCGCCCGTCTCGGATGCGGATGGTGCGGTCGACGTGCTCGGCGACGGCCGCGTCGTGGGTCACCACGAGCGTCGTGAGGCCCTGCTCGCGCCCGACGGTCTCCATCGCCTCGAGCACCTGGGCGCTCGTGACCTCGTCGAGCTCGCCCGTCGGCTCGTCGGCGAGCAGCACGCGGGGCCCGTTCGCGAGCGCCACCGCGAGTGCGACACGCTGCTGCTGACCGCCGGAGAGCTCGGCGGGGCGACGATCGGCGAGTTCGCCGATCTCGAGCAGTTCGAGCAGTTCGCCACCGCGTCGTTCGCGCTCGGCACGCGGCACGACGCCCGCGACATGCTGGGCGAGCGCGATGTTCTCGGCGGCCGTCAGGTACCCCACGAGGTTGCGACTCGTCTGCTGCCAGATGAAGCCGACGCTGCCCCGGCGGTACCCGATCCGCTCGCGCCGACGCATCGAGGTGAGGTCGTGGCCGGCGACGCGCGCGACACCCGCCGTGGGCGTGTCGAGTCCGGCGAGGATGCCGAGCAGGGTCGACTTGCCCGAGCCCGAGGCGCCGACGAGGGCGACGAGCTCACCCCGCTCGACGCGCAGGTCGAGACCCTGCAGGGCCTGCACCTCCACGCCCTGGGCCGTGAAGATGCGCACGAGACCCTCGCAGAGGATGTCGGGTTCGGCGAGCGCGGTCATCTGCTCATCCTTCCTCGTCGATGAGACGAACGGCGTCGGTTGCGCCCGAGCGGCGGGCGAGAGCCGCGGCGAGCAGCACGCCCAGCACGACGACGCCGACGAGCGCGGCGATCACGAGCGCGGAGGTGCCGAGCCCGAGCATGACCTCGGGCTGCCCGCCGCCGCCCGTGAACACGCTCAGATCGCCGGCCCCGGTGAGCAGCGGCAGCACGAGCAGCCCGGCGCCGAGCCCGAGCGGCACGGCGACGGCGAGCGCGGGCAGCAGCTCCCAGAGCACGAGCGGGTACTCGGCGCGCGAGCGTGCGCCGAGGGCGCGCAGCAGGCCGAACACGCGGGCACGCCCCGCGGCGCCCGCCGTGAGCGCGAGCACCGCGGCGAGCACCGTGAGCACCGCCGCGGCTCCGACCGCGAGGGTCGTGCCCGTCACGAGGGCGCTCACCGCGGGCGCGCCGCGTCGGGCCTCGAGCGCCTCGTCGAGCGTGCGCACGCTTCCCACCTCGCCGAGTCGTCTGGCCAATGCATCGCGCAGCTGCGCGGTGTGCTCGGGCGTCGCCGATACGAGCATCGCGCGCGGCCGCGGCGACACGCCGAGCCGCTCGGCCGTCGCGGGACTCACCGCGATCCAGGCCGACGCGCGCCCGAAGGGCCCGTCGTCGGGCACCGTCTGCGCGATGCCGAGTTCGACGCCTTCGACCTCGAGGGGCTCGCCCGCGAGCCGCGACGCGACCGTGCGCGAGACGACGGCGTCGGCATCCGGAATCGCGAGTGCGCCGAGCGACGCCCGCGCGAACGCCTCGGGATCGACCACGAACACCGTGATGCGCCCCTCGCCGTCGGGAAAGCGGATGCGGATGTCGGGGTCGGATGCGATGGTCGCGACCGCGTCGGCGCCCTCGGTGCCGCTCAACGCGTCGAGCAGCTCGGGGCTCAGGTAGCGCGCGTCGACGCGCAGCTGCGCGCCCATCTGGGAACGCGTGGCGTCGTCGACGCCACCCTGCACGGTCGCGAGCAGACCCGAGCCGAGCACCGCGCTCGTGACCGCGATCACGAGCGCGAGCACGGGCACGGCGCCCGTCGTGGCATCGCGTCCCGCTCGCGCGGGCCCCAGCAACGTCACGAGCCCGCGCGCCCGACGAGCGGCGGCCTCGAGCACGCGGACGACGAGCGGCGCGAGACGCACGGCGACGACGCATCCGGCCGCCGCGACGAGCGCGGCGAGCAGCACCGCGAGCGGGGGCGCGGCCGCGCGGGCGGTGCTCGGGGTGAGCGCGACGACGACAGCCGCCGCGCCCGCGAGCAGCACGACACCGACGTCGGCCGCCGCGCGAAGCCGCGACCCGCGACCCGCGGCCGCATCGGGCCGCGCGCCCGAGCGGGCGAGCAGCACACCGTCGATCGCGGCGGATGCCCCGGCGAGCAGCACGATCCCCGTCACCACGAGAGCGGCGAGAGCCGCGACCGCACCCGAGCCGCCGAGCGTCAGCACGACGACCGCCGCAGCCGGAACGGCGCCCACGAGCGCGAGCGCCCCGGAACCGAGAGCGAGCGCCCCGGCCCGCGCCGCATCCGACGCCCCCCGTGCCGCGGTGAGCCGCAGCAGCCCGCGCCGACGCGCCACGAGCGCGCGCACGGCGAGCGCGAGAACCGCCGCACCCGCGAGGGCGGCGCCCGCGGCGAGGGCGAGATGCAGGGCCGTCACGCCCGCCAGCAGCGGCTGCGTCGCCACGATGATCGACGCCGTCGTGCCTGTGAAGGCGATGTCGACACCCCAGGTTCCCCACTCGGTGACCATGTCGACGTCGTGCGGCGTGGAGGCGAAGCGTCGCAGCGCCTCGACCGTCGCGTCGGCCTCGTCGGCCTCGAGCACGGCCGGATCGACCGGCAGCCACAGTTCGAGCGTCGCCGCGGGGCTCAACTCGGTGAGCTGCACGAGCGAGCCGGCATCGGCGTAGGCGACACCGACGAAGGTGGGCGGTTGCAGGAAATTGTCGATCACGCCGGGCGCGAGGGCGAGCCCCGCGTGGTCCCATTCGCCGGCGTCGGGGTTCTTCGGGCTCACGAGTCCGACGAGGCGCATCTCGTAGTCGCCCACCGAGTAGTGCACCGAGCGCACCTCGCCGAGCGGCCAGCCGAAGCTCTCGGCGACCGGGCGCGTGAGCGCGATCGGGATCGGCTCCCCCGCGACGAACGCACCGGGCAGCTCGCCCTCCTCGAGGTCGACGAGCCGGTCGAAGACCGGGTCGGTGCTCAGGATGACGCGGGTGTCGGTCGCGATATCGCTCGGTTGCCGCGGCACGGCGGGCGCCTGGTCGAAGCGCACGGCGGCGCGCGGCGCACCGAGCAGCGGCGCGAGGCTCGCATCCGCGGTGCGCGCCATGGCGTCGAGGGAGTCGAAGGCGCGACCCCATTGCGAGGCGACCTCGGGCGCGAGGCCGTGATCGGTGCGCCCCGAGCCGAGCGCGGGGAGGCCGCGCGCCGTGTCGGACATGTCGCGTTGCGCGGGCGTCGCCGCCTCGACGGCCGAGCGCAGCACCTCGGAGCGCGCCGATGAGCCCCACGCCGCGGCGGACGTCGCCGCACCCGCGAGCAGGGCCGCGAGCAGCACGACGACGATCGAGGCACCGGGCGCATCGCTGAGAATCGCGCGCACGATGCGACGCGTGCGCACCCGCCGCGCGCTCACGACGGCACCGCCGCATCCGTGCGCGTCGCCGCATCCGTGCGCGTCGCATCCCGCCGCACCGCGAGCCCCGCGGCCGCCGCGACCACGAGCACACCCACGACGAGCACCGCCGACAGCAGTGCGCCGTCCGGCGTCACGGCGACCGCGGATGCCGGCCCGCCCCCGACGTCGCCCGCGCCCGTCGCGAACCAGGCCGCGAACGCGCCCGCCACCCCGCCCGCCACGAGCCCCGCGAGAGAGGTCACCGTCAGCTCGACGAAGCGCGCCCGCGCCTGGGATGCGGCCCCCACGCCGAGCGCCCGCAGTGGCAGCACCTCACCGCGTCGCAACCGCCGCAGCCCGGCGCTCGACGCGACGAGACCGCCGAGGCCCACGAGCACCACGAGCCACGCCGACCCCGTCATCGCCGCCACCCCGACCTCGCTCACCGCGAGCGAGCTGACGCCTGCCGTGGTCAGCACCGTGACGGGGCGTACGCTCGCGGCCCGCACGCGCTGCGCCACCGGCCCGGGTTCCGGCGCGGCGAGCCACACCTCGTCGACCACGAGCGCGGGCGCGTCGGCCCCGGCCTGCGAGGCGAGCGCGGCGCGCGACACGAGCATTCCCGTGCCGCCCGCGCCGGGGACGGGCCCGACCTCGGCGACCACCGTCGCGAGCCTGCCGCGCACGCCCGGCACGGCGAGCGGCACCTCGTCGCCGACCCCCACCCCGAGCCGCTCGGCGAGCGCGGGGGCGACGCGCACGGGCAGCGCGTCCGTCGCGGGCCCGGGCACCACCGTGCCCGTCACGGCCGCGAAGTCGTCGTCCGCCACGACGAGCTCGGCCGCGAGCGAGCCGGCCTGCGCGGCGACGAGCGCCACCTCCGACGCCGCCACGACCCCCTCGAGGCGCGCGTAGGGCACCGACGACACGGGGTCATGATCGACGCCCGTGAAGCGGATGCGCACATCGCCTCCCACGGCCTGGCCCACCTGCGCCGCATGGTCGCGAGCGACAGCGGCGGCCGAGAACCCGGTCACGACGACCGCCCCCGCCGCGAGCGCCACGACCACGAACGCGCTCGCGACCGCGCGCGGGCGTCGGCCCAGCTGCCGCAGCGGCAGCACGGGCACGAGCGCCGTGCCGCGCGCCGCGAGCCGCTCGGCGAGCCGCATGCCGGGCGCGAGCAGCAGGCGCAGCAGCAGCACCCCGGCGACGAGCACGAGTGCCGGCACGAGATCGTGCACGGGCGACGACGGAACCGTCGCCGCGGTCACGAGCACGAAACCCGCGAGCGCCGTCACGCCGAGCGCCGGCACCACCGAGTCGGTCTCCACGACCGCGCGCACCGCAGCCGGCGGCACGGCCCGTGCCGCGACGGCGACGAGCGCGACGCCCGTGAGCCCCACGCCCGCCACGGCGAGCACGACGACGGGCGGCACCACGGCATCCGCTGCCCCGGCGAGCCACGCGGCGCCGACCGTGCCGAGCACCGTTCCGAGACCCACGACGAGCGCCGCCTCGACGAGCCCGAGCGCCGCGGCGCCCGGCCGCGAGAGCCCCCGCGCGGTGAGCAGCTCCCACTCACCCTGACGCACCTGCCCGAGCGAACGCCCGACGAGGGCGAGCACGATCCCGGCGGCGACGAGCGCGAGCACGACGGCCGTGCCGACGAGGGCGCGGGCCGCCACCACCGACTGCTCGGCGCGGGCGAGCGTGTCGGCGAGGCCGCCCGACACGGTCACGGCGTAGCTCGTGCCCGAGGCGAGGTCGCTCGTCGACGCCCGCACGCGCCCCTCGACGGGGGCGAGCGCGCCGAGGGCCGCGGCGTCGAGGTGGCGGGGCACGAGCGTCCAGGTGACCCGCGGATGCTGGGCGAGGTTCGCGAGGTCGGCGTCGGCGACGATGACGGGGCCGGCGGCGTCCGCCAGGCGTCCGGATGCGACGAGGGTCTCCGAGAACCAGCTCGCCTCCGCGACATCCCGCGCCCGCCAGACGCCCGCGACGACGCGCTCGCCGCTCGGGAGCGTGATCCTCTCGCCCACGCCGATGCCGAGGGCCGCGGCCGCCGGTTCGGCGATCGTCACCTCGTCGGCGGAGGCGGCCCATGCGCCGTCGACGAGCTCGGCGAGCTGCTCGAGGTCCTGCTGCGTGCCGAGCACGAGCTGCCGCTGCTGGTCGCCGAGCTGAGCCGTGACGGGCGCGCTGCGCACGGCCCGCACGACCTCGACGGGAGCGGCGCCGATCGCGGCCGCGAGCGCCGTCTGCACCTCGGCATCCTGCGCCGCCGGGTCGTCGGCGAGCGCCGTCTCCAGCTGCAGGGCGGCCGAGGTGGGCTCGGCGTGCGCGAACAGGGTCGCGACCCCGCGATCGATGCCGGCCGTCGGCACCGCCACGAGCGCCACGAACGCGCCCGACCCGACGGCAGAGACCAGCAGCGCGGCCACGAGCAGCCCCCACTGCACGAGGCTGCGGCGCACGAGCGCTCGCGCAACGCGCATTCGGGTTCCCCTCGACGGTGCGCGGAGAGCGTCGCCGCATCCGCGCGGAATCGTAGACCGCCACTCTACGTCGTCACCGCCCGACCCCGAGGCGGCGCCCGAACCGCGTTCCCGAGCCACAATCCACGTGCACTCGGCTACCCTGAATTGCGGTCCTCCCCCCGTAGCTCAGCGGACAGAGCGAGTGGTTTCTACCCACCAGGCCGGGGGTTCGAATCCCTCCGGGGGGACTTTTTCGCTGCACCGGAGACGACCCGCCGATACATCAGCGCGTTATATACCTTCGGTATATGATTGTGCGAGTGATGCACACCGACATCCTCGAATCCCTTCTCGTCTCCACCCACCGCCTCACGCGTCTCGCGGCCCAGGCCACCGGCAGCACGACACCGTCCGCCCAGTGGCGAACGCTGTCGATCCTCGCCGCCGAGGGGCCCATGCGGATCGGCGAGCTCGCCGCCGCGAGCCGCGTCACCCAGCCCGGCATGACCCGCCTGCTCGCCACCATGGTCGAGGAGGAGCTCGTGACCCGCATCGCCGACCGCGACGACTCGCGCGCCTGGCTCATCGTCGTCAGCGACAAGGGCGCGAAGGCCCTCGCTGCGTGGCGCGCGCAACTCGCCGAGACGCTCGACCCCTGGTTCGGCGAGCTGAGCGACGCCGACTGGGCCACGCTCTCCGCCGCCGCGAGCCTGCTCGAGGCGCGCCTCGCATCCGACGCCGCCGTGGTGGCCGCCTCGTGACCGCACATACGCCGAACGACGGCGCCAACATCCTCAAGCAACCGCGCGCCGTGTGGGCCGTCGCCTTCGCGTGCGTCATCGCGTTCATGGGCATCGGCCTCGTCGATCCGATCCTGCCCTCGATCGCGGCCGACCTCGACGCGACGCCCACCGAGACCGAGCTGCTCTTCACGAGCTACCTGCTCGTGACGGGCGCGATGATGTTCGCAACGAGCTGGCTCTCGAGCCGCATCGGGGCGCGGTGGACGCTGCTCATCGGGCTCGCGATCATCGTCGCCTTCGCGGCGCTGGCCGGGTTCAGCGGCAGCGTCGAGGCGATCATCGGCTTCCGCGCCGGATGGGGGCTCGGCAACGCGCTCTTCATCTCGACCGCCCTCGCCACGATCGTCGGGGCCGCGGCGGGGGGAAGCGGCGCGGCCATCATCCTCTACGAGGCCGCGCTCGGCGTCGGCATCGCGATCGGCCCGCTGCTGGGCGGACTGCTCGGGCATGTGAGCTGGCGTGGCCCGTTCTTCGGCACCGCGGGGCTCATGGCGATCGCCCTCATCGCGATCCTCGTGCTGCTGCCGAAAGACGCGGATGCCGCCCACCGCCCGGCACCCGCGAAGCTGTCCGCCCCCTTCCGCGCCCTCGGCATCCCGGCGCTCGCGGTGCTCGCCGTCGTGGCACTGCTCTACAACATCGGCTTCTTCGTGCTGCTCGCCTACACCCCGTTCCCGCTCGGCTTCACGGCGATCGGCCTCGGACTCACCTTCTGCGCGTGGGGCATCTCGCTCGCCGTGACGAGCGTGTGGGTCGCGCCGATCCTCACCGCCCGCATGCGGCGCACCACGGTGCTCGCGACGGTGCTGCCGCTGCTCGCGCTCGACCTCGTGGTCGCCGGCGTGTTCGTCGCGAACCCCGCCGCGCTCGTCGCGTGCGTCATCGTGGGCGGACTGCTGCTCGGCATCATGAACACGGTGCTCACCGAGTCGGTCATGGAGGCGACCGAGCTGCCGCGCAGCGTCGCCTCATCGGCCTACTCGGGCGTGCGCTTCCTCGGCGCCGCCGTCGCACCGCCGCTCGCGACCGTGCTCGCCGAACTCGGCAGCGCGGGGCTGCCCTACTTCGTGGGGGCGCTCGCGCTCGTGCTCTCGGCGCTCACGGTGCTGGTGTTCCGTCGGCGCCTCGTGCGCATCGACGGCGGTGTCGAGCCGGATGTCGTGGAGGCCGAGGCGATCGGCCTCGGGGATGCGGCGTAGGGGGTCCGTCGTCCGCCCCGGCTAGAGTGAAACCGTGAGTCAGACACCGGAACGTCTCGTGTGGATCGACTGCGAGATGACCGGTCTCGATCTCGAGGTCGACGAACTCGTCGAGGTGGCCGTCGTCATCACCGACTACGACCTCGAACCCGTCGACCCCGGTTTCAGCATCGTCATCAAGCCCGACGCCTCCGCCTTCGAGAACATGGGCGACTTCGTGCGCGAGATGCACACCGCATCCGGTCTGCTCGACGAGATCCCGAACGGCGTGGGGCTCGCCGAGGCCGAGTACGAGGTGCTCGAGTACATCCTCACGTTCGTGCCCGACAACGGCACGGCACCGCTCGCGGGCAACACGATCGGCACCGACCGCGCGTTCCTCGCGAAGTACATGCCGCGCGTCGACGCCCACCTGCACTACCGAAACGTCGACGTGTCGAGCATCAAGGAGCTCTCGCGCCGCTGGTTCCCGCGCGTCTACTTCCAGGCCCCCGCGAAGAACGGCGGACACCGGGCCCTCGCCGACATCCTCGAGTCGATCCGTGAGCTCGACTACTACCGTCGAGTCGCGTTCGTGGCCGACCCCGGCCCGACGAGCGACGACGCCCACGCGGCGGCCGACGAGGTCGTGGCGAAATGGGCCGCGCGGATACCGTAGAATCATCCAGTTGCGTGAGCAGCGTATGGCGGTCGTAGCTCAGTTGGTAGAGCGCTGGCTTGTGGTGCCGGATGTCGCGGGTTCGAGTCCCGTCGGTCGCCCCAATTCCCGACATGGTCGGGACACCGGAACCTCGGGTTCCCTCTCCCCCGTCCTCGATGAGGACGCGCGGGCGTCGCTCGATATGCCGTGGCTGCTGATCGTGTGGAACGACCCGATCAACCTCATGAACTACGTCGTGCACGTGTTCCGCAGCTACTTCGGCTACTCCCGCGAAGAGGCCGAGCGTCTCATGCTGCTCGTGCACCACGAGGGGCACGCGGTCGTGGCCTCGGGCCCGCGCGAGGAGATGGAACGCCACGCGCAGGCGATGCACGACTACGGCCTGCAGGCGACGATCGCGAAGGACGCGCCGTGAGGATCGCGCGCGCCGGCGACGAGCTGCACCTCGAGTTCGAGGCCGAAGAGGCCGGCCTGCTGACGGTGCTCGCCCACCAGTTCGCCGACGTCGTGCGCGACCCGGAGCTCGACGACGCACCGCTGCTCGCCACCCTCTTCCCCGACGCGTACCGCGACGACGCGGAAGCGGCATCCGAGTTCCACCGCTACACGCGTGACGAGCTCGAGCAGCGCAAGATCGAGGCGGCCGAGCAGATCGCGGGCACGACGCACGAGGGACTCGTCGTGCTGGATGCGCCGACGTGCGAGACGTGGGTGCGGGCGCTCACCGGCATCCGCACGATGGTCGGCACGCGGCTCGGCATCCGGGCGGATGGCGACGAGCCGGGCGAGGGACCGCTCGCCGAGATCTACCACTGGCTCGGCGAGCTGCAATGGGTGCTCGTCGACGCGTTGGAGGGTGCATGAGCCTGCAGCTGGACGCCGAGGAGTTCGAGCGGATCGTGATCGACGAGCTCGACGAGCTGCCCGACGACATGGTCGACGGGCTCGAGAACGTCGTGTTCGTGTGCGAGGACCGCCCCGAGGACGGCTCGCTCGACCTGCTCGGCATCTACGAGGGGGTGGCCCTCACCGAGCGCGGCCAGTACGGCTTCGGCGAGCTGCCCGACCGCATCGTGCTGTTCCGCGAGCCGCTGCTGGCCATCTGCGAGACCGAAGACGAGCTGCGCGACGAGATCCACATCACGCTCGTGCACGAGATCGCGCACTACTACGGGATCGACGACGAGGAGCTGCACCGCCTCGGCTGGGCCTAGCCTGCGCCCTCCTGCCCCCCACCCTGCCCCTTCTGTGTCGAACGCTGCAGCGTTAGCCGGACCTCGCGGCGGACGCGCGACAGTTTTCTGCAACCAGCGCCAGGTATTCCTGCCGCCGGTGGCCGAACGCTACAGCGTTTGCGGAACCGACAACACGCGGTCGGCGAGGTCTCGGGAGTGCTCGGCGGCGGCGAAGGCGTGCTCCTGGGCGGCCCAGCGGTCCCAGAAAGGGGCGTAGGCGTCGCCGTCGCGCTCGAGTGCGCGGCGCTTGCGCACGGCGTCGTCGCCGTCGAGCCACCAGGCGTGGTCGGCGAGCGGGCGGGAGGCGCGCGAGATCGCGCCGCATCCCTCGACGATGAGCGACCCCGTGCGGTCGACGGATGCCGTGCCGCCTGGGCGGTCGTGCGTCCAGTCCCAGCGGCGCCAGCTGCCGTCGCGGATGATGTCGGGCACCGCGGCGGCGCCGGCCGCGAGGCCGTCCCAGCCGGGGTAGACGTCGTCGAGCGAGACGAGCGCGGCGCCCGTCGCGCGCGCGAGGCGCGTCGCGAGCACGGTCTTGCCGACCCCCGATCGGCCGTCGATGAGCAGCACCCACGGGCGCGGGCCCGCGTCGAGGCGTTCCCGCAGGGGGTCGAGGTCGAGGTCGAGGTCGAGGTCGAGGTCGTGGTCGTGGTTTACGCCGAGGTCGAGGTCGAGGTCGCCATCGCGGCCGCGGTCGAGGTCGAGGTCACTCATCCGCGCGGCCCCAGGATGAAGGTGAAGGTGCCCGCGGCAACGGACGCCGCGAGCGCACACGCGGCGATCGCCACGCCGATGCCGACGAGCGCCCACTCCGCACCGCCGAAGCGGGCCACCCGGGCCGCCGTGCGCGGGGCGTCGCCGCCGAAGCCGCGGGCCTCCATCGCGGTGGCGAGCGCACCGCCGCGACGCAGCGCCAACACCAGCAGGGCGAACGCGACCGAGGCGAGGAAGCGCATCCGACCGAGCACGCCGCCCGCATCCCCCACTCCGCGCGCGCGGCGGGCGAGCACGAGCGCACGCCAGTCGTCGACGAGGAGCCCCACGAGCCGGAAGGCGGCGAGCGCGCCGAGCACGAACCGCGACGGCAGTCGCCAGGTCTGGATGAGGCCGTCGGCGAGGTCGGTCGGGTCGACGGTCGCCACGAGCAGCACCGCGGGCAGCCCGATCGCGAGCACGCGCAGCGCGGCGGCGAACGCGAGCTGCAGCGAGCCCTCGCTCACCGTCGCGAGCAGGAAGCTGCCGTAGATCTCGCCCGAGGGCGCGCCGTAGAGCGCGAGCGTCACGGCCGTGAGCGGGGCTGCGATGACGATCGGCAGCATCCGGATCGCGAGCGCGCGTGGCGGCACCCCCGCGAACGGCACGAGCACGAGCGTCAGCGCGAGCGCGACGGCACCCGAGACAGCGTCGATCGTCACGAGCAGCGCGAGGCCGATCGCACCGGATGCGGCGATCTTGGCCACGGGGTTGATGCGGTGCACGAGGCGGTCACCCCGCACCGGCGCGAGCAGTGTCGTCACGGAGCTACCCCCGCATCCGCCCCGCGCTCTCGGGAGCCCGCATCCGCGTCGCCGCTCGCCCGCGAGCACCCCGCATCCTCTCCGCGCGTGCGGGAGCCGGGAGAATCGTGCGAGTTGGTCGATATAGGGGCCGCGAATCGACCAACTCGCACGATTCTCGGGGCCGCCGGGGGCGCTGGGGCGGGCGAGGGCGCCGCAGCGGGCGAGGGCGCCGGGGGCGCCGCGGATGCCGGGGCCGGCAGCGCGAGCACGTCGGCGTCGAGGGCGCGGATGAGCGCGCGATCGTGGGTGACGACCACGACGGCGCGACCCGCATCGCGCTGCTCGGCGAGCAGGGCCACGAGCTCGCGCCAGGTGCGGGCGTCCTGGCCGAAGGTGGGCTCGTCGAGCACGAGCACGCGGGGCGACGTCGCGAGCACGGTCGCCACCGACAGCCGTCGCTTCTCGCCGCCGGAGAGGCTGAACGGATGCGCGGGGCCGAGCCGGGCGAGCCGCAGCCGCTCGAGAAGCGCGTCGATCACGGGCGCGTACTCGGCCTCGTGCCGCCCGAGCGCGCGCGGGCCGAGCTCGAGCTCGCGCCGCACGGTCGAGGCGAGGAACTGGTGATCGGGGCTCTGGAACACGAAGCCGATGCGCGTGAGCAGCTCACGCGAGCGCCAGCGCGCGGGGTCGGGGGCGGCGTCGCCCGCGAGCTCGGCGGATGCGGTGACCCGCCCGTCGACCGGCGCGAGCAGCCCCGCGAGGGTCAGCGCGAGCGTCGTCTTGCCCGCCCCGTTGGGTCCCGTGAGCGCGAGCACCCGGCCCGCGGGCACGACGACGTCGAGGTCGCGCGCGGCGGACGCGGTGAGCTCCTCCGGCGACGCCGGCACGCCCGCGCGCACCGCGCGACGGCGGCGCACCACCCTGCCCACCGCGAGGTGCGAGGCGGACAGCAGCACGGGTCCCGCCGCGTCAGCGGGGCTCGTCGCCACGGCATCGACGGCGCCGGGCAGCCAGACGCCCGCCTCGTCCAGCTCCGTGCGCGCGGAGGCGAGCACGGCATCCGGGGCCCCGTCGGCGATGACGCCCGACGCACCCAGCACGATGACGCGTGTGACGTGCGGCCACCACGCCTCGACCCGGTGCTCGACGACCACGAGGGTGCGCCCCGCCGACGCCGCGACGACCGCGTCGACCACCTCGGTGACGCCCTCGGGGTCGAGGTTCGCGGTCGGCTCGTCGAGCAGCAGCAGCCGGGGGCGCATCGCGAGCACCCCCGCGAGCGCAAGCCGCTGCTTCTGGCCGCCCGAGAGCGCCGTCGTCGAGTGGTCGAGCGGCAGCTCGAGCCCCACGGCCTCGAGCGCCTCGGGCACCCTCCGGTGGATCTCGGCGGGCGCGACCCCGAGATTCTCGAGGCCGAAGGCCACGTCGTCGCCGAGGCGCGCGAGCACGGCCTGCGTGTCGGGGTCTTGCAGCACGAGCCCGGCGAGGCCGCGCACCCCGGATGCGGGGGCACCGTCGACGAGCAGCTCGCCCGACTGCTCCCCCTCCTCGGAACCCCCGAGCAGCCCGGCGAGGCCGTGCAGGAGCGTCGACTTGCCCGCCCCCGACGCGCCGAGCAGCAGCACGCGCTCCCCCGGCTCGATCACGAGGTCGAGGCCCGACACGGCGGGGTCGCGGCGCCCGGCGTGCCGCCAGCCCCAGCCGCGCGCCTCCACCCGGGCGCCGCCCGGGGTTCCCGCCGTGTCGGTCACCGTCTCCGCGCCGTTCCGTCGTGCCCGCTCAGACGAGCTCGGCGCGCTCGCGACCCGCAGCGAAGCGGTTGAGCACGCCCGTCGCCGCGAGGGCGCGCACGAGCAACCACGACACGAGACCCGCGAGCACGGCGCCCGTCACGATCGAGGAACCCAGGTAGATGAAGGCGAACTCGGGGGTGAGACCGGCCGCATACCAGACGACGAGGTCGTTGACCCCCATCGCGATGCCCGAGCCGATGCCCGCGAGCGCCGCGGCGCCGAGACCCCAGCGACGGTAGAGGAACAGCGCGAACACGAGCTCGGCCCCGAGCCCCTGCACGAGACCCGACTCGATCGTCCACCAGCCCCACTCGTTCGGCACGATGATGACGCTCACCGCCGAGGCGACGATCGAGGTGAAGACGGCGGCACCCGGCTTGCGCACGATGAGGCCGCCGAGCACACCCGGGATCAGCCACACGCCCGCGAGCAGGGCGCCGAGGCCCGGCAGCAGCGCGCCCACGGCATCCCGCAGCGGCGAGCTCGTGGTGTTCCACAGGATGAAGACGACCCCGAGCGTGACGCCCAACACGCTCGCGACGACGATGTCGATGACACGCCAGCGGCGGGAGGGGGCGGATGCGGCGGTCGCCGCGGCGGACGAGGTGCTGGAGTGCGTGGTCACGATGCGTGCCCTTTCTGTCGGAAAGCGGCACGGGTGGGCGACCGCGGTTGCGGTCGGGCCCCGAGATGCCTCCCTGCGCCGGCATGATCCGGATCAGGTTCGACGGTCGAAGCTTGGATGAGCTTCCTCTCAGCCCGGCACACCGGACTCCCGTGTTCGCGGCCAGTCTACGCGCCCGTGACGCGGGTCGCCGCCGTGTGCGGGCGTGCGGATGCGCGCGACCGGTCCGTCCACGCGTAGGTTCTAGCTATGCGACGCTGGCAACGCATCCGGGTGTTCGTGCTCCAGGGGGTGAACGCCGTCTTCGGCGCCGCCCTCATCTGGCTCGGGGTCGCGTCTGATCTCGTCGCGGTGGCGATCGTGGGCGGGCTGCTCATCGCGTTCGCCGTCGTGCTGCTGGTTGTGACCCTGCGCGTCGGGGTGAACGACCAGAAGGCGGGCGGGCCGCGCGGCCGTGCCTAGACTGACACCGTGACCGAGGTCTACGCCCAGCTCCTGCACGGCATCGCCGTGGTGCTCGGCGTGCTCGGGCTGCAGGGCCCCGGCACGATGCTCGCGACTCTCGGCGCGCTCGCGCTCGTCGGCGCGCTGGGCGCCGCGCTGGTGGCGCTCGTGCGGGCGACGCTCGCCGCGTCCCCCCGGCACATGACGGTCGGGCTGCGCGCCCGCCGCCACGCCGTGCTGCTCGGGCACCTGCCCGACGCCTCTCACCCGGATGCGCGGGGTCACGTGCGCTCCCGGGCTCCCGGTCGGCTGTTCGCGGCCGCCTGACGCGCACCACGCGCCCCAGCTCTCCGAGCCGGGCGGCCAGACGATTCCGCCTGCCCGCATCCGACTCTGGAGCATCCGTGAACCCTCTCGACTTCCCTCCCCTCGCCGCGATCCTCGAGCTCGCCGCATCCGCCCTCGCCGCGCTCGGCGGCGTCGTCACCCCCGCCGGCGCGGTCGTGCTCGTCACGCTCGCCGTGCGCGCCGTGTTGATCCCCGTCGGCGTCTCGGTCGCCAAGGCCGCGCGCAACCGGCGCCGCATCGCCCCGCAGCTCGCCGCGCTGCAGAAGCGCTACCGCGCGAATCCCGAACGGCTGCAGAAGGAGACGCTCGCGCTCTACGCGGCCGAGAAGGTCTCGCCGTTCGCGGGCTGCCTGCCGATGCTCGCGCAGGCGCCCGTGATCTCGCTCGTGTACGCGTTGTTCGCCTCGGCGAGCATCGCGGGCGAGCCCAATCAGCTGCTGGAGGCCTCGTTGTTCGGCGCGGGCCTCGGGCGGCACCTGATCGACCTCGGCTCGGGCTGGCAGCCGAGCGACCTCGTCTTCGTCGCCCTGCTCGTGCTGCTCGCCCTCGTCGCGTGGCTGAACCGTCGGATGACGTTGCGCGACGCGGTGGCGATGCCCGCACCCGCGGCGGATGCGCCGGGTGCCGCGATGCTGAATCCGCGCGGTCCGCTCAGCTGGGCCCCGTTCTTTACGCTCATCGCCGCCGCGGTCGTGCCGCTCGCCGCGACGCTCTACCTCGCGGTCTCGGGCACCTGGTCGTACCTCGAGCGCCGCATCCTGCGGGCCCTCTACCCCTGACGCCCGTCCGCGAGAGTACGCACTTTGAGGCTCCAGCACCGGCGTGTCGCGCCCAAAGTGCGTACTTTCGCGGAGAGAGGGGCATCGCCTAAAGTTGTGAGCCACAACAAACACGGCACCTGAGGAGACGACGATGGCGTCCGACCAGCTCACCTTCGACAACCCCGCCGAGCGGCACGCCCACATCCGACCGCACGCGTCGTGGCAGCCGCTGCCGGGGCTCGACGCCGAACTCGACCCGAAGGCCGACCACGGCGAGACGAGCTACCGCGGCACGGGCCGCCTGCCGGGGCGCAAGGCGCTCATCACGGGCGGCGACTCGGGCATCGGCGCGGCCGTCGCGATCGCGTTCGCCCGCGAAGGCGCCGACGTCGCGCTCAGCTACCTGCCCGAGGAGCAGGTCGACGCCGAGGCGATCGCCGCGGTCGTGCGCGCCGAGGGACGCACGGCGCTGCTGCTGCCGGGCGACATCCGCGACCGCGAGTTCTGCCGCGGCCTCGTCGCGGATGCCGTGGCGGGGTTGGGCGGGCTCGACATCCTCGTCAACAACGCGGCGCACCAGGTGTACCACGAGAGCTTCGACGAGCTCGACGAGACCGACCTCGACCGCACCATCCAGACCAACCTCACGGCCATGTTCTGGATCACCCGCGACGCCCTCCCGCACCTGCCGCCGGGCGCCACGATCATCAACTCCACCTCGGTGCAGGGCTACAACCCCTCGCCGATGATCATCAACTACGCCTCCACCAAGTTCGCCATCATCGGCTTCACGAAGGCGCTCGCGCACGACCTCGCGCCCCGCGGCATCCGCGTCAACGCCGTGGCCCCCGGGCCCGTGTGGACCCCCCTTCAGGTCTCCGACGGGCAGCCGCCCGAGAAGCTCGACGGCTTCGGCGAGTCGTCGTGGCTCGGACGCACGAGCCAGCCGGTCGAGCAGGCTCCCGCCTACGTGTTCCTCGCCTCGCCCGAGTCGAGCTTCGTCGTGGGCGAGGTGATCAACGTCAACGGCGGCGCGAACGTGCCCTGAGCACCACCCACCCGGCCTGTGGAGAACCGCCGACGCCGCCCGGCGCACCGCGGCAGGCTGGGCGCATGGTGCTGCGTCTCGATCCGACGATCCCCTCCGTGTGGCGCGACCCGCGCACGCTGCAGTTCGGCGTCGACCCGGCTCTCGCGGTGCTCGAGCTGACGACGCGCGGGCAGGAGCGGCTCGTCTCGGCGCTCACCACGGGCGTCACGAGCGCCGGATTCCGCCTGCTCGCCGAGGAGGGCGAGGTGCCCGCGCGGCAGCGTGACGCGCTGCTGGCCCGCCTGCGCCCGTGCCTGCTGCCCGAGGTGGCGAGCGCCGAGGCACCCGCCGCCTCGACGCCTCCCGTATCGACCCCTCCGCCGCAGGCGCGCGGCGCCGTCGTGCACGGCTCCGGCCCGCTCGCCGTGGGAATCGCACGCCTGCTCGATGATGCGGGCGTGCGGATGCGGGACGCCCGGCGGCGCCCCGGGCTCGCCGTGCTCGTGGCGGATCGGGTGCTCGCGGCCGCCGACCACCGTGCCTGGCTGCAGCGCGACATCCCGCACCTGCCCGTCGTGACGGGCGACACCTCCATCACCGTGGGTCCGCTCGTCGTGCCGGGCGTCTCGGCGTGCCTGCACTGCGCCTTCCTGCATCGTCGCGACGGCGATGCGGCATGGCCGGCGATCGCGGCGCAGCTCGCGGCCCTGCCCGCGCCCGCACCGCATCCGCTGCGCACGGCGGCGGCCGTCGCGTTCACGGGGCGGCTCGTCGCGGCGTTCCTCGCCGGCGGCGCGCCCGGAGGCACCGAGCCGGGCCGCGAGTGGCGCATCGCCGACGACGGCTCGACCGTCAGCGAGCGCGTCGTGCTGCCGCACCCGGAGTGCCGCTGCGCAACTCCGCCAGGAAGCGACTGGGCTCCCGCGGGCGGGAGCGCACCCCCTCGGCCGACCAGTGCAGCGCGAGGGTCCGCCGGGCGCGCGTGATGCCCACGTAGAGCAGGCGCCGCTCCTCGTCGATCGCGTCGAAGCCGCGCGCGTGCGAGATCGGCATGAGTCCCTCGCTGAGGCCCACGATGTGCACGTGCTCCCACTCGAGGCCCTTCGCGCCGTGCAGGGTCGAGAGCACGACCGACGGCATCGTCGGCTCGAACTGGGTCGACTGCCGCTCGCGCAGCTCCTCGACGAACTGGGCGAGCGTCGTGCCGTCCGGCGTCTGATCCGCGAGCTCGACGAGCGCCCCGAGCGCCTCCCAACGTTCGCGCACCGCACCCTGGCTCTCGGGGGGCCGGGCCGACCAGCCGTTCGCGAGCGCCACATCCGCGACCGTCTCGTACAGCCCCTTCGGCGAACCGGTGCGCGCGAGACTCGTGAGCTCGAGCACGGCGCGTTTGATCACCTCGAGCTCGAAGAAGCGGGTGCCGCCGAGCTGTCGCGAACTGATGCCGCGCTCGGCGAGCGCCACCTCGAGCGCGGCCGCCTGGGCGTTCACGCGATACAGCACCGCGATGCTCTCGGGTGCGACGCCCGCCGCGAGCTGGCCGGCCACCGCATCCGCGACCCCCTGCACCTCGGCGGCGTCGGAGTCCCACCGCGTGATCGTCGGCTCCGGCGAGGCGGTGTCGCCGTGTGCCGCCACCAGCTCGAGCGCGCCCGGACGCCCGCGCATGAGACGGTTCGCCGTTCCGAGGATCGCGGGTGTCGAGCGGTGATTGCGCTCCAGACGCACCTCGACCGCATCCGGATACCGCGTTCCGAACCCCAGCAGGTACTCGCTCGACGCGCCCGCGAAGGAGTAGATGGTCTGGGATGCGTCGCCCACGACGCACAGGTCGGTACGGGGGCCGAGCCACAGCTCGAGCAGCTCCTGCTGCAGCGGCGAGACATCCTGGTACTCGTCGACGACGAAGAAGCGGTACTGCTCGCGCACCTGGTCGGCGACGCGCTGCTCGGCGTCGATCATGCCCGCGGTCACGAGCAGCACATCCTCGAAGTCGAGACGGCGCTGCTCGTCTTTGAGGTCCTCGTAGCGCTGCTGCAGCTCGACGACAGCGCTCGCGCCCAGACCCGGCGGCAGGGCGCGCGACGGGGCGAGCCGCGCGTACTCCTCGAGCGCGATGCGCCGCACCTTGCGCCACTCGATCTCGGCCGCCAGATCGCGCAGCGCCGCGGTGTCGACGCGCATCCGCAGCGACTCGGCGGCCTGGCCGAGCAGGCGCGCCTTGCCCGGCAGGATCTCGGGCAGCCGCCCGCCGACGAGCTGCGGCCAGAAGAAGCTCAACTGCGCGAGCGCCGCCGAGTGGAAGGTGCGCGCCGCCACCCCGCCCGCGCCGAGCGCGCGCAGGCGGCTGCGCAGCTCGCCCGCGGCACGCGTCGTGAAGGTGAGCGCCATGACGCGCTCGGGTGCGTACACGCCCGAACGCACCCCATGGGCGATGCGGTGCGTGAGCGTGCGGGTCTTGCCGGTGCCGGCGCCCGCGAGAATGCACACGGGACCGAGCAGGGTCTCGGCCGCCTGCCGCTGCTGCGCGTCGAGCGCGTCGAGCATGTCGCTCACCGCACCTCGCCCACCCTCTCGCGCCGCGCCTCGCCGATCGGGCCGCCGAACCAGTCCTCGATGATCGCGCGGGCGATCGACGCGGAACCCGGCAGGATCACACTCCCCGCGGCGACATCCGCCGCGAGCTGCTCCCGCGTGAACCAGCGCAGCTCCCGCAGCTCGGTGCCGTCGGGGCGCGGCCGAATCGAGGTGCCGGGCGCGATGCGCGCCTCGAAGCCGAGCATGAGCGAGGCCGGGAACGGCCACGGCTGGCTGCCCCGGTACTCGGGGTCGGTCACGACCACCCCCGCCTCCTCGAAGATCTCGCGGATCACCGCCGCCTCGAGCGACTCCCCCGGCTCGACGAATCCGGCCAGCAGCGAGAACCGCCCCGCATCCCACTCGACATTCGACCCGAGCAGGATGCGGTCGTCGTCATCGAGCACCGCGACGATCACGGCGGGGTCGGTGCGCGGATAGTTCTCCCGCCCCGTCGAGGGGTCGACCCGCACCCAGCCGGCCTGCGCCACGGTCGTCGGCTCACCCGTCGCGGGCGAGAACGCCGCCGCGCCGTGCCAGTTGGCGAGGGCGAGCGCCTGCGTGAACAGCCCCGCATCACGCGGGTCGAGCAGAGCCCCCACCCGCCGCAGATCCAACCAGGAGCCGTCCGCGCCGAGCGTGCCGACATCCGCATCCGACACCGTGAGCGCGAGCACCGCGGCACCTTCATCGAGGTCACCGGATGCGGTGCGCGCGCGGCCGAGGAACACGGCGGCGTCGGGGTCCACGGCGACCACGGCGGGGTCGACGAGCGCGAGAGCGCCGTTCGGTGTGCCCAACGCCCTGCCCTCGTGCAGCACGACGAGGCGGGTGCGCGGATCCTCGAGCAGCGCGGGCACTCCGCCCACCCGCGAGAGGTAGTCGCGATCGAGGTCGGAGCGCGACAGCGCGGGCGCGATCGCCGGCCTGCGCGGGTGGCGCGTGGGGCCGCCGCTCGAATCGCTCATCCGCATCCCATCTGTTCACCGGAACCTGCCGTGAGAACACCGCAGAGGGCGTGGCGTGCCGGGGGGCCGGGGCGGGGCAGACCTACCCTGTCGCCATGGCCAGATCCCACCTCACTCTAGCGGCGCTCGCCACCTCAGCCGTCGCCGAGCTCGACGTCGTGGGTGCGGCGCCGTTCGGCTCCGCCGGGCGCGGCGACTTCGACGCCGCCGTCATCACCGGACGCGACGGACGGCACTGGATCGTGCGCGTGCCGCGCTCCGAACGCGCCGAGCAGCAGCAGTCCGCCGACCTCGTGGCGCTGCGCGCGCTCAGCCAGGGCGTGCGTGCACGGTTGCCGTTCGACGTCACCGTGTACGCCGGGCAGGCACCCGTCGACGGCACCCGCGCCATCGTCTCCGAGTTCGTCGCGGGCACCCCCGTCACCCTCGCGGGCATCGACCTCGAACTCGCCGACTCGATCGGACGCGCCATCGCCGCCGTGCACGCGCTCCCCACGAGTCTCGTCACCGACGCCGGCCTCCCCACCCAGACCTCGGTCGACGCCCACCGCGCAACCCTCGCGCTCGTCGACCGGGCCGCCGCGACCGGGCTCGTACCCGCTGCGCTGCTCAACCGCTGGGAGCAGGCCGGCAGCGACGCGGGCCTCTGGCAGTACACGCCCGCGGTCGTCAACGGCGACCTCGGCGCCGCATCGTTCCTCGCCAGCTCGGGCGACGTCACCGGCGTGCTCGGCTGGCACGGCCTGCGCGTCGCCGACCCGGCCCGCGACCTGTTCTGGGTGCTCGGCACGCGGCGTGACGGCATCGCCGACGCCGTGTTCGACGCCTACACGCGCGATCGCGGCACCGTCGACCGTCGCCTGCGGCAGCGCGCCACGCTGCACTCCGAGCTCGAGGTCGCGCGCTGGCTGCTGCACGGCACCGAGCAGCGCGACACCGCCATCGTCGACGACGCGGTGCGGATGATGTCGCGCCTCGTCGACGACGTCACGGGCGACGCCACCGAGTCCATCTCGCCGCCGACGCTGCCGATCCTGGCGGTCGACGAAGTGGAGGCGCTGCTCGACCGCGCCGAGCGGGTCTCCTAGCGTCGCGTCGCGAGAGCGGGCTAGTCGACGAGCGGGGTGCGGCGCACGACCGTGAGGAGGCGGCGGGGGCGGCGCAGGTCGACGCGGATGCGCAGCTCCTGACGGTGGGCGAGCGACGCGCCGAGCACGAGCGCGCACAGCAGGGGTGCGGCGCCCGCGATCAGGAACGCGAGCTGCCCGCCGAGGTTCTCGGCGATCCACCCCATGATGACGCCGCCCGCCGCCTGTCCGCCCATGAGCACCATGATGTAGAACGAGACGACGCGCCCGCGGATGGCCGGGTTGGTGGAGAGCTGGGTGAGCGCTTCGGCGCTCATCGCGAACAGCAGCCGGCTCACGCCGATGCCGACGAGCGCCGAGAGGAAGATCGGGTACCAGCCGTCCCAGCCGGCCAGCATCGTGACGGCGCCGTACAGGGCGGTGAAGCCCACGACATCCCACAACCGCAGGCTGCGGCGCCGCGACGAGAGGATCGCCCCGAGGAACGCGCCGGCCGCGCACAGCGAGTTGTACAGGCCGTAGCCGGTCGCCCCGGTGCCGAAGGTGTCATCCGCTGCCGAGGCGAGCAGCACGGGCAGGTTCATGCCGAACACCGAGACGGGGATGAGCAGCGCGATGGTCCAGCGGATGGCGGGCTTACGCCAGGCGTATCGCACGGCTTCGCGCACCTGGCCGCGGGCGGCGGGCTGACGGGGCACCGGCACGAGTTCGTGCGTGCGCATGAGCGAGATCGCGACGACCGCGATCGCGGTCGTCGCGGCGTTGACGGCGATCGACCAGCCCGAGCCGACGGCCGCGATGAGCACGCCGCTGATGGCGGGCCCGAGCAGCCCGCCGAGGTGGAAGGTGGTCGCGTTGAGGCTGATGGCGCCGCGCAGGAGTCTCGTGCCGACCATCTCCGACACGAATGCCGAGCGGCTGGGGCCCTCGATCGCGCCGGCGACCCCGGTGACGCCGGCGATCATGAGCACCTGCCACACCTCGACGTGCCCGGTGAGCACGAGCACGGCGAGCACGCCGTTCGAGACCGTGGCGACCGCCTGCGTGACGAGCAGCACCGTGCGGCGCGACACCCGATCCGACAGCACACCCGCCCACACCCCGAGCAGCAGGGTGGGGGCGAACTGCAGCGCGACCGCGATGCCGACCAGCGCCACGTCACCGGTGAGCTCGAGCACGAGCCAGTCGATGGCGACGCGGGCCATCCATCCCCCCGTGCTGCCGAGGATCAGCGCGCCGAGGTAGAGGCGGTAGTTGAAGACGGCGAGCGCTGCGAAGCTCTCACGGAAGGTGGGGCGCCGATCGAAGGTCGGGATCGGCTCGGTGATCGCGGGTACTCCGTCCGGCGGGAGGTCGGACGGAGGCGAGGATGACACGATTCAAGGCTAGATGGGCCATGACATTGCCGCGAGCTATCTTGGCTATAACTCCCATTCGATTTCTCAATGCCACGTGGAGGTGCGATGTTCGACCCCGTGCTGCTGCGCACCTTCGTGGCGGTCGCCGACACCTCGAGCTTCACGCGGGCGGCGGAGCTGCTCGGCATCAGCCAGCCGACCGTGAGCCAGCAGGTGCGCAAGCTCGAGTCCGCGGCCGGGCGCACGCTCGTCTCACGCGACACGCGCGCCGTGCAGCTCACCGACAACGGCGACGCGATGCTCGGCTTCGCGCGCACGATCCTCGCGGCCCACGACGAGGCGGCCGCCTACTTCGTCGGCTCGGCGATGCGCGGGCGGCTGCGCTTCGGGGCCGCCGACGACCTCGCACTCACCCACCTGCCGCAGGTGCTGCGCGACTTCCGGCAGCTGTACCCGCAGATCAACCTCGAGTTGACGGTCGGTCAGAGCGGCCACATCGCCCGCCGGCTCGCGGCGGGGCAACTCGACCTGGTCTACGTGAAGCAGGACCCCGGCAGAACGGAGGGCCGCACGGTGCGCCGCGAGCGGCTCGTGTGGATCGCGCACCGTTCACTGCGCCTCGACGCGGATGCGACGGTGCCGTTGATCGTCTACCAGGCGCCCAGCTACTCGCGTGACGCCGCCATCCGCGCCCTCGAGGAGGCGGGACGCACCTGGCGCATCACGTGCAACGTGCGCGAGGTGAACGGGGCCCTCGCGGCGCTGCGCGCCGGCATCGGCGTGACGGTGTTCCCGCGGCTGCTCATCCCCGACGACCTCGTCGAGGTGACGAGCACCTTCGAGCTGCCGCGGCTCGGCGAGGTCGACTTCGCGTTGCTGTCGAACCCGCGTGCCTCCCGCGAGCCGGTCGAGGCGCTCGCGAACGCGATCCACGCGGCGGCGCGGTAGCGCGTCGCGTGGGGGTGCGTCGCCCGAGGGTGCGCGTCGCGCGTGGGTGCGGGGCGGGGATGGGGCCGCGTCGCGCGGGGAGGTGTCGCCAGGGGTTTCGATACGCCGCCTGCGGCGAGCTACTCAACCAGCGGAGTGGTGCGCCTGCGGCGAGCTACTCAACCAGCGGAGTAGTGCCGCCTGTCGAGCGAAGCGGGGGTGCGGATTCGGTTTGCCGACGCTGGCATTGGGACTGGCAGGAGCGCATCGCCGCCAGGCGATACGCGGGGGCATGCGTCGGGAAACCGAATCCGCAGCCCCGCGAAGCGTCGCCAGCCTGTCAGCCGAAGACGGCGCGCCAGCGGGCGAGCAGCTGCTCCTCGGTGTCGACGTGCTCGGGACGGATGACGCGGTCGTCGGCCACGAAGTAGAAGGCGGCGTCGATGAGGGCGGGGTCGATGCCCTCCCAGCGGGCGTACGCGAGCCGGTAGAGCGCGAGCTGCAGCTGCTTGCGTTCGAGGTCGGCGTCGTCGCGCGGTGCCTTGCCGGTCTTCCAGTCGACGACCTCGTAGCGGTCGCCGTGGCGGTAGACGGCGTCGATCTTGCAGATGACGACGCGGCCGTCGAAGGGCAGGTGGATCTCGCGCTCCACCTCGACGGGCCGCAGCTGCGCCCACGGCGAGCGCTCGAAGGTGGCCTGCAGTTCGGCGAGCTTGTCGGCGTCGACCACGTCACCGTCGGAGTCGAGCTCGAACGGTTCGGCGTCCAGCTCGTCGGCGCCGCCGACGTGCCCGTAGCGTTCCTCCACCCAGGAGTGGAAGAGCGTGCCGAGGCGGGTGGCGCGGTAGGGGCGTTCGGGCATGGGACGACGCAGTTCCGCGGCCACGGCATCCGGGTCGCTCACGTAGTCCTTGAACGCCGACGCGGGGATGCGCACGGGCAGCGGCACGACCCCTTCGCGCGTGCGGCGGCGTTCGCGCTCCTCGAGCAGCAGCTGCGCCTCGCGTGCCCACCGGCCGACGAGCGCGGGGGGTGCGGCGCGCACGGCTTCGGCCGCGGCGCGCACGGCGGCGGCGCGCGAGCCGAACGGCTCGTTGGGCCACACCGTCCACTCGGCGTCGGCGCCCTCGGGCGGCTCCTCGGTGGCGGATGCGGCGGGGGGCTCGTCGACGATGCCGGCGTCCGCGAGTTCGAGCAGGAACCCGCTCGGCGTGCGCGGCTTCTTCTGGCCGGCCCAGAACGACCCCGACAGCAGCAGGTGGTCGCGTGCACGGGTGACGGCGACGTAGGCGAGCCGCCGCTCCTCCGCGCGATAGTGCTCGACGACGTCGCCGCGGAACCGCTTGACGGCCTCGACGTACTCCTTGCGGGTGGTCACCGCATCCAGGTCGAGGCGCGGCAGATGCTCGCGGTCGCCGCGCTCCGACCACGGGAAGCGTCCGAAGCCGAGCCAGCCGCCGTAGCCCTCGTTGGGGTCGGCAGGAAGCTCCTTCTCCACCCAGCGCGGCACGGCCACGATGTCCCACTCGAGGCCCTTGGCGCCATGGATGGTGAGCACCTGCACGGTGCCAGGCTCGGGATCCTCGGGACGCGGTGTGAGGTCTTCCCGCTGCTCGGCCTCGCGCAGCCAGGCGAGGAAGCCGGAGAGCGTGGCCGTCTCGGCGATCGCGAGGTAGCCCGAGAGCGCGTCGAGCAGGGCGTCGAGGTTCGCCTCCCCCGCCGTGCGCGTCTCGTTGGCGGCGATCTCGATGTCGAGCCGCAGCTCGTGGGCGACGAGCACGAGCAGCTCGGGCAGCTCGAGCCCGGTGCGCGAACGCAGCCGGTCGAAGGTGGTCGCGGCCGCACGCAGGCGGACGAGACCCTCGGGACTGAAGCCCTCGAGCGCCCGATGCCCCTCGGCCGCACGTCCCACGAACTCGAGCGCGTCGACGATCGAGCCGCCCTCGTCGCCCGCGACCGATTCCCGCATCCGCTGCTGCAGCTCGTCGGGCAGGATGCCGCTCTCGGCGCTGTCGTGGCGGTTCAGCCAGCCCGCCACCTCGCGCAGCTGGTCGAGGTCGGCGACGCCGATGCGCCACCGTGCACCCGACAGCAGCCGAAGCAGCTCGAGCCCCGCATCCGGGTCGTCGAGCACGCGCAGCGCGCTCACGAGGTCGGCGATCTCGGGTTCGGCGAGCAGCCCGCCGACGCCGAGCACGTGGTACGGCACGCCGGCCTCGCGCATCGCGTCGAGGAAGTGCGGTTGCGTCTTGCGGGCGCGCAGCAGGAGGGCGGCGGACGCGGGCTCGCCGGTGCGGCGACGCGCCTCCTCGAGTCGCTCGCGCAGCCACGCGGCGACGGCCGCGGCCTCCTCGGTGACGGTCTCGGGGTAGACGCTGTCGACGGCGAAACCGCTCGCACCGGGGCGCGCCTCGAGCGTCGGAACCTCGGCCCCCGCGCCCGTGCTCGCCCCGACGAGCGTGTTGGCGGCGGCGAGGATGCGCGTGCCGTTGCGCCAGCTCGTCGCGAGTGTGAAGCGCGTGGCGGGCTCGCCGTCGCGGCGACGGAAGCGGGGGCGGAACTCGCGCAGGTTCGACGCGCTCGCACCACGCCATCCGTAGATCGACTGGTTGGGGTCGCCGACGGCCGTCACCGGGGTGCCCGCGAACAGCTCCGCCAGCAGCTCGGTCTGCACGACCGAGGTGTCTTGATACTCGTCGAGCAGCACCACCCGGAACCGCGCCCGCAGCTCCTCGATCGCCGCCGGGCGCGCGCGTACGGCGTGCAGCGCGAGCACGACCTGGTCGGCGAAGTCGACGGCTCCGCGCATGCGCTTGGCCTCGTCGTACTCGCGCGCGAGGTCGACGAGCAGCTCGAGCTGGGCGATCTCGCGCATGCGGTCGACGTCGGATGCGTACTCGGCCTTGCCCCCGAGCGGCAGTTCGGGCAGGGCGGCGAAGCGGCGGCCGATGGCCCGCACGCGCTCGGGGTCGGCGTCGTTGTCGGCGATGCCGCGAGAGATCTGCAGGGTCGCCTCGACGACCGCGTCGAGCCGCTTGTCGAGCTGCTCGAGCCGCGGGTCGCTGCTGCGCACGACGACGTTGCGCGCGAGCTGCCACGCGGCCGCCTCGCCGAGCACGACGCCGTCGCCGTCGCGGCCGAGCACGAGCGCGTTGTCGCGGAAGACGGTGCTCGCGAACGAGTTGTAGGTCGAGATCTCGGGGGTGTCGAAGAGGTCGTGGTCGTCGGGTGCGAGACCGGCCTTATGCAGCTCGCCGAGACGGGTGCGGATGCGTTCGGCGAGTTCGCCGGCCGCCTTGCGCGTGAAGGTGAGGCCGAGCACCTCGGCGGGCTTCAGGTGCCGGTTGGCCACGAGCCACAGCACGCGGTTGGCCATCGTCTCGGTCTTGCCCGAGCCGGCACCTGCCACGACGAGCGCGGGCTCGGCGGGGTCGGCCTCGATCACGGCCTGCTGCTCCGATGTCGGATAGCGCACGGCCTCGCCGCGCACCTCGGCGAGCGCTTCGGCGATGCGACGCGCGGTGACGTCAGTCATGGGTCACCTCCGGCACGCGCGGCAGCAACGACTCGGGCACGGGCTTGCCGCGGAACTCACGCGCCTCGCGGGGGCCCTCGAAGCTCGCGGCCGCCATGACCTTCGCCGCCTCGAGGATGCGCTGCCGGAACCCGGCGAGCGCCTCCTCGTCGAGCACGAGCTGCACGCCCTCGCGGTAGAGCTTGCCGCGCACGCCCGACTTCACGAACACGAGCTTCGCGCCGCCCGCACGGTGCTCACCGTGCGGTGCGAGGAACTCGTCGAGCACGCCCTCGCGGTAGGCGAGCTGGTAGGTGGCGAGCTGCGGGTGCGCGTCGATGGCGGCCTGCGAGGTCTCGGGGGTGCCGGTCTTGAGGTCGACGATCACGACCTCGCCGCCGGGCGCGAGCTCGACCCGGTCGATGCTGCCCGAGACGATGACGTCGTCGGCGACCGGGAAGCGGAACCGCCCCTCGGCCGCGACGAGCGTCTTGCCGTCGTTCGTGAAGTCGCGCAGGTACTCGGCGAGCGCCCGGATGAGCCCGAGCGTCGCCCGCCGCTGGAACTCGGCGATCCACGGCGCGTCGAAGGGCAGCTCGGGCCAGCGACGCTCGACCTGCGCCCACAGCGCCTCGACCTCGGGCGACTCGGCCGTCTCCATCGCCCAGTGCACGATCGTGCCGAGGCTCATCGCAAGCGAAGACGTGCCACCCGCGAGGCGCGAGACGGCCCAGTCGAGAGGCGACTCCTCGACGTTCGCGAGCTGCGACGGCGACACCCGCACCGGTTCGTCGCCGAACAGCGCGGCATCCGTCGACGGATCGCGTAGCCCGAGCCACTCGTCGGGGTGGGCGCCCGTCACCTGCCGCTCGGCGAGCAGCGCGAGCAGCGAGGCCTGCTCCGCGCCCTCGGCGCCGACGGCCTGGGCGCAGGCGAGCTCACGCCGCAGCATGCCGGTGAGACCGCGGAGTGTGAGCGGTGTCGTGCTCAAGCGCGGCGATCTGCCCTCCTGCGGGCGCAGCAGCTCGACGGCATCCGTGGCGAGCGAGAACAGCACGCTCGAGGTCTCGTCGTCGTTGTCGACGGCGGCGAGCACGACCCGCTCGGATGCGCGCGAGATCGCGAGGGCGAACATGCGCAGTTCGTCGTCGAGCACGAGCTTGCGCTCGTCGATCGAGTCGGTGTCGCGCCCCTCGAGCGCGCGCACGAGACGCTGCGGCGCGAGGAGCGAGCCGCGCGGTCGCAGGTTCGGCCAGGCGCCGTCTTGCAGCGACGCGACCACGACGGTGCGGAACTCGAGCCCGACGAGAGCGGACGGCGTGGCCACGAGCACGGCGTCGTCGACGCGCGGCGGTGCGAGCAGGTCGTCGGCGATGTCGGAGTCGAGCACGTGCTCGAGGAAGGTGTCGGGCTTGTCGACGGGGCGCTGCTCGACGTAGCGCTTCGCGGCTGCGAACAGCGCGACGACGCCGTCGAGATCGCGGTTCGCCTCCGCCGCCTCGATGCCGCTGCCGAGCGCGGCGCGGCGCCAGCGCTCGGCGACCCCGCTTCGCTCCCACGCCGTCCAGAGCAGCTCCTCGATCGTGGCCTCGTCTGCCATGTCGCGCAGCGCCGCGAGCGTCTCCGCGAGCCGCGCCGCACGCTTCGCCGCACGCCCCTCGATCGTCGCGAGACGGCCGGGGGCGGCGAGCGCCTCGGCCACGAGCTCGGCGCCGGGTCGCGTTCCCCCGCCCGCGAGCTCCTCATGACGCAGCGCCAGCCGCAGTCGCCGCAGCCCGAGCGGGTCGAGCCCACCGAACTGCCCCGTCAGCAGCTCGGCCGCCGTCTCGGCGTCGAGCGCGCGACGCCCGATGCCGACCTCGACGATCGTGAGCAACGCGCGCGGCGCGGGGTCGTCGCGCAGCGGCGTTCCGCGGCCCGTCGTGCGGGTGGGCACCTCGGCGCGCGACAGGGCCCGCGCGAGCTCCGGGATCTGGGCGCCCGAGCGCACCACGACCGCGAGCTGCGACCACGGCACCCCGTGCAGCAGGTGCTCCTCGCGCAGCACGCGTGCGATGGCGGCGGCGTGCCGCGCGGGCGTCGTGGCGCGCAGCGTGGCGACGGGCGGGCGTTCCGGATGCGGGGCGTCCGTCCCGGCGGCGGCGCCATCCCCGGAGCCGGCACCATCCCCCGCGGCGGCATCAGCAGCGTCGGCGACGGTCGCGCGCCGCTGCGGGCCCGCCGCCGCCGTGCCGATGCGCTCGACCGTGCGCGCCACGAGCGCACGCAGCTCGGGCCCCCCACGGTGCACGGTCTCGAGCACGAGCCGGTCGCCGTCCGCGATGCCGAGCGCGGAGGCGAAGCGGCCCACGACATCCGCTTCTCCCCCGCGGAACGCGTTGGCGGCCACATCCGGGTCGCCGAAGGCGATCACCGCGACCCCGCGGTCGAGCAGCGCCCGCAACACGTTCATGGTCGACTCGGTCGCCTCTTGCAGATCGTCGACGAGCACGAGCCGCAGGCGGGCGATGCGATCGTCGTCGCCGCCCTCGCGGATCGCGCGCACCGCGAAGCTCACGATCTCGGCGGCGTCGAACTGCTCGGGGCGGTTCTGCGCCTGGGTGGCGGAGTACTCGCGCATGAACTCGGCGGCTGCAGCCCAATCGGCGCGCCCCGCATCGCGCGCGAGCTGCGCCACGCGCGCGGCGTCGGCGCCGTACTCGGTGGCACGCGCCATGAACTCGCGCAGCTCGCTGCGGAAGCCCCGCAGCTCGCGCACCTCGGGCGTGAGGGGGTCGGGCCAGTCGGGGCCCGTGCCGTCGGCGATGTGGCCCGCGAGGTAGGCGGCGATGTCGGCGTCCTGCTCGGTGCCCGTGAGCAGTCTCGGCGCCGGGCGCCCCGCCACGCGCGCCGCGGCGCCCACGACCTCGTAGGCGAGCGACGCGACCGTGCGGGCGAGCGGCCCGTCGGTCGGCACCCCGATGCGGCGGGCGAGGCGGTCGCGCAAGCGCGCCGCCGAGGCGCGCGAGGGCGCGAGCACGAGCAGCTGCTCGGGCGCCCAACCGTGCGCGACCCGGTCGGCGACGAGCTCGACGAGGGTCGTGGTCTTGCCCGTTCCCGGCGCCCCGAGAACCGCGGCGGATGCGTCGTGCGGCAGCGCGAGCACGGCCGCCTGCGACGCGTCGAGGGTGACCGCGCGGGCCTCCTCGGGCGCGTCGACGACGAACCGGGTATCGGGCATGCGGCTACCGTAGCGGGCGGTGCCGACACCGCTCCCGCGTGCCGTCTACCGGGCGGCAGCACGGCATCCGAGCCCCGGTTCCGCGTGCCGGTTCCGCCGAGGGAGAACGCCGGGGATGCCCGCCGCACGGATCATCTACGCTCAACACGTGGACATTCGCATCGGTATCGCCAACACCGCCCGCGAGCTCTCGTTCGAGAGCGCGCAGACCCCCGCCGAGGTCGAGAAGACCGTCGCCGACGCGCTGTCATCGGACGCGAAGTTCCTGAGCCTCACCGACGACAAGGGCAAGGTGTACGTCGTGCCGACCGCCGCGCTCGCCTACATCGAGATCGGCGAGGGCGAGACCCGTCGGGTCGGCTTCGTCGCGTAGTCGCCGCGTGGCCTAGGATCGCCGCGTGGAGATCGTCTTCGTCACCGTCATCGGCGCCGGCCTCGGCGGACTGATCCGCTACCTCGTCCCCGGACGCCGCACCTACGGCCTCGCGCTGCTGCCCGGCGTCGGCGCGGCGGCCACCTCGGCCGTCTGGGCGCTGCTCGTGTGGCTCGGCTGGCCCTTCGACGGCGGCTGGATCTGGACCGTCGCGATCCTCGCAGGCGTCGCTGCCGACCTCGCCGTGGCCCTCATCCTGCCGCGCGCGCGCGACGCCGCGGACGCGCGTGCCCTCCACCAGCTGACCGGTGGTCGCGCCTAGGCCGTCAGGCCGTCAGGCCGTCGGGCCGCCCCGCCCAGGCCCCCAGGCCGCCCCGCCCAGGCCCCCAGGCCCAGACCGTCAGGCCGTCCCGCCAGGCCCCCAGGCCCAGGCCGTCACGCCGTCAGGCCGCCCCGCCCAGGCCCCCCAGGCCCAGACCGTCAGGCCCTCAGGCCCGGCTTGTCGATGCAGCAGTACGTTGCCGTCATCGCCGTCCGCCCACCACTGGCCCTGTCGCCGACGACGCCCTCCGCTCACAACGCTTTCCGCAACTCAGGAGCCACCCCCTCCCTCTCGCCCTCTTAGGCCGCCACACCGATGCCGCTCCTGAGTTGCGTCAGCGCACCATCTCGCAACTCAGGAAATACCCGCCGCATCCAGCCGATGCCGCGCGCGACGCACCACCGCTCCTGAGTTGCGAAACCCGCGGTGACTCGCGAGCGCCGCCAGGATCGACTCCGCCACCTCGCGCGGCTCGTAGACGATCTGGGCGTAGCGGAAATGCAGCGGCGTGTACCCGGCGCGCAGATAGCCGGCATCACGCCGTCGATCCCGAGCCGTGACCTCGGCATCGTGGAACTCGTGGCTGTCGGCCTCCACGATGAGCACGCCCTCGATGTCGATATCACCGCGACCGACGCCGGCCACGTGAGGTTGAACGCGCACCCGCAGGCCCATGATGTAGCAGAGGTAGAGGATGAAGGACTCGATCCCCGATTCGACGCCTCCGTTCGCCCACTCGACGAGGTGCCTCCGTGCCGGCGGCAGCTCGGCGGCCAACCGCCGCAGCGCCGAAGGCCGGATGAGCCGCAGATGCAGCGCACTGTCGAGCATCGCGAGTCCCTCCCGCTCGGGTCGGCACAGCAGCGAGGTCAGCAGCGCGTCGAGGAACCCGACGTGCGCGTGATCGGCGGCAGCGGGGCGGATGAGGTCACGCCAGTGGATCCGGCATCCGGGAGCATCGAAGCTCATCGGCTGCGTTCGGTCATCACGGTCGCGCAACCGCGAGGCGTTGGCCGCGATCTGGACGTGCACCTCGTCGTCGCGCAACGTCCACACCCCGTGTCGCCGCAGCTCGGTGGTGCACGAGAGTCGACCGCCCACGCGCACGGCACGCTGCACGTCGGTGTCGAGGTCGGGGCAGCCGTAGTAGCCGCGGCGGATCCGGATGAGGCTGCCGTCGTGCACGGATGCCGCGAGTTGCGTCACGGTCGCCCCTCGCGCGACGAGTTGGCGACGCGTGAGCACGTCACGTCCCTCGAAGAGGGTGCTCGGATGCGGTCGGACTCGTGGCTTGATCACGCGACGATCCTGAAGGTGTCTCGGCAGCCGCATCCGGCGTCGATGCGGTTTCGGGGATAACCCGGGCCGCCCCCGCCTGTGGACGAGACGTCGCCCGTCGAGCGCACGTTCGCAACTCAGGACTAAGGCGGCGTGTCGGCGATGCACCGGAGCGACGACGCCCCGCATCCTGAGTTACGGAAGCGACACCGGGTCGAACGTTGACGCAACTCAGGAGCGAGTGCGGCGTGTCGCCGCCGCCAGCCGTGACACGCCGTGGGTCTCCTGAGTTGCGAGAACAACACGGTGCTCGTCGCAGCGTGTGGGGGGCACGGATGCTGCCGTCAGGCCGTCAGGCCGTCAGGCCGTCAGGCCGTCAGGCCGTCAGGCCGTCAGGCCGTCAGGCCGTCAGGCCGTCAGGCCGTCAGGCCGTCAGGCCGTCAGGCCGTCAGGCCGTCAGGCCCAGCTTGTCCATGCGGCGCGTGTGGGCCGCGATGAGCTCCGTGAAGACGGGGTCGACGCGGTCCTCGGATGCGTCGGGGTGCTGCTCGATCGCGAGACGCGCCACGAGCATGGTGTCGCCCACGAGACGCCGCCCCCACATCGCGAGCCGGGAGGCGAGGCGCGGGTTGTCCTCGATCGCGAGCCGCAGCTCCTCCACGAGCACCGCCTCGCCCTCACGGCGCTGCAGGAGCGTCGCCGCGCGGTCGTCGAGGTCGTCGGGGAGCCCGGATGCGAGCCCCGCGAAGAAGTCGAGCAGGAAGCCGTTGGTGAGGTAGCAGGTGACGAGGATCTCGTACCAGTCGGCGCCCTTCGTGCGGCGCTGGTAGTCGTCGAGCGGCAGCCGGAACGGCTCCATCTCCTCGGCGGGGTCGGCGCCCAGCCGCTCGAGCTCGGCCGAGAGGCCCTCGTGCATCGCGAGCATCTCGGATGCCGCACGCGCGAGCCGCGACTTCGCATCCGTCGTCGGGGCGGTCGTCACGGCACGGCCGAGGTTCTCGAACAGCACGATCGTGAGATACGCCGTCTGCCCGAGGAACCGGGCCGGCGACGGGGCCAGATCGCGCAACTCGACGCGCGCGACCGCGACGGCCTCCGAGCGCGGGGCGACCTGCAGGGTCCCCGGGCGCTGACGCGAACGACGACGGAACCAGGCCACCGAGCCAGTGTAGAGGTCTCATCCCACGGGCTCGGGAACGCGCCCGGTAGACTGGCCCTCTCACACCCACAGACAGGTATTCCTTGACTTTCAGCGACCTCAACATCGACCAGGACATGGTCGACGCGCTGGCGGCGAAGGGCATCATCGAGCCCTTCCCCATCCAGACCCAGACCATCCCCCTCGGCCTCGCCAAGCAGGACATCATCGGCCAGGCCAAGACCGGCACCGGCAAGACCTTCGGTTTCGGCCTCCCCGTCATCCAGGCGCTCGGTGCCGACCCCGGCCCCGGCGTGAAGGCGCTCATCGTCGTTCCGACGCGCGAGCTGTGCGTTCAGGTGGCCGAAGACCTCGAACTGGCGGCCTCGAACCGCCCCACCCAGGTCGCCGCCATCTACGGCGGCAAGGCCTACGAGGGCCAGGTGGAGCAGCTCAAGGCCGGCGCGCAGATCGTCGTCGGCACCCCCGGCCGCCTGCTCGACCTCGCCGGCCAGCGTCTGCTGTCCCTCAAGGACGTGCAGGTGATGGTGCTCGACGAGGCCGACAAGATGCTCGACCTCGGCTTCCTGCCGGATGTCGAGAAGCTGTTCGCGCAGACGCCCGCCACCCGGCACACGATGCTGTTCTCGGCCACGATGCCGGGCCCCGTCGTCGCCCTCGCGCGCCGCTTCATGAACCGGCCCATCCACATCCGCGCGAACGACCCCGACGAGGGGCTCACGCAGGCCAACATCAAGCACGTCATCTACCGCGCCCACTCGCTCGACAAGGACGAGGTGATCTCGCGCATCCTGCAGGCCGAGGGCCGCGGCAAGACCGTCATCTTCACGCGCACCAAGCGCGCGGCGGCGAAACTCGTCGAGGAGCTCAACGACCGCGGCTTCAACGCGGGAGCCGTGCACGGCGACATGAGCCAGGACGCGCGCGAGCGCTCGATGGCCGCGTTCAAGGCAGGCAAGAAGGACATCCTGATCGCCACGGATGTCGCCGCGCGCGGCATCGACGTCAACGACGTCACGCACGTGATCAACCACACCGTCCCCGACGACGCCGACACCTACCTGCATCGCGCGGGTCGCACCGGACGCGCCGGCAAGACGGGCATCGCGGTGACCTTCGTCGACTGGGACGACATGCACAAGTGGCGTCTCATCGACCGCGGGCTCGACATGGGCATCCCCGAGCCGATCGAGACCTACTCGTCGTCGCCCCACCTGTACACCGATCTCGACATCCCCGAGGGCACCAAGGGTCGTCTGAAGCCCGCGGCTCCGGCGGCCGAGCGTGCGCCGCGCAGCGGTTCCGGCGGCTCCGGAGGCTCCGGCTCGGGTGAGCGCACGCGCTCGCGTCGTCGCACGCGCGGCGGCTCGGGCGGAAGCGGCACGGGCGGTGCGGGCGGAAGCGGATCGGGGGGCGCGCAGGGCGCGTCGCCGCGGCACGAAGGCGCCGGCACGCACGACGGCAAGGGCACCGAGCACCACGACGGCAACGCCGCACCGGCCAAGCGTCGTCGGCGCCGACGCCGCAGCGGAGGTGCCACGGGAGCTCCCACCCCGCCGCCCGCGGGCTGAGCCTTGCACCTCGGCACGCACTCGCGATACTGAGAACGCATCCGCGCGCGAGGAGGTCGAGTCATGCGAACCCCGCGCGCGGTCGTGCTGACGCTCGTCGCGTGCGCCTCGCTCGCCGCCGCGCTCGCGGGCTGCGCCGACCCCGGCCCCGCGCCCGAACCCACGGCGACGCACTCGCGTGAGGTCGCATCCGCGTACCGCTGCCTCGCCGACCACTCCCCCTGGACGCTCGACCTCGACCGCGTCTACAGCGAGTGGTTCGAGGCGGCGGATGCCGGCGGCGAGCTGAGCGGCGGCACCGTCACCGGCACGGCCGAGCTGAGCTTCACCCGCGGCGACGCCCCCACGTGGCGCTTCACGGCGCGCGGCGTCGCGTACGAGCTGTTCTTCGCGTCGGGCGTGCGCGAGACCACGGCGATCGCGCGCGAACTCACGGGCGGCTACACCCTGCCCGAACCCGGCGGGCTGCTGACCCTCACGAGCGTGCGCATCGTCACGGACGAGACGGATGCCGCATCCGTCTCCGACGACGGCACGCGCACCGTGGGCACGAGCGTGGCGGCGCCGCGCTTCCCGTGGGATGCGGATGCCGGCACGATGCTCGCCATGACGTGCACCGAGCACCGGCTCGTCGTGAGCGCTCCGGGGCACACGCCCGACACGTGGGATCTGTCGCCCGGGTGACGATCGGGGCGCTGGGGTCCGGGCTCTGGAGGGGCGGTGATTTCGAGACGCGTATCGCTGCGCGATGCGCTCCTCAATCACCGGGTGGTGAACCGCTGCTCACTCACCGGGGTGCGTACGGAACGGCCGGGAGCCGGTGGCGCGCGCGACGATCGCCTCGTACACCTCGGGCGCTGTCGTGTGCTCGCCCAGCCGGTTCGGTTTGCCCGCCCCGTGGTAGTCGCTCGAGCCCGTCGTCACGAGGCCGAAGCGCTGCGCGAGTTCGACCCAGTGCGCCCGCCCGCTCGCGGGGTTGTCGCGGTGATCGAGTTCGAGGCCGAACAGTCCCGCGTCGACGAGCGCACGCATCCGCTTGTCGGAGAGCACGCGCTCGGGTCCGCGCGCTCCCGGGTGCGCGATGACGGCGACCCCGCCCGCCTCGGTGATGAGCCGCACCCCCTCGATCGGCGGCGGCGCCTCGTGCGGGCGGTAGTAGCCGCCCTGCCAGTGCAGGATCGTGCGGAACGCGGCCGAGCGGTCGCTCACGTGCCCGCGCGCCACGAGCGCGTCGGCGATGTGCGGGCGCCCGATCGTCGCGCCGGGCGTCGCCTGGGCGAGCACGTCGTCCCAGTCGAGGGCGTAGTCGCGCCCGATGCGCGCGACCATCGACTCGGCCCGGTGCAGCCGCTCGGTGCGGATGGCGGAGGTCGCCTCGACGAGGGCCGCGTCGCCCGGGTCGACGAGGTAGCCCAGGATGTGCACGCTCGCGTAGTCGAGCTGCGTCGAGAGCTCGATGCCCGGCACGAGCTCGAGGCCGGTGCCGTCGGCGGCGTCGATGGCCTGATCCCAGCCGGCTGTCGAGTCGTGGTCGGTGATGGCGAGCACCCCGAGACCGGCGGCGACGCCCGCGGCGACGAGCTCGGCGGGCGACTCGGTGCCGTCGGACACGCTCGAGTGCGCGTGCAGGTCGATCGGTCCGGGCATCTCCTCATGCTAGGACGGCGCGACGCATCCGGGATCACTCAGCGGCGTCGCCTAGGCTCGACGCGATGATCGCACGTCTGCTCGCCGCCGCGGTCACCCTCGTACTCGCCGCCCTGCTGCTCGTGTCGTGCTGGCCCCAGCTGTTCGGGCTGCAGCAGACGATGGGGGTGGCCCAGCTCGTGTCGCTGCGCGGCATGGCGGCGCTCGTCGCCGTGCTGCTCGCGGTGCTGCTGACGCTCTTCGCCCTGCTCACGCAGCGCGCCCGCCGCTTCTTCGCGGGTCTCGCCGTGCTGCTGTTGGCGTTCGCGGTCGTCTCGACGGGCGTGCTCGCGGTGCGCGGCTTCGGCGGCGGCGCCTTTCAGACGACGGCCGAGGGCGACCTCGTCGTGCTGTCGTGGAACACCCTCGGCGACGCTCCGGGCGCCGAGACGATCGCCGAGCTCGCACTCGAGGTCGACGCGGATGTCGTGGCGCTGCCCGAGACGAGTCACGCGGCGGGCGAGGCGGTGCAGTCGCTGCTGGACGCATCCGGCCGCCCGATGCAGCTCATCGACCGGCAGGCCGACCAGATCTCGAAGGCGCGCTCGACCGTGCTGCTCATCAGCACCGAGCTCGGCGAGTACGCACGCGATGAGACGGTCGGCACGACGCCGACGCTGCCGAGCGTCGTCGCGGTACCCGTCGACGGAAGCGGCCCGACCTTCATCGCGACGCATCCGGTGGCCCCCGTGCCCGGCGAGATGCAGAACTGGCGCGACGGGCTCGCGTGGCTCGCCGAGCGCTGCGCCGACGCCGACGCGAACCTGGTCGTGGCGGGCGACCTCAACTCGACGCTCGACCACTGGGCGGGACTCGGGTCGGATGTCGGGCTCGCGGCGTGCGACGACGTCGCGCGTGCCGTCGGTGCGGCGGCGGTCGGCAGCTGGCCGACACTGCTGCCGCCGCTGCTCGGCGCGCCCATCGACCACGTGCTCGCGACGGGCGCGTGGCAGCCGATCGGCTTCCGCGTGGTCGAGTCGCAGGACGGCGCGGGCTCCGACCACCGCCCCGTCGTCGCCCAGCTGCGTCCCGCCCCCATCCCCTGACCCCGCCCCCGCGTGGAGGGGGTGCTCGTAGCTGGAGCTACGACGTCGGCGCCCCGATAGTTTTCGGGGCGCCGAGTTGCTAGCTCCAGCTACGAGCAACCCGACAGGTGGGAGGATGGGGGTATGGCAGACACGACCCCCGTCGACACCGCGGAGCCCGGCTCGGCCGCCACCACCCCGGCGACCGCGAACCGCTCCACGACCCCCACCTCCGACATCTTCCGCGAGTTCATCTCGAGCGGGTGGGCCGAACGAGCGGATGCGACCCCGTCGCCGCGCGAGCAGGCCGCCTTCGCCGCCGCCCGTCGCATGCGCCTCGCGGCCAAGTTCCCGGGAGCGAGTCTCGTGATCCCCGCGGGGCCGGCGAAGGTGCGCTCGAACGACACCGACTACCCGTATCGAGCGCACTCCGCGTTCTCGCACCTCACCGGCTGGGCGAGTGACACCGTGCCGGGCGCCGTGCTCGTGATCGGCCCGGGCGACGACGCCCCCTCCACCCTCTACTTCACGCCCACCGCGGGCCGCGACACCGAGGAGTTCTACGCGAACGCCGCGATCGGCGAGTTCTGGACGGGCCCGCGCCCCTCCCTCGCGCACGTCGCGGCCGACCTCGCCCTCGAGACCCGTCCGCTCGTCGAGCTCGCGGCGCCCGGCGACGAGGTGCTCGTGCTGCGCGGCGTCGACCCGATGGCCGACGAGCTCGCCGAACCCAGTGCGAACGAGGCCGAACTGGCGCGCTGCGTGAGCGAGCTGCGCCTCGTGAAGGACGAGTACGAGGTCGCCGAGCTGCGCGCCGCGATCGCCGCAACCCAGACGGGCTTCGACGACGTCATCGCCGACTTCCCGCAGATCGTCGCGCATCCGCGCGGTGAGCGGCTCGTCGAGGGCACCTTCAACCGCCGCGCCCGTGCCGACGGCAACACGGTCGGCTACGACACGATCGCCGCCTCGGGACCGCACGCGTGCATCCTGCACTGGACCCGCAACGACGGCCCCGTCTCGCCGGGCGACCTGCTGCTGCTCGACGCGGGCGTCGAGCTCGACTCGCTCTACACCGCCGACATCACGCGCACCCTGCCGGTGTCCGGCACCTTCACCGAGGTGCAGCGGCGCGTGTACGAGGCCGTGCGGGAGGCGGCGGATGCGGCGTTCCGGATCGTGCGCCCCGGCATCCGGTTCCGCGAGATCCACGCGGAGGCGATGAAGGTGATCGCCGCGAAGACCGCCGAGTGGGGTCTGCTGCCGGTGAGCGCGGAGGAGTCGCTCAACCCGCTGCTGCAGTACCACCGCCGCTACATGGTGCACGGCACGAGCCACCACCTCGGCATCGACGTGCACGACTGCGCGCAGGCCCGCCGCGAGCTCTACCTCGACGGCGTGCTCGAGCCGGGCATGGTGTTCACGATCGAGCCGGGCCTCTACTTCCAGCCCGACGACCTGACGGTGCCCGAGGAGTACCGCGGCATCGGCGTGCGCATCGAGGACGACATCCTCGTGACCGCCGACGGCGCCGAGAACCTCTCGGCCGCGATCCCGCGCACGGCCGACGAGGTGGAGGCCTGGCTCGCGCGCAGCGCGTCCGCCCGCCGACCTTGACTTAGTCCACTGGACTTAGTCACACTGGTCGCATGACGACCGTCAACGTGCACGAGGCCAAGACCCACCTCTCGCAGCTGCTCGCCCGGGTTGCGGAGGGCGAGACCGTCATCATCGCGAAAGCGGGGCGCCCGGTCGCGCGCCTGAGCCCCATCGATCGGGATGAGCGGCGCGCATCGCGGATCGGGTTCATGGCCGGGCAGATCACCGTGCCCGATGACTTCGATCGCATGGCTGACGACGACCTCGCCGACCTCTTCGACGGCTCGGAGGACGGCAGCCGGTGATCCTCGTCGATACGCATCTGCTGATCTGGTCAGCGACCGGCAGCCCGCGTCTCAGCGAGGCGGCTCGGACGGCGATCGAGTTCCCTGCTCCACCTCCGGTCTTCAGCGCCGTGAGCATCTGGGAGGTGGCGATGAAGAGCGCGCTGGACCGGCCCGATTTTCGGGTCGACGCGCGGCGCCTGCGCAACGAGCTGCTCGCATCCGACTATCGCGAGCTCGATGTGACGAGCGCGCACGCCATCGAGGCGTCGGCGCTCCCCCTCCACCACCGCGATCCGTTCGACCGGATGCTCGTGGGCCAAGCACTCTCGGAAGGGCTGACGCTGCTGACGAGCGACCGCCGGCTCGCGGCGTACGGCTCGTTCGTTCAGCTGGTCTAGCCCTGGCGATGCAGCGGGGCGAGATGCTCCGCCGCTAGCTCCGCCGCATCCGCTCGCGGGCCTCGCGCATCCGCTCGCGCTCGCGCTTGCGGGCCTCGCGAAGCTGCTTCTCGGCCTCGCGGCGCGCCTTGACCGCCTCCTTGACTTTGGGGTCGCGGCGAAGCGCGTCGTCGTCGTCGAACTGCGCGGGCTCGGCGGCAGGCGCTCCCGCGGCGCGCGCAGCGACGTAGCCCTCGATGCCGTCGAGCACTCGCTCGATGCCGAACTCGAACGGGTCTCCCCCGCCGGGAGCGAACGCCCCCGCGGCGAGCGCCCGCGCGACCGACGGGAAACCCTCGGGCGTGATGAGGCGGCGCATGAGCGCCTCCTGGTCGGAGTCGATGCGATCCGCATCCGCCCCGATCGCATCCGCCGCCTCGGCATAGGAGCGCTCGACGAGTCCCTGCCAACGTGTCTGCCCCATGACGACGAGCACCATCGAGACCTTCTCGACCTCGCTCACGGGCAGTTCGGCGAGCACCTCGAGCGCCGCGTCGAGCCAGGCCGCGCTGTTGGGCGTGGAGGTGCTGCCTGTCACGGGCACGTCGAGCACCCACGGATGCCGACGGTACACGTCGACGTTGCCCGCAGCCCACTCAGCCATGCCGGCACGCCAGCCATGGGCCCGGGCCTCCTCGGCGACGGTCTCCGGCGGCACGCCGACGGCGTGATCCTGCATGAGCACGATGAGGTCGTCTTTCGCGCTCACATAGCGGTAGAGCGACATGGGTGTGAAGCCGAGCGAGCTCGCGATCGCGGCCATCGACACCGCGCCGAGGCCCTTCTCGTCCGCGATGTCGATCGCCGATTCGACGATGCGCTCGATGCTCAGCTCGCGCTTGGGTCCGCGCTGCGGGTTGGTCGCGACGCCCCACGCGAGGGCGATGCTGCGCGGCAGCTCGGACTCGTCGACGTCGCTCATCTCACCTCATGTTAGGGCGGCACTTGACTGCGTATGCCATACACAGTTATGTTTCCGGCATAAACAGTTTATGTCATACACGGAGGCAGGAATGATCGAACTCGACGGCATCCACAAGCGATACGGCCGCAAGGAGGTGCTCCGCGGCGTCGACCTCTCGGTGCGACGCGGCGAGATCCTCGCGCTGCTCGGCCCCAACGGCGCCGGCAAGACGACCATCGTGGGCATCCTCACCACGCTTGTGCGACCGGATGCCGGCACGGCATCCGTCGCCGGATTCGATGTCGTGCGCGAGCGCCACGAGGTGCAGCGACGCATCAGCGTCACGGGGCAGTCGGCCGCGGTCGACGGCACCCTCACCGCGGAGGAGAACCTGCGGATGCTCGCGCGACTGTCCGGGCTGTCGGGCGCCCGCGCGCGCTCCCGCACCGCCGAACTGCTCGAACGCTTCGACCTCGCCGCGAACGCCCGGGAGCGCGTCTCCGGCTACTCCGGCGGCATGCGCCGACGTCTCGACCTCGCGCTCAGCCTCGTCGTCGACACGCCCGTCGTGTTCCTCGACGAGCCGACCACCGGACTCGACACCCGCAGCCGCCAAGAACTGTGGAGCATCATCGCCGAGCTCGCGGCGCGCGGCACGACGGTGCTGCTCACCACCCAGTACCTCGAGGAGGCCGACCGACTCGCCGACCGCGTGCTCGTGCTGAACCACGGACGCATCGTGGCCGACGGAACGCCCGCCGCGCTCAAGGACCGCGTCGGCGGTGAGGTCGTCGCGCTGCTCGACGACGGCGACGAGGTCGTGCGCGAGATCCCGACCGACGGGAGCCTCGCGGGCCTCCGCCGCGCCGTCGACACCCTCGACGACGCCCGCCTCGACGGCCGCGTGGCGCTGCGCGCTCCGAGCCTCGACGACGTCTTCCTCGCCCTCACCGCATCCGGCGCCACACCATCCGGTGCCACAACATCCGGCGCCACGACAGCCGCCGCCACCCTCACCGCCCAGGAGAACCGATGACCACGACAACCACCCCCGCGCTCACCGCGAGCGCCGCATCCGTCCCCGCGCTGCGCGCACGCCCCGCACGATTCGTGCCCGAGCTCGTCTTCATCGGCCGCGGCCTGCTGCACACGCTGCGCAACGGCGAGGCGCTCGTCATGGCGATCATGCTGCCGACGATGCTCATGCTCATGTTCACCTTCGTGTTCGGCGGCGCGATCGACCCGAGCGGCAACTACGTCGACTACGTCGTGCCCGGCACGATCCTCACGTGCGCGGGCTTCGGCGCCTCGTACACGGCCGTCGCGGTGAACGTCGACATGACGACCGGCATCATCGACCGCTTCCGCACGATGCCGATCCCGGGAACGGCCGTGCTGGTCGGCCACATCGTCGCGAGCGTCGTGAAGAACCTCGTCGCCACGACGATCGTCATCGGGGTCGCGCTGCTGATCGGGTTCCGTCCGACGGCGGCACCGCTCGAGTGGGTGGCCGCGTTCGGCATGATCGCGCTCTGGATCCTCGCCATCACGGCCGTCTTCGCGTCGATCGGCCTCGCCGCCGGCAGCCCCGACGGCGCCTCGGGCTACGGCTTCATCTTGCTGTTCCTGCCCTACCTCTCGAGCGGCTTCGTAGCGATCGACACCCTGCCCGAGTGGTTGCAGCCCGTCGCCCAGTACCAGCCGATCACGCCCATCATCGAATCGATCCGCGGCTTCCTCATGGGGTCGGCGGATGCGGGCTCGACGTGGACCGCGCTCGCCTGGTGCGTGGGGCTCATCGTCGTGGCGATGGTGTGGGGCGCGTGGCTCTTCCGCCGCAAGGCGGGCCGCCGCTGACCGTGAGGGGTCGCAAAGTGCGCCCGACACGCCGTCGGGAGAGCAGTTTGCGACCCCTCAGGAGGCGGGGTTGCGGGCGAGGGCGTCCTGCGCGCGGGCGAGCTGCCCGGGCTCGAGCACGATCTGGTAGTTCGCGGCGATCACCTGCGACACCGACTCGAAGTCGCGGCTGCGGCGGCTCACGGCGTAGCTGATGAGCTGCAGGAAGAGGCCGAGCGCGGCGCCGATGAAAACGGCGGCCGCGAACAGCTGCCACGAGAAGGTCGGCGAGATGAGGCTCAGCAGCAGGCCGATGAAGATGCCGAACCAGGCGCCCGAGAGCATCCCCGAGAGCGCGGCGCGGTTCCACGAGCGCTTGCGGGTGACGATCTCGACGCTCGTGAGGCCGTTGCCGACGATCGCGAGCTTCGACACCGGGAAGTCGGCCTTGGCGAGCCGGTCGACCACCTTCTGGGCCTCCGGATACGAGTCGTAGGTGCCGAGCACGTCGCCCTGCGGAACCGTCAGGGGAACGCCGCGGCGCACGAAGGGTGAGGGGCTGGTCACCCCGCTATTCTCGCATCCGGCGGGTAGGGTTTGATCGTGAGCGCCACGAGAGTCTTCGTCGCCCGCTTGGCGGGGTGCTCCGTCTTCGACCCCAACGGCGACCGGGTCGGTCGGGTGCGCGATGTGCTCGTCGTCTACCGCCCCAAGAACTCGCCCCGCGTGGTCGGCCTCATCGTCGAGATCCCGGGGCGTCGCCGCGTGTTCGTGTCGATCGGCCGGGTTACGAGCATCGGCGCCGGCCAGATCATCACGACTGGTCTCATCAACCTGCGCCGCTTCGAGCAGCGCGGCGGCGAGGTGCGGGTGATCGCCGAGCTGCTCGGCCGCCAGATGACCCTGCGCGACGGATCGGGTGAGGCGACGATCGAAGACGTCGCGATCGAAGAGGCCGGCCCCGGCGAGTGGGTCGTGGGCGAGCTCTTCCTGCGCCGCCCCCGCACGAGCGCCGCGCCGTTCGGCAAGGGGTCGACCGTGCTCACCACGTGGGACAAGGTGCGCGAGAAGAACGCACCGGGCGAGGCCCAGTCGGCCGAGCAGCTCATCGCCACCTACGCCGACCTGCTGCCCGCCGACCTCGCATCCACCCTGCTCGACCTGCCCGAGGAGCGCCGCATCGAGGTCGCCGAGGAGCTCTCCGACGACCGCCTCGCCGACGCGCTCGAGGAGATGCCCGAGACCGAGCAGATCGAGATCCTCGCCCAGCTCGGCGACGAGCGCGCCGCCGACGTGCTCGATCAGATGGAACCGGATGATGCCGCCGACCTGATCGCGCAGCTTCCGGAGGAGCGCGGCGAGGCGCTGCTGGGGCTCATGCAGCCCGAGGAGGCCGAGGATGTGCGCTTCCTACTGAGCTACGCGCCCGAGACGGCCGGTGGACTCATGACGACCGAGCCCATCATCGTCTCGGCCGACGCGACGGTCGCCGAAGGTCTCGCCCTCATCCGCCGCCACGAGTTGGCGCCCGCCCTGGGTGCCGCGGTGTGCGTGACCCTGCCGCCCTACGAGCCGCCGACGGGGCGCTTCCTCGGGGTCGTGCACTTCCAGCGGATGCTGCGCTACCCACCTCACGAGCGGCTCGGCACGCTCATCGATGCGAGCCTCGAGCCCGTGGTGGCCGACACGAGCGCGGCCGAGGTGGCGCGCATCCTCGCCTCGTACAACCTCGTCTCGCTGCCCGTCGTCGACGAGAAGCACCGGCTGCTCGGGGTGGTGACCATCGACGACGTCCTCGACTATCTCCTGCCGGATGACTGGCGAAGTACCACGGAAGAGCTCCCCCCAGCGGTGAGCACCGACACCGCAGCCATCCCGACCCGCACGACTGGAAGGAGGACGACGCATGGCACGCCGTAACGAGCCCCGCCTGGATGCGCCCAAGGGCATACGTCCCGCGTTCGGCTTCCGTTCCTCGGGCCGCGACCGCTTCGGCCGCTTCACGGAGGCGATCGCGCGCGGCATGGGCACGCCGTGGTTCCTGCTCGGGCTGAGCGCCTTCGTGCTCGCCTGGATGACCTGGAATACCTTCGCACCCGACGGTCTGCAGTTCGACCGCGCCGATTACGGCTTCATCGCCCTGACGCTCGTGCTCTCGCTGCAGGCTTCGTATGCCGCTCCGCTCATCCTGCTCGCGCAGAACAGGCAGGACGACCGCGACCGCGTGCAGATCGAGCAGGATCGCCAGCGCGCCGAGCGCAATCTCGCCGACACCGAGTACCTGGCCCGCGAGGTCGTGGCCCTGCGGCTCGCGGTGAAGGAGATGGCGACGCGCGACTTCATCCGCGCCGAGCTGCGTTCCCTGCTCGAGGAGCTCGATCGGGAGAAGGAGCCCGACGAGGTCGGCAAATGACCACGCCCGATCCGGTGGGCCCGGTGGACCCCGTCGGTCCGGGGGCGCCGGTTCCGGATGCCGCTGCCGTGCGTGCCGCGCTCGCACGCGTCATCGACCCGGAGATCCGGCGGCCGATCACCGAGCTCGACATGATCCGCGCGGTCGACGTCGAGGGGTCGACCGCGCAGGTCGACCTGCGGCTGACGATCGTCGGCTGCCCCGCTGCCGACCGCATCGAACGCGACGTGCGGGCCGCCGTGCTCGGGGTGCCCGGCATCGAGACGATCGACCTCGCGGTCGGGGTGATGACGCCCGCCGAGCGCGAGACGCTCGTGCGGCGCCTGCGCGGCCAGAAGCGGATGCCGTTCGGCCCGGGCACGCTCACGCGCGTGATCGCCGTCACCTCCGGCAAGGGGGGCGTCGGCAAGTCGACGGTGACGGCCGAGCTCGCGGCGGCCCTCGCGGCGCGCGGCCTCGCGGTGGGGCTCGTCGATGCCGACGTGTTCGGGTTCTCGATCCCCGGCATCCTCGGCATCCCGGATGCGAAGCCCACGCAGGTGGGCGACATGATCCTGCCGCCGATCGCGTTCGAGGTGAAGGTGATCTCGATCGGCATGTTCGTCGATGATCACACGCCGGTCTCGTGGCGGGGGCCGCTGCTGCACCGCACGATGCAGCAGTTCCTCTCGGACGTGCACTTCGGTGATCTCGACGTGCTGCTGCTGGATCTGCCGCCCGGCACGGGAGACGTGGCGATCACGCTCGGGCAGCTGCTGCCGAACGCCGAGGTGATCGTCGTGACGACGCCGCAGACGGCGGCCGCGGATGTGGCCGAACGCTCGGGGCTGCTCGCGCGTCAGACGGGTCAGACCGTGATCGGCGTCGTGGAGAACATGTCGGGCGGCGTGTTCGGCACGGGTGGCGGCGACGAGGTGGCGCGGCGACTCGAGGTGCCGCTGCTGGCCCGCGTGCCGCTCACGGCGGCGGTGCCCGCGGCGGGGGATGCCGGATCGCCGGTCGTGCTGGGCGACCCCGCTGAGCCCGCGGCGGCGGCCCTGCTGGGCTTGGCGGATGCCGTGGCGGCGCGCGGTCGCGGCCTCGCGGGCCGCTCGCTGCTCTAAGGGTGCAGCGACCGGGACGGGAGCATTGCGGCGGGCCGCGGAGGAACCTGCACTGATCCTCCGCGACCCGCCTGCACACCCGGTATCGGACCGGGGTGCTGGTCTCTACTCGCGCAGACGCCGCTCGACGCGTCGCCGGCTGTGCACGAGTCCCGCGCAGCCGAGCGCGAGGGCGAGAGCCGCGAGACCCGCCATGAGGAACACGCCCTCGACACCCGTCGCACCGAGGCTGCCCCCGGGCCCTGCGGCGAGGCTGAACCCGCCCCACGCGATGAGAGCACCGGATGCGTCGTACAGCTGCAGCGTGTGCGCCCCGGATGGCAGGCCCGCCGGAATCGGCACCGTCACGCGACCCGTGGCATCCGCCTGGAACCAGCCGAGCCGCACCGGGTCGGAGTGCACGACCGCGTAGAACCACTCGCCGGCGGATGCCGCACCCAGTTCCGCGATGAGCGTGCCGTTCTCCATGCGGAAGTTGGCGTCGCTCAGCTCGTCCGCCGGATCGGCGTCGGCCGGGTCGACGATGCTCGGCGTCGTCGACGGAGCCGTCGAATCGTCGTCGCCGTCACCGGGCTCGCCATCACCGGGCTCACCATCGCCGGGCTCGCCGTCGCCCGGCTCACCGTCACCCGGCTCGCCATCGCCGGGCTCACCGTCGTCGGCGGCGGTCACCGTGAGCGACGCCGACCGCTCGAAGCTGCCGAGACCATACGACACCGTCACCGTGTCGCCCGCCACAGCACCCAGCGAAGCCAGATCCAACTCGGCCGTGTAGTCGAGCGCGTTGACACCCGTCTGCGTCACCGTCACGGGAACCGCTGCCGCATCACCCACGGTCACAGCGACCTGGCCCGCGTTGCCGCCCGCCGCATCCATGTTCAACGGCGCACGCAAGGTCACCTCAACCGTGCCATCGGCGGGCACCGACGCCGCCGACACCTCGACACTCGTCGCATCGAACGCCCGCCACGCGAGACCGCGCAGCCACGCGGTGTTGAACGTGACCCAGCCCTCGGTGTGGCCGATGTTGCCGATCTCGGGGTGGAAGGGGTAGTGGCCGTTCTTGGGGCCACCGTCGAACACACCGCTCGCGCCCTGCAGGCGACCGACGCCGCCCTGGTACTCCGAGAACCAGCCGAGGTTGAGCCCCTCGAAGCCCTCCTCGCGGGTCGCGCGGTAGGTGGCTGCGCGGCCCGTGGGGTTGCGTCCGAAGATGTTGTCGACCTGGGCGACCGCGATCTCGGTGAGCCGCGCCGTGCGCGGGTCGTCGCCGAGCAGGTGCACGGTCGCGAGCGCCGCCGCAGGGAAGCCCAGCAGGTTGCCCGGCTCGTTGGGGTCGTCGAGCACGCCGCTGAAGCTCTCGAACGGCGGGATGGTCCAGCGCTCGTCGTCGTAGCGGCGGAAGTCCCACATGTTGTCGGAGCGCTCGATCGCGGTGTCGGCCCACGCGGAGGCGAACTCGACGATCCCGTCGGGCTGCTGCTCGGCCGGCACCAGCTCGACGAGCGTCGCGAGGGCCGTCATGAGGTGGTACTCGGCCTGCCGCTGCCCCTTGGTGACCGCGGGGTCGGCGGGGTCGACGTTGTCGACGATCCACTGCGCCTGCGCTACGCCTGCGTTCAGGTAGACGTTCGCATCCGCACGCCCCTCACGCTCGGCCACCTGCCACAGGTGCAGGTTGGGCACGATCGAGTGCCCCACCGGGAACTCGCCCTTGCCGGTGCCGATCTGCGTGTACACCTGCGTCAGGTCGGCCGTGTGCTCGGTGAAGTCGGCCCACGGGTACCGGTTCTTGTTCGGGTCGGTCCACAGCGGGAACAGGTAGTCGCGCACGTCGTTGTAGAGCTCGACCGGGATCCACTCAGAGAACTCGGGGTACGCCCACAGGAACGTGGCCAGCTGCTCCTTCAGGAGCGTGTGGTTGTAGTTGCCGCGCAGGTAGATCTCCGCAGCCCACGCGATCAGTCGCGCCACCTCGGGCGAACCCTCTGCCGTCGGATACTGCAGCCCGCTGTAGACGGCATCCGGGTAGGTGATCGAGCCGATCACGCTCGGGTTCGCGAAGTAGAGGTCGACGAGCGAGGGGATCTCGTACGACATCTGGTGCGAGTCGCGCCAGCCGAGGCCCTTGCCGCAGAAGCTGTGGGTGCCGTTGAGCGGCTTGCCCGCGAGCTCGCCGTAGAAGCAGCGCACCTCGGTCATGAAGTCGACTGCGTTGCGGTAGCTGACCCGCTCGATCCAGTTCGCCCCCACACCGAAGTCCCACGACGAGCCCTCGCCCGCCGCGCCCTGCACGTGGATCACGAAGGGTCCGGTCGTGGCGGGCGTGAAGCCCGTGAAGTCGCCGATGCCGCCTGCGATGGTGCCCTCGAACAGCACCTGCTCGTCAGCGTCGACGATCTGGAACGTCGCACCGTCTTCGGCGAGCGGCGCCGTGAAGCGCATGGGGCCGCCCAGGTTGTAGCCGGTCTGGTTCGAGATCACCGGCTGAGCACTCGTGGCGCCCTCCGACGGCACCCAGCCGCAGCCGCCCGCCTCGGCCGGGAAGTCGGCCGGCCGCTCGGTGAGCTCTTCGATGCCGATACCGCCGAAGTCGGCGGCCGCCTTGTAGGCGCCGATGCCGAAGGTGCCACCCGCTGCGGCGGCGTCGATCGACGAGACGAGGTCGCCGTTGACACGCACCGCGATGATGTCGTCGTAGCGCGCAACCTGCAGCTGGAACCAGTCGCCGATCGCGGCGGGCATGTCACCCGTGCAGACCGCGACGCCGCTGTTCGGCTGCGCCATCTTGAGACCGAGCGCCGTGAACTGCGTCGCCGTGTGGCGGGCGGATGCGCTGTAGGGGCTCAGCAGGTCGGTGAACAGGGTCACCGTTCCGCCGGTCGTCACCTCGGTGAGGCGCATCGAGGTGTTGAGCACGTACGACTCGGGAAGCTCGAGCGGCAGTTCGGGTCGCAGGTAGCTGCCCGAACTGGAGGTGAGGTTCTCGACGTGGATGTAGGGCGCGTCTCCGTCGTGCGCGCTCCACACCTCGGCGGACCCGCTCACCGGTACCCAGCCCGCGAGGCCGTCGGTGAAGTCCTCCAGGTAGGGCAGTGTGACGGGCTCCGGCAGGCCGTCGTCGCCGACCGGGAGCAGACGCGCGGATGCGACCCGCGTGTTGGTGCCGCTTCCGCCCGCGATCGCTTCGAGGGTCACCGTCACGAGCTCGCCCGCCGCCAGCTCGCGGCTGTCGAGGTCGATCCAGCCGCCGAGGAAGGATGCCTGATTGACGTCGAGCTGCGCGCTGTCGCCGTTCACCTCGACCGTGTAGCGCGTGTGGTTGCCGCTGCTGGCGCCGTTGGGCATGCCGGCCTGGATCGTGTACTCCCCGTCGACCTCGACGGGGAGGGTCCAGGTCGCGGTCGCGCCCGCGCTCGTGGTATAGATCGACGGGCCGCCGTCGGGGCTCGTGAGCGAGCTCGGCAGCCACGTGCCGCTCGAGCTGAACGGCACGCTGCTGTCGGCGCGCGGCGTCGTCTCGGCGATCGTGACGACGACGGGTTCCGCATCGCCCGGTGCGGCGACGGCGCCCTGTGCTCCCAGCACGCCGGCGCCGACGAGCAACGCTGCCGCCGTCGCCCCGGCCGTGACGCGCCGTGCGCGTTTCGACGAGGTGATCATCCTCATGCTTCCTTCCTGTGGGGTTCGCGTTCTCCTGGCCGTGCTCATGCGTTCGCCTCCGGGTTCCGGCGCCGCGCGACGAGAGCCATGCCGCCGAGCAGCAGGAGTCCCGCGAGCAGCGTGGACAGCGCGATCGTGCCGATCGTCATGCCGGTAGCGGCGAGGCCGTCGTCCCCCGTCGCGGCGAGGCTGAAGCCGCCCCACGCGACGAGGTTTCCGGATGCGTCGTACAGCTGCAGCGTGTGCGCGCCCGCCGGCAGACCCGACGGAACCGGCACCGTCACCCGACCGGTCGCGTCGGCCTGGAACCAGCCGAGCCGCACCGGGTCGGAGTGCACGACCGCGTAGAACCACTCCCCCGCGGATGCCGCACCCAGCTCCGCGAAGAGCGTGCCGTCCTGCATACGGAAGCTGCTCTCGTCCAACTCGGCCGCCGGATCGGCGTCAGCCGGATCCACGATGCTCGGCGTCGTCGACGGAGCCGACGAGCCGTCGTCACCATCGCCGGGCTCGCCATCACCCGGCTCGCCGTCACCGGGCTCGCCATCACCCGGCTCACCGTCGTCGACGGCGGTCACCGTGAGCGACGCCGACCGCTCGAAGCTGCCGAGACCGTACGACACCGTCACCGTGTCACCGGCCACCGCACCCAGAGCCGCCAGGTCGAGCTCGGCCGTGTAGTCGAGCGCGTTGACACCCGTCTGCGTCACCGTCACGGGAACCGCTGCCGCGCCACCCACAGAGACCGCGACCTGACCGGTGTTGCCGCCCGCCGCATCCATGTTCAACGGCGCACGCAACGTCACACGAACCGTGCCATCCGCAGCAACCGACGCCGCCGACAGCTCGACGCTCGTCGCATCGAACGCACGCCACGCGAGCGACTCGAGCCACGCCGTGTTGAAGGTCACCCAACCCTCGGTGTGACCGATGTTCGGCACGCCCGGGTTGAAGGGGTAGTGCCCGTTCTTGGGGCTGCCGTCGAAGACGCCGTGCGAGCCCTGCAGCAGGCCGTAGCCGCCCTGGTACTCGGAGAACCATCCGAGGTCGAGGCCCTCGAACGCGACCTCCGGGTCGTGCACGCGGAACTGCGCGGCGCGGCCCGTGGGGTTGCGTCCGAAGACGTTGTCGATCTGCGCCTGCGCGATCTCGGCGAGGCGCGCCACCGTGGCGTCGTCGTCGATGAGCGTCGAGGCGGCGAGCGCCGCGGCCGGGAATCCCAGCACGTTGCCCGACTCGTTCGGGTCCTCGCCCGTACCGCCGCCGGTGAAGCTCGGGATCGTCCAGCGGTCGTCGCTGTAGCGGTGGAAGTCCCACATGTTCGCCGAGCGCTCGATCGCGACGTCGGCCCAGCGCTCGGCGAAGGCGGCGAGCCCCGTCGGCTGCTGCGCGGTCGGCACCATCATGCCGACGGTGCCGAGCGCCGTCATGAGGTGGTACTCCCCCTGACGCTGCCCCTTCGTCACGAGCGGGTCGGACACGTCGACGTTGTCGACGATCCACTGCGCCTGCGCGATCGCGGCATTCAGGTAGACGTCCGCATCCGCACGCCCCTCCCGCTCAGCCACCTGCCACATCCGCAGGTTGGGGATGATCGAGTGCCCCACCGGGAACTCGCCCTTGCCGGTGCCGATCTGCGTGTACACCTGGGTCAGGTCGGCCGTGTGGGCCGTGTAGTCGTGCCAGAAGTAGCGGCTGTAGGCGGGCTCGTCCCAGATCGGGAACAGGTAGTCGCGCACGTCCTCGTACAGCTCCACCGGGATCCACTCGGCGAGCGCCGGGTAGGCCCACAGGAACGAGGCGAGCTGCTCCTTCATGAGCGCGTGGTCGTACTGGCCACGCAGGTAGATCTCGGCGCCCCACGCGATGAGCCGCGCCACCTCGGGCGACCCCTCGGCCGTCGGGTACTGGATGCCCTCGTAGACCGCGTCGGGAACCGTGATGGCGCCGATCGCGCTCGGGTTCGCGAGGTACAGGTCGACGAGCGCCGGCAGCTCGAACGACATCTGGTGCGAGTCGCGCCAGCCGAGACCGCGCATGCACTGCGCGTGCGTGCCGTTGAGCGGCTTGCCGGAGAGTTCGCCGAAGAAGCAGCGCACGTCGGTCATGAACTCGATCGCGTGGTCGTAGCTGATGCGCTCGGTCCAGTTCGCGCCGATGCCGAACTCGTACGACTCGCCCTCGCCCGCGTCGCCCGTGACGAGGATGCGGTAGGGGCCCGTCGAGGCCGGGTCGAAGTCGCCGAAGTCGCCCGCCTGGCCGGCGATGGTTCCCGTGTAGACGACCGCGTCATCCGCGTCGACGATGCGGAACTCCTCGCCGTCGAGGGCGTTCGGAGCCGTGAAACGCTTGGCGCCGCCCAGGTCGTAGCCGGTCTGGTTGATGAGCACCGGTTGCGCGGAGCCGGCACCCGTGCTCGGCGTCCACGAGCATCCGGTGGCCTCCTCGGGGTGGCCGTCGGGAACCGCGTCGAGCTCCTCGATGCCGATGCCGCCGAAGCCGACGTCCGACTTGTAGGAGCCGAACGCGATCGTGCCGCCCTGGATGCCGGCGTCGACCGAGGCGACGAGCTCGCTGTTGACCGAGACGGCGATGACGCCGCCCGCGCGCACGATCTCGAGCTGGAACCACTCGCCGAGCGTCACGGGCGAGAACCCGTCGCAGATACGCAGCCCGGCGTTGGGACGCGCGATCCGCATGCCGCCCGCGGCGAACTGGATGGCCGTGTTGTTCGCGGTGGCCGAGTAGGGGCTCAGCATGTCGGTGAGCAGCGACACGGTTCCCGTGGTCGAGGTGATGAGCATGCTCGTCGCGATGCGGTACTGGTCGGGAAGCTCGATCTCTGCGGTCGGGCGGATGTAGCTGCCGGATCCGGAGCTCAGGTTCGCGACGTGCAGGTAGTCGAACTCCTCCCCCGTGCCGGGCGCCCAGACGCCGAGGTCGCTCGACCCGATCGCGGTCCACCCGTCGAGGCCGTCGGCGTGCGCGTCGGCGTACGGGAGGCCCGCCGACACGGGCGGCGGCACCGTGCCCTCATCGGGCACGAGGCGAGCGGATGCCGCCCGCGTGTTGGGGCCGCCGTCGCCGATGCGGGTCAGCGTGAGCACGGCCTCCTCCCCCGCGGCGAGGTCGACGAGTCCGATCGGCGCCCACTGCCCGCCACTCGTGACCTGGTCGACCATCGCCGTGACGGGCGCGCCCGCGCCGCCCACGGCGCGGTAGCTCGCACGCCGGTCGGAGCTCGGGTTGGCGGGGATCGCCACCTCGACCCGGTAGACGCCCGCGGCGGGCGCGGGCAGTCGCCACGTCGCGGTCTGACCGCTGCTGCCCGAGGCGTAGGTGCTCGGCGCGCCGTCGGGGCCGGTGAGGGCGCTCGAGCTCCAGGCGCCGGTCGTGGAGAAGCCGGCCTCGTCGATCCGCACGGTGACACCGGACGCGTCGGCCGAGGCCGGCGCGACGGCGGCGACGCCGAGCAGGCTCGCCGCGAGCGCGGAGGCGAGCGCCAACGCGAGCATCCGGAGACTGCGGCGCGAGGCGCGACCCCCGGAGGGCAGGGCGTCGTCGGAGGCCAGGGCCCCGTCGCTCGGAAGGGCAGAGTGCTGACGCATGGTGGTGATCTCCCTTGATCGGTCGGGTGCGGCGGTGCGACCGCCGGTACGGGTCAGTAGGCCCGGAGCGCGACGACGCGCGCCTGCTGGGCCCCGTTGGTCGTGAGGATGCGGATGCGGGCGGCGTCCGCGGTGACGGTGTCGAAGCGGTGCACGCGCTGGCGGCGGCGGTTGTCGCTCGCGCGAGCGACCTCCGACCAGCCGCCGTCCCGGCGCACCTCGAGCACGTAGTCGCGCGCGAGCTCGGGGAAGATCTCGTCGGGCGTGCGGTGGTGGTGCAGCGTGTTGAGCTCGACGTCCTGGTCGTCGTCGAAGACGACGCGCAGTTCGCTCAACTCGACGGGCGCATCCCACTCGAGAGCGAGCTGCTCGCCCGCCTCGGTGATCGGCGCCGACGCCCACAGCTGGGGTCCGCCGTAGTAGCGCTGGTAGCCGCCGACCGCCTTCGACGCGACGAACGCATCCGTCGCGGGCTCGAGCCGCGCGCGCACCGTGCGACCGCGCATCGGGATCGCGGGCCACGCGATGAGCGCCTCCGACTCGTCGACCTCGACGTTGGCGTCCCCGTCGGCCTGCGGGTTGTGCACGAGGGTGAGCACCCCAGGCACCTGGGTCGCTTGGTAGACGAGGTCTGCGCCCTCCTGCGCTTCGACCACGACGACGACGCTCTCCGGGTGCTCGGGGTGCCAGTCGAGGGGAACCCGCACCCACTGGGGCTCGGGCGATCCGGTCACGGCGACGCGCGTCGTGAGCTGCTGCTCGATCGGCACGGCGTTCTGCCGCTTGCCGGTGGTCCAGAGCGACACCGTGAGTTCGGTGTCCGCGGTCACGCGCATGAGCAGTTCGACGGCGTCGAGGTGCGGGTCGACCGGCACGAGCAGGCCGACGTCGCGCGTGAGCGGCAGCAGCTCGTCGTCGCCGCCCGGGGCGAACTCGGCCGGGTCGATCGAGGTCGCCGCGCTCGAGGCGATCACCCGCGCGCGCAGGGCGAGGTCGTCGGGGTCTTCGTTGCGCACACCGAAGATGGATGCGTCCTGCCGCAGCAGCAGCTGGCGCAGCTGGGGTGCGTGGTGCTCGGCGAGCTGACGCGGACGCACCCCGAGGTCGAGCGCGAGCGACGCGCCGGCGCCGGCCGCCTCGCCGCCCGCGCCGCACGTCGCCATGACGCGCGAGGAGCCGAAGGCCACGTGGCTCGCCGAGATGTCGCGACCGGCGAGCAGCAGGTTGGCGACGTTGCGTGAGTAGTAGCTGCGGAACGGGATGCCGTAGATGCCGTTCGAGTAGCGCTGGTGCGCGCCCGCCTCGGTGGCGTACATGCCCTCGACGGGGTGCAGGTCGATCGACCAACCGCCGAAGGCGACGGCGTCGTCGAACTCGGTCTGCTCGAGGATGTCGTTCTGGGTGAGCACGTGGTCGCCCACGAAGCGGCGGTACTCGCGCTTGCCCGGAACCGCGCCGACCCACTCGAGGTCGAGGGTCTCGGCGTCGAACTTGCCCGAGTTCTTGATGTAGTCCCAGATGCCGAAGATCACCGAGCGCAGCTCGTCGCGGATGATCTCGTTGTCGTGCACGATGTCGAGCTCGCCGCCCCACTCGATCCACCAGTAGTGGGCACCCGAGTCGCCGCTGCGCAGGATGCGCGAGGTGGGGATCGGGGTCTGGGTGATGTCCTTGGCCGAGTCGGGCGCCACGAACTTGACGGGCCGCCCGAGATCCTTGGTGTAGAAGAGGATCGTCGATCCGAGGAACTCGAGGTCGGCCTCCTCGGGTGCCCACGACTCGTCGAACTCGTGCCGGGCCTCGCGGCCGAGCCGGTACTCGGCGCCCGCGAGGTGGCCGATGAGTCCGTCGCCGGAGGCGTCGATGAAGTACGGGCTCGTGAACTCCGTCAGGATCTCCGAACCCATCGTCCAGCCGCGCACGCCGGTCACGACGCGCTCACCGTCGATGTCGGCGGCGTCCACCTCGCGCACATCCGTGTTCAGGAACAGGCGGATGTTCGGCTCGGCGCGCACCGCATCCATCACCACCTCGTCCCAGATGATGGGGTTGCCCTCGGGGTTGCGGTACTGGTTCTCGACGTACAGCTCGCCGATGACGCCGCTCTCCCGCGCATAGCGCTGGATGCCGTGCGCGGTCGCCCCGACCACCCACACCCGCACCTCCGAGGACGAGTTGCCTCCGAGCACCGGCCGGTTCCCGATCAGGGCGACGGTCTTGCCGAGACGCGCCGCGCTGATGGCAGCGCAGACGCCGGCAAGACCTCCCCCGATGACGGTGATATCCGAGTCGATGGTCTGAGTGCGCATGGTGTCCTGTGTCAGTACGAGTGGGGTGGGCGGGGCGGATGCGGGGTTCAGCCGATGAGGCCGGCGACCGTTGCGCCTGCGCTCTTCATGGCGTCGGCTGCAGACGACTGGCCGATGAGCACGGCCTGGACCTGCTCGGCGACGGCCGTCTCCATCTGCGCGTAGCCGGGGTAGACCCACAGGGGGCTCGGCGTCGCGGTCGAGGTGACGCGCGAGGTGAAGTCGCTCACGAAGGTGTTCGCGGCGACCGCGTCGGAGGCGAGGGCGGCATCCGTGGTCGGCGGCAGGCCGAGGGCCTCGAAGTACGAGACGGTCTGCTTCTCGTCGCTGGTGAGCCACTGCGCGAACTCGGCGGCCGTGCCCGAGCCTTCGCCGTCGACGACGACGACGAGGTGACCCCACAGCACGTTCTGCGAGGCGTCGCCCGCCTTCAGCACGGGGCGGGCCATCGGCACCATCTTGTCGGCGAGGCCGGAGTCGGGCGACTGGCTCACGACGGGCGCGACACCGACCGGGGCGTCGTCGTACAGCGCGGTCGCCGCCTGGGCGAACAGCGTGCGGGCGCCGGCGCGGTCCACGTCGGGGGCGATGAGGCCCTCGTCGTAGAGCTTCTTGTACCACTCGACCGCCTTGATCGAGGCCTCGTCGCCGATGCTCGTCTTGTCACCCTCGATGATGGGCGAGCCGAAGGTCTGCATCCACACGAAGATGTCCTTGAGCTGGGCGGCCTTCGTGGAGGCGGCGTAGGGGATCACGCCGATGCCCTTGAGGGCGCGCAGGCCCTCCTCGAACTCCTCGATCGTGGTCGGGGCGACCGAGGCGCCCGCCTTGTCGAAGAGCTCCTGGTTGGCGATGAGGCCGATCGCGCCGATCGTCCACGGCAGGCCGTACTGGGTGCCGTCGAACTTGCCGGCGCCGAGTGCGGCATCCGTGTACCCGCGCCCGGAGGTGAAGCTCGAGAGGTCGCTGAGCTTCCCGAGCGCCGCGAGGGCCGAGAGCCACGCGACGTCGAGCTGGGCGGCACCCGAGAACTGCCCACCGCGCACCTGGAGGGTGAGCTGGTTGAGGTAGTCGTTGTACGGGTAGGTGACGCCCGTGACCTTGACGTCCTTCGAGGCCGCGAAGCTGTCGACCGCGGCCTGCAGCGTCGGCTTGGTGGCGTCCTCCGAGAGGCCCCACGAGCCGAACGCGAAGTCGGTCGCGGTGCCCCCGGTCGCGGGCGCGTTCGGCGTGGTCGCCGGCGCGCACCCGGCGAGGCCGAGCAGCGCGGCACCGCCGATGCCGATCGCGGAGTACCGCAGGAGGTCGCGGCGGGAGAGTTCGATTGTCATGATTCTCCTTCGAACATGTGATTGGGATGGGTGTTGCGGGAGGGAAATCAGCCCTTCACAGCGCCGGCGGTGATGCCGCCGACGAGGAAGCGCTGAAGGAGGATGAAGGCGACGCACACCGGCACCGACACGAGCAGCGATGCGGCCATGAGGGCCGGCCAGGAGGTGCTGGCCTCGCTGATGAAGGTGTTCACGAGTCCCGGAGGCAGCGTCTGCTTGTCGGGGCCCGCGAGGGTGAGCGCGAAGATGAAGTCGTTCCAGCCGCGCACGAAGGCGAACAGTCCGGATGCGATGAGGCCGGGGGCGGCGAGCGGCAGGATCACCGAGTGGAAGATCCGCCACGGGCCCGCGCCGTCGATGCGCGCCGCCTCGATGAGGTCGTCGGGCAGCGCGTCGAAGAAGCCCTTCAGCATCCACACGCACAGCGGCAGGGTGAACGTCGTGAACGAGATGATGAGCGCGAGGTAGGTGTTGAGCAGACCGAACTGCGCGAACACCAGATAGAGCGTCACGAGCAGCAGCGCCTGCGGGAACATCTGGCTCGAGAGCACGAAGTACATGAGCGATTTGCGGCCCAGGAATCGGTACTTCGAGAAGGCGTAGCCCATGTACATCGACACGACGACCGAGAGCAGCGCCGTGATGATCGAGACGATGACGCTGTTGCGCAGGTATCCGAAGATCGCCGGGTTGCCGAGCACCTCGACGTAGTGCTCGAAGGTGATCTGCTCGGGCCAGATGCGCGGCGGGAAGGTGAACACCTGGTTGGTGGGGGTGAGCGAGGTCACCAGCAGCCAGTAGATGGGTGCGAAGGCGAACAGTCCGATCACGACGAGCGTGATCCACATTCCCCAGCGGATGCGGCCCTTGCGGCGCAGCGGCGTGCGCGGGGCGCTCGATGCGTTCGCGAGCGCGCGGGCGTCGACGGCGGTCATCGGGCCGCTCCCTTCTCGGTCTTCTCGCCTCGTTCGGACAGCCACACGTAGACGACCGTGAGAGCCGTCAGCAGCACCATCCAGAGCAGGCCCAACGCGCCGGCGTGGCCGAGGTCGTAGCCCTTGAACGCGGTGTCGTAGACCGCCGTGGCGAAGGTCGATGTGGTGCCCGCGGGGCCTCCCCCGGTGAGCACGAAGATCATGTCGAAGTGCTGGAAGTTCCAGATGAACTCGAGCAGGATCACGAGCCCGGCGACGCCGCGGATGTGCGGCCAGGTGACGGCGAAGAAGCGACGCACGACGCCGGCACCGTCCATCGCGGCGGCCTCGTGCAGCTCGCCGGGCACGGTCTGCAGGCCCGCGAGCAGCATGACCATGATCCACGGGAACGAGTTCCAGGTCTTGGCGAGGATGAGCGCGCCGCGGGCCGTGTCGGTCTGGAACAGCCAGGCGATCGGCGAGTCGGTGATGCGGAGGCTCATGAGCATGCCGTTGAGCACGCCGTAGTTGGCGTCGAAGATCCACATCCACAGGAACGACACGACGACGCCCGGGATGAGCCACGGGATGAGGAACGCGCCGCGCAGGTACGACTGGCCGCGGAAGTTCTGGTTGAGCACGAGCGCGAGGGCGAGCCCGATGAGGAACGGGATGAACGTCGCGCCGACGGTGAAGATGAGCGTCTGGGAGGTGAGTCGCCAGAAGTCCTGCTGCAGCACCTGCAGCACGTTGTCGAAGCCGACGAAGGTCATGCCCGGGAACAGCAGACTCTCGTCGAAGAACGCGGAGACGAGCGAGCGGATGAGCGGGTACAGCACGACCGCGCACAGCAGCACCACACCGGGGGCGAGCAGGAAGGTCAGGAACGCGCGCTCGGAGAGCGGGGTGCCGCGACGCCGTCGGTTCGGGCCTACGTCGCCGCGCACGGTGGATGAGGTCATCGTCGTCCTTCTGGATGGTGTGCGCCTATCGTGCACAGACTTGCCATATCGCGCAACTATCATGCACTATGTGAATGAGACGAGGTCCCCTCGTTCTCGCTACCATCGGTGCACCACCCGAAAAGGACAGCAATGTCAGCTGACAAGAGCACCAACCAGAGCGTCGAGAAAGCGGTCTCCGTTCTGGAATCGTTCGCCGACGGCCAGGCGCTCCGCGTCGGCGACGTCGCCCGCGCAGCAGGCATCACGCAGTCGACCGCGTCGCGCCTGCTCGCGACCCTCGAAGCCGCCGGACTCGTCGAGCGCGACCCCATCACGACCCTGTACTTCCTCGGCACCGAGCTGCTGACCCTCGCCGGCATCGCGATCAACCAGAACCCCGTGCACCGCGTGGGCAGGCAGATCGCGCAGAACCTCGCATCCGAACTGGGCCTCGGCGTCAACATCGCGCTCCTGCGCGGCTGGGAGCTCGTCTACCTGTGCAACTTCGAGGGCCGCAACTCCCCCAAGTCGCACACCCTCATGGGCCAGCGCGTTCCCCTGCACGCCACGAGCATCGGCAAGTCGACGCTGCCGAGCTTCAGCGCGGCCGACCGGCGCGAGCTGCAGCCGCTCACCGCGTTCACCGAGTTCACGATCACCGACGCCGCCGCGCTCGAGCGCGAGACGGCGGTCGTGGCGCGTCGCGGCTACGCGACCGAGGTCGAGGAGTTCGTGCTGGGTCGCGCCTCGGTCGCGGCCCCCATCCTCGACCAGCTCGGGCGCATCGTCGCCGCGATCTCGATCTCGGGGCCGCGCACCACGATCGACCTCGAGACCCGCGAGGCCGAGCTCGCGCGCCTCGTGATCGAGACCGCCGACCGCATCAGCTCCGGACTCGGGTACCACGGGCCCATGTGAGCTCGAGGCCCGGAGCGGGAGGCAGCCGAGCGGGGGCCGCGTCGCGCGGGGAGGGGTCGACAGGGATTTCGATACGCCGCCTTCGGCGAGCTACTCAATCAGCGGGGGGCCGCCTTCGGCGAGTTGCTCAATCAGCGGTGGGGGGCCGCCTTCGGCGAGCTACTCAATCAGCGGGCGCGGTGGGGGGCCGCCTTCGGCGAGATACTCGAGAAGCGGTGGGGGGCCGCCTTCGGCGAGCTACTCAATCAGCGGGCGCGGTGGGGGGCGTCAGCGGGCGGCGGCTCGGGCGCGTGCGACCGCGTCGGGCAGGGCCGCGAGCAGCGCGTCGACGTCGGCGTCGCTCGTGTCGTGTCCGAGGGTGATGCGCAGGGCGCCGCGCGCCTCGACCTCGGGCACCCCCATGGCGAGCAGCACGTGCGAGAGCTCGGGCACGCCCGCCTGGCACGCCGACCCCGTCGAGACGGCGATACCGGATGCGTCGAGCAGGTAGAGCAGCGCGTCGCCGTCGGCGCCCGCGAAGGTGAAATGCGCGTTGCCGGGCAGGCGCCCCTCCCCCGGTGCGCCACGCAGCACGGCGCCCTCGACACCGCCGAGCACGCCCGCCACGAGCCGGTCGCGCAACGCCGCGACACGGGTGAGCGGCAACGCCCCCACCGCCCGCGCGGCCGCGACCCCGAAGGCCCACGCGCCCGCGGCATCCTGTGTGCCGGAACGGCCACGCTGCTGATCGCCGCCGTGCAGCAGCGGCTCGACGCTCGCGCTGCGGGCGAGCACGAGGGCGCCGATGCCGACCGGCCCCCCGACCTTGTGCGCCGACACCGACACGGCATCCGCGCCCACCTCGTGCACGTCGATCGGCACCTGCCCGAACGCGGCGACCGCGTCGAGGTGCACAGGCACGCCGTAGCGGTGTGCGATCTCGACGACCTCAGCCACCGGTTGCAGCGTGCCGACCTCGTTGTTCGCCCACAGGGCCGTCACGAGCGCCACCTCGTCGGGGCTCGTCGCGAGGGATGCCGCGAGCGCGTCGATCCGGATGCGCCCCTCGGCGTCGAGCTCGATCCAGTCGACGCGCGCGCCCTCGTGGCGGGCGAGCCACTCGACCGTGTCGAGGCTCGCGTGGTGCTCGCCGAGGGGCGCGATGACGCGCGGACGTCTCGCGTGCGCGTTGCGCGCCCAGAACAGGCCCTTCACGGCGAGGTTGATCGACTCGGTGCCCCCGCTCGTGAGCACCACCTCGACCGGGTCGGCGCCGAGCGTGCGTGCGACCGCCTCGCGCCCCGATTCGAGCAGCTCACGGGCGGCCTGCCCCGCGCCGTGGATCGAGGCGGGGTTGCCGACGAGCCGCAGGGCGTCGGTGTACGCCGCGAGCACCTCATCCGGCATGGGTGAGGTCGCGGCGTGGTCGAGATAGACCGCCATGCGCCTCCTCCCCGTTCGGGCGCTTCGCGCGCACCACCTAACCTAGACGTCATGCCGCACGCCGACCCGCTCCGCCACCTCGGTGTGCACGTCACCTCGCACGGGGGCGAGGTGCGGGTGTGGAGCGCCCACGCGAGCGAGGTGAGCCTGTGCATCCTGGGCGACGACGACACGGTCGCCCGACGCATCCCCCTCGTTCGCGACGACGCCGCGGTGTGGAGCACCACCACGCGATCTCTCGCACCCGGTGTGCGCTACACGCTCAGCGTCGACGGACCCGACGGCCCCACCCACGCGTTCGACCCCGAGCGGCCGCTCGTCGACCCGTACGCGCGCGGCCTCGCCCGCACGGCCGACGGCGGATGGGTGAGCCAGGTCGTCGACACCTCGTTCGACTGGGCGGGGGTCACCCCGCCGCGCACGCCGCTCGACCGCAGCGTGATCTACGAGGCGCACGTGAAGGGGCTCACGAAGCTGCACCCGGGCGTTCCCGAAGAGCTGCGGGGCACCTACGCGGGCCTCGCGCATCCGGCGACCATCGACTACCTCACCCAGCTCGGCGTGACCGCGGTCGAGCTGCTGCCGGTGCACCAGTTCGTCTCGGAGCAGCGGCTCACCCGCATGGGCCTCGTCAACTACTGGGGCTACAACACGCTCGGCTTCTTCGCCCCGCACGCCGCCTACGCCACGCGCGCCGCCCAGGAGGCGGGACCGGATGCGGTGCTGCGCGAGTTCAAGGGCATGGTGCGGCTGCTGCACGAGGCCGGCCTCGAGGTGATCCTCGACGTCGTCTACAACCACACCTCGGAGGAGGGCCGCGGCGGACCGACGACCTCGTTCCGGGGAATCGACAACGCGAGCTACTACCGGCAGGACGACGACGGCATCTACATCGACACCACGGGATGCGGTAACACGTTCAACGCCGACCTTCCCGCCGCGCAGCGGCTCGTGCTCGACTCGCTGCGCTACTGGGCGCAGGAGGTGCAGGTCGACGGTTTCCGCTTCGACCTCGCCGCGACGCTCGGCCGCGGCGCCGGTGCCGAGTTCGACCCCGACCACCCGCTGCTGCACGCGATCGTCGACGACCCGGCGCTGCAGGGCGTGAAGAAGATCGCCGAACCGTGGGATGTCGGGCTCGGCGGGTGGCAGGTCGGCAACTTCCCGCGCGGCTGGTCGGAGTGGAACGACGGCTACCGCGACCGCATGCGCAACTTCTGGCTGCGCGACGTGGCGCAGGCACGCGCATCCGGAACCGCGAGCGAGGGCATCGGCTCGCTCGCCCGTCGGCTCGCCGGGTCGAACCACGTCTTCACGCTCGACCGCGGGCCGCTCGCATCCGTGAACTTCGTGACCGCGCACGACGGCTTCACGGCCGCCGACCTCGTCAGCTACGACCGCAAGCACAACCTCGGCAACGGCGAGAACAACCGCGACGGCACGAACGACAACAAGTCGTGGAACCACGGAATGGAGGGGCCGAGCGACGACCCCGAGCTGCGCCGCATCCGCCGCAAGGCGGTGCGCAACCTGCTCGGCACGCTGCTGCTCTCGGCGGGCGTGCCGATGCTCACCGCGGGCGACGAGTTCGGGCGCACCCAGCGCGGCAACAACAACGCCTACTGCCACGACTCCGAGCTCACGTGGGTGAGCTGGGATCGCAGCGAGTGGCAGGAGGACCTCTTCGAAGTCGTGCAGACGCTCATCCGCCTGCGCAACGAGAACCCCGCGCTGCGGCCGGTGCGCTACGGGCGCTGGGGCGAGACCACGCCGGGCGCCACCCAGATGGACTGGTACAACAAAGACGGCGCCACGATGAGCATCGAAGACTGGGACTCGCCCGAGCAGCGCACCCTGCAGTACCTCGCCGCGTCGACGCCGCTCGCCGAGGACTTCAACCGCATCCTGCTCGTCGTGCACGGCCTCGAGACCGAGGTGACCGTGACCCTGCCCGCGCACGAGGGCGTCGAACGCTACACCCTGCTGTGGGACTCGGGGCACGACGACATCAGCGAGGTGCAGGGCGAGCACCGCCCGGGTGACGAGCGGGTGATGGCCCCGACGTCGATGCTGCTGTTCCGGGCCGAAGGGGCGAGCGCAGGGGCGGGTACAGGGGCGAGTGCAGGGGCGAGCGGATGAGGCACCGCTGATGGCGGGAACGCCCGCGACCGCGGCGCTCACCGCCGCCGGCATCCCGTTCACCGAGCACGCGTACACGCACGACCCTGCCAACCGCGACTTCGGCATGGAGGCCGCGACGGCCCTCGGGGTCGATCCCGACCAGGTGTTCAAGACCCTGCTCGCCGAGGTCGACGGGCGGCTCGTGGTGGGCGTCGTGCCCGTGACGGGCAAGCTCGACCTGAAGGCGCTCGCCGCGTGCGTAGGCGGCAAGAAGGCGGCGATGGCGGATCCGGCGCTCGCCGAGCGGCGCACCGGCTATGTCGTGGGCGGCATCAGCCCCATCGGCCAGAAGACGCGGCACGAGACGGTGGTCGACGAGACGGTCGAGCTGTGGGATGTCGTGTACGTCTCGGGCGGACGGCGCGGCTTCGACCTGGCGCTCGCGCCCGCCGACCTCGTGCGGGTGACGGGTGCGGTGGTGGCCGACATCGCGCGCTGACGCCGGCTTCGAGACGCGCCCGCGGCGCTCCGCCTGCCGAGGTGGTTGAGGAGCGCCGCAGGCGCGTCTCGAAACCACCGTCACGCGTCAGAGGTCGTCGCGCTCGCGCCACGCACGCTTCATGAGCACGGACACGTCGCGATCGAGGTGGTCGAGCCGGGTGTTCACGGCATCGAACTTCGCGTCCACGGCATCGAACTTCGCGTCGACCGCATCGAACCCGGAGCGGATGACGCGGGTGAGCAGGCCCGTCGACAGCGTGAAGCCGCCGAGCATGATCGCGGCGAACACTCCGATGAGCGTCCAGATCTGCGGTTCGGTCACGGTGGCCTCCTCAGCACGAACGACGTTACCTCCGCGCCATCGCTCGCACGAGCTCGTCGCCACGGTTCGTGGAGAACCTCGGCGCTATCGAACTGTGCAGGGGCAGAGCTACTGCGCCACCACGACCAGCCCGAGCTCGGCGTCCGAGGCGAGCAGCGGGTTGCGGGGCACGACGCGCACCGTGTAGCCGAAGGCGCCCGCGCGCTCGAAGCGCACCTCGCCCGTGTAGGCGGCGGGTCGACCGAGCTCGTGGCTCTCGAGCGTGAGCGGCACGACCGCAGTGTCGCCGAGTTCCTCCCCCGCACGCGGACGGCCGTGTACGAGATCGACCGCGACGTCGTCGGGCGCGAGGTCGCCGAGTTCCACGAGTGCACGCACGTGCAGCCTCTCGCCGACGTGGGGCGACGCATCCATGCCGCCCGACTCGATGTGCGCGACATGCACCTCGGGCCACGCCGCGCGCACCTTCGCGACCCACGTCGCGAGCGCGCGCGCCGGCGCGAGGTCGTCGGCCGTGACGGCGCGTTCGGATGCCGCGGCCGGCAGGTAGAGCCGTTCGACGTATTCGCGCACCATGCGCTCGGCCGAGAGCACGGGCGACAGGGTCGCGAGCGTGTGCCGGATGTCGCCGACCCACGCCGTCGGCACCCCGTCGGCGCCGCGGTCGTAGAAGCGCGGCGCGATCTGGTGCTCGATGAGGTCGTACATGGCGGCAGCCTCGAGGGCGTCGCGTTCCGCGGCGTCGCCCGCCGCATCCGCTGATGGGATCGCCCATCCGAGGCCGTCGGCGTGGAACTCGGCCCACCAGCCGTCGAGGATCGAGAGGTTGAGCGAGCCGTTGAGAGCCGCCTTCATGCCGGAGGTGCCGCACGCCTCGAGGGGGCGCAGCGGGTTGTTGAGCCACACGTCGCACCCGGGGTAGAGCTTCTGCGCCATGCCGATGTCATAGTCGGGCAGGAACACGATGCGGCCGCGCACGGCCGGGTCCTGCGAGAACTCGACGAGCAGCTGGATGAGGCGCTTGCCGCCGTCGTCGGCAGGATGCGACTTGCCAGCCACGACGAGTTGCACGGGCCGCTCGGGGTCGGTGAGCAGCGCACGCAGGCGCTCCGGATCGTGGAGCATGAGGGTGAGGCGCTTGTAGGTGGGAACGCGCCTGGCGAAACCGATGGTGAGCACCTCGGGGTCGAGCAGTTCGCGATACCAGGGCGGCGCGGGGGTCGCCGGGTTCTGCTCCTGCCACGCATCGGTCATGCGGCGTCGGGCGTCGTCGACGAGTTGGCTGCGCAGGCGGCGACGCAGGGCCCACAACTCCTCGTCGGTGACGGCGTCGGAGGTCCAGTCGCATGCCGTCGCGTCGTCGGTGCCGAGCTTGGAGCTTGCGAGCCCGCGCACCTGCGGGTCGGTCCAGGTGGCCGCGTGCACGCCGTTCGTGATGTGGGTGATCGGCACATCATCCGCGTCGAAGCCGGGCCAGAGCGGGCCGAACATGTGCCGGCTGACGTCGCCGTGCAGGCGCGAGACCCCGTTGGCGCGCTGGGCGAGGCGCAGCCCCATGACGGCCATGTTGAAGGTGCCGGGGGTGCCGCCCTCGTAGTCTTCGGTGCCGAGGGCGAGCACGTCGGCCACGTCGACGCCCGGCAGCAGCTCGCCGCGGAAGTAGCGTTCGACGAGCGCCGTCTCGAACCTGTCGATACCGGCGGGCACGGGGGTGTGGGTGGTGAACACCGTGCCGGCCCGCACCACCTCGAGCGCCTCGGCGAAGCTGAGCCCGTCGTCGACGAGGGCACGGATGCGTTCGAGCCCGAGGAAGCCGGCGTGGCCCTCGTTCATGTGGAACACGCTTGGCTGCGGGATGCCGGCGATGCGCGTGTAGAGCGCGACGGCTCGTGCGCCGCCGATGCCGAGCAGCAGCTCCTGCAGTAGGCGGTGCTCGCCCCCGCCACCGTAGAGGCGGTCGGTGACGGTGCGCAGCGCGTCGTCGTTCTCGGGGATGTCGGTGTCGAGCAGCAGCAACGGCACGCGCCCGACGGCGAGCAGCCAGATGCGCGCGGTGAGGGTGGCACCGTCGGGCAGGGCGAGTTCGATCTGCGCGGCGGTGCCGTCCGCATCCCGCAGCACGCTCATGGGCAGGCCGTCGGGGTCGAGCACGGGGTAGCTCTCGAGCTGCCAGCCGTCGGCCGAGATCGCCTGCCGGAAGTAGCCGGAGCGATAGAAGAGTCCGACGCCGACCACCGGCACGCCGAGGTCGGACGCGGTTTTCAGGTGGTCGCCCGCGAGGATGCCGAGACCGCCCGAGTACTGCGGCAGGGCGTCGGCGATGCCGAACTCGGGCGAGAAGTAGGCGATGGTGGCAGGGGCGTCGGGGAGGGTCTGGTACCAGCGCGGTTCGGTGAGGTAGCGGCGCAGCTCGTCGCGCAGCGCGGTGGCCCGTTCGACGAACGCGGAGTCGGCCGCGAGCTCGTCGAGGCGCGCGGGCGGCACCTCGCCGAGCAGCCCGTAGGGGTCTTTGCCGAGTTCGTCCCACAGCGCGGGGGCGATGTCGCGGAACAGTTCGAGCGTGGGCTGGTGCCACGACCAGCGCAGGTTGGCGGCGAGCTCTTCGACGGGGGCGAGCTGCTCGGGCAGCACGGGGCGAACGGTGAACCGGCGGATGGCTTTCACTCGGCCCAGCCTACGGTCGCGCGGGGTTCTCCACTCGTGTCGACGTGGCCCGGGAGCGCCGCCCGCAGGGCGACGCGTCTCGAAACCACCGCCCGCAGCTGCCCGCTCGTGTTCAGGCGTTGGCGGGCGCGGTTTCGTAGGTGCGGCCGAGGTAGCTGGTCCAGGTGAGGTGGCCGGGGCGGGTTTGTTGCACGCTCCAGCCGCCGTGGTGTTTGAGGGTGTGGTGGCCGCGGGAGAGGTGGGCGAGGTTGTCGTGGTCGGTGGGGCCGTCGTGCGCGTGCCAGTCGCGGGTGGTCGATATCGCAACGTTTCGCGCAGATCGCGCACATCGGGAACCGGCAGGTCTCGTCTCTGAGCCTGAGCCACCGTCGGAGGGGGTCGGGGATGCGGTAGCTGGTTTTCGACATCGAGAGTGCGATGCCGGTTTCGGGGTCGGTGAGCACCCGGTACAGGGTGGAGGCTTCGGCGGTGAGCTTGCGGGCGGTGGAGGGTGTCAGATCGTTTGTGTAAGGGGTGACGGCTTCTTACGGAAGGACGACACTGATGACGATGATCGAGAGGGAAGCGCGTGCGCGGCGGCGGCGTGAGCAGGAGGAGGGCGCGCGGCGGCTTC